>OFHK01000001.1_pt1 | contig 136588 bp, 124 predicted proteins | sample 1521951 | NCBI WGS metagenome assembly OFHK01 (sample SAMEA2468436, study PRJEB22500) | soil metagenome | biome: Glassland; feature: Farmland; material: Clay | place: Australia | collected 2013-01-31 | depth 0.55 m
TCGCGCAGACCCAGGGCGTCCGGTCCAAGGAGAAGGTCGTCGTGGGCGGCGCTCCCGTGACGGAGCAGTACGCGAAGGAGATCGGCTCGGACGGCACCGCGGGCGACGCGAGCGGGGCCGTGCGGCTCGCGCAGAAGCTCGTGGGCAGGACCCAATGAGCGGCATCGCGATCCGGCGTCCGTACCCGGTCCTCTCGAAGGACGACCTGGGGCACATCCATCGAGGGGCCCTCCTGGAACTCGAGAAGATCGGTGTCCGAGTGGGCACCGCGAAAGGAAGGAGGCTGCTCGCGGACGCGGGGGCCAAGGTGGACGAGGCCACCCACGTCGTCCGGATCCCGTCTTCCCTGGTCGAGGAGGCCATCGACCGGACCGCGAAGCGCATCGTCCTGTGCGGGCGCAGCCCCGCCCAGGACGCCCACCTGGATCTGGAGCACGTCCACGTGTGCAACGACGGCAACGGTCCGCTGGCCGTGGACTTCCACACGGGCGAGCGGCGGGCGTCCACATCCGAAGACCTCGCGGCCTCGGCCAAGGTCTCCAACGCCCTCGATAACCTGCACGTCTTCTGGCCCATGGTCACCTCGCAGGACGTCCCGGAGGGGATTCGGACCTACGTCGATCTCAAGGTCTCCCTGATGAGCACGGACAAGCACGTCCAGTTCGCGACCGCCGTCACGCCGGCGAATGCCCGGAGGCTGACCGACATGGCGGTCGCCGTCGCGGGGAGCCGAGAGGAACTCCGTCGCAGGCCCATCATCTCCTCCGTGCACACGTCCATCGCACCCCTTCAGCACGATGGCGGAAACATGGACACGGCCTTCGTCTTCGGGGAGGCCGGGGTCCCCGTCGCCATCTTCACCATGCCGGGTCCCGGCACGTCGGGGCCCGTGACCCTGGCCGGGTCCATCGTCGTTGCGGCCATGGAGTTCCTGAGCGGACTCACCATGTGCCAGCTCGCGAACCCCGGCTGCCCCGTGATCTGGGGCACGGGCATCGCTCCCCTGGACATGCGGACGACGACCCGGGCGGGAGGTTCCCCGGAGCACGGTCTCACCGGCGCGGCGGTGACCCAGCTCGCCCACGGGTACGGCGTCCCGAGCCTGTGCGGCGGCTTCGACGCGACGGCTTCCGTCCCCGGGACCCAGGCTACCCTGGAGCAGTTCACGAGCGGGCTGTCCCTGGTCCTCGGAGGTGCGGACCTGATTTGCGGGACCGGACTCCTCGAGGACGCTCGGACCTTGTGGCTCGAGCAGCTGTTCATCGACGACGAGATGATCGGCATGATCCGCCGGATCGCGGACGGCATCGTCGTGGACGAGGACCATCTCGCCCTGGACGTGATCGAGAGGGTGGGCATCGGTGGCATGTTCCTGGGGCAGAGGCACACCCTGGACCACCTCCGGCAGGAGCACTTTCACCCCAAGCTCGTGGACCGCAGGAGCCACGACCTCTGGACCTCGGACGGGAAGAAGAGCATGGAGGAGAGGGCCCGGGCCAAGGTCATCGAGGCGTTGGCGCGGCCCGTGCCGAATCCGCTCCCGGCCGGCGTGGTGCGGGAGCTGGACGCGGTCATCGATGCCGCACGCGCGTCCGCGGCGTGACGCTCGGGAACCGCGACGCGTCCCGGTGAGGCAGGAACAGGGACGAGGCGAACTCCCGCGGGAACCGCGGGTCCCCGGCCAGGGGCATGTGGCGGATCCGCCCCGCCAGGGTTCGCATGGCCTCCCGCTCCCGCGTGGAGACGAGGGCCAGGCGTGCGCCGGAGCCCGCCGTGTTGCCGACGAACTGGACGCGATCCAGCGGGATGTCCGGGAGCATGCCGACGGCCCGTGCGCTCTCCGGGGCCAGGTAGCTGCCGAAGGCCCCCGCCAGGTACAGCGCGCGGATCTCCGAGGACGAGGCGTGCAGCGTGTCGAGCAGGATGTCGATCCCCGTGTGGATCGCGGCCTTCGCCAGCTGGAGCTGCCCGATGTCCTCCTGGGTCAGGAGGATGTCCTGCCCGATCGAGGTGGCGTCCGCGTCCACCACGCGGAATGCAAGCTGGTGTTCCCCGCGACGGATCCGCTCGGGCGCGGCCCGCTTCTGCAGGCGTCCCGCGCCGTCGACGGCGCCCGTGCGGAACAGGTCCGCGAGCAGATCGAGAAGCGCGGATCCGCAGAGACCCCGCGGCTTCATCCGGCCGATGACCCGGTAGTCCACATGGAATGTCTCGGGCTCGATGGCCACCCGCTCCACGGCGCCGTCCGCGGCCCGCATGCCGAACCGGATGTGCGCCCCTTCGAAGGCGGGCCCCGAGGGCGTCGAGCACGCCACGAGACGGCGCCGGTCGCCCGCGCAAATCTCCGTATTCGTCCCCACGTCGATGAACACGTGCAGCCCAGCGGCCCGGTGCATCCGGGTCGCGAGCACGCCGGCCACGAGATCGCTCCCGACGAACGCGGCGACCACGGGCGGCGCGATGACTGGGGCGCTCGGACACACGCGGAGGCCGAAGGCACCGGCGCGACGCACCTCCTCCTGCCTTGTGGCGGGCGTGTAGGGGGCGCGGGAGAGGCTGTCCGTGGGGACGCCCAGGAACAGGTGCTGCATGGCCGTGTTGCCCACGGCGACCACCTCGCACACGTCCGTGGGCGGACGCCGCGCGAGGGCGCAGGCCTTCCGCAGGAGCTCGTTCAGGATGTGGAGGACCTCCTCGTGGAGGAGGGTCTCCTGCGATTGAGAGCCGCGAGCGAAGGCGAGCCGCGACATGATGTCCTCGCCGTGGACCATCTGGGGGTTCGGTGCCGCGACGGTCTCCAGGGTCTCTCCGGTGACCAGGTCCACGAGGAAGCCCGCAATCTTCGTGGACCCGATGTCGAAGGCCATCCCGAGGAGCGCCGCTCCCTTCGGGCGCACGGCAAGGACCTCGCGCCGCCACACGACGAGCTCGCGCTCCCCGTGACCGCGGGACCTGGCGGTCTCCAGGGCCCGCCGGATCTCGGGCGACATCCGAAGGTTCGAGGGCGTCCGCGACGGAATCCTGCGAGGTGGGCGTAGCCTGCGGATGTCGGGAGCCAGCCCATGCGGAGGCATGAGGCCCGTCGTCTGCAGGCGCTGCCACGCGCGCTGGGATTCAGGCGGGATCTCCAGGACGAGAATCCCTTCGCCCGCGGGCCGGCATTGGCAGGCGAGGCGGATGCCCCGTTGCCGCTCCTCCCTAGTCAGATGGGCCTCGAACGGGGTCGCGGGACGGAGGATCTCGGCGCCCTGGCGGACGACCACCTTGCACTTCCCGCACGTCCCCCGTCCCGCGCACAGGTCCTCGAGGCCGACTCCGCACCGCCGCGCGGCGTCCAGGAGGTCCTCGCGCACCCCGACGCGGGTGCGACGTCCCTCGGGTTGGAAGATGACGACGGGCTGCGCCAAGCGAGAAGGGAGGCGCGTTGCGCTACCTAAGGGTTCCGGACCGCATAGCCCACCAGGATGGACGCGAACTCACGGCCCAGGGGCACGCCGAATCGCGAGCGGAGGTACTCGTCCTGGGGCGTGTCGGGGCTCGCGGACACGACGCGCACGAGGCGGGGTATCGTCTCGAGTTCGGGGAAGCGCACGGCGGGCAACAGAAAGTGATACGCACCCCGGGGCCGGGCCCCCGCATAGAGGACGAAATCCTTGCCCAGATGGGCCACGCGCCGGTCCGCGGGGGGCCGGTCTCCCGGGACGAGCTCGCGGCCGAGGACCGTCCCCGCGTCGTCCACCAAGAGGAGCGTGGGTTCGGGAGGCGGGCGGAAGCCCACGTCCTTGAAGAGGCAGAGGATGCGCGGGCGGGAGAGAACCTCCTCCACTCCGCGGTTCTCGGCGGCCTCGGCCGTCCGCCGCGCGCGGAGCGCCTCGCAATCGGCGGGCTCGAGGAATTCGACGCGGTGGACGCCCGTCAGCCCACGGATCGTCCGCACGGCGGCCTCGTCAATCGCGTCCATGGAACCCCCGGAGGTCAGTGGGCTCGGGAGAACGCGGGAGCACTTAGTTCTCACGCACGCCGGGGACCCCGGCGGGGGTCCTCCGCGTAACCGGTCTTCTCCTGGGAAGAAAAGGAAAAGCTACACACGGTGCAGTCATTACAATGGAACTATTAGTTCCGCGGACGCATGGGAACGGGCCCGGGGAAACCGCGCCCGGGGAGTCGTGACGATGGTCCGAGTCGTCGCCACCGTGTCCACGTGGGGTTGGGGAGCTTGACGTTGCGGCTGGAGCCCTTCACGCGGGGAGACCTGCAGAAGATCCACGGGGCCACGGTCCGGATCCTGGAGCGGACCGGCGTGCGGATCCTGGACCCCGAGAGCGCGAAGCTCCTGCAGGCCGCGGGCGCTTCGTACGATGACCTGAGCCAGGTCGTCCGGATCCCCGAGGGAGTCCTCAAGTCGCTCCTGATGCAGGCGCCCAGCCGCTTCCGCCTCTATGGCCGCGGACCCGATCACGTGCTCTCGTTCGGCGAGGGCAACACGTACTTCAGCAGCATGGGCACCGCGGTCCAGGTCGAGGACGGCAACGGTGGGGTCCGTTCCCCCACCCTGAAGGACGTCGAGGCGTTCTACCGCCTCGTGGACGCCTCGCCCTGCCTGGACCACGCCTCGTGGGTTGTGTGGCCGCGGGACGTTCCCAACGAGGCCGTGCACGTTTACGAGGTCCTCTACGGGTTCAAGCACACGACGAAGCCCCTGGACGGCTACAACTGGGGGAAGCAGTACAGCCAGGACACGATCGACATGGCGGCCATCGTGGCCGGAGGACGCGACGAGCTCGTGGAGCGACCACTCCTCCTGGGATTCTCGAACCCCGTGAGTCCCCTCACGCTGGCCAAGGAGACCACGGAGGGCCTCGTCGCCTTCGCGCGCGCGGGCCAGCCGTGCATCATGCCGCCCGAGTGCATGGCGGGCGGCACGGCGCCCTCCACGCTCGCGGGCGTCCTCGTCCAGCAGAACGCGGAGGTCCTCGCGTCCATCGCCGTCGCCGAGTGCGCGAAGCCAGGTGCCCCCGTGCTGTACGGCAGCGTGTCCACGGTCATGGACATGCGCACGGGCGCGGTCGCCCTGGGTGCGCCCGAAGCGGGACTCATCTCGCTCGGGGCCGCGCAGCTCGCGCGGTACTACGGCATCCCGTCCCGCGGAACCGGCGGAAACACGGAGGCCCTGTCACCGGACTTCCAGGCGGGCGCGGAGTCCGCGACCACGCTCCTGCTCTCCGCCCTCGCGGGCTTCGACTTCATCTATGACGTGGCCGGCAGCCTGGAATCCAGTCTCACCGCGAGCTTCGCCAAGCTCGTGCTGGACAGTGATCTCGCAGGCTCCGTGAAGCGCGTGGTGGCCGGCATCGACATCTCGGAGGAGACGCTCGCCGAGGACGTGATCCAGGCCGCGGGCCCGCGCGGATCGTATCTGGGCCACCCCCACACCCTGTCTCACTTCCGCTCGGAACACTTCCGGCCGGACACGTTCCTCCGAGGGGTCCGCAGCACGCGCGGCTCCAAGGACGTCCAGGAGAGGGCTCAGCGGCGGGCCGAGGACCTCCTCCGGGGGCACCAAGTCGACCCCCCGCTGGAGCCCGTGGTGGAGAGCAAGCTGAACGCATTCCTCAAGCGGGTGCTCAAGAGGCCCGCGGCGGTTCCCCTGGCGGCGACCTGAAGCCCGCGGGGATTCCCACGATACGCTCAGGACACGAAGACGGATGACCAAGGACGAATCGGAGGCGTGATGCATATGGGACGAATCGCACTCGGTTGGCAGCTGACCAAGACCAGCTTGCGCGTGCTTCGGAAGGACAAGGAGCTCCTCGTGTTCCCGCTCATCTCCGGCATCGTGCTCATCCTGCTCCTGGCCGGCTTCATCGGCGGGATGTTCGTGGCGTTCGGCTTCGAGGCGATCTTCGGAGGCGCATCCACGTGGATCCTCGTGGGCGTCATGGTGGTCTACTACGTCCTGGCGTTCTTCGTGTCGTTCTTCTTCAACGCCGCGGTGATCGGCGCTGCGACGATCCGGCTCAACGGGGGGAATCCGACCCTCGCCGACGGGCTGCACATCGCGCGGCAGAACGTCGGGAGGATCTTCCTCTGGGCCGTGTTCGCGGGCACCGTGGCCATGATCCTCCGTGCGATCCAGGAGCGGCTGGGCTTCCTCGGCAAGATCGTCATGGGTCTGGTCGGGATCGCTTGGAGCCTCGCCACGTACTTCGTGGTGCCCGTCCTCATCTACGAGAAGCTCGGGCCCTGGGCCGCCGTGAAGCGGAGCGCCCATCTGTTCAAGACCACCTGGGGCGAGACTCTCGTGGGCGGCTTCAGCATGGGGGCCATCTTCGTCCTCGCGGGCTTCGCGGGCGTGCTCCCGATCGTCCTGGGAGCCGTCCTCGCCGGGGTGGCCGGCCTCCTGATCGGCCTCGTCGTCGCGGTGGTCTACTGGATCATCCTCGGGCTCGTGGCGTCCGCCGCGAGCTCCATCCTCATCGCCGCATTGTACCGGTACGCCACGACGGGCAAGGTGGCGGAGGACTTCCAAGGCCTTCCCATGTTTGGCACGGCCCCGCCGCGCCCGGGGTACGGGACGCCGCCGTGAGTCCGCGACCGCGTCCGAACTGACGGGGAATCTCGCTTCCGCCTTCCCTTTTCATAGTTCAGAGCACACTTTTTTACCGGCAGCTTTAAGAAAACTTCGGCCTAAGAGCAGCCCGCAACTCGGATGCGGGGCATCGCCCCGCGCGGAGTGCAGACATGGACCAAGACACCGACAAGGACCGACGAACCGAAGAGGCGCGAGATGGAGCTCTGGCTCGCATGCGCCCTCCTCACGGTCGTGCTCTACGGCCTGGGCGAGGGGCTATCCAAGGAGCCGACAGTCCGGCTAGGTCCAGGCCGGATGCTCGCCCTGTATTCTCTCTATAGCGTCCCCATCTACGCCGGCTGGTTCTTCATCGGGAACGGCGGCGGATCCCTGTCCGTCACCGGCGTCGCCTTCGGTGTGGCCTCCGCGCTCTGCGGGACCGTGGGCAACATGCTCTGGTTCATGGCCATGGAATCCGGCGAGGCGTCCGTGGTCAGCGGCTTCACCGCGGCGTATCCCGTGGTGACCGTGATCGCCGCGGTCGTCGGCCTCGGCGCCACCCTCCTTCCGCTCCAGATGATCAGCATCGCCCTACTCATGGGGGCCACGGTCCTCCTGGGCTGGGTGGACGAGGCACCCCGGGAGTCGGCCAGCCGGGCGTGGCTCGCGCCCATGATCTTCGCGGTCCTGCTCTGGGGAGCGTGGGGCGTCTTCGAGAAGCTGGCAATCGCCTCCATGGGCTTCGCGGGCAACGCGGGGATCTACGTCCTCGTCTCGACCCCGATGATGCTCGCCCTCGGGTGGCGGGAGTCCCGCAAGCGCGGACCCATGGACGCCGCCGACGTCCGCGCGGCCCAGCCGACCCTCGTGCTCTTCGCCATCGCGGGGATCACGATTTTCCTGGCCATCGGCCTGGGACCCCTGGCGGTCGTCGTCCCCCTGACCACGGCCTATCCCATCGTCGCGATCCTGTTCCGCCGGTACTGGATGGAGGAGGAGATGACCCGCGCACAGAAGTTCGCCGTGGGGCTCGCCCTCGTGGGCGCGGCCCTCGTCAGCCTCTGAGCCGGACGGCCCGGCCGCACGTCAAGGTTTAAGCGTGAGGCGCAGGTCGTGGCCGCGTGTTCCGCTTCTGGAGGAACTTCCCGTTCATGGTCGGCGCGGGTCTCGTGGTCGGCCTGGCCACGGGAGGTTTTCCGGCGGACTTCACCGGGCCCATCCAGCAGGCCACGCTGGTCGTGGCCATGGCGTTCTCCCTCACGGAGATCTCCTTCCGCGGCATCTCCCCGGGTGAGGAGCTCCGTGGCCTCGTCCTGTCGGCCGCGATGACGTACGGCGCCCTGGGTGCGCTCGTCATTGCCTTCGGCCTCCTGTCTCCGGACCCGCAGATCCGCAGCGGCTGGGTCCTGATGGGGGCCGTGCCCCCTGCGGTCGCCGTCATCCCCATCACCTCCTTGTTGGGGGGGAACGTGCGACGCGCCCTGATCTCGGACGCGGTCCTCTACTTCGTCGGGCTCGCCACGGTCCCCGGGCTCATACTCCTCTTCCTGGGGGAATCCGTTCCCGTGGAGGCCCTGGCCCTCCAGACCCTGCTGCTCATCGGGGTGCCTATCGTCCTGTCCAGGCCCCTGCGGGCCTGGAAGCGGGTCCACGAGGCGCGGCCCGTCGCGGTCTGCGTCGCCTTCTTCGTCCTCGTGGCGGCGATCGCGGGCTCCACGCGAAGCACGCTCCTGGGTGAACCGAGCCTGGCGGCCGGCCTCGTGGTCCTGGCCTTCGCTCGGACCGCCGGGTTGGGACTTGTGATCCTGGCCGTCGCGAAGCTCCTCCGGTCCCCGCGGGAAACGCAGATTGCCGCGGTCACCTTCGCGGGATTCAAGAACCTGGGCCTGACCGTGGTCCTCGCCTTCACCCTGTTCGGGGCGTTGGCCAGCCTCCCCGCCATCACGGCTCTGATCCTGGAGATCGTGTGGATGAGCCTGCTGCCCTTCCTGTTCCGGGTCCCCGCGAAAGGAGTCACCGAGATTTCGGAGTAGCCCACGCACGTCAACGGGGGATGACCCGCGAGCCGAAGTAGTACGTGATGACGAGCGAGAGGCCCTGCTCGACCGTGCCGCCGAACGCGATGGAGAACCCCGTGGCCATCGCGTAGCAGGCGAAGAGTGTGAAACCGAGAGCGCCCGCGGCGCTCAGGTCGCGGAACGCGGTCGCGAGACGCCGCCGCGCGTCCGTTTCATGGGCTCGCCGATGGAAGAACCAGGAGAGGCTGAGCCCGAGAAGGTATCCCCCGAGCACCTCCCAGATCTGAACGAGCTCCGGGGGGAGCTGGTCGAAGGGGAGGCCGCGGTACAGGAACCATCCCGCGAGACCCGCGAATCCGGCGAGCAGGAGCCCCCGCACGATTCGCGGACGCCGCGTGCCTGACGGGGTTCCTCCGGCGCTTCCGGACGAAAGGGTTGTCCCGTGGGAGCCGAAGTAGAACGCGATGCACACGACGACGGCGTTCACGAGCACGGTGGGCGCGATCGAGTCGCGGTTCAGGAGGTACCCGAAGGTGCCCATGAGGACGACCGCGAGGAGTCCGTGGACGGTTCCCCGGGGGAGTCGCAGGGGCTCCGGAAGGGGAGCCACGGGAGGCGCAGCGGTGGCGGGCGCGGCCATGGGTCCGCATCGACCGGCCCTACGCTTAAGAATGCCGGACCGTCACAGCTCGCCGATCTCGTCCCGGGAGATGATGAGCCGCTGGATCTGCGACGTGCCCTCCCAGATTTGGAAGACCTTGGCGTCCCGCATCCACTTCTCGACGGGCTCGTCCTTCATGTAGCCGGCGCCGCCCATGATCTGGACCGCGTCCGTGGTCACGTCCATGGCCATGTCCGCCGCGAAGAGCTTCGCCTCGCTGGCCTCCTTGTTCATGGGCATGTCATGGTCCAGCATCCAGGCCGCACGATAGACGAGGAGCCGGGCCGCGTCAATTTTGGTCTTCATGTCCGCGAGCATGAACGCGATGCCCTGCTTCTTCGCGATGGGGCCGCCGAACTGCTTGCGCTTGCGGGAGTAGTCCAGCGCATATTCGTAGGCCGCCCGGGCAATCCCCACGGCGCCCGCTGCCACAAGCGGACGCGACGACTCCAAGGTCTTCATGGCTCCGTAGAACCCCGAGCTCTCCTCGGACCCGAGCATGTTGTCCACGGGAATGCGGCAGTTGTCCAGAATCACCTCGGAGGTGTGGCTTGCGCGCACGCCCATCTTGTCCTCCACCTTCCCCTCCTTGAGCCCCGGGGTCCCCTGCTCGACCACGAAGCCGCGGACGCCGAGGAAGCGCAGGCTCTTGTCGATCGTCGCGAACACGACGTGCACGTCGGCGATGCCGCCGTTCGTGATGAAGCGCTTTACGCCGTTCAGGACCCACTCGTTGCCGTCCCGGACCGCGGTCGTCGAGATGGCCTGGTTGTCGGACCCCGCATCCGGTTCGGTGAGACAGAGGGCGCCCAGGCGCGGCTCGGGGTCCGTGAAGCGCTTCAGGAAGCGCTTCTTCTGGTCCTCCGTCCCCATGTGGATGATGGGGAGATAGGCCAGTCCGGCGCCAAGGAGGCCCGTGGCGATCCCCGCGCATCCCCAGTTCAACTCTTCCATGACGATGCAGTGCGTGAGGGTCGAGGTGATGCCGCCGCCGCCATAGGCCTCCGGGATGAACGCCGTGTCCAGGCCGATCTCATGGGCCTTCTTCACCACGTGCCACGGCATCTCGCCCTTCTTGTCGTATTCCAGGGCGACCGGCCGCATCTCCTTCTCCGCGAACTCGTGCGCGGTCTTCTGCATCAGCTGCTGCTCTTCGGTAAGTTCGAATTCCACCATGGCACATCCCCGCCCGCGATGCCCATCCGGCCAATGGGTTCCACGCTATTTAATCGTTTGAAATGACCCTTCCCACGGAGGAACCGCGCCACGTCGTTGACCCGGGCGGGCCGGCCCCGCCCGTGCCGCTAGAACTCCTTCGGGAGCTGCTGGGCCACCTTGATCAGGCGGTTCCACGCGGGCATGAGACCCATGACCTTGGGCATGGACCCGCGGAACTTGACCTTCCCCGCCATGACAAGCGACTGGAAGTCCTTCTCCCCCTTGCCCAGGATGATCCATGCATCGTAGGGCCCGTCAAACTTGAAGTCGGCAGGGACATCCGGAGCGACCTCGCTCACGGCGATTTTTCCGCCCACGACATCGAGGAGGAAGGACTTGGAATGATCCGTGATCGTGATGATGCTCTTGAAGTTCGAACCGGACGACTTCTTCAGCCACTCCGCGTCCGTGTTGAGGGCGTTTGCGAGTTCATCGAAGAACTCCTTCGAGAAGTACTGGACCATGGTGCGACCCCGATACGCGATGGCGCATCCGCGGGAAAAACGCTTCGCCCGGCCGCTCGTCCGCGGGAAAGGTTATACGAGGAGGGCACGCTCCGCGCTCCGGTGCGTGGGTAGCCAAGCCTGGTCAAAGGCGAGGGACTCAAGATCCCTTCCCGAAGGGGTTCCCAGGTTCGAATCCTGGCCCACGCATCAACCTCCCCAGAGCGCCCGGGGAATCCGGACACGCTCTGCGCGTTCCCGGCGACTCCGTGTGGAAAACGCCAACCCCGAATACCCTCTCGACCGTCGTTCTCATCTGATAATGTACTCATTCGCTCCATGCAGGGGTCACCCCCCGCGGCCCTACTTTCGGTAGCCTTTTATGGGTTACGGACCATCACATCGGACGTCGGTGCGTCGTGCGCCGACGTCGACGGGAGGGTTTCGAACGAAGTTGTCTCGCGTCGCATTGGTCTGTGGGCTGGTGGCTGCCTTTCTGCTCGTGCAGTCCGTTGCCGGAGGCCCCATGGGGGTTGTGCGCAATGTGCGGGCGGCGCCTCCCCCGGATCTGCGAATCGGCACCTTGCAGACAATCGACAGCCTCAATCCGTACATGGGCATCAACGATCCATCCTACCTCCTATACGGCCTAATCTACGACTACCCCTACGCGTTCGACCAGGACGGCAACTGGATTCCGAACCTGATCACGAGCGCCTCCTGTGCCGTCGCGAACTGCACGGTGTGGAACTACACGGTCCGCCAGGGCGTGACGTGGTCCGACGGGACCCCGCTGACCCCGGCCGACGTCGCCTTCACGTGGAACTACGACAGCCAGAACCTGGCCAAGCTCTGGGCCTACGAACCCTACTTCAACCAGGTGGTCCAGTGCAGCCCGCCCAAGGTGACCACGAAGTGCGGCGCGGCTGTGCTTCCCGCGAACGGCTGGAACGTGACCGTGTACTTCAAGCGGCCCTTCGCCGCAGGCAAGGATCTGTTCGGCCCCATTGTCCAGAAGGCCCAGTGGCAGAGCATCAGCCCGGCTTCCGCGGGCACCAATTACAACAACCCGAACCCGATCGGGACTGGACCCTTCATCGCGGACCCGAACATCTACTCGGAGTTCCAGCAGCTGCCCGCGGTCCCCTTGCACCTCTTCAAGAACCCGAACTACCACCAGGTGGGGAGCAGCGTCCCGAACATCCAGATCGCGAACATCTACATCTACGAATTCAGCGATCCGACCAGCCTCGCCCTGGCAATCCAGAGGGGCGATATCGACACGGCCGCGTTCACGACGCAGACCATCGGACAGGTCCGGAACAAGTCCAACATCCTGGTCCAGTCCGCCATCCAGGCAATCCAGGAATGGGACGAGGTCGGCATCACGCAGTGCGACACGCCTGCGTCAGGGGGCCTGAACCCCGCGCGCTTCGACACCGCCGTGCGCATCGCACTGGCCAAGGCGACGAACAAGGACTACATCGTGCAGAACATCTACGACGGCCAGGGCATCCGTGGGGACAGCCTCGTCTCACCGGTGACGCCGGCGTGGTGGTACGACCCCGTGGCAGGCGGCGACAACCTGACCTTCGACATCAACGCGGCCAAGGCGATCCTCGCGGCGGACGGCTGGACGGGGAGCTGGAGCGACTCCACGGGCACGTACCGGTCCAACCCGAACCCGATCACGGTGAGCTACCAATCGTCCTACAACATGTACCAGGTCGAGGACGTTCCGAACAAGACGATTACGATCCCCGCGGGCACCCATCTGTCCTTCACGCTGGCCGTGCGCCCGCCGAGCGAGTTCCCCGAGGAGCTCACGACGGCACAGTACCTGCTCGAGCAGTGGGCCCAGATCGGGGTGAAGGTCACCATCAACCAGGAATCCACGGAGAACGCCCTGCAGAGCGATGTGTACGGCTGCAAGGTGGAGATGTACATCTGGTACTGGTCCTCCGACCCGGACCCGAACTACATGCTCTCCATGGAATCCTCATGGACCCTCGATGGGTGGAACGACAACTACTGGGTCAACACGACGTACAACCAGTACTATCTGAAGCAGTTGGCCGACTTGGACCCGGCCACCCGGGAGGCGGATGCCAAGTACGCCCAGAAGATCCAGTACGAATCGGCCTCCTACATCATCTTCATCTATCCCTACGGCGAGTGGGCCATGAGGACGGATCTGTGGCAGGGCTGGGGCGACTGGACCGCCCATCCGTACCGCCAGTTGAACGCCTACTGGGGTGCGAACCCCCTGTTCTTCGACCTGAACTGCCCGACGTGCAGTGCGGCCAGCACGAACCAGCCTCCGACGCGCCCGGTCATCCAGACCAATACGCCGTACCTCAGCGCGTACACGAACCAGACGAGGACCCTCACCGCCACGTCGTCCGACGCCGAAACGACGGACCAGCTCAACTGGACGTGGAACTGGGGTGACGGGACCTCGACCGTCACGCAGGGGACCGCGGCGAACCCCACGAGCACCGCGAGCCACTTCTGGAACACGACGGGCAACTTCACGGTCACGGTGACCGTGTCGGACGGCTGGAACGCGCCCGTGGCTTCCCAGAGTCCGGTGTACATGTTGGTCACCAACCCGCCGGCGGGGCTCGGCTCCATCCGAGGGAACGTGAAAGACCCAGGTGGAGCGCCGATTGCCGGGGCCCAGGTGCTGGCCCAGCCGGGATCCAACTTCGACACGACGGCCAGCGACGGGACGTACACGATCTCCCTGCCCGCGGGCACGTATAACGTGACCGCCAGCGCGTACCTATACGGCGACCGGACGCAGTCCAACGTGGCCGTCCTGGCGAGCCAGACCACGTGGGCCAACTTCACCCTGGTTCCGAGCGTCGGATGGATTGTGGGGAACGTGACGAACCTCGCGACGGGCTCGCCCATTGCGGGTGCGGTCGTCTTGGTCACGTCATCGAGCAGCCAGCAGACCACGGCGTCGACGAACAGCCAGGGCCGCTTCAACATCAGCGTGGAGCCCGGAGCCTACACCGTGAACGTGACGGCCACGGGGTACTACGGGGCGCAACAGACCGTGTCCGTGGCGTCCGGCGCGGAGTCGGTGGCGACGTTCAGGCTGACGGCGATTCCGACGACGACCCCGGGCCTCGAGCCGCTCGTGATCGCCGCCATTGCCGCGGTCGTGATCATCGCCGCGGTCGCGGTCGTCGCCGTGCTCATGATGCGGAGAAGGAGGAAGAAGGAGGACGAGGAGGGGAAGCTCAACCTCCCACCCAAGACGTGACGCACGTCGCTGGAGGATGACGAGGCAGTACAAGGAGGTAGTTGCACGAATCTACGGAGGTACCTCCTGAAGAAGGTCGTCTTCGTCCTACTGACGATTCTCGTCATCACCTCCATCAATTTCTTCATGTTCCAGGTCCTGCCTGGAGACCCGACTCGGGTCCTCTTCGTGAGAGGGGGCTGCGCGGGCAACAGCACGATCGCGAATGCGCAGTGCGGCCTGCGCGCCGAACTCATCGTCCAGTGGGGTTTGGACAAGCCGGTCGCCCAGCGATACGTCACGTACATGGCGAACCTTCTGCAGGGCAACCTGGGGACGGACATCACCACCAAGGGATACATCGGGCTCCCGGTTACCACGATCATCGCGCCGCGACTGGTCACGACGCTGGAGCTCGTCGGAATCGCGACCGTCGTGACCATGTGGCTGGGCTTGGTCCTGGGCCGAATCTCCGGATGGAGGCGAGGCAGCAAGACGGACGTCGTGATCACGATGTCGACCCTGCTGGGCTACTCCATGCCCTCGTTCTGGGTCTCGCTGATCTTGGTGTTCACGTTCGCCTTCCTTGTTCCGATCTTCCCGCTTCTCCCACCGAGGCCGACCCCCGACACCCTGACCAACATCGGGAACACGCTGTATCATTGGACCTTGCCCATCGTGGCGTTCATCATCACGAACGTGGCGTGGTTCTCCTTGACCCTGCGGAACTCCCTCACGGATGTTCTCCCCGAGGAGTACATGGTGACGGCCGCTGCGAAGGGGCTCAACGAGCGCGAGCAGTTGCGGTGGCATGCCCTTCCGAACGCCCGTCTCCCCGTGGTCACGGCCTCCGCTCTCTACTTCGGCTGGGTCGTGAGCGGCGTGATCGTCATCGAGACCGTGTTCAACATCAACGGGTTCGGCGCGCTCACGTGGACCGCGACCCTGAATCAGGACTACCCGCTCATGCAGGCGATCTTCCTCATCGCGACGATTGGGGTCGTCGTCGCCAATGCGGTCGCTGACGTCCTCTACTTGTACCTCGACCCCCGGGTCCGGGAGGCGTGATCCTGGCCACGCGGGAGGCCACCCCCGGTTCGGAGAGCTACTCGCTGTTCCGCGAGCGGCTCCTCTTGGATCTGAGCCGGGGCAAGAAGATGCTGCTCCAGATCCTGCGGAACAAGCTCTCCCTCGCGGGCGTAGTCATCATCCTGTTCTTCGTCTGCATGGCCCTCTTCGCCACGCTGCTCGTGGGTCCGTACCAGAGCGCGCTGAACCTCGCCTCGGACAACGAACCGCCTTCCGCCCAGCACCTACTCGGAACGGACGGCACGGGGCACGACATCCTCAACCTGCTCGTGTACGGGACCCAGGTAGACCTCATCGTGGGGTTCGCCGCTTCCCTGGCAGCCATGATCCTCGGGACCACGGTCGGCTTGGTTGCCGGGTACTACGGCCGGGTGACGGATCAAGTCCTGTCACGAATGACCGACTTCTTCCTCGTCATCCCGTGGCTCCCGTTCGTGCTGGTTCTCGTCTCGATCCTCGAACCAAGCCTCGCGACGATCGTGTTCGCGATCGCGCTCGTCAGCTGGCCGACGACGGCGCGGGTCATCCGCTCCCAGGTCCTCTCCCTCAAGGAGCGCCAGTTCATCGAACGGGCCAAGGCCGTGGGTGCGGGACGGGGATACATCATCGCCCGCCACATCCTGCCCAACGTCATGCCCCTGGTGTGGGCCGAGGCCGTCCTGACCGTTTCCGGCGCGATCTTCACGGAGGCGTTTCTCTCCTTCTTCGGGCTCGGTCCGCCCGGCGTGCAGACCTGGGGCCAGATGGTGAACCTGGCCTACAACGGCGGCGCCATGCTGTCCGGGCAGTGGTGGTACTTCCTGCCGCCTGGGGTCTGCATCACCACGCTGGTCTTGGGCTTCGCTCTTCTCGGCTATGGAATCGAAGAGGTCCTGAACCCCGCGCTCAAGCGCCGCGGTGGCGCGGGCGCCTAGACCTGCGAGGGCGCGCCCTCGCCAGGAGCCCCATTTCCCGCAGGTAGTAGCGGTCGATCGCGTGGACCACCTCCTCCTCGGAACTGTACCGTCCCTGTTCGTATGCGACGCTCTTCGAACCGAGGTGGGCCATCTCGCAGATGTGCCAGTCCTGGCGGTTCGTCGTGTCCCAGAAGGACATCGCGTCCGTGGCGGAATCCATCTCGTCGCGGTCCACGTACAGGTCGAAGACAACACGCGTGCGGTCCGGCGAGACCGGGATGAACCAGTCGAGGGTCACGTAGTCCGGAAGCAGGCTCAGGAAGTTGTTGGGGTACAAGACGTAGTAGTAGACGCGGCGGAGATCCTCGTCGCGGAGCCCGGGGAAGATCCGCCGCGTGGTGGACCCACCCGGCGCCAGGGTGCACGCACCGTCCACGAAGTCCATCCACCCCCCGAACACGGGGCCATCTCGGAGATCCTCCTCCCCGGACCGATACGGAGTCAAGCGCACGAGCTGGGGGTGGACCCCCGGACAGTGGTAGCACTCGTTCGCGTTCTGCACCACAAGCTTCCAGTTCGCCGCGATGTCGTATACGTATCGGTGGGCTCGCCGGAGGCGCTCCAGAGGATACGGCGCCGCACGGTTCACGAAGTCCCCGAGGTAGGTCAACAAGGATTCCGCTCGGGAGTCCAGATTGACGAACAGGAACCCCCGCCAAGTCTCGACGCGCAGGGGATACAACCCGTACTCGGCGGGATCGAAGTTCTCCGCTTCTTCCATATGAGGCGCCCCCACGAGGTTTCCGCGCAGATCGTAGGTCCACGCATGATAGGGGCATTGCAGGATCGTCAGCCCATGTCCTGCGGATTCCTCGAGGACTCGGGTTCCCCGATGCCGGCACACGTTGTGGTACCCTCGCAGAACGCCGCCCGAATCTCGGAGGAGGATGACGCCCGACCCCGCGACTTCATATGTCCGGTAGTCCCCGGGAGCCGGAATCTCGTCTTCACGGCCCACGCAGGCCCATGCGTTCCGGAAGAGGGCACGCGTCTCTCGTGCGAACACGGCAGGGTCGCTGAAGAGCGAGCCCGGGAGCGTGGCGGCACGATGGAGGGGGCGGTCCACGATCTGGTAGGGGTTCAGACGGCCCATGCGGTCGACGCTCTGGCTCTTGGACGGCCCCCGCTCTCGTGGTGTCACCGGATTCCCTCCTGGGCGCTCGAGGAGAATCCGGGCGTCCCCTTAACACTTCGGGTGACCTAAATGGCGGCTGGAGAGCCGTTCTCCTCCTTGCGAATCGCCTCCAGGATGACCTTCATCTCCTTCAAGAGCCCGGGATCCAGGGGCGTGGGTTCGTGCTCTCGGAGGATTCGCGCAACGGCCTCGTGCGCCATCTGAAGCAGGTCTTCCTCGGGTCGGTCCGGGCCATCCGGCGTACGGCGATCGAACAGGGCGGGCAGATACCACTCACGGCCCATCATCGCCATCGTGTCTCTCAGGGCACGAGGATTCTTCAGGTAGCTCCCGCCCGGGCCCACGGCCTCCATGAGGTCGAGGGAGAGGCTCGCCGGGTCCACCTCAATCCCCTGGGCGTAGCGGTTCGCGTAGCCTGCGATTTCGTGGTCAATCAGGACCTGTTCCGGGCTCGTGGCGTTGAAGCCCTCATAGGATCCGAAGTAGAGATCCACGAAATCGGCACCCGCGAGGATGGATGCGAGGAGCGTCGTCCCCTTCTCAATCGAGGCTTGGATACCGTGCACCCGTGCGTCGGACTGGCCACCGGAGGAGCACGGGATCCCGTAGAAATGAGAGAGCTGAACGGAAGCGGCGCTGAGCAGCCCGAATTCAGGACCGCCCACCGCGGCGCTGCCCGCCTTCATGTCCATCACGCCGCTCACACTCCCGTAGACCACGGGCGCGTCACGGTTCACGAGAGACGCGATCAGGATGCCGCTGAGGACCTCCGCATTCTGCTGGACCAGGGTCCCCGCGAGGCTCGCCGGAGCGGAGGCTCCAGCGAGGTCGAGGCACATGACGAAGACGGGCTGGCCCATTGCCGCGTACTCGATGAGCGTTTCCGTCATCATGCGGTCATGGGTCAGGGGGCTCACCGGATCGCAGTACCCTGCGACCATCGGGCGTCTCCGTAGCGCGTCCTCGCCACCCGCGAGGACCGCCGCGATCCGGAGTCCATCCCTCGCCATGGTCCCGTTGTACGAAGGGCCCACGCCGACCTTGGAGGTGTTCTGGAGATCTCGCACGAGCGTTGACGATTCATGGTACCGCGGCGTCTCGTCCCGCGCGCCATACGACACGGGGGTGTAGTTGATGTCGACGAGCTCGAGGGCATCCATCAAGCGGACGAGCTCGTCCCCATCCTTCTGCGTGGGCTCTCGTGCCCGGCCCGAGGCGAAGTCGATGATCCGCGTGCACGAGGACCCCGGTCCGAGATAGGTTCGGCCGCCCTCCCCCACCCGGAGATCATGAGCACCCTCGCGGGCGAACCACGTCCACCGCTTCGGAACCGATCCGATCGCCTCCTTGAGGAGACCCTCGGGGATCCGTACCCGTTCCGTCTCCGATTCCCGGACGGCTCCCGCATTCTCGAGGAGACGAAGCGCGCGGGGTTCCCGCACGGCCACACCCACGCGATCGAGGAGCTCCAGGGTGGCAGCGTGAATCGCCTCGATCTCGTCCCTCGACAGCACGGCCAGCTGCGATCGCATGTCCTCCCTCCCGCCGATCTCGTTGTTCCGAGCGTAAGGCCTCGACGATGAAATAGGTTCTTCCCCGCTCGTTCCTGCGAGGCGGAACTCAAACCCTCAGGCATACAGATGGCAGGAGACCAGCGTCCCGGGGGCCACCGCACGAAGAGCGGGTTCGTCGAACGGATGGAGTAGGACCTTCAGGCCCGCGCCGGTGGCCTCGACGGAGCGGACCGCCTTCAGGGCACGGACACTCTCCGCCCGGTCGGCAATGAGCCGCTGAAGCCAATCCTGCAACCCCGGAGGCGCCTGATTCCAGACGATCGCGTTGACTCCCTGGAGTTCGGCGCCTTGGAGGAACCGGGCCTCCTCGCCTTGGGCCAAGGCTCGCAGGTCATCGAGGACCTCGTCGGACGTCCAGCCGCAGCGCTCGAACGCGACGGGACAGCGAGGGTGGAAGCGACATCCCGATGGGATATCCGAGGGGTCGGGCCGTTCGCCCCGGAGGATGACGCGCTCATGCCGGCGGTCGGGGTCCGGGATGGGGACCACGGAGATGAGGGCCCTGGTGTAGGGATGGCGGGGCCGGCTGATGAGTTCCTCCGTGGGGCCCTCCTCCACTATCTTCCCGAGGTACATGACCCCGATCCGGTCCGCGAGCACATAGGCGAGGGAGAGGTCGTGGGTGATGAACAGGTAGGTCAGGTCCCGCTGCCGCCGCAGCTCGAGCAGAAGCTCGATAATCTCCGTCCGAATGGACACGTCGAGCATGGAGACCGGCTCATCCGCCACGAGGAACTCCGGGTCCAGCACGAGGGCTCCCGCGATGGAAACCCGCTGCCGCTGGCCCCCGGACATCTCGTGAGGCAGCCGGAGAAGGTATTCCTTCGGCGGACGCAGGCCCGCGTCCCCGAGCGCCTTCTCGACGCGGGCCTCCGTCTCCGACCGGTGCCGTGTGACCCGATTGACCACGAGGGGCTCCGCGACGATGGTATACACGTTGTGGCGGGGATTCAGGGATTCGTACGGATCCTGGAAGATGATCTGGAGTCGCGTGCGGAGGCTTCGGAGCCGATCTATGGTGATCCCGTGCCGCCGATCCCAGAAGTGGCGGAAATAGCCCGAACTCACCCAGGTGGCGAGAGCGGCGAAGCCCATCTGGGCGAACCCGACGAAGAGCGTGTTCTCCTGCATGTAGTAACCGTACGCGCCGAGGACGGAGCCGGAATCGGCGGGACTCCCCGCAGCGGCTAGGGAGGCCCCGAGGGCGAGAATCTGGGTCGCGACGCTCGCGGGAACTGCGAGGATGGTCAAGACGTGGGGGACCCGGCGGCTCATCCTAGCGAGCGGCAAGGTCGCGACGGCGGACAGAACAACGCCAAGGACCAAGTAGACGAGAGACTCCCAAAGGTCGGCGCCCACGGCCCGCAGCCCCAGAATGGCGGCGAACGCGACGAGGGTGCCGAGGACCAGTCCCCCGGCCACCAGGAGCCCGCTGCGGACCCAGTCCAGCACCTTTCGATGCACGCGAGCCGCGTATGTCAACGACTTGTTCTCCCGGAGTTCCGCAACCGGTTTCAGGTCGCCCTTCTTGCGTGCGGCGTCATACTGAGCGAGCTCCTCCAGCGTCGGATTCAGGAACACGTCACCCTTCGTGGGCTGAACGAGCTGCAGGATGCCCTTTCCCGTCGTCGTCTTGCCGCAGCCGCTCTCGCCGACGAGGCAGTAGATTTCCCCCTTCCCAATCGTGATGTCGATTCCGTCGACCGCACGGACCCACCCGGGGTCCGAACGCCGGAGGGCCTCGAGGAACCCGCGACGCCTAGGGAACCAGACGTGGAAGTTCCTCAGAGCCAGGTAGGGCGCACGGTCGGTCATGCGGGACGCTCCGCGGTGTTGAGATGGCAGGCGGCGCAGTGCCCATCCCCGACCGGCAACAACCCGGGCTCTTCCTCCTCGCACAGTTTCCAGGCGAACTTGCACCGGGGATGGAAATGGCAGCCGGTGGGCGGGTGGATGAGACTCGGGATGTCTCCCGGAATGTACGCCGGGAGCACGCGGGCTCCCTTGATATCCGGGAAGGCCGCGATGAGCTCCTTCGTGTACGGATGCTTCGAGTTCTTGAAGATGTCCCGGACGTTCCCCGTCTCGACCATCTTCCCGGCGTACATGATCGCCATCTGATCGCACGTCTCCGCCATGACGCTCAGGTCGTGGGAGATCAGGATCATGGAGAGGCCGAGTTCCCGTTTCAGCCGCTCCAGGAGCTCGAGGATCTGGGCCTGGATCATGACGTCCAGCGCGGTCACGGGCTCGTCCGCGATGACGATCTTCGGGTTGCAGGCCAAGGCCATGGCGATCATCACGCGCTGCCGCATGCCGCCAGAGAACTCGTGGGGGTACTCCGTAGCTCGCTCCCGAGGGATGCCCACGAGTTCCAGCAGCTCGTGGACGCGCTTCATCGCGGCCTCATCGTCCAGATCCTCGTGGAGCTTGATCGGCTCCGCGATCTGGGCCCCGACCCTGCGCACGGGGTTGAGGGCATTCATCGCCCCCTGGAAGATGATCGAGATGTGCTTCCAGCGCACATGCCGGAGCTGCGCCGGGGTCAGCTTCGCGAGGTCGTACCCCTGGTAGTCGATCGATCCACCGACGATCCGACCGTTCTTCGGCAGGAGACGCATGATCGAGAGGGCCGCCGTGGTCTTCCCGCAGCCGCTTTCCCCTGCGAGGCCCAGGGATTCCCCCTCCCCGAGCGAGAACGTGACGCCGTCGACCGCCTTGACGTCGCCCTCCGGCGTGCTGAAGTAGACCTTGAGATCCTTGACCTCTAGAAGCGGCACTTTGCGCCTCCGAACCCCACGAGCCAGCCCCGCGACGCAGCCGTTCCCACGCCGTACGCTGATCCTCCCGCGGGAACCGCCATGCCTGGGGATGCGGGCCATTTTATAAAGGCTTTCTCGAAGGGGTGTATAAGTAGGGCCCCAAGGTAAAGCATGCCGAGGGGGTCCCGTCAAGCCGGTTCGCGGCACGGACCGGGACTCCACCGTACGGGAACTCGCCCCTCCCCCCACGGGTGGGCGTTAGGTGGTGTTCCTGGTTCCCCTTCGGGCGAACCCCGGTCCCAGCCCGGCATGCCGCGTGGGCCATGCACGACGCCACGACGCTCTCAGGGCTCCCGCGTTGCACCGTCCGCATGTGCCATCGCCGCGGCGGCGGCCACGGACTTCACGATCCCCTGGTAGCCCGTGCATCGGCACAGGTTGCCCGAGATGGCGACTCGGATCTCGTCCTCCGTGGGCGATGGCTTGCTCCGCAGGAGCGCGTACGCGGAAAGGACCACGCCCGGCGTGCAGTAGCCGCACTGGAGGCCCAGATTCGTTCGGAACGCCTCCTGGAGCGGGTGCATCCGGCCCCGGGGCGCGAGGCCCTCGATGGTCATCACCTCGGATCCGTCGGCCTGGACCGCGAACATAGAGCAGGACTTCACGGCGCGGCCGTCGACGAGGATCGTGCACGCGCCGCACTGACTCGTGTCGCATCCCACGTGCGTGCCCGTGAGCCGAAGCTCGTCACGGAGGAAGTCCACGAGGAGAACCCGGGGTTCGACGGTCCGCTCCACACGCATCCCGTTCACGGTGACCGCCACGCGAACTCCGCGCGTCTTCGGCCGGTGAGGGGACGGTCGTTTCTTGCGGGTCGGGGTCCGACGTCGAGCGGGCAACCGATCACATCCTCGCGCGTTCCGTCGCGGTCTCTAGCGCGCGCCGCGTCAGCACCCGGACCATGGCCCTCTTGTAGTCCGGGCTCCCGTGGAGATCCGAGCCCGGCTGGGAATCGACCGAGGCAAGGCGCCCCGCCTCACCAAACGCGGCGTCCGAGGGAGATCTCCCCTTCAGGGAGTCCTCGGCATGGATCGATCGGAACGGCACGGGCGCCACGGCCCCGATGCCCACACGAGCCTCGGAGATTTTCCCCTCGGGGCCCAGGAGCAGCCGGGCGGACACCGCGACGGTCGCGAAATCTCCCGTCTTCCGTTTGAGCTTCTTGTAGGCTCCGCCGCTGCGCGCCGGCGCCTTGGGGATCCGGATCTCGGTGAGCAGCTCGGAGGGGCTCAGGGCCGTCGTGAATGGATCCTCGAAGAACCGGTCGATGGAGAGGGAACGGTCGCCCGCGGGACCCGTGGCGACGAGTTCCGTGTCGAGTGCGAGGAGCGCGGTCCCCCAGTCGCCCGCGGGATCCGCATGAACGAGAGATCCTCCGATGGTCCCGAGGTTTCGGACCTGCGGGTCTCCGAGAACCTTCACCGCATCGGCGAGGAGAGGGTAGCGCTCGCGAATCAACGGGGACGACTCGAACTCCCGGTGACGCGTCATGGCACCGATCCGGAGGAAGCCGCCCTCCTCGCGGATTCCCGAGAGTCCGGGGATGTGGCCGATGTCGATCACGAGGGAGGGAGCCGCCAGTCGCAACTTCATCAACGGGATCAGGCTCTGGCCGCCTGCCAGGATCTTGGCGTCCTCTCCCCCCTTCGCCAGCAGGGCGACGGCTTCGGGCACGGAGGACGCGCGGACGTATTCGAACGCGCGGGGATGCATGGAGCTCCTGCCTCCGGCGGGGTTCGTATTCCGGAGTCCCCTATAACCCTTTCCCGCGGCGGCCGATCGCTAGGCGGACCGAAATCGTGCCCGCACGTGGGGCCTCGGCGTCCCCGTTCAGAATTCCTTGGGGAAGCTGCGGGCCGTCAGGACAATCCGGTTCAGCGGTCCCATCAGCCCCATGACATCGGACATGGAGCCCGCGAGGCGGATCTTGCCCTGTTGGATCAAGCGTTCCATCTCCGCCTCCCCTTTGCACAGGCTCACCCAGGACTCGTAGCGGCCCTCGAAATGGTAGTCCGCCTTCGTCTCTGCCGACGCCTCCGAGGTGGCCACCTTTCCCTGGGCTACGGCAATCAGGAAGGACCGCTTCTTGTCGCTCGCGCTGCAGACCATGCGGAACGTCTTGGAGGACATGGCCTTGCCCCACTCGGCATCCGCGTTGAGCCGACGCGCGAGCTCTTCGAAGAACTCCTTCGTGTAGAACTGAATCATGGGACGCGCCAACCTACTCATGCGGGCCGGGGCCAAGTACCCTTTGTCCCGTAGTCTATCGAGGGATACATACCCGTTCTTCAGCGCGCCCGACACTCAGCCCACGCTCTCCTGGAGGATGTGCCGAAGGGCCCGGCGGAGATGCTGGCTCACCGTGTTCCGGCTGAGTCCCGTGAGCTCGGCGACCTTGCGGAGATCGACGCGCGCGGGGATATCGAAGTACCCGAGGTTCCACGCGAGGCTGAGGACCTCTCGCTGCCTTGCAGTCAGATCGGCGCCCATCGCGGTTCCGGTCCGGAACGACCCCCGGCTCTTGAGCTCGAACCGGATGCCCAGGCTCCCGAGCAGCTGGACTACGCGCTTCTCGGCCGGTGCGTCCGCGAGGAAGGAGAGCGTCGCGCGCTCTCGCCCGATGACGGTCGGCGTGGTGGGCGTCACTCCCGCTCCCAATTCCTCCAGGAGTTCCTCGAGGATCCCGGGGTTCTCCTGCCGGAGCAGGGCCGTGTAGGTCCGGCCGTCGGGTCCCACCTCGACGATCTCGAAGTCCCGGAGCCCGTACCGGCGGCGCAGCGACTCTCGCTGCCGCGCGATGTCGTCCCGCGAGCGGCGAGGCCCGGACCGCGTCACCCGGACGAGCAGCATCCGCTCGCGGGGCTGGAACGCGTACACACGCAGGATCTCCACGGATTCGTTGTGGCGGAAGAACGCGTGAGGGAGAAGCCCCGCCTTGACCAAGGGGCGGCTCGGGAGCTCGAGGCTAATCCTCGAAAGGGCCATAGATTACCCGTAACCGTCAGGCTACTTATAGAACGCGGACCTAGCAAGCCCGGAAGGCCGGACCATGGAAGCCCTCGTCGACAAGTCGTCTCCGGTGCGCCGCCTCCCGTCGGAGGCCTGGGAGAAGGGGATCGGTCCCGGAATCGTGGACAAGAAGATCATGGGGCCCAACGACAGCAATTTCATGCTCATGGGCATCGCGAAGATGGAGCCGGGTGTGCACTCTCCGCCCCACCGCCACCGCTACGCGCAGATCTTCTACTTCCTGGAGGGCCGCGGCCAGGTCGTGCTCGACGACCAGCCCCCCATGGACGTGGGACCCGGCGACGTAGTCCGGATGATCCGCGGCGAGATGCACACAGTGATCAACCCCGGTCCCGAGCCCCTGACGCTCCTCGAGGTCCGGGTCCTCCGCAAGGAACAGACGGAGTGGGACTAGTCCCATGGCCTCGCTGGGGATCTGGTGGAAGGCGACGCAACCCCACTCCTTCGTCGCCTCCGCGGTCGGCGTGTTCCTGGGCGCGGCCATCGCCTACGACCGCGCCGGGGCGTTCGACCTGCCCGCGTTCCTCGCCACCCTGACCGGCGTGATCGTCCTCCAGGCCGCCACGAACATGAGCAACGACACGGTGGACTACCTCAACGGCGTGGACGACCTCCCGCCGCACCTCGTCAGTCCGTTCACGGGCGGGGCTCGCGTGCTCCCGGAGCGGCAGTTGCCCGTCCGCGCGCACACTCGCGCCTGGATCGCCCTCTTCGCCCTGGGCGCCCTCATCGGCCTTGTCCTCGCGGCGACCCGACCCAACGGGGGCCTTCTCATCCTTCTGGGACTCATCGGGGGCGCGTTCGCGGTGTTCTACACGTTGCCTCCGTTCGCCCTTCAGTACCACGGCCTGGGGGACATCGCGGTGGGCGTGGTCTTCGGGCCCATCGTCACCCTGGGATCCTACGCAGTCCAGGCGGGCGCCCTCTCCTCCGAGGCCCTCCTGGCCTCCATCCCCCTGGGCATCCTGGTGGCCGCCTTCCTGTTCGTGAACGAGATGCCCGAGCATGAGACGGATCCGCGCGGCGGCAAGCGCACGGTCCCCGCCCGAATCGGCTTGCGCCGGTCGTACCGGCTGTACGTGGTCATGGTCGCCGTGGCCCTCGCGCTCCTCATCGTCTTCGTAGCGGTAGGGGGGATGCCCTGGCTCGCTTTGCTGGGCTTGATCTCCATCCCGCCGCTCCTCAAGTCAGTCCGCGTCCTGCGGGCCTACTACCGCGAGTATCCGCGGCACATGCCCGCGAACGCAGGAACCATCCAGGCCGTGCTCTTCTTGGGCATCGGCCTGAGCGCCGCCTACGTGCTCCTCCCGCACCTATGAGAGGAAGGCGAGGACGAGGCCCACGCCCGCGACGAGGTGCGCGAGAACCGCGAGCCCGATCGGCGCGGCGTACCCCCGATGCTTGGCCACGGCCCGCGGGAGGAGCGCCGAGGCGCCCAGGAGGAAGGGGAGCGGGAGGAGCGCGGTCACCCAGCTGGGATACTGGGAGTACACGAGCAGGGCGACAACCAGAGCGGCCCACCAGATACCGACCAGGAGGGACACGGACCTAGCGGCCCCGAGGAGGGTCACGGGCGTCCGCTTGCCCTTGGCGCGGTCCTCCGCCTCGTTCGGGAAGTAGCGGGAGTAGGAGATGCCCGCCGCGAGGAACCCCAGGATGAGGGAGGCGAGGAAGCTCCCCAGGATCCCGTTCGTCCCGAAGGCCACGGTCGCCCCCACGGTCATGATCGGGCCGAAGGCGAGGAACGTGGAGAGCTCCCCGATGCCCCGGTAGCTGAGCTTGAGCGGGGGCGAGCTGTAGCTCCATGCGAGGACGAATCCCGCGACACCAAACGCGAGGAGGGGAAGGCTCTGGGTGAGCGCCACGAGCCCGAGGCCCGCGAGGACGCCCGCCGCCAGGCAGACCCAGGCCACCCGGAGCACGTTCCGCGGGTCGCGGGCGAGACCGACCGCGGCGCCGCTGTCGAACGCGATCCAGGACCCGGCGGACGCGGGCGGCACGGAGCGGTCCTGCGCCTCGTAGTAGCCCTTGAGGAGGTTGGCGCCCGCCTGGATGGCCACCAGGGAGGCGAGGATGAGCGCGAAGTAGCCCGCGTCGAAGGGCGAGCCTGCCGCCACGGCGGCCGCGGTGCCCACGCAGGCGGGCACGATGGAGGCCTCGAAGAGGACCGCCTGGGAGGCACGGATCCATGGCAGGAGCCGCATGGGTCCGCGCAAGGGGGGCCCTCGGAAAAGGGTTCCGATGTCTTCGGCCACCGCGGTCAGTCAAGCCTGGTTCCGCCCATGCCGAGCAGGAGGTGGGCGAAGAACTTCTCCGCATCCGCGAGGCCCGCCACAGGCGGTTTCCCGCCGTCGCCCTCGACGACGTAGTACTCGTCGGGGGCGTGGGCCCGCGCGCCGTGCCCCAGGCCGACCGACACGAAGGGGATGCCCAGGACCTTGGTCCAGAGATACTGCGGGGACGTTCCGAGCATGAAGGGCCACACCTGGGGCCGGTACCCCCACGACTCGTAGGCGGAGCGGACCACGGACACGATCCCCGCGTCGGGGTCCGTGCGGGACCAGTCGTCGCTCAACTCGGACGAGGTGTCCACGACCCGGATGTCCGGATAACCGTGGGCGTCCAGGTGCTGCCGGACCTTCTGCAGCGTCTCCGAGCGGGTCTGGTTCGCGATGAGGCGGGACTCCAGCTTCACCTTGACGCTGTGCGGCAGGACGGTCTTGAACTTGGGCCCCGTGTAGCCGCCCGAGAGGCCCTGGATGTTCAGCGTGGTCGTGTAGAGGGCCTTGAGCAGGAGATCCCGTCCGTGGAGGTCGTGGACGAAGTGCTCCACCTCGTTGGTCCGCCGGAGCGCCTCCTCGTCGAAGACCTTCGCCAGCTCGTCGACGATCTCGAGGTCGCGCTTCGTGGGCGGGGCGACGCTGTCGTAAAAGCCCTCGATCCGGACCCGGCTCGGGTCCTGCGGGTCCACCATGGTCGCCAGGGCCTGGATCATGCGCCACAGGGGGCTCTCGACGATCGCCGCCTGGCTGCTGTGGATCCCCCGCTTGGTCGGCCCGCGGCGCCAGTACTCGCCGGAGCACTCGAGCTCGACCTCGACGACTCCCTTGCAGCCCAGGCTCAGGGAGGGCACCCCCAGGATGTTCTGGCTGGCCGAAGGGGAGATGCAGGCCGCGGCGCCCTTCAGGCGGTCGCGCTCGGACTGGACGAACTCGATGAGATGCTGGCTTCCGAGTTCCTCCTCCCCCTCGGCGACGAACTTCAGGTTCACCGGGACGTCGCTTCCGCTCGCGCGGAGGGCGGAGAGCGCGTTCAGGAAGGCGCCCATGGGGCCCTTGGAGTTCACCGCCCCCCGCCCGACGAGGACCTTCCCGAACGGCGGCATGGGGACCACCTGCGGGTCGAAGGGGTCGGGGATCAGGGTCCAGTGCTCCCCGGAGACCTGCTTCACGTCGTACATGAAGTAGACGAGGACCGTGTCCCGGGCGCCCGCGTCGTAGTGGCCGTAGACCACGGGAGAACCCTTCGTCTCGTGGATGCCGGCGTCCCGGCAACCGAGCTCCCGGAACCACGTCTCCACGAAGGCGGCGCACCGGCGGACGCCCTCCATGTCCTCTGCGGCGATGCTCGGGATCCGGATGAACTCCCGGATGCGTTCGAGATGGCCCTCCTGACGACGGTCGATCTCCTCGAAGACCTTCCGTTCTGCGGATGTGGCCGGGACTTGCATGCCTCCGCCTCGGTCCGTCCGGAGGGCGTGCGCGGACTCAAACCTTTCGGGGGGCCGCCGCGGCTCTATCCCTCGGGTGGCCCTAATGCCTCATGAGGGACCACGACATCGCGACCTTGGGGATCCGCATGACGGTCAATCCACGGATGTGGGTCGCGGCGCTCCGGGTGATCCCGCGCATCGAGAAGGACGCGTTCGACCGCCTCGATCCGTTCGCTCGGTGGCTCATCGCCACCCGGGGCGCGGTCCTCATCATGACCTTCCTGTCCGCCGCGCTGGGCGGACTGCTCGCCGCCCTGGTGGGCGAGTTCGACGCGGGCCTGTTCATCCTGGTCGCCGTCGGCCTCGTGGTCGCCCACGGCGCGAGCAACCTGTTCAACGACTACTGGGACTACAAGCAGGGCGTGGACACGGACAACTACTTCCGGGCGCAATACGGGCCGCATCCCCTGGTGGCCGGACTGTTCACGGAGAAGCAGCTCCTCACGTGGGCCATCGGGACGACGGTCGTGCCCGTGGCCATCGGCCTCTACCTGGCCTGGGTGCGCGGGCCGCTCGTGCTCGTGTTCGCGCTCCTCGGCGGATTCGTCATGATGAGCTACGCGGGCAAGCCGTTCCCCCTGAAGTACCTGGGACTGGGAGAGCCGGCCGTGTTCCTCACCTGGGGACCGCTCATGGTGGGCGGCTCCTACTTCTGCATCACGGGGACGCTCCCGCTCTGGGTCATCGCGGCCTCCTTCCCGTACGCCCTGGGCACCACGGGCGTGCTGTTCGGGAAGCACATCGACAAGATCGAGGACGACACGAAGAAGGGCATCCACACCCTGCCCGTTCTCCTGGGGGAGCGACGGGCGCGGGCCGCGTCCATCGGCATCTTCGCCCTCATGTACATCCTCGTGATCCCGCTCGTCCTCCTCGGCGTGCTGCCATGGCTCGTGCTCCTCGTGTTCCTGAGCCTGCCGCGCGCGAGGCTCGCGGTCAAGGTCTTCCGCTCGCCGAAACCCGCCGGGCCGCCCGAGGGCTACCCGAAGGAGTCGTGGCCTCTGTGGTTCGTCGGGTTTGCCTTCATCCTGAACCGCGACTACGGAGGGCTGTTCATGGTGGCCCTGCTCGTCGCCGTCCTCCTCTTGGTCGCCGGCGTGCCCCACGGGTACCTGTACCTCTGACGACCCGTGCCGCGGCGACGTTTAAGCCCCCGCCCCGCATGCCACCCGCATGGTCCGATTCGCGAACCCGCGGTCCCGCCACCCGTTCCACATGCACGACATGATCCGGGGCCAGCCCGGATTCGCGGAGGAGACCCTCGCCCGCCTGCGCGACCTCGACGGCCGGGCGTTCCTGGGTGCGCCGCGGCGCATCCTGGTCACGGGATGCGGCACGTCCTTCCATGCGGCCCTCCTCGGCGCGCGCCTTCTTCAGGAGGCCCTAGGCACGCGGACGATCGTCCACGCGGTCCACGCCTACGACCTGCTCCACGGGACGGACGTCCCGCGGGACGCCGTGGTCCTCGGCGTGAGCCACAGCGGCGCCACCTCGACGACGAACCAGGCGCTGGGCCTCGCGCGGCGATCCGGGGCGGACACCCGGGCGCTCTGCGGCCTCCCCGGCAGCCCGATGGGGGAGGTGGCCGAAGAGGTCCTCGTCACGGGGTCCGTGCATGATCACTCCTGGGCCAACACGATGAGCTACACGACCCAGCTCACCGCGTTCGCCCGGCTGGCGGAGACGCTGGCGCAGGAGCCGCGGGAGCTGTTCCCCGGCGGGGTCGAAGCCGTCCCCCGACTCATCCGGAGGGCCCTCGGGACCGAGCCCGCGATCCGACGCCTCGCGAAGCGTGTCGCCGCCCGCGACCGCGTCACCTTCCTGGGGGGCGGGCTCGACGAGGTCACGGCGCTCGAGGCGGCGCTCAAGATCCGCGAGACCTGCAGCTTCCCCGCGAGCGGCTACCATGTGGAGCAGTTCCTCCACGGTCCGTTCCTCTCGCTGGACCGCCGGGAGGCCCTCGTCGCCCTGCGGTCGCGGCAGGACGACGACCGGGAGACGGAGATCCTTCGCGGCGTCGCCCGAACCGGGGCGAGCGTGACCGTCGTCGGCGAGGCCCGGGGCGCTCACATCCGGCTCCCGCCCGCGGACCGTCTGCTTCGGCCCATCGTGTCCGTGATCCCGCTCCAGTACCTCGCCTACTACGTCGCCCTGGAGAGGAAGAAGGATCCGGACGTCATGCGCTCGGAGGACCCGCGGTACCGTCGGGGACTGGAGCCCCTGTTTGCATAAGAACCGCGTCGGGCTGCAGGTGGACCACGGCAGTGGCCGCGGTTCCGCTCCGGAGCATGAGGTGCAGGGTCATCTCGCCGCTCCCGTACGCGATCGTGAAGCGGTCCACCTCGGACTTGTAGAGGTGCGCGGGACGCCGACGGCCTTCCGTCACGTAGCCCGCTTCCGAGATGAGGCCGAGGGACACGAGACGCCGGATGCGCCGATAGCAGGGCGCGATGGGGATCTTGTACCGCTGGGAAATCTCCTGCGCCGTCAGCGTCTCCTGGTGCAGGGCGATGAGAATCCGGAGCGCGTGGTCATCCAGGAGCGACTGCCCGTCCTTGTCGTAGAGGAGGAGCTCCTCGGCGACGAGCTTGGGGCGAGCGGGTGGAATGGAGCCTCCCGCGGGTGGGGGAATGGCCACGGGTCCGCGGACGCCGGTGGACCGTTAAAAGGGCTGGGCTCTCGTTATCACGGTTCGGCATTGAGGCCCGGGGCGTGCGGATGCATGCGAACTTCCCCGATGCGCGGCGTGCGGTCGACCTGCCATCGCGGTCCGAGAAGCAGTGCGAAAGTAAAGGTGCCGAGGGCCTCCCCGTACGCCTCGGCTGATCTCGTCGAGAGGCGTATCCCGTCTAGGCCTTCCGCAGGAAAGGCAGGCCCGTGCGCTTGTTGACGCCGACCTTGCGGCCCTTGGGCATCTCGTCCATGGGCTTTCCGGACTTCGGCTTCCTCTTGCTGAAGAAGTAGATCGTCACTTTCGGTCCCTTCTTCAGCTTCACCTCTCGCGAGTACAGCGTCCATCCCTGGTACGTGTACGGCATATTTGACCTCAGTCCCTCCATACACTAGGGTGTCAAAAGCGTTTCCCTCCCTTAGAATGGTCCGACGGAGGACTCGCGATAGCTACATAGCAGTCATTTTAGAGCCCATCTGGAGCCTATGGAGGGGACGACCCGCGGGACCGAAAGTCCCAAATCCCCAGCTCCCTTGGGTACGCCGTGGCGGCCCCCGCGACCTCGCTGACCGTCGGCCTCTTCGGCAGTGACCTGGATTTCCTGAAGGCGATCGGCTCCGCCCTGGGGAAGAAGGGGACGGAGAGCGACCTGCTGTTCTGGAACAAGAAGGAGCGGGAGACCGCGATCACCGCGATCGCGCCCGTCACGTACCCGGAGCGCGTGGTCCCCATGCTCCAGCTGGCCTCCCTGTGTGACTACCCGGTCCTCGCCGCGGACTCGCTCGACGCCGCCCTCGGAGAGACGGTGATCGCCCTCGCAGCCACGGAGAAGAGGGGACTCCTCGTCCTCCGAAACCCGGAGACCGCGGACCGCGTGCGGTCCCTGGTCAAGGACCGTCTCCGGGGCTGGATCTCCATGGACTGGAGCGGGGAGGAGTCCCTGCGCCGAATCCGCGAACTGCTTCCCGGGATCACGCCGACGCGGGATGCGCATGCCCTGTGCACGGTCGTCCTGGACCATGCGTTCGCGGTCCGTGGCGTGGGCACGGTGGGCCTCGGCTTCGTCCGTCGCGGCATCCTCCGCGTGCACGACGAACTCCGCCTCGCTCCCCTGGACAAGAGCGTCCTCGTCCGATCCATCCAGCGGTTCGACGAGGACCAGACGGAGGCCCCACCCGGGAGCCGTGTGGGCGTCGCGCTGAAAGGAGTGGAACCCGAAGAGATCGAGCGGGGCTCCCTTCTCACGGCGGACGCAGCCGTGGTCTCCGACGCGGCCTGCGTGGTGAGACCGTTCCGGCGGGCCGAGTTCGCGAAAGATCCTTTGGAACGCGGGGGCCGGGGCTACCATCTCCAGGTCGGACTGTACACGCGGCCCGTGGTCCTCGACGGCGTCGGCGCGGAGCTCAGAGCCACCGCGGACCGTCCCATGCCTCTGGATCCGGGAGAGCGGTCGTTCCTGGCGGTCCTCCGCGGACCCGGGGGCTTGCGGATCCTGGGACACGGCCCTGTGGCCCGGTAGACGACAACGAAGCGCGGGAACTGGAGCGCAAGGCGTGTCCCTTCCCCGCGGTCCGCCGTGACCTGCATCCCGGGGAGCGGAGTGGCGCCCGATCGAGTGGGCCGCAGACGCAGTCGTTCCCATCGCCGACCACGGGATTCTCGTCCGCTCCGAGCGGAACGCGCAGGCGACGGGGCACCACAAGACGCGCACCCGGCCGGACCGGAACGCTCGTGGGTCGCGGCGGCCAAAGTACCGCGGTCCCCGGGCCCTCCGTCCGAGGAGGCGTCAGGCGCAATTTATATCAAGGGAAATACGGCATCCATCGTAATTTATATTAATCATGACATAGATGAGGGCGGACAGGGATGGGACCATGATGGAAACACCTCCGCCTCCGATGATGCGTGGCTACGGGATGTCGAGGACGCAACTGGTCGTGGTCGCCGCAGTGGGCTTAGGCCTTCTCCTGCTGGCGATCGGCACCGTCGTCGTGAACCTCGGGATGAACCCGACCGGGTCCAACGCGGCGCTCGTGTCGACCTGGGGCCCGATCGTGATGGACTTCGGGCTGTGGCTCCTGGTCGGCGGGATCATCTTGGCTGCGGTCACCATGGAAAACCTCGACGTGTTCGTCCGGTTGTTCCTGATGATCCTGGCGTTCGTGGCGTTGCTGATGGTCGTCGCGAATCCCAAGGGCTTCTTCCCGTGAGGTGGCTCCATGCCCACGATGGGTGAGAAGCTCTGGGAGATCGGGAAGTCCCCGCCCCAGAACCTGACCTTCCTCGTCTTCGGACTGTTCTCGCTGTTGGCTGCGCTCCTCCTGCGCTCGTACGGAAGCTACATCGCGGCCGGAGCGGCCGTCTCCTTCGTCGCCGCGGCCTTGGGAGGCATCGGCGCCTTCTTCGTGGTCGTGTCCCTGTTCCTCGGCGCGTTCGCCGGGATCGGCGAGACGAGCGGAACCGGCCTGCGAATCGCAGCCCTCATCGGGGCCGTCGTGCTCCTGGTCATCTTACTCTAGACCGGATTCGGAGGAAAACCCAACCCGCGGCGCCCTCGGGCGCCGCCCTTCTCTTTTGCCGTGACTTGCGGTTCACCGGGCGATTCCCGCGGAGACGGAAAGGATGGGCGGGAGCGTGACGCTCATGGCCTTCCAGCTCTCGCCCTCATTCCGGCTGGCGTAGAGCTGCCCCGTGTTGGTGCCCAGGTACACGCCCACCGGGTCCTTCGCGTCCGTTGCCATGGCCTCGCGAAGGACGCCCATGTACGCCGCCGGACCGGGAAGACCTTGGGTGAACCGCCGCCAGGTCCGGCCCGCGTTGGTCGTCTTCCAGACCGCAAGCTGGGACTTCGGCGGCACCCGGTTCTCGCCGCCTACCAGGGGAGCCACGTAGGCCGTCCGTGCGTGGAGGGGGTCCGCGGCGATCGCGAAGCCGAAGTCGGACGGGAGACCCTTGGTGATCTCCGTCCAGGCTCCGCCCTGCGGCCCGCGATGGTACGTTCCGCAGTGGTTCTGGTGGAAGATGGACCCGTCGCCCGCGGAGTCCCACGTGAGATGATGGATGCATTGTCCCGTCTCCGGATACGGGTTCGGGAGGAATCCGGCACGCACGTTCCCGTTCTCCGTCGTCCAAGATTCCCCACCGTCCCGGGACTCGAAGGTCCCCACGGAGCTGATCCCCACCACGAGATGGCGCGGATCCCGCGGACCGACCAGGACGGAGTGGGCGCAGAGTCCCCCGAACCCGGGCTGCCAGTTCTCCCGCCCGGGCCGGTGGTTCAGGGCATCGAAGCCATCCCAGGAGTCGCCGCGGTCATCGCTCCGGAACAGGGCCGCAGGCTCCACACCGGCGTACAGGGTGTCCGGGCTGTCCGGCAATCCGGGTTCCAGGTGCCAGATCCGGGTCAGGGCCAATCCGCTCCCCTCCTTGAACTTCGGGGCGGCCTTCGAGAGCGCGAGACCCGAGCCGAGCCGTCCGCGGTAGAGCCCGGGGCCCCAGACTTCCCCCGGGTTGGGGGCCGCGGCGTACACCGTGCGCCCGTCTCGCGGGTCCAAGATCATATGGTACACGGGCATTCCCGCGCAGTACGGCCCTTGGACGGACCAGCGGCGCCGGTCCGGCGAATGGAAGATGAATCCGCCCTTCTTCGTCCCCACGAGCACAACCGCGCTGTCCTTCTTCACACTAGGCAAGCGAACCACCTGCGACACTGGGAAGGATATGGACCACGTCCCCCGCGGAAAGATGAACCGCCGGAAGCGGCTCCCGCACGAGCTCGTCGTTCACGAACAGGTTCACGTACCGCCGCGGCGCCCCCGTTTCGTCCACCACGCGCTCCCGGATCCCCGGGAACGCGTCGTCGAGGCGGCGAAGGAGCGCGGCGAGGTCCGTACCCTCCAGGAGGACCTCGTCCTGGCCGTCCGTGTAGGCCCTCAGCGTGGTAGGGATGCGGACGGTGACGCCTAGACGGGCGAGTTCCCCCGCCGAGACTCGGGATTCCATCGCTTCCGCTCCCCCCAAAGTGCGCGGTGGTCAAAAAGCTTCGCGGGAGTCCTGCGACCACGGTCCCAAGGTCGCCTTGGCAGGCTCCGCCGACGGCCAAACCCTCGCTCGAGCGGGCGGAGAGGCGAAGCGACACGGTTTTCTAGGACCACGTCAATGGCGGTGGCCCCGCACACGCTACGAACCCGTGCAAACGAGGGCTCGGAGACGGTCGGCGGCCCGTGCGTGAAGGCCCCGGACGTGCCGGCTCGTGTCGCGTGTGCGTGCGTTCGTCGATGTGAAAGCGCGTCTTTTCGATGACACAGCGCCATTTTTTAATCACAACGCTTAACTAGGTATACTCGTTACCCATTTCCCGGGGGTCCCGGTCTGCCGTTCGAGATTGCCGTTGTGAGCAACACGCCTCTCACGCCCCTGAAGGACCTGGACGACGTCGCCCTCCTGTTCCTCACCCAGATCGGATACATCCCGAAGGGCTACGACCCCAAGACGGACGCCAGTTCCGTCCGCGATTCCGTGCCCTATCGCCTGTTCGTCGAGTGCCTCCTGGGCCGGATGGACAAGGGGTGGACCGTGGAGCAGCTCGCGGCCAAACTCAAGACGACGAAGGCCACGATCTACCGCCACATCAACAAGCTGAAGGACATGGACCTCCTCGACGAGGTCAACGTGACCGAGCGCGGCACCGTGCGCAAGGGGTACCGGATCCGATACGGGAATCTCTCCAAGGCCTGGAACTTCGTCGAGTCCAACGTGGAGATCGCCATGGAGAACTACCGGAAGACGGTGGACCACATCCAGAAGCTGGCGGAGCAGCGGAGGTGAGGGCGTGCCCCAGGAAGGCATCGTTGCGCTCACGAAAGGGTCCCGATACCGCATCGAGTCCATGGAGACGCGGGACCACACGAAGGTCACCAAGGGAATCTTCCGAGGGTACGCGACCATCGGCCCGGACGACGCGCTCGTCGTTGAGCTCGACGAGAGCCACCAGGAGCTCAAGGGGAAGCTTCGGCTGATCCCTCTCCACGTGATCCTCGCCGTGGACATCCTCGAGCAGGCCCCCGGAGAGGCGCCGCCTCCCGAGAAGCACGGCACGATGTACGGCTGACCGTGCGGACCTAGGGACGTCGGCGGACGGGGACGAATCGACGCGTGGACCGCATGTACTCCCGGTAGGCGGGACCGAACAAGGCTTGGAGCTCGCCCTCTTCGAAGGGGGCGAGCACGAGGGCGAACCAGAGCGCGAGCGCCACAGCGCCCAGGTAGGCCCAGGGATGGTCCACGACCACGGCGATTCCGAGCGTCAGACCGTCCACGCCGGAGTAGAGCGGATGACGCACGAAGCGGTACGGTCCCGCCACGACGAGGGGCTCCGTGCGCCCCGCGGGCGCCTCGAGGGGCTCGCGACCCAGGAGCTTGAGGAGGGTGGCCCACGTGGACTCCAGGACGGCCCGTGGGCCCCGGAAGTTCAGGACCCAGCCCGCCATGCCGACCCCGTACGCGGCCAGAGGGAGGCCGAACGCCCGGACCCACCAGGGCAGGCCGAGGTCCTCGGGAAGACCGAGCGCCGCGGCAATGGCGAGGCAGATCAGGTAGAGGGCCAGGACGAGCGCCGCGATCACGGGGAACGCGAGGAAGGCAGACCGCCGGACCACGAGGACCCCGATGGACGTCGCCCGAGTTTACGCTTCGGTTCCGGCGGAGCCTTTATGGCCGCGAGCCGCACTGGCGAGGCGTCCATGGCCATCGGGTGGTCGGCCCCGGAAGACGCGTTCTACGACGACCTGCTCGAGAGCCTGAAGACGCGGCCTCCCGGGTCTAAGGCGGAGCTTCACCGGACCAAGCTGCGCCTCGCGAAGGCCCACGGTCTCCTCGGGATTCCCAGCGATTCCAGCGTCCTCGGTCGGCTGGGGGTCGCCGACCGGGAACGGTGGGAGAACCTCCTCCGGATCAAACCTGCGCGGACCGCGAGCGGCGTCGCGGTGGTCACCGTGATGACCGCGCCCCACGCGTGCCCGCACGGCGTCTGCGTCTACTGCCCGGGAGGTCCGAGGTTCCGCACGCCCCAGTCCTACACGGGGACGGAGCCCGCCGCTCGGAGGGCGGCCGAGCACCACTACGATCCTGCGGCACAGACGCGGGCGCGACTCCAGGCGCTCCGGGAGATCGGCCACCGCACGGACAAGGTGGACTTGATCGTCCTGGGCGGCACCTTCACGTCCCTGGAGGACGGCTACCAGGAATGGTTCGTGCAGGGCTGCCTGGACGCCATGAACGGCCGGGAATCCCCCACGCTGGACGAGGCCCAGTCCCTGAACGAGACGTCGGCGTCCCGGTGCGTCGGCCTTACCGTGGAGACGAAGCCGGACTGCTTCCTCGGAGCGGAGGTCGAGCACGCCCTCCGCCTGGGGACCACGCGCGTGGAGCTCGGCCTCCAGACCACGCACGACGACGTCCTGGAACGCACCCACCGCGGCCACACGGATGGCCAGAGCCGCGAGGCCCTGCGGCGGGCCAAGGACGCGGGGCTCAAGGTGGGGGTGCACATGATGCCCGGTCTGCCCGGATCCGATCCGGACCGGGACCTGGAGTCCTTCCGGGCCCTCTTCCTGGACCCTGCCTACCGTCCCGACTTCCTGAAGATCTATCCCACCCTCGTGCTGGAGGGCACGGCCCTACACGAGATGTGGCGGCATGGACGGTACGCGCCCCTGAGCACGGACGCGGCCGCGGACCTGGTGGCCCGCGTGAAGGCTCTCGTGCCCCCGTGGTGCCGGATCCAGCGCGTCCAGCGGGAGATCGGTGCGCCCTACATCGAGGGAGGCCCGACCAAGGGCGACCTCCGGAACCTGGCCCGGGAGCGGCTCCGGGCCGCGGGCGGATCCTGCCGCTGCATCCGCTGCCGCGAGGTGGGCTTCCGCGGGATCGAACCGAGACCCGAGGCGATCACCTTGCTTCGGGAGGACTACACGTCGTCGGGAGGCCACGAGGTGTTCCTGAGCCTCGAGGATCCCGAGAACGCCGTCCTGGTCGCGTACGTCCGGCTGCGCATCGACACGGCGGGCGGCACGGTGCGCGAGCTCAAGGCGTTCGGGCGCATGGTCCCGTTCCACGAGCGACCAGGGCCGCGCTGGCAGCACCGGGGCTTCGGCCGGCGCCTCATGGAGGAAGCGGAGGCCGTGGCCCGGGACGAGTTCCACGTGTCGCGATTGCGGGTCACCGCGGGCGTCGGGGTGCGCGGATACTACCGGTCCCTCGGCTACCGCCTCGAGAGGCCCTACATGGTGCGCGAGCTCTGATCACGCGACCGCTTTGATCCACGTCAGCCGCTTGAGCTTGCTCGCCTCGACGTCCTCCGCGTTGCGGAAAGCGCTCTCTGCCTCGGCGAGGTACTCCACGGCGAGCTTGAGCCCCTCCGTGGACGGCGAACGGACATCGACGCCGGCACGCTGGATCTGCTGGCGGACGATGGGCATGGCCGCCTCCTGGCCGCCCATGACGTCACATGCGTCCATCATGATCTGGTCGCAGACCGCGATGAGCTCGTTGGGGACGTCCTCCTCGATCCGCTCGCCGCGGCGGAGCTTGGACTCCGCCTCGAGGATGACCGCCTTGGCGAGACACGCGAAGCTGGCCTCCACGTTCTCGCCGGTCTTGGCCGAGCTGAGGAAGCCCGTGACCCGGAGCTCCTCCATGGCGTCCTCGAGTCCGTCACGGGCCGTCGTCCGGTCCTTCGCGAGGTCGACCTTGTTGCCGACGAGCACGAGGGGGATGGGCTTCGTGATCTCGATGAGATGGGGGATCCAGTACTCCTTGACCGAGCGCAGGGTGTCGGGACGCGAGACGTCGTAGACCAGGAGCGCGCCCTTGGCCCCCTGGAACGAACTCTCCTGGATGTTCTTGTAGCCCTTCTGACCGAGGACATCCCAGATCATGAACGTGATGTCCGTGGCCTTCCCCGGCGACTCGATCCGGAGGTCCTTCTTCGTGACCTTCGTGCCAATCGTCGTGATGTAGTCGTCCGAGAACTTGTCCACCACGAACCGACGGATGAGGGAGGTCTTCCCCACGGCACCGTCTCCCAGGAGGAGAACCTTGCGCTTGATCCGATCGTCCGTCATGAGGCCAGGCGTTCGCATGCGAGGCACCCACTTATAACGGTTTTCTGCTGGATGTCAGATGTGCGAATAGCCCGGCTCACGCCGAGCCGTGCGCCTGACCGTGGAGGAACCGCTCCGCAATCCGGTCCACGGACGGGAAAACGTCCACGTTGCCGTTCCAGTTCACGAGGCGCTCCGCATTGGAGTGCTCGAACTCCTGCACGGTCCTCTGGAGCTTCTTCGGGAGTCCGTTCAGGTAGCGTCCCTCGACGACGGCCGCGAGCACGGTGTGGGTGCCGCGGGCCAGGATGACCCGCTGATCGCCGAAGCGCAACTGGTCCAGGGGCGCGTCCTCGTCCTGGTGGGACTTCCACGTGTCCCGCACGAACTCCTGGAGGACGATGAGCATTCCGCTCATGATGTCGCTGTCGTGGGAGGTCCCGTTGGTCCGGGACCAGTGGCGGATGAGCATCCCGCTGTCGTGCATCAGGTAGAGCTCGTCGAGCCGCGCGCGGCGGACGATGTAGACGCCGAGGCCGATCGCGCCGGCCCCGCCCACGCCCAGGGCCGCCGCGGCGAGCACGGAGACGACGGGGGGCGGAGGCGGCGGGGTGTAGTTCAGCGCGAACGAGACCGTGCGGACGAGGGTCCGCGGGTTCGCGCCCTGGTTGTCCGTGTAGGTGACCACCGCGGTGAACGTGGCGAAGACCGGATCCCCGGGATTGTTCGTCAGGTTCTCGCGCACATCGGACGCGATGTAGGCGGTCAGGTTGAAGTACGCCGTCCCGCTCACGTTGTGCTGCGTGACGACGCGGTATCCTCCCGGGTCCCCGTCCGGGCCCCAGGCGAGCTGGGAGCCCAGGGACACATTCACCGTCATGGTCTCCGCCCAGTACGCGTAGGAGCCGTTCCCCGTGAGCGGATCGAGCTGCAGGGTCAGCCCGATCGCGGGAGACTGGGAGTTGTTCAGGAGAATCGTGAGGGCATAGTTCGAGCGAGGTTGGGACGCGGACGTCGGAGGGACGAGACCCAGGCAGAGGAACGCGAGGACGGCCAACGCCAGGAGAGCGAGGAGACTCCTCGCCGCGCGCGCTCGACGTCTCGCGGTCAGTGACTGTCCCCCAACATTGCCTCGTCCGGCGTGGACGACGGCGAACGTGATGATTCGTCACCGGGCTATTTATAACCGTTAGTCAACAGGCGATGATTTGGGAATGACGCGCGTGGCCGCTCGTCCGTGATAATCATGCAGCGGAATACCGGACGCCAGGAGACGCGCCACGGACGCGTGCTCGGCGTGGGCCATGGCTCGGATGGAGGGTCCGATTCCCGAGCCCTCCGCGGGGGTTCGACGCGCGGCCCGGGAGAAGCTCTCCGGGAGGCCGAGGAGGTCCGCCACACGGAGGAGGCGGAACCGGGATGGCGGCGCCGCCGTCCGGGCCTGAAGCCCCGGGAGGATGGTGGACCGCGACCGGAGGAACGAGCGGACGGGAGAGGAGTCCCAGGTCAGGCCGAACCCGGAAAGGATCCGCTCCCGCGGATGGCGCGCCTCCACGAGGGCCAGGGGGACCAGGGAAAGGGCGGCCGGCGGCGACAGGCGGGCGTCCGCGGAGGCGATGGCGCGCGCGGCGCGCAGGACGTTCATCGGCGCGGGCCGGACGATCCGGACGGGGTAATCGAGGAACTTCTCGGCCACCACGGCCGACTCCGCGTCCGCGGAGCCGGGCAGGCCGACGACCTCGCAGGTGACGTCGCATCGCTTGCGGACCAAGGCGGCCAAAATCAAGCTCGCGAGCCCCCCGGAGAACGCGATGATGGCGCGCTCCTGACCGGCCACGGCCCGCCGGATGTCGGAGTCGACACGGCGGAGGAGCCCCTCCGTCGGCGTGTCCGCGCCCATCCCCTCACGCCGCAGGCTCGAAACGGGCTTCACCGGAGAGCAGGCTCTCGAGCCGCGCCGGGAGGTCGCCTTCGGGGACCCGAACCTGCTTCTGGGTATCCCGGTCCCGGAGGGTGACTCCCTTCCCTTCCAGGGTTTCGTGGTCCACGGTCACGCAGAACGCGGTGCCGATCTCGTCCATCCGGGCGTAGCGCTTCCCGATGGACCCTGCGTCGTCGAAGAAGGCGGTGAACCGCTTCCGCAGGAGGCCGTAGAGGGCTTCCGCCCGCTCCGGGAGCCCATCCTTGTTCACGAGGGGGAACACGGCGACGCCGATGGGGGCGAGCCGCGGGGGCAGGTGGAGGGTCGCGCGCTCGCCCGGCGTGTAGTCGAGGTCGAGCAGGGCCCACACGTTCCGGTCCACGCCGAAGGAGAGCTCGAGGACGTGGGGCACGAGCCGTGTCGTGCCGACCGTGACGGCCTGCTTCTGGCGGGAACCCGCCTCGTGGCCCGCGAGGTCGTGGTCCGTGCGGTAATGCACGCCGCCGACCTCCTTGAAGCCGCCCAGGCTCTCCTGGCGGACTTGGACGTCGAAGTGGATCTTGTTGTAGAACGCGCGTTCCTTTGCGTCGAGTTCGGCGAACCGGAAGTGCTCGCGAGGGATGCCGAGGACCTCCAGGTAGAAGCGCTGGACTTGGACCAGGTGGTAGACGTACCACGTGGGCAATCCACGGGCGACGAGCTCCTTCGATGTGAGATCGTGGGCGGTGGGCTCGTTCTTCTCCGCGGCCCAGCAGAGGCGGACGGGCACGTCGGCGACGGACGCGGTTGGGACCTGGTCCGCGAAGACGACCGGGTCGAAGAAGATCTGGAGCTCGGCCTGGAGGAACTCCCGCATCCGGTACGTCCCCTGGCGGGGGCTGATCTCGTTCCGGTACGCGCGGCCGACGATGGCGAGGCCCATGGGCAGCCGTCGACGGAGCGCCTCGAACTCCCTCCGGAAGTTGAGGAACGCGCCCTGCGCCGTCTCCGGACGGAGGAAGGCCGCGTCCTTGCCCGTGGGCCCCACGGCGAGGGGGAACATCATGTTGAACGGCCGGGAGGCGCCGAGTTCGCCCTTGCACTTGGGGCACCGGATCCCGGCTTCCCGGATCTTCGCGTCGACCTCGGAGGCGGAGAGTCCCTCGTGCTCCACGTGCGTGGCCGCCTCGAGCAGGTGGTCCGCGCGGTGCGACTCCCCGCACCGCGTGCAGGTGACGAGCAGGTCCGTGAAGTGATCCACGTGGCCCGAGGCCTTGAGCGGGGGCTCCGGGAGGATCGTGGACGTGTCGATGAGATAGTAGTTGTCATTCAGGCCCAGGAAGTGCTCGAGCCAGACCTCCTCCCAGTGCCGGCGCAGGAGCGTCCCGTTGTGCCCGTAGTCGTAGAAACCGGCGAATCCCCCATACAGGTCGACCGCGGGCCAAAGGAAACCCCGCCGGACGGAGAGGGACATGACGTCCTCGTAGGAGGCCATCCCCGCGGAGAAGGAGGGAGACTGTCATAAAGGATGGGGTCACGGCCTCCGGGAGCCGCGGTTCCGGCGGGGCGACCTGCGGGTGGCGCCCTTCCTCAGCCCCTGGCGCGCGGGTCCTGCCTCGGCCAGCGGGGGCCACGGGACGCCGCCCGAGACCACGAGACGTACGTCGCTCGCCGAGGCACGCATGACCGACGCGAAGCCGCTCGCGCCGCCAGGCAGATCGAGCACGACGAGGTCCGCGGGCGCGCCCACGCGGAGGGCACCATCCGCGCTCGGGTCCGAGAGCCGCCGTCCCCGGAGGGCCATCTCGAAAATTTCCCGGGCAGGGACCTGACCTTTGAGCCGTGCGATGCGGTAGGCGAAGTCGATCTCCCGCACCATGGACGGGACGTTGATCATCGCGTTGTCCGTACCGAGACGCAGCTCGACTCCGGCTCGGAGCATGCGGGGAATGTCCGGCGTCAGCCCGAAGAACGCGTTGGACCTCGGGCAGACCACAACGGACACGCCCGCGTCGGCACAGCGTTTCAAGTCGGCGTCCGTCGCGCGGATCATGTGCACCAAGAAGGCGGGATGCAGGTCCAGCACCGCGTCGATGTCCTCCCGGATACGCTCGGAGCAGTGGATGGCGAAGATCTTCCGTTCGCGTCGGACGTCCGCGGCGAGCTTCTCGATGTCCGCGCGGGGCCAGTCCACGAAGGAGCTCAGAGCAATCCCGTCGGAAGCCCGGAGGACCGCGCGGACCTCCCGTGCATCGTACTCCAGGCCCGCGGGTCTGCCGAGGACCACGCCGCGAACGGGCAGCGCCACCTCCGCGGCGTACAGGAGCTTCAGTCCCTTGAGTCCGCCCTCCCGGAAATCGGAGAAGCCTGTGGTGCCCGTTCGGATCATGGTGGCCATGGCCCGCCGCATCGCGGCGATGACCTCCTCATCCTTCGCCTGGGCGAGGATGCGGTGCTTCAGGCCATGGGGCGGTGCCACGAGCTCCTCGAGCGTGCCCTTCAGCTCCTGGGTCACCACGGCGTCCCCAAGGTGGGTGTGCGCGTTCCACAGGCCAGGAAGGATGAGCCCGTGCGCCACGGCGTCCCGCGAGCGACCCGCACGCGCCTCCACGACGACCCCGTCCTCCCAGCCGACGACTCCGGACCGGAATCCACGGCCATCGTAGAACCAACCGGAGACGCGCTGCACGCGGAGCCGATGGACCGAGCACGCTTAAACGTTGGCCGGGGCCGACCCGTCCACGGAATCTTTATGACGCAGGAACCTTTCAGCGCGAGTTGCGCCGCCGTAGCTCAGCCCGGCAGAGCGGCAGTTTCGTAAACTGCAGGTCGGGGGATCGAAGCCCTCCGGCGGCTTCCGCTCATCCTCGCGCCCTCGCCGCATCCGGCGCCGGAGACAAGGCGTCAGGCGGGTGTCCGCTCGTCCGAAGGAACGAGCCATCGGGTGGCGGCCACGTAGACTCCTGCGGCGATCGCGAAGGAGGGCACGCTCGCTCCCAGGAGATTCAGTCCGCCCAGGTCCAGGGCCAGGTATCCGGAGTTCACGAGGTAGATGGGGAAGTACGTGGCCATTCCGAGGATCCACGCCATGAATGCGGGCAGCGCGGGCCGCGTCCCGCCGCTCCGGAACTCCTCCACGTCGTACCCGGACCGCCGTACCACGTAGACGTCCGCGAGGACCACGCCCAACATGGGAACGAAGACGCCGCCGATGAAGTAGAGGAAGGGCTGGTACACGAGGACGCTCGCCTGGGGCAACGCGGTGAGCAACGCGGCCACGGCGAGCCCCGCCGTGGTCACGAGGGGCACGAGCCGATGGAGCGTGGCCTCGGGGCGGACGTTCTGGATCGACACGCTCGTGGAGTAGATGTTCGCGAACCCGTTGTCCGTCTCGTCCGCCAGGATGGCGATCAGCGCCAGGGCACCGTACACGGTCACGATGGCCGCCGCGAACACATCGCTCGCGTTCGTCAGTCCCAGGACGAGGACCATGACCGCGCCGAGGAGGTAGAACCAGGTGTTCGCCGCCACGTACCCGACCGTCGTCCCGAGGAAGGCCTTCCGGTTGGACTCCGCGAACCGGTTGTAGTCCGCTACGAGGGGCCACCAAGAGATGGGCATCGCGATGACCAAGTCGAGGCCGAGACCCGCCTTGGTCCAGTCGCCTCCCCAGAGCGGCGCGGCCACGGCCGCCGGGGTCGTGGCCAGTCGGAACGTGATCCATCCGGCGCCCAGCAGCACGAGCCACAGGCCGATCCGCTCGAGCCAGTCCTTGACCACAACCATGGGGCCGCCCCAGGCGAGAAGCCCGCAGAAGGCGCCGAAGAGAACGACCCAGAACGCCCCGGTGAACGCGCCCAGGAAGGGACCCGATAGCGCGCCGGCGGCGACGGACATGACCCAGATTTCCAGGGCCGTCCAGCCGAAGAGCTGCACCGCGTTGAGGAGGGTCGGTGCGAAGGAACCGCGCCGCCCGAAGATGGGACGGAGGCTGACCATGGTGGGCACGCCGTAGCGCGTTCCGAGGGTACCCGCGCCCGCCAGGAGCACGCTCCCGATGAGGGAGCCCGCGACGACGATAGCGAGAAGGGGCACGAGGCCGAAGCCGTACCCCGTGATGAAGGTGCCCGCATACAGGACGAGGAGCCCGACACCCAGGTTGAACCAGAGCACGCCCAGGTCGACCGCACGCAGGTTGCGCTGCTCCCGAGGCACCGGCTCGATGCCCCAGTCCTGCGGCTTCCGCAGCCCCGCGAACGGCATGGGCAGAGCCACCATCGGCCCGCTACTTGAACCCTCGGACCGAGCTCATTCCTTCTTCGCGGAGAACTTCTTGTACGAACGTTCGAGCGCCGCGACCAAGGGGAGCTCCTTGCCCGCCAGGAAGTTGATCAGGGCGCCCCCTCCCGTGCTGACATGGTCCAGCTCGCCCTGGAGCCCGTACTGCTCGATGGCCGCTACGGTGTGCCCGCCTCCGGCCACCGTGAACGCGTCGGACTCCGCCAACGCGGACAAGAGCTCGCGGGTCCCGATGGAGAACTCCTCCTTCTCGAAGACGCCCGCGGGGCCGTTGAAGAAGATCGTCTTCGCGGCCTCGATTTCCTCGATGTAGCGGGCGATCGTGTCGAGACCGATGTCCTGGACGGGCAGGTTGGACGGCAGGTCCTGGACGCTGAGCGGCTTGCGCTTCCCGCCGTCGTTCACGACGACGTCCATGGGCATGAGGATCCGGTCCCGGAACGTGGTGAGGAGCTCCTTGCACTGGGCGACGTAGGTCTCGTACTCCTCGACCTCCTTCTTCATGAAGTCGGTCGTGGGCGTGCCGGGGTCGAACCCGCCCGCCTGGAGGAACATGTTGGCCACGCCGCCCGTGGTCAGCACCTTGTCCACGATGCCCTTCTCGAGCATGTGCTTGGACACCGCGATGGAGTCGTCCGCCTTCACGCCCCCGAAGATCGCGATCTTGGGCCGGTCTTGGCTCTGCACGGCGCGGCCCAGCATGGTGAGCTCCTTCTCCATGACCCGGCCCGCCAACGCGGGGAGGGCGTCCACGAAACCCACGAGGCTGGGCTGGGCACGGTGGGCGGCGGCGAACGCGTCGAGCACGAAGTATTGGGCCAGAGGGGCGAGTTTCTTCACGATGTGCGTCTTCGCCATCTTCTCGATCTTCTGGTCGGCGAGCGCCTCCTCCTCGGCGAAGAACCGCACGTTCTCCAAGACGAGAACCTCGCCCACGTCGAGCGACCGGATCGCATCGAGGGCCGCTTTGTTGTACAGACCGTCCACGAACTTGACCGGTCGACCCAGGAGGGAGGAGAGGCGCTCCGCGTGCGGCTCGAGAGACGTGAAGTCGTCCTTCCCCGGACGGGACTGGTGCGCGAGTACGACGACCTTCGAGCCCCGCAGGTCGCGGATCGTGGCGAGGTGCTCCCTCAGCCGCGCATCGTTGAGGAGGGTCTTCGTCGCGGGATCGATGGGGGAATTGATGTCGACCCGCAGCAGCACGGTGCGACCCGAGAGGTCAAAATCATCCATCGTGAAGAATGCCCGGGCCATGGCAAGCGAGGCAATTTCCGGGGGGATAATAGAGTTTTCCTTAGAACGATACTGAGCCGGAGTCCATGCGGAAAAACCGGGCCGCGAGAACGTCGCGGCCGGGAGGCAAACGCGTCCCGCGCGGACCTCCCGGGTCGACGGGAAATGATGGCTGTTCTCAAAGCTCGGAACTAGGCTGCAAGCCTTTTTAGAGGGGCATCCGGATGGCGCGCCCCATCCGGGGAAGACCCACGCCCGAGGACCTTCTGCTTCCAGAGGGCAAGCTTATCCGCACCACCCGAGGCGGAGCCAGCGCACTCAAGCAGCTGCTGCTCGATCTCAAGAAGTACTCCTTCTCCGGGTACGTGAGGACGGTACGGACCCGCGAGGGTCGGCGCTCGGAGGGGATTATCCTGCTTCGGGCAGGGACCCCGGAGGCCAGCCTCCATCTGCGAGGGGACGAGCAGGAGCGAGGACGGGCCGCCCTGAAGAAGGTCTGGCAGGACTCGTACGACGACGAGACCACGATCGAGCTGCACGCGCGCGTGGACATGGACAACCTCGTCGCGGAGTACGCGGACGCAATCCTCGAGCGACCCGCCAAGGTGGTCAAGAAGGCGAAGGTCGCGCAGGCCATCGACCGCGCGGAGATCGAGACGCGGCTCCGCGCGTGGAAGGAACGGGGCTTCAACGTCAGTTCCGTGGAGAGCACCCTCGTCGGCGACCCCGTGGCCCTGACGGGCGCCTATCTCGCCCTCCTCGAGGCCGTGCGACGGGCCGAGGCCGTCGAGGAGACGCTCAAGGCACTGGACGCGACCGGCTTCGAGGCTCGGGCGACTGCCCTCCGCGAGAAGATCCGCGATCCGGTTCACCACCCCGACATCGACGCGGAGGTGGAAAGTCTCCGCGACGCCGTCGAGAGCGCCAAACGGGTTGAGGCGCGCCGCAAGCTGGAGGTCGCGCGGGAGCGCGATTCCCAGGAACGGACGAAGAAGGTCCTCGAGCTCGTCCTGCGGCAGCGCGAGACCCTGCGACCCGAGTCTCCCGCGCCGTCCCGGGAAGAGGTCGCGCGGGTCCTCGAAGGACCGGCGCCCACGCGCGACGTCGCGACGAACCTGATCGAGCAGTACACGTTCGATGCCTTCGTCGTGGGGGAGAGCAACCGCTTCGCCCACGGCGCCGCGTTCGCGGTGGCCAAGCAACCGGGGAACACGTACAATCCCCTCGTGGTCACCTCAGGTCCGGGCCTCGGGAAGACCCATCTCCTCCACGCGGTCGGCAACCACCTGCGGGTGCATCGGCCCGAGGCCAAGGTCCTCTACCTCTCCTGCGAAACCCTCGTCGCGCAGCTCGACGGCGAGCGGGGCGGCAGCGCGGCGCAGAGCCTCTGGGAACGCCTTCGGGGACTCGACTGCCTCCTGCTGGATGACCTCCAGGCCCTCAGCGGAAAGCACGAAGCGCAGGAGGAAATCCTGCATGCGTTCGAGGCCCTCGTGAACGCAGGCCACCAGATCGTGCTCGCGTGCGACCGGCCGCCCAAAGCGATCACCCAGCTCGACGAACGGCTCGTCTCCCGGTTCGAGTCGGGTCTCCTGGCGAACATCCTCGCGCCCGACCTCGAGACGCGGAGCCTCATGCTCCGCCGCAAGGCGAAGGACACGAAGCTCGCGGTGGACGAAGACGTCATCTCTTACATCGCCAACCTGGTGGAGGACAACGTCCGCGAACTCTACGGGGCGCTGAACCGCGTGGTGGCCTTCTCCTCTCTCATGGGTCGACCGATCACCCGGGACCTGGCCAAGGAGGTCCTGCGCGAGGCGACCCCGGAGCCGGCCAAGCCGGAGAAGCCGGCGGTCCCAGCCGTGCCCAAGCAGCTCACACCGGGGCGCAGCTACCTCGTCGAGGAGGACCGCCCCGATCAGGCATACGAGCTGCTGGGCAAGGCGCTCGAGGGCGACAAGGGCGGCCTGCTCATCACCCGCACGAACCCCAAGCGGGTGCGGGAGCGCGTCTCTCTGGACACCATCCGGGTCCTGTGGCTCACGGACCGGGAGGAGAGCAAGGAGGAGACGATTCCCCCGGCCCTGGAGCGCATCGTATACGAGATCGAGGGGTTCATGTCGAAGCATCCCCAGGGCTCCGTCATGCTCGACGGACTCGAGTACCTCGTCTCCAACAATTCCTTCGACGCCGTGCTCCGTTTCGTGCGCCGTCTCGTGGACACGGTCTCGGAAGGGCGCCACATCTTCTTGATCTCCCTGGGCCCCGCCACGGTCAAGGAACAGGAACTCAAGATGCTCGAGCGGGAAATGGAAGTCGTCCAGGCCACGTAAGCGTCGGGCGCCTCAGGCCCTGGCCGCCCGCGACGTCTCCTTCTGGAACTCCTTCAGGAAGCGGATCGCTTCGCTCCATTCCTCGTTCTTCACGTGGGCGCTCGCCTCCTTCAGGATTCCCACGGGCTTGGACAGGTCGCTCCCGTGGACCTTCATCTCGAGGAGGGCGTTCCGAGCCTCCCGCATCTCGGCCTGGACGAACTCGGGCACGGCCTGCAGCAACCGCTCCTGGGACTGGCGAGCGAAGCGGAGGCTCCCCGGGAGATCGCGACGGTCCGCGGCCTCGCGCCCCTGCCGCAGGAGGCGCTCCACCTCGCGGGTGTCCATGCCCAGGCCCCGCACCTCGGCCATGAGGTGCTCCGTAGAGTCCAGGATCTTTCGTCCCTCCAGGTACTCCTTGGCCTGGGAGGCGAAGGCGTGCCGAGCGCTCTGGAAGGAATCCCACGCGCCGTCGTAATTGTGCTGCTCGAGCTTGGCGAGTGAACTTTCGAGGAGGGGGCGGGCCAGCGCGGCGGCCTGTCCGGGTCCCGCGGCCTCGACCTCGGACGCGAAGGCCTCGAAACGACTTCCGATGTACTCCACGAACGCGAGGTCCAGGGAGCGGCGCGCGTCGGAGATCAGGCGGACGGCCTTCTCCATCTCCTTGCGCTTCCCGGCCTCGACCGCGCCCGCGATGAGCCGCTTGCCTTCGTCAATCCCCACGCCGATTCGCTTCGCACTGACGAGGAGCGGCTTGACCTCGTTCACGAGTCGCGGGAGCTCGCGGGCGATCAGCTTGCGGTCCCCGAAGGGGAGGTCGTGCCTCTGCATGCGGACCTCGCCCCGAAGGGCCGCCACCCTGGCGTCGATGCCAAGCCGGAGGGTTCGCACCGCGGCGGGTGCGGCGGGTGCCGTCGGAGGGGCCGTGGGCCGTTCGGGCTCGGGAGGCGGCTCTGCCGCAGGCTCGCCTTCGACCGCGAAGCGCACGCCGCAGCTTGGACAATGATTCGCGTCGGCGGGGACGGCCGCCTTGCAGACCGGGCACTCGTATTCGGTGGACTCCCCCTCGGAGAACTCCGCGCCGCAACCCGGGCACACCTTCTCGTCCGGATGGACGGCCGTGTCGCAGACGGGGCACAGGAACTGCTGCTCGGGTTCCTCCTTGGCGGCGGGGACCTCGGGCTCGGCCGGCTTCGATTCGGCGAGGAGATCCTTCGTGCTCCGATGGTCCCCCGCGACGTTCTTCAACGTCTCGAAGATCTCGGGCTGGTCCGACCTGCCTTCCATGATGGACGCGAGGATGTCATCAATGCTCTTGCCCTCGCTGACCCGCACGTCGAGCGATTCCCCGGACGATTCCCCGCCCAGGTCGAACAGGCTCAGGTCCGTGAGGCACGACGGGCAGTTCTGCGCGCCTGCGTCGATCGTCGCGTCGCAGACGGGACAGACCTTGGTCTCTTTGGGAGGCGTACGACTCTACCTCATCGATTCGACGCGGGATTCGGACCCGTCGCGAGCGATAAAGACTTTCTGGTCTCGGTACAGAGAATGATAAGTGCTCAATTCGGATAACGAGCGCGATACCGTTAAGTGAACCTTTTCCCCGTGCGATGGACGTCGGCGAGGAGCTCGCATGGGTTTCCGGTCGTCCATCGACGGACTCGACAAAGTCATCCGGACGGAGATCACTCCGCCCAAGGTCATCCTCGTCACGGGACCGCCCGGCGCGATGAAAACGTCCTTCTGCTACGCCCTCATGTCCCGCTACCTGAAGGACACGGGCGAGTTCGGGTTGTACACCACGCTGGAGGAGACGGTCCAGTCCCACTTGCGGAACATGGAATCCCTCGGGATCGACGTCTCCTTGAACATGCAGATCAGCGACTTCACGGATCTGCGGGAGATCGATGCGGTCGTGGGTCCGGACGACCAGACGGACTACATCGCCTTCATCGAGAAGATGATCACCCACTTCAAGAAGCTCCACGGACCCAAGTTCCGCGTGTTCGCCCTTGATTCGCTGGGCGCGTTGTACTCGCTCATGGAGAACAACGAGAACATGCGCAAGCGGATGTTCTACTTCTTCAAGATGCTCCGGGACAACAACCTCATCTCCCTGATCGTCATGGAGAGGAGCCTGGGAGGGGAGAGCCAACTCCTGGGGAACGAGGGATTCCTCGTCGACGGGATCGTCATGCTCGGGCTCGACCGGTCCCGCGGCAAGCTCGTCCGGTACCTCCAGGTGGAGAAGATGCGAGCCGTCGAGCACTCCATGGAGAAGCACGCCGTCGAGCCCAGGAAAGGAGGGCTCACCGTCCTCGGGCCCATCTTCGAGACGGGAGGGGGCATCGCATGATCCGATTCACGCCTCTGGCACCTGGGAGGCGCCAGGGAACACACGAACCCCGCGGGAGGGAACCGTAGATGGCCGAAGGATCGATCTTGGACGCACTGGACGCATTGAAGAAACTCGAAGAGAGCATCAAGTCGCGCGATGCCGAGTTCAAGGAGCGCGAGACGGCTCTGCAGGAACGGGAGACCAAGCTCACGGAAGACCGGCAGGCGCTCGATCAGGAAAGGGCCGGACTCGCCGAGGAACGCGACGCGTTGACCGGGCGCGAGAAGGGCATGCGGGCGCGTGAAAAGGAACTCGAACAGACGGAGCGCGGCCTGGATCAGCGCGAACAGGAGTTCGAATCCACCCGGCAGAAGGTCCTCGCCAAGGAGCAAGGCCTCGTCCAGCGCGAGGAGGAGCTCTCGAGGCGCCTCGAATCCCTCATGAACCGCGAGGACGAGATCGCCAAGAGGCATGAGGAGAGTGCCGCCCACGCGAACGAGATCGCCTCCCGCAAGAACGAGATCGCGCAGCGGCAGGAGAGCCTCCTCAAGGTTCTCGAGGAGCACAAGGCCGCCCTGGAGTCCCAGATCGCCAAGGGGCGTGAGCAGCTCGAGCGGGAGAAGGGGTTCGCCCAGGAAGAGCAGGCGCTCGCCGAAGCCCGAACCCGGATCGCGGACGAAACCCGGCGCCTAGCGGACCGGGAGAAGCAGCTCCTCGCCCTCGAGCAGAGCCTCCGGGCCCAGCAGGCGCAGGCGCCTCAGGCTCCCGGACCCGCCCACCCCGCCGCGGCAGCTCCCTCCCCCGCGGTCCGGACGACGGCACCGGGACCCGCCACAGCCCCGCCGGGAGTCCGGCCCCAACCCGGCACCCCCGCGGCCCAGCCCGCTGCGCAGGTTCCCAAGGCCGCCGTGAAGCCAGCGGTCCAGGTCCAAGCCGAGCCCGCCGAAGAGGCGGCAAGCGCGGAGATCCCGTGTCCCGCGTGCGGCACGATGATCTCGAGCGACGCGATCATGTGCTACGCCTGCGGCCACCGCCTCCAAGAGGAAGAGACGGCCACGGAGGAGACGGGCGGAGAGAGCGAAATTGCCTGTCCCGCGTGCGGCACGATGATCTCGAGCGACGCGATCATGTGCTACGCCTGCGGCCACCGGATGTCCACCGACGAGGACAAGTCGGGCAAGAAGGGCCAGGTATCGACGGTCAAGAAGGTGCTCAAGAAGAAGGTCATCTGAGCCGCGAACGACGCTCGCGGAGGCCCTCGAAACGAGGCCTCCGCAGCGTCCCTTTCGCCATTTTCATTGGATTCTAAATATGAAAATATTCTCTCCATGGAAACGTATGTGTTATCAGAATCGGTAGTATCTCGCTATCGAGATAGATAATCGCGCGGTAACCTATTTATAAAGAGGGTCAGGATGGGCCGCCCACATGCCCACCGGATGTAGTCTCAGGGCGCTCGCCCTTCGGCTCCACCCCGGGAGGTCTTGCGATGTCTGACCGAGCCACGAAGAATGGCAAGGCGCTGAGCCTTATGATCGTTTCGCTACTGGCCATCGGCGGCCTGCTGGGCGTCGTCCTGTCGACGGCGGCCCCCGCAAGCGCCGACACGTGCGGCCAGGCGAGCAGCATCCTGACGAGCACCTGGACCGTGAGCTCGGCCCAGGTCTGCTCCGGGATCATGTTCTACCTGGACGGCGACCTCAGCATCACGGGCACCGGGAGCCTCACCCTGGTCAACGGAGGGATTACGTTCGTCCAAGACACGGGTCACATCCACGCCTTGACCGTGGCGGCCGGCGGGTCCCTCATCCTGGACAACTCCATGATCACGACGTCCACGAACACGCTGAACCCGTACGTGGCGCTGTCGGCCTCCGTGAGCGGCAACCTCGTCATGGCGTCCGACTCCATGCTCAAGTTCCCGGGAACGCTCGCCCTCAACTCGGGCTCTGTCCTGAACATGACCGCGTCCACCATCACGGGCTTCTCGGCCGCAGAGCTGAGCGGCCTGGGCAACAGCGCGTTTGTGGACCAGAACGACGATTCCGCCGTCATCACCATGACGACCGCGACCGCCTACCTGTTCGGGTCCACGATCACACGGATCTACGAGAACACGCAAGCGGGCGGCGTTTCGAAGAATGTCACGCTCCAGACCAACTCGAACCTGTATGCCTACGACACGTACATTGGCGTGGACTTCACGAACAACTGGCAGATCCACAACGTGCTGAGCGTGCTCACGGGATCCCATGCCTACCTGTACAACATGACCCTCGACGAGGTGCAGAGCGCATCCACGCCCCAGTACTTGCAGCTCCCCGCCATCGTACCCGACGGCACCTCGACCGTCTACATCCTGCGGTGGATGCACACCACGGCGGCGGACCCATACGGCACCCCGCTCACCGCGGCCACGATCTGGTCCCACATCGGCGCGCAGACGGCCCAGTACCCGGACAACGGGAATGCCCTGACGCCGGGCTCCCGGACCCTCTGGTACCTCGGCCGGTCCGCGTCCAACTGGAACACGACGGACACGTCAGGCCAAGCCCTGATCCCGCTGTGGACGGACACGATCACTTCGACGAGCCTGCCTAACGCGTTCACGTTCGGGAGCTACGAAGTGACCGCGAAGTACGCTCCAAACTACATCGGGAATGACTCGGCGTCCTTCCCGCCCTACCCGAGTATCGCGGACGCGGACAACAACCTGGACGTGGTCGTCGGCGTCCCGGTCCCTGGCCTCACCCCGGACCTGACCGTCGCGAGCATCACGATCTCGGGTGGCAACGGGGTCTCGACCTTCCAGCCCCTGAAGACCCAGATCACGATCAGCGCGTCGATCCATGACGCGGGGGCGAACCCCGTGAGCAACGTCGTGGTGGCCTTCTTCTCCACCAACGTGGACACGAACGGCGACGGGATCATGGATTCCTCCGTGGCCGCCTACCAGGCCGCCGGACTCATGATCGGGAACGCGACGATCGCCTCGGTCCCGGCGAACGACAACATGACGGCCGCCGTGACCTGGTCGGTCTCCGGGAGTTTCGAGACGAGCCTCCTGATCTCCGTGGTCGTGAACCCGCCCCTGGGCAGCCCAGGCGGCGCGAGCGCGATTCCGGAGACGGACCTGACGAACAACATCGCGACCCAGGGCCTGTCCCTGTTCACCTGGCCCGACCTCGCGTTCACGGGAGCGAGCGACATCTCCATCCCGGCGGAGCCCGTCGTAAACAACGACGTGCCCGTGGAAGTCACCATCCATAACATCGGCACTGGGGCCGCGACCGCCGCGACCGTCTTCATCCGGGACGGCGGCGTCTTGGTCTCGAACCAGGTGACTTTCAACGTGAACACGGGGCAGGTCGCCCACATCGAGGTCCTCTGGCACCCCACGACGACCGGATACCACAACATCACGTTCTACCTGGTGACCGCGAACAACTCCATGCGGAACCACGACTACAACTACACGAACAACGCGATCCGCATCCAGGCGCTCGTCGCCTCTCAGCCGGACCTCGCCCTGTTCCCGTCCCAGTACTCGCCGATCACGGCGACCCAGAACAAGGCCTTCTCCATCGTGGTCCACGTGTACAACCTAGGCCAGACCGCGGTGCAGAACACGTCCGTGGCCGTCTACATCGACGGCAACTACTCCGCGGCGTACGGCCGCACGGACGGCGTGGCCGTGGCGACGCAGACGAACGTCACCGTGCAGGTCTCCGGCATCCCGACACCCGGGACCAAGATCCTGAACATCGTGGTCAACCCGGACCACACCTTGGTGGAAGGGGGTAACGTCTACGCGAACAACTACGCGAACGTCACCCTGACCGTCAATCCGCCCTCGGGAACCGTCGTCCTCTACAACCCGATCGCGGGCACGACCTTCGGGCCCACAGACTCCGTGAGCGTCGCAGGCGTCGTCCGAGACAACACCCCGGCGCAGAACGGCATCGCGGGCCTGAACGTCACGATTGCGATCGTGGACGGCAGCGGGAACGTGCTGCAGTCCGTGAGCCAGACGACGGACACGAACGGCCTGTTCCAAGCGGTCCTCGCGCTGAACGGCGAGGCGGACGGACAGTACACCCTGCGGGTGTCGTCCAACCAGGGCACGATCACCGCGGCCGCGCCGTCCATCCTGGTCAAGCGGAATGTGCCGTTCTTGGACTCCCCCGTGCCCCTCCTGGGCATCCCCTGGTGGCTGTTCTTGATCATCATCGCCGCCGTGGCCGCGATCGTCATCGGTGTGACGGTCTACTTCAAGGTCTACGGGCTGGGCAAGATGGTCGAGTGCGGCGAGTGCGGCGCCTTCATCCCCGAGGACGCGACGATCTGCCCGAAGTGCGGCGTCGAGTTCGAGAAGGACATGGCCAAGTGCTCCAACTGCCAGGCCTGGATCCCCGTCGACGTGAAGCAGTGTCCGGAGTGCGGCGTGGAGTTCGCGACCGGCGAGGTCGAGATGGCGGACTACCAGGAGAAGATGCGTCTCCAGTACGATGAGGTCGTGCAGAAGTTCAAGGAGGACGCCTCGAGGCAGCTCGGCCGGGCCCTCTCCGACAAGGAGTTCCAGGAGTGGTGGCGCAAGCAGCCGACCTTCCTGACCTTCGAGGACTGGCTCCGCGAGGAAGAGGAGATGCGCAAGATGGGCTCCCGACCGTGTCCCGTCTGCGGCACCCTCAACTCCGTGACGGCGACCGTCTGCCACAAGTGCGGCTCCCTGATGAAGGAGCAGCGCCCGCCCCAGGGCGGGACCGGATCGGGTGGCATGGCGCCCGCGGTCCGTCAGCGCGCGCAGACCCCGCCGCCCTCGGCGCCCCCGTCCGACCAGGGCACGGGCGGCTCCCAGGCCGCGCCCGCGGGAGGGCAGGACGCCATCCCGCGCCGCGTGATCCGGAGGCCCGTGACCCCCGCGCCCGTGGTCCAGAAGAGGATCATCAAGCGGCCCTTGGGCGAGGGCGAGCAGGCCGAGTCGGAAGGCACGGACCAGCAGACGTCCGGCGACCAAGACCAGCAGGGAGACGAGCTCTGAGCTCGCCTTCCCCTTTTCCCTTTCCCTCTCTTTTCCACTTTCCACGGGGCAGCGTGAGCCTCCCCCACGGGTTCGCCTCGAGCCGAACGAAACCGGAATGGGCTTGGCACCCCCGGGCCATTCGGGCCCGTTGCCTCTCCTCTCACGCACACGACATGGGCTGGCCGGGCTGGTTGTCAGCTTGGTCCTCCTGCTCCCCTCCGTGACGCCGCTCGTCATGCACCTTTGAGTGATGGGCCCATGCAGCACGATACGTTCGGAGCCTAGCCCTTGCGTGCCGTGAGCAACTGGGCGTCGGGTTCGCCCCGGAACGGGGCGATCTCATCCTCGGCAAGACCCGCCCCTCGGGCGAACGGCTCGAGGTCCGGGCGGTCGATGCGGGCTTGGACGAATCCCGCCTCGAGTGCAAGCCAGCCGAGTCCCCCGTCCTCATAGAAGTGGAAACGCGATGCCATGGGCTCGGGCGCGGCGGGGGTTCCCAGGAGCTCGCGGGACGGGGTGAACAACACGAGGCGGCCTCCCGGACGCAGGGTCCGATGAATCTCCGACAGCGCTGCCCGGGGATCGTCGATGAAACCGAAGACGTTCGTGGTCGCAGCGCACGTGAACAGCCCGTCGGCGAACGGGATTCGGTCCGCCTCGGCACGGACCGCCTCGAAGCGTCCCGCACGAACCGAGTCGCGGTTCTCTGCGCGGGCAAGTCGCACCATCTCGAGGCTGTGGTCCAGAGCCGCCCCACGGCAGCCGCTCTGAAGAGCCTCTCGCATGAACGCCCCGCCACCGCAGCAAATCTCCAGCAGGTAGTCCTGCGGCGACAGATGGAGGCCCGCAAGCAGGAGCTTGAAATGGGGTCGATGGAACGTGGGGTCCCGGTAGCCCCGACGGGCCGCGGCTCCGGAGGGCCGCCGAGCTCGACTGTCGGTAATCCAGTCGCCCACGGCCGCGGGCGCCGCCGCCTGGAGCAGGGTAGCGGCCACCGCCTGGGCGAGCCAACCCGCGAGCTCGGGCCCGTCGAGTTTCATCCGCTGGCCCCACCCGCGGAAGCGGATGGAAATGCGCGTACCCTCCGGGGTGGGCTCGAACTCGAGCTCCAGAGGGGTGACGGAGCCGCCTTCCCACTCCGCGGCCCTCCACTCGAGGCGGATGCGCGCTCCAGGCTCCCAGGCGACCACGCGAGCCACCTCTCGCCCCCCTTGAACGACGGACCCTTGGGCACCTGGACGGAACGTCATTCCGCGCCGCAGGAGCCCCGTGGCGAGGTCCCCGATGAACGCGTCGAATGCGGCGGAGGGGTCCAGTCCGACCCGCATGTGGACTCGGAGGTCGCTCTCGGGTTCCGCCATGACGCGTGCAGCCATCCGCTCGCCGTATGTATGAGTTTGAGAAACCCGCGTGGACGGACGGTCTCGGCTCCCGGCCGGGCTCGGCGCGTGGCGGCAGATCCGGAGAACTCGCGGGGAGGAGGGAGCCCATCAAGCCGCGGCGGGTTGGGCGCCCTGGGCGGCGAGGGTGTCGCGGACGATCTTGATCATGCCCTCCGGGTCCTTGTAGTAGGAGGACACGATCTTGGCCACCTCGCGGTAGTTCTGCACCCCGGTCCGCTTCATGTACTCGAACAGGTCCAACCGGCGCTTCACCTCTTGCTCCATGCGCCGCTGGTTCCAGTTCCGGGCCAGGGAGATCTTCTCGTAAACATAGCTGTGGCCGGAGTAGTTGAACGTATCATCCGCGGGATTCCACGTGTACGCGGAGTTCGTGATCAGCTCGTTGGACTCGGGATCCGTGCCCACGATCTCGACGATGGACTTCACACGGCGCGTCATGTCGGTCCCCACCTTGACCTGGGCTTGGAGCAGGACGATGTCCAGTGCGGCGACGAGGGCGCGCGGCAGGTTGATGGGGTCGTTCTCGAGACGGTGGACCATGGCCTGGACGTCGTCCGCGTGGAACGTGGTGTACGCGGACTTGCCGGTGGCCATGGCCTGGAACACGACGAAGGCCTCGGACCCACGGACCTCACCGACCATCATGTACTGGGGGCGCTGCCGGAGGGCCGCGATGAGCAGGTCGAACATGTCGATCTCGCCCGCCGCCTTCCCCGTGGCCACGCTCTTGCCGCCGAATCCGCCGCGCGTGAGCAGGGGGACCCAGTTCTCATGGGGCAGGTTGAGCTCCCGGGTGTCCTCGATGGAGACGATCTTCATCTGGGGCGGGATGAACAGGAGGATCGCATTCAGCGTGGTCGTCTTCCCGGACGCCGTTCCGCCGCAGATGAGCATGCTCTGGCCGTTCTCAATCGCCAACCAGAGGTAGGAGGCCATCTCGGGCGACAGGGTCTTGAAGCGGATCATGTCCAGCGGGGTGAAGGGGTTCTCCCGGAACCGCCGGATCGTGAACGAGGAGCCGCGCTTGGTCACGTGCATCCCCAGGGTGGCCTGGAGACGCGAGCCGTCCGGGATGGTCGCATCGAGCATGGGCTGCGCGACGGAGATGTGCTTGCCGCACCTCTGGGCGAGCCAGATGACGAACGAGTCAAGCTCCTCCGCGGAGTCGAACTTCAGGTTGGACGGGATGGAGCCGTACTTGCGGTGGTAGATGTAGAACGGCACCCTCACGCCGTCACAGGAGACGTCTTCGACCTGGATGTCCGTCATGACCACATCGATAGGTCCGTACCGGATGAAATCCCGGAGGACGTAGTAGACGATCCGCTCCTTGGACACGGGGTGCAGCTCGACGCCGAGCTCCCGGAGCAGCCCGTCGACGACGCGGCGGAGGTAGGTCTCTTTCTCGCCCTTGTCCGCGTCCTCGAGCAGCTCGAGGTTCGCAACGATGATCTCCTTGAGGACGTCGAGCAGCTCGGACTCCTCCTCGAGGAGCTTGGGCTCGATGGCCTCGTAGAAGTACTCGTTCGCGAGGGTGTCGTACAAGATGCGGACGTAGGAGTAGTTCTTCAGGATGGGCTGGATCTCGATCTCGTTCATGTTGCGCTGGACGATCTTCGGGATCGTGGTGATCTTGCCGAGGGTCGCCTCCTCGACGCCGCTGACCCGCGGAGCCTTCACCTTGATGCCCTTGTCGCCGAGGAGGCGCCCGAAGTAGCGCTTCTTGATCGAGTCGAGGGCCGCGAACAGCGTACGCTTGCGGGTCTCCTCGATCTCCGCGAGCATCTTCTGGGCCTCGGCCTTCTCCTGGTCCAGGCGCTTCACGCGCTCGGCCACCTGGGCCTTCTTCGAGTCGAGGTCCTCGAGGGTCTCCGCGTATTCCGTATCCGTGGACTGGGACATCGTTTCACCTCAGATCAACAGGAAGCCGAACAGGGCGATCAGGAGCATGATGAAGCTGTGGCGGAGTCCCGTGGGGATCTTCCCGTTGTCCAGGACGCCGGCGAGGATGCCGTCGCCCAGGCCGTGCACGATGGTCGCGACGAAGAACGCGATCTTGATCTGGTACACCACATCGGGGAGATTCTCCGCGAGCGGGCTGGAACCGGCGAGGGCCGTGGTGCCCGCCAGGGAGCCGCTCGCCTCGACCATCTTGGGCAGGAACGTGACGTTCAGGATCCAGATGGTCACCAGGAACACCATGAATGAGATGTAGATGACCGCGACGTATGTGGACATCGCGATCCTGCGCTCGTCCTCCGTGAGCTGGTTCTCCTTCGTATCGTGGGAGACCATGGTGAGCACGTCGGCCACGTCACCGCCCGCGTCGGAGGACTTCACGATAATCGCGACAACTCGCTGGACCATGGGCGTCTTCACGCGCTCCGCGAAGAGATGCAGGGCCTCCGTTGCGGGAACCCCCCAGCTAATCTGCGCGGCCATCTTCTTAATTTCGGGGGTGAGCTTGCCGTAGCGACCCGAGCTGGAGACGACGATGGCATCGGCGAGGGTCATGCCGAACCGACCCGCCTCCGCGACGTCGCGCAAGAAGTCGGGCAGCCGGCGCTCCACCTGCTTGATCTCCCGCTGCTTCCGGGCGTTGTAGAAGCCGTAGGGTCCGATGAAACTCAGGATCGCGATGACGAGCCAGTTCAGGAAGTTCTGGACAGCGACCTGATCCGGCGTCGCATCCGCGGCCGGGGCGCGGAAGCTGAACTCCACGGACTTGATTAGGTTCAGGAACGCGATGAACCCGAAGACCACGAGGAGCGCCGTGCTGATTCCGAGGATGAACTTGGACCGGTCCGCCTTCTGGTAGAGGCGGATGCGCGCCTGTTCCAGATCTTCGCGGGCCATGTCAGGCCTCCTGTTCCATGTTCCAGATCACGAAGATGAATCCGAACTGGCTGAGGGGGATCATCAAGGCGACGACCACGTACAGCAGCTCCAGGATGAATCCCGTGCCGCCCTTGCTGATGAGGGCCATGATGGCCATGATGACGACCAGGAACAGGGGGAACGCGACCACGACAGTGACGAAGGACTCCGCGAGCATCCCCAGGGTCTCCATCTTCTTCCGCATCTCGAGCCGGTCCTCCTTCTCGAACTGCTCCGCCTTCAGGAGGAAGTACGGCTTGAGCTGACCGCCGCTCGTGGACGTGGTGACGACGCCCTGGAGGAAGTCCTGGAACTTGGCGGACGGGCAGCGCTGGGCCGCCCGGCGGATGGCCGTCAGGATGTCCATGCCGAGGAGCTCCGTGTCCCGGGTGATCCATTCGGCCTCCTTGGCGACCTCGCCGTAGACGCTCTGCTTGGAGAGCTCCTTGAAGATGACGTCCACGGGGACATCGGCGGACGCCATGGCGGAGACGAAGGACATCGCGCCGGAGATCTTCTTGTCGATCTTGGTCCCGCGCCGCTTCGCCCCCGCCGCGGGCTTGCCCTTGTACCCGATGGGCAGGCCGAAGTAGATCATGTACATCAGGAAGATGGGGATTGCCGCCACGAGGGCGAAGATGATCAGCAGGGTGACGACGTCCACGGAGAGGAACGCCAGCAAGAGGGCCAGGACCAGGGCGGCCGCGACGGCGGCCACGGCGACGATCGTCGTGTTCATCCAAGCGACCGCCAGGTACTCCTCGGGTCGCAGGCGGATGTGCGCCTTGAACAGGTTGTCCTCCAGCTCCGGGTTCTCGTGCCGTCGGGCCTGCACGAACTTCCCGAAGGTCCTCCAGGCGAGCTGCTCCCGCGGGGAGAGGCTCACGTTCACGGGCTTGGCACCCTTGGGGAGCTTGACCAGGTGCGCGCCCTCCTCGGCCTCCTCGCCGGGGCGGAACCGCTTGGTCTTGGTCAGGGTCCCGCGGGTCTCCAGCTTCTCAAATGCCGTATTAGCCAACGGCCTCACCTCCCGCCTCGACGGCCTTCTCGGCCTTCTGGTCGGTCCATCCCATCTCGTCGCGGATCCGCTTTGCGGTGTCCTCCGGGTACTGGTAGTAGGACACGACGATCTTCGCGATCTCGCGGAAGTCCGTCATCCCCTTCTCGGCCATGTAGTTGATGATGTCGATCCGACGCTGGAACTCGGACTCCATCTCCTCGTGGGTCATGTTCTTCATTTCCATGATCTCGTCGAAGAGGAACGAGTGCCCTTTGTAGACGAACGTGTCCGTGGCGGGGTCCCATTCGTAGACCGTGTTCGTGATCAGCTCGTTCGTCTCGGGCTCGAACCCGACGAGCTCGACAACCTGCTTGATCCGGCGGACGATGGAGTCGCCGATCCGCGCGTGGGTCTGGATGATCACGAAGTTCAGGGCGGTCAGCAGGATGCGCGGGGTGTTGATCGGCGGGTTCTCCAGCCGGTTGACCATGGACTTGACGGAGTCCGCGTGCATCGTGGACATGGTCGGGTGCCCCGTGGCCATGGCCTGGAACATGGTGTACGTCTCCGCGCCTCGGACCTCTCCGACCAGGATGTAGTTCGGCCGCTGGCGCAGCGCCGCGCGCACGAGGTCGTACATGTCGATCTCGCCGCCGGCCTTGCCGTCGGCCCCGCGCTCGCCCACGCCCGTGCGGGTCGTGCCGGGGATCCAGTTCTCGTGGGGAAGGTTGATCTCGCGGGTGTCCTCGATGGACACGATCTTCGCGCCGGGGCGGATGAACAGCGCGGCGCTGTTCAGGGTTGCGGTCTTCCCGGACGCGGTCCCGCCGCACACCATCATGGACTTGCCGTTCTCCACGGCGATCCAGAGGTACGCGACCATCTCGGGGCTGGCGGTCCCGAACTTGACCAGCTCGACCGGGGTGAAGGGCTTCTCCTTGTACCGCCGGATGGTGAAGGACGAGCCGCGCGTCGTGACCTCCTTGCTGTACGTCGCCTGGACGCGGTGACCTTCCACGCTCGTCCCGTCCAGGATGGGGCTCGCGACGGAGATCTGCTTGGCGCAGCGCTGGCCCAGCATGACGGCGAACGAGTTGAGGATGTCCTCGTCCGTGAACACGACGCTCGTCTTGATCGATTCGTACTTCTGGTGGAAGATGAACAGGGGGATGCCCGTGCCGTCGCAGGAAACGTCTTCGATCCGGGCGTCGGCCATGAGGACGTCGACGGGCCCGTAGCCCACGAAGTCCCGGATGATGTAGTAGACAATCTTGTCGCGGGACGCGGGCTCGAGGCGCAGGCCGCGGGAGTGGATGAACGATTCCACGGCCTCCTCGAGGTACTCCTTCTTGTCCTTCTCCGCCATCTTGTCCCACTCGTACTCCAGGGTGCGCTGGAGGGAGTCCTTGAGCATGTCGAGGAGCTCCTTCTCGCGGTCGTCGAGTTGGGGCTCCCAGACCTCGTAGACGTACTCGGAACGGTCGTGGTCGTAGACGACCCGGGAGTAGGTGAAGGGTTCACGGATGGGGGTCACCTCGATCTCCTCGAGCGACTCCCGGTCGAGGTCGGGGATCTGGGTGAGGTACGAGCCGCGGGAGCCTGACCACTCCGCCTTCTGCGCCATCGATCCCTTGGGCATCATGACCTTCTTGCGCTTGGGCATATTTCCACCTCACACCGGGGTCGAACTCTGACCCACACCGACGTTCACATACAGCTGCTGGAGCGTGAAGGAGAGGAAGAGGGGCGTGTTGTAGACGACCATGTTGAGGCGGTACGAGAACGCACCCAGGTTCGTGAGGACGAGTTGGTAGAGCGGCGAGTAGGTCACCGTCGTGATGGGACCCGCCACCGTGGTCGAGGGCCTCACGTTCAGGCTCGAGGAGAGGCTCGAGTTGAAGAAGTTGAACCAGCCGAGGGCGTACGGCGAGGTGTGGTTCACGTACAGCGGCGACGTGACGTTGTACGTCTGCTGGCTCACCGCGAAGACCTTCGTGTTGACGATTTGGGTCGAAGTCCCCGTCGCGCTGCCGCTTCCGTAGAGGCTCACCAGCTCGAAGGCGAGGTTCAGGTTGGAGCCCGTCTTGCTCGCCTGGAACGTGGGGGCGGCGCGGACCACCTGGCCATCCGGTTGGGAGCGGAGGACCGCTCCGTTCTCGTAGACGATGTCACCCGCGGGGTAGTACCGGTTCTGGACATTGAGGTCCAACTGGCCGGAGGCGTTCTGGGCCACCGTCGTGGTGACCCCGTTGATCTTGTACTCGAACCACACGGTCCAGTTCGCTTGGGTCGGATTCGAAGTGAGTGAGCCCGTGCTGGGACTCGAGAAGATGGGGACGCCGTCCACGCCTAGCGTGACGGATGTGGACGTCGTGCTCGGGACGAAGAGGGCGCCCGCGTTCTGGGCCATGAGGGCGCCGAGGGCCTGGAAGTCGATGGCCCCCTTGACATCGGCGAGCTGGCCTACCGCGGTGTCCATGTGGGACGCCTCGGAGTCCTTCATCCACACGGGGACGTACTGGTTGACGATCAGGCTCAGGAACGTGAGGAAGACGAGCAGGGCCATGATCGTGCCGACGGTCGAAGCGACACCGCGTTCGTCCCTCCTCAAATCGCGACGGATTACAAGGACCATTGCGTCACCTGTGGAGAAGCGTCTCCGGTGGGCATTATGCCGCGCCAACCCGGATGTCGCTATTTATAGGTGTCGTGCTGAAATTCCACGACTGAGAATGAGTCCGTTTTCTCCATAGAACACGGCCTCTCGCAGGGCGGGATTTCCGAGGTGATTTTCACGTCGTGGAGCGGGCCTTTTCGTACAATTCCCGCGGCCGCCTTCGCGGCGCGTCAATGCTGTCGCGGCCGTGGGCCTGCGCCGCAGCGTACAGCAGGCTCGCCTCACCCAGCATGAACCGCTTCATCCCGTCGATCGACGCGTACTCGTTGGGCGCGTGGGCGCGCGATCCGTGGCCGAGGCCCGTCGAAACCCAGGGCAGCCGGAGGTACTCGTCGAAGGCGAAGGCGGGCATGGTCCCGCCGCTGGAGGGCCAGACCTCGGGCTCCTTGCCGTGGGCCCGGATGGCCTCGACGGCAGCCTGGGCGATCCAGGAGTCGGGGTCCGTCTTCGCGGCCCCGTAGGGCCCGTGGATCTGGATCTCCAAGTCGCCGAAGCCGCGCTTCTTCAGGTGGGCGCGGAGCTTGCGGACCGTGTCCTCCACGGTCATGTCCTTCACGAGGCGGATGTCCACCTTGGCGTAAGCCTGGTGCGGCAGGATCGTCTTCGTGCCCCCGTGGTCGATGTAGCCCGCGTAGATGCCGCAGATGTTGATCGTGGGCTCGAACAGGTATTTCAGGAGCAGTTTGTCCTTGGGAAGATCGTACTTGAACTTGGCCGTCCGCTCCTCCTTGAGCCACGCCTTGGGGTCGAACTTCCTGGAGAGCTCCCGGACCATCTCGATGTCCCGCTTGGACGGCCCCCGGACGTCGGCCCAGAAACCGTCCACGACGGGGCGCTGGGTCTTGCGGTCCACGAGCGTGTCGAGGGCCTGGATGAGCCGCCACACGGGCGATCCGATCCACACGGCGTTCGAGCTGTGGATCTCGCTCTCCATGGGTCCGCCTTTCTGCTTGTTCCCCTTGGACCAGATGGTCAGGTAGAGGCATCCCTTGACGCCCAGATAGACCGTCGGGACGCCCCGGAGGTCCTCCGAGTAGTCGTTCGCGATCGCGCCGTCCGCCTTGAGCTGGGGCTTGTGGGTGCGGATGTACTCGATGAAGTTCGCGCTGCTGATCTCCTCCTCCCCCTCCGCGAGGATCTTCAGGTTCACCGGGAGCTCGTCCACGTCGCGGAGGACCTTCCAGGCGTGCAGGTGACCCATGAGGGCTCCCTTGGAGTTCGTCGAGCCGCGAGCGATGACGGAGGGACCGACGCCCTCCACGTCGTGGATCTCCGCCGCGAACGGCGGGGAGCGCCAGGCGTTCAGGTCGCCCACGGGCTGCACGTCGTACATCTCGTACTCGACGAGGGTGGTGTCCGCGCCCACATCGAGGTAGCCCACGACGAGGGGGTGGCCACCCTTCGCGAAGGTCTCCGTCTTGCAGCCCAGCTCGGCGAGGCAGGAGCGGACCATCTCGGCGCACTCGGCCACGCCCTCGCCCGTTGCGCTCACGCTGGGCTGGCGCAGGAGCTGGCGGGTCTTCTCGAGTCCCTCGGGGAACCGCTGCTCGATGGCACGATACACCTCAGGCGGCGCGATCGGCTTCATCGGCCGCGGGGATGGGGCACGGGACGATAAGCCTACGGGGAAGACCCCGGTCCCGGGATGCGGCACGGCAAACTATTTCTCCCGCCAACCGTTCGGTCGGCTCGCGCCGCGGTAACTCAGTTTGGGAGAGTGCGAGACTGAAGATCTCGAAGTCGCCGGTTCGAGCCCGGCCCGCGGCACTCCCCTCGCCGTGCGAGTCCTAGACAACCTTTTTATCGAGAGAACCGTTCGTCGGCCGTCCCGCCTTAGCTCAGCCTGGTCAGAGCGGGTGACTGTAGAGTGCTCCCGCGGACATGGCGTTCGCGGTGCCCGCCGGCATCATCAGGCCCCCGGTTCAAATCCGGGAGGCGGGACTCCTCTCCCTTAGAATCGACTTCAATTAGGGGGTCGGCGGTTTCGCACCGGGATAGGCGTTTCTCGGTGGTTTTCGTCCCCTCATGCCCGCCCCTAGGGGCGGGCCCTCTTCTTTCTCGGTTCACGACGTCCCCGCACCTCACCATTAGGCTCTTCTACGGGGGGGTCGCTCGGCCCCTCTTGCATGGCGAGCAACGGTGGCTGGAAAGTAATCGTATTCCTGGTCTGCGTCGTAATCGGGGCCATAGCCGGGGTCTTCTGGCAGGGCGTCATCGGAGCCGTCATAGGAGCGATTCTAGGCGCCGTCGTCGGCTCGATTATCGTAGCAATCGGCGGGGAAGTGGGGCTCTGAAGAACCAACTCGTCGTCACCCCCCACATCGCTGACGCTCGCGCGAGGAGCGAACTACTTCTCGCACCCTTCACCGGGGTGTCAGACAGACACAGTCTCGGACGCCCCGTTCATCTCGCTTTCGGGGCGGATTCTGCACGCCCGCCCCGCGAGGGCGGGCACCTTCTCCCGTTCATGTCCACCTATAGGGGGCTTGCCGTTCCGTTTCCGGCTCGGCCTTCAGGGGACTGTCTTTGGACCCGGCGCTCGGTATCCTCGTTTCCTCCAGGCAGCGAGGAAATAGTAGACGCCAAATGGAACAAGTCCCACACCAAGGGCCCAAAGGAGGTAGCCAACGGTGAGCCCCGACGTGACCGGTCCAGGGATCAGGCCCATCAGCCCGAGAAGGACAAGGACGCCATACCCCACCAGGTATGCCCCAATCAGATAGTGGATGCCGCCCATCTCTGGGCCTGGGTCGACCATGGGACTCCGTAATGAAGTTCGAAACCTTCTATCTGCCGGGGGCAAGCCGGACCGCTGGGCGGCCAGAGCGTTCCGCCTCAGTCGGCGTCGGTAGTCCTCTCTCGTGGCGTCCTCTCGGAGTGGGAGGAGAGAAGACCGTGAGCGGCGCAGCGCCGGCGGCTCCGAGCGCCCTCCAAAACACTTTCGCCGGGAGGCGGGACTCCCTCTTGCCGGGGCGCGGGTCCGGGACTGCAAGTTCATGACCTCCCGGAGCATGGCCCTCGCATGAACCAGTTCCCCGAGGTCTTCCGCAAGCTTCCCGAGGCCGACGTCGCTTTCGCGGGGGTGAACGTGCGACTCCTCCAGGGCCCGACGGCCTGCGCCATCTTCCTGGAAGCCAAGGAGGACACGGCCGTTCCGGAACACTCGCACGGTGCGCAGTGGGGCATGGTGGTGGACGGCGAGATACAGCTCACGATCGGAGGGGAGGCCCGTGCGCGCCGGAAGGGTGAGGAGTACTTCATTCCCGCGGGAGTCCCGCATGCGGCCCTCCTCAAGAAGGGAGCCCGCGTGATCGACTTCTTCGACGACCCGAACCGCTATCGCCCGAGAGCTTGAGCCTCAGAACATGGGCGTCTGGGTGCGGGCGATCTGCGCGCTGAGCCGGTCGATGTATTCCTTCATCCGCGCCAGGATCGTCTTGGCCTGGATGACGCCGAGGATCTTCCCGTCCTTCACGACGAGGACGCGGCGCGTCCCCTGGCTCGCCATGATCTGAGCGACCTGGTCGATCCCCGCGTTCGCGTCCACGGAGACGAGGTTCCGGCTCATGATCTCCTCGAGCCGCACGGCCTCCGGGTCGCGGTCCTCCGCGGTCACGCGGGCCAGGAAGTCCCACTCCGTCGCGATGCCTGCGGGCTTTCCCTCCGGCGTGGCCACGATCACGAAGCCGCGGCCGCTGTCCCGCATCATCCTCGCGGCTTCCAGCACGGAGGTCCCTGCAGGCGCCGAGAGGAAGTCCTTCTCCACGATGTCCTTCGCGTAGAGGACCATCGCCCTAGCTATCGCCCTGGGGGCACTTATGCCTTCTGACGGTGGCCCCGGGGGCGGGAAGCGGGAAACAGTACTTCTAGGACCGCAGAATAGGGTGGAACCGCCATGGCCCGTGGACCGCCGGCGGCATCCGCCCTGCTCCTGACGGTCGGGCTCTTCGTGGCGCTCCTTGCGGCCGCGATGCCCGTGGCCGCCCATGCCGACTTCCTCCGTTCCACGCCCGCCCCCTTCGACGTCTGGAACATCGACCCCACGTACGTCAGCGTGACCGTCTCCGAGGCGGTGCAGCCCGGTTCTCCGACCATCACCGTGACGAACAGCACGGACGTCCGAGTCGACACCGGGCCGACCCAGCTCTCGTCCACGGACCCCACGACCTTCACGGTGCGCCTCCTCAGCGGCATCGGTCCCAGCGTGTACACGGTGACGTGGACCGTGGTCTCCGCGGACGACGGCCATTTCACGGCAGGCACGTTCTACTTCATGATCGCGTACCGCGACGGGACGCTGCCCGGGAAGTTCCCGCAGACGGGGACGATCACCCAGAGCCAGCCCATCTCCCCGGTCGACGTGGCGCTGGATGCGGGCAACTTCGTCGGCTTCGCCATCGCGTTCGGCTCGACCCTGGTGGCCGCGCTCTTGTGGACGCCCGTCGGCTCCACCCTGGAGGGGGACGAGCGGAAGGCGTCCGCGGACGGCCTGCGGGCCCTGTTGCGCTTCGCCCGGATCGGCGCTCTGGTCTTCGCCGCGGCGGCGGCGGGCCTCTGGGCCGAGAACCTGATCCGCTCGCCGCCCGCGGACCTCGGCGCCGCCTTCGGTTCGACCTTCCTGCTCTCAACCGCCTGCCAGGCCGTCCTCGGCGGACTCATGGCCGTCCTCCTCGCCCACCTGCTGGCCCGGCCGAGCCTCGCGGATGCGTTCGACGAGCGGGCCTGGGAATTCCTCCCTGCATTGTTTCTGGGATTCCTCGTGATCCTCGCCGAGGCCGCGGCGAGCCACAGCGCTTCCGAGAACGCCTGGTGGCCCCTGGGCCCCGTCGCGGACGCGATCCACCTGTACGGGGCGGCCCTCTGGGCCGGCGGGCTCCTCGCCCTGCTTCGCACCCGCCGCTGGCTCCGCGAGCCCACGCCCCCGGCCTTCTCCGAAGGCCTACTGCGCGCCTTCTCCCGCCTCGCCCTCCTGGGCGTCCTGCTCGTGGTCTCGGCGGGCGCGGTCCTCGCGCTGATCCTCGTCGGGTCGGTGGACGGACTGCTCGGATCGGGGTACGGCTGGGTCGTGCTCGCGAAGACGACCCTTCTCGTGCCCATGGTCAGCCTGGGCGCCTGGAACCGCTGGCGCCTGGGCCGCGAACCCGAGGAGAAGCCGACCCACGAGCGGGTGGCGCGGCTTTCGCGGACCGTCCGGACGGAGGCGCTGCTCGGGGCCGCCATCCTCGTGCTCGCGGGATTCCTCGTGACGATGAATCCCGCGGCCGCGCCCGGACCCCAGAACCCGACGTTCACCCTGGACGCCACGGCGGGCGGGCTGTACGCCATCTTCCAGATGAACCCATGGCCGGAGGGGCCCGGCGACTACATCTTCCAGCTCGTCCTGTACTACGAGAACAACGGGACGGCGTACTACCCGGGAGCCAACGCGACGCTCTCCTTCCTCCTCGAGGGGGGGAACGGGACCGCGGTCACGCTGCCCCTCGAAGGCCCCCACGGGAACCACTACTACATCGACTCCCCGGTCCTGGATGCCGCGGGAACCTGGCAGCTCCGCGCGGAGGTCCGGGGCCCGCAAGGGACCCCCGTGGACTTCGCGTTCACGGTCACGCTCCACGGCTGAAGTCGGACGGTTTTGTCAAGACGTGGGCCCCGGGCGAAGATATTAAGAACGCGGCGCGCCCTTGGCCTGTCAGACAAAGGTCCGACTGACCTTCCAGGGATGGGTATGGGCGTACTCCGCTGGCTCCTCGGCTCCCACCGCTCCGACGACGAGGATGACGAGGAGCGGGAGGACGCCTGGAAGGAGAAGCGCTCCCGGAAAGGACGCGCCAACCCGAACGCGTACCGCATCGAGGTCGACGGGGAGTCGCGGCAGATGCGGGGCGAGGGATCGCCCTTCTCCTTCTGGTCCTCCGCGCGGATCATCCTGATCCTCTCCTTCCTCCTGTGGTGGATTCAGCCCGCCGGGCCCATGATCGCCGGGTACGTCGGCGGCCGGCGCTCGGGCTCCCCGATGAAGGGGGTGTTCGCGGCCCTCCTGCCCGTCCTGGCCATCTTCATCGCGAACATGGCGTACGCGCGCGGGGTCGCGTCCTACCAGATCGACTTCGTCGCCTCCCTGCCCCAGGCCATGGCCGGGGGCATCGCGGGCATCCTTCCGTTCCTCATGCCGTACAAGGAATTCCTCGTCGGCTACATGACCGGGTTCGTCCAGGCGCTCCAGAACACGTTCGGCATGGGCACGAACGGCTACCTCATGGTCATCATCTTCGCTTACATCGGCGGCCTGATCGCGGACCAGACCCGCCGCGAACTGTTCTACAAGAGCGGCTCCTCCCAGTCCGTCGGGTTCAACCTGATCCAGCCCCTCTTCGGCGGCCGCCATCCGGTGGCCGCGGACGAGGAGGCCTACGAGGAAGACGACGAGCTCCGCGAGATGCGACGGCCCGTGCGCGCCCGCGCGCGGAGCCGCGGCCGGGGCGAGGTGGAGATCCACACGGGCCCCCCGCGCTCCCGACGGCGTCGGCGCGGCAGCCCGGACCGGTTTGAGGAGTTCCGAAGGCTGGACGCGGAGTCCGCCGACGGCCGAAGCACGCACGCGAGGGCACGGACCCGCGCGGTCGACGACGAGGACGAGGAGGATGAGGAAGAGGAGACGGTCCGCCGCGTCCACCGCTCCCCGCATGCGGAGGCCCGCGAGCACCGCGGCCGGGCCCATGCGGCCGAGGACGACGAAGAGGAGGAAGCCCCGCGGCGCGAGGACGCGGAGTCCCGCCGTCCCCGCCAGCGGAGCCACGACGAGGAGGTCGCGATCCAGCGCTTCGTGGAGCGTGCCCTCCGGCAGTACGAGCACCCGGCCCGGTGAAGTGAAAACCTTTTTATCGCACGCTCCTCTCCGAGAGGCGCTGATGTTCTGTCCCAAGTGCGGCTCCCTCATGTTCCCCGGGGACGGGAAGCTGCGCTGCAACTCGTGCGGGACGGAGCGTTCCGTGACGGGCAAGGACGTCATGGTGACTAGGGTGAACCGCCAGGGCAAGGAGAGGCCCGCGGAGACCCTGGTCCTGGACGAGATCACGGAGACCCTGCCCAAGACCCACGTGGAGTGCCCCAAGTGCGGCCACTACGAGGCGTTCTGGGTCATGCGCCAGACCCGGGCCGCGGACGAGCCCACGACCCGGATCTACCGCTGCGTGAAGTGCAACCACACCTGGCGCGAGTACTGAGGCGGGACACGTGGCCGACGTCCTCCCGGGAACCTTTATTACGTCTGATAGGATTGTCGGCGGGACTTTCGGGGGAGACGGATGTTCGAGGCGAAGCTGAAAGCGGAGGTTCTCAAGGAACTCGTCGACGTGGTGTCGACCCTGGTCGATGAGGCCAAGCTCAACGTCGGCAAGGACTCCGTCACCGTGAAGGCCGTGGACCCGGCCCACGTGGCCATGGTGGACCTCTCCCTCGACCGGGGCGCCTTCGAGTCGTACAAGGCCGAGGAGACCGAGCTGGGCCTCGACATGGACAAGATGAAGGAGATCCTGCGACTCGCCAAGGCAGGCGAGGTGATCTCGATCGCCCACGACGAGGACAAGAACCGCCTCGTGGTCACCGTGGGCAACACGACGCGGCGCATGTCCCTCGTGGACACCGCCGGGATGAGCGATCCCAAGGTCCCCAGCCTGAACCTCCCCGCGAAGCTCGTGGTCCGCACGGACGAGCTGCGCCAGGCCATCCGCGCGTCGGAGAGCGTGAGCGACCACATCGCCCTGAAGGCGTCCCCCGAGGGATTCGAGGTTGTCTCCGAGGGCGACACGGACACCGTGTCCCACATGGTCCCGAAGGACCTGCTCGAGGAGCTGCAGGCCAAGGACGCCGTGCGGTCCCTGTTCCCGCTGGACTACTTCTCCAACATGGTCAAGGCGATCAGCAGCGCGCCGACCGTAGCCCTGTACCTGGGGACCGACTATCCCGTACGGATGGAGTTCAAGATCGCCGCGGGCAAGGGAGAAGTTAAGTATCTCTTGGCGCCTCGGATCGAAAGTGACTGATTTCGACATTTCGTGCCGAAATCGTGCGAAGAAGTCATGTTCCCTCTCGAACCTCTCCTGACGGGCTACAAAATCTCCCTCCGATTTCGTGAACCCTACATGTAGTAGACACTTGTCTGGTCCTAGCGGTCATTGAGTCGTCCGTGGTACGCGCGCGAGTTCTTGCCTACCTCGGCGGGCTCATCGATGGCGATGGATACTTCAAAATCACGGCGAACTACCGGACGCCGATGATTAGGCACCCCTACTACGCGAACGTGATTGGGGTGTCCCAATTGTGGCCGGGCCCGGGGGTCCGTATTTTCGCCGACGCGTTCGGTGGCAACCTCAAGGCGACCCCGACGTCCAAGGGAACGCCGATGGCGCGGTGCGAGCTCGGTGGCGCAAGAGCCGAGTCTGCAACCAGGCGCCTTCTTCCCTTCTTACTCGTGAAGCGGACGCAAGCTGTTCTCTTCCTTGAAGTCCCTCGCGTGAGACCAAAGCGCCGCGGAAGAACCGTGCCCACCGAGACTGGTCATCAACGGCTCGAGGAAATTGCGGACGCGCTCGCTCGACTTCAACAAGGCCGATTGGCTACGAGTCGACACTTGCCTGTGCCCACCTGCATGGACGGCTATGAACTTCTGTCTCCACCCCGCCTCGGGTGGACAAGGGAGGAGACGCTCGCCTACTTGGCGGGAATCATGGACAGCGACGGCAACTTCAGAATCCTGAAGAAGCGTGGTCAACGGATGCGTTGGCCCTACTACCAGATCATAATCCGGTGCGCCCAGGTGAAACCGTCGCCAGCAATCGAACTGCTCGCCCGAACGTTCGGCGGGTCGATCGCCACGAAGAGAGAGCGAAGGCAAAACCACAGAGATCTCGACTCATGGAGTCTCCACGACAAGGCGGCGTTCGTGGCAATAACAGAGCTTCTCCCCCATCTCCGTGTCAAGTCACGGGACGCTTGGATTCTGCTGGAGCTGAGGCGCTTGAAATCTCGCGGGAAGGAGGACCTCACGGAGTGGGAGCACCGAACGAGATGGCAGCGTGTGATTCCGATGCGAAAGCGTTCCTATTCCGCGGACCAAGTCGCTCAATTCGAGACGCTTCACCGAAAGCTGCAGGAACTCCATCACGAAAGGCCGTCTTTCGCACCTACCGTCCCTGGAGCGCCAGGCTGAGCAACGTGTCCGACGAATGCTTGCAGTAGTCCGTCGCGTTCTCGATCCCCTCGAGGAGATCGTTCAGGATGACCACGATCCCGGGGTTCGTGTGGATCTTCACGAGGATCTTCCGGTTGTTGAAGTACAGCTCGTCCACGACGTTCTCGAGCCGCTTGACCTCCTCGCGCGCCTTGATCATCTGATCGTAGTCCCGGCCGTAGACGTCAATCATGGCCTTCAGGGAGCGGGCGCAGTCGAGCGTGTTCTTCGTCATCTCCTTGAAGGTACTCCAGACCTCGGGCGGGATCGTCACGCCCGTCTCCTGGAGGAGATCCACGTTCTTGCCGCTCACCTTGAGCCAGTCCGCGATCAGGTCCACGGATGACACGAGGCGCATGAGGTCCTCCCGATCCTTCGCGGGCAACTCGCCGCGGCTCAGCTCCTCGACGAGGTTGATTTCCACGTTGTCGGCGGACTTCTCGTTCATCAAGAGGCGCTTGAACGCGGCGGCCAGCTCGTCCTTGCGGCTCCGCACCGCGGCGTCGAGGACGTTGTCCAGCTCCTCCGCTGCGTCGACGACCTTGGTCACGTGCTCGCGCACCATGGCCAGGGCGCGCGACTCTCGCCGGTTCCGGAACCACTCGAGCTGGGACTTCTCACTCAAGTTTCAACGCCTCCTGGAGGCCCTCGTAGGGACGGGGGTAAACCAGGATGTTCGCCTCGGGGAACGAGACCATAACATCCCGGACCGTATTAAGACTTTGAGAGGCGGGAATGTCGACGGACACCAGGTCGTAGGTGAACAGCCGTACCTGGAGCCGCTGGGTCGCGCCGAGGAACAGGCGGTTCTCGACGCGGCCCGGAATCACGTTGCCGAACGCCTCCTTGGAGATTCCCAGCCCCTCGGGACGCGCCGCAACGACCACGGGGTCGCCTTCTCGGAGATCTCCTGCGGGGACGCGGAGGATGTACCCGCTCCGGAATTCCACGAACGCCCAGTCCGCGCGGATCCGGCGGATCGCACCTTCCAGGAAGTTGCTCTCGCCGATGAAGTTCGCCGTGAAGACGCCCCGAGGGTGGTCGTAGAGGTCCTCGGGCCGGCCCGACTCGATGACCTTCCCCTTGCGCATGACGATCACGCGGTCCGCAACGGACATGGCCTCCTCCTGGTCGTGGGTCACGTGGACGGCCGTCAGCCCGAGGTCCTTGACGACGCGCCGCAACGCGTACCGCAGGTCGAGCCGCACGCGGGCGTCGAGGCCCGAGAGCGGCTCGTCCAGCATGAGGACCTTGGCATGGTTGGCCAGGGCGCGGGCCAGGGCGACCTTCTGCTGGGATCCCGTGCTCAGCTCGGACGGGAACAGGCCTCGCTCGTCGAGCATGTCCACGAGTTCGAGGACCTCCTGGCCCACGTGGTCCACATCCTCCCGATGGCGGTCGCGGACCCAGGGGCCGTACGTCGCGTTGTGCCAGACGTCCATGTGGGGGAAGAGGACGATGTTCTGGAACACGTAGCCGAGGTCGCGGTCCTCCACCGGCTGGGAGGTGACATCCCGGCCGTCCACGAGGATCCGTCCCTCGGTCGGCTGCCAGATCCCGGAGAGGACCTTGATCAGCGTGGTCTTCCCGCAGCCGCTGGGCCCGAGGATGGCGAGGTACTCCCCCTCGTCGATCGTGAGCGTCGTCTGGTCGAGCGCCGTGATGCGGCCGAATCGCTTCGCGACGTCGATTGCCTGGATCCGCGGCACGTCACTCGACCTCCAGGGCGGACGCCACGCCGCCCGCGGGCACGGGGAACAGGAGGATGTGCTCCACGGGCAACGTCATGAAGACCGGGTCGCCCTCCCGGGCCCACCGCGCGGTGGCCGTGAGCGGCTTCGCCTTCAGGAGGCCCATCCCCGGGACGTCGATCTCGAGGGAGATCCGGCGACCCATGAAGAGACGGCGCCTCACCGTGCCCTCGAGCCCCTGGCCCGCGCCCCACTCCTGGGGCAACACGCCGCAGACCTCCGCGCGGATTCCGGCCAGGACCCGGCCGGAAAGCCCGTCCCGGGCCGGGGCCATCAGGTTGGTACCGCCCGCCACGAGACGGACGCTCCCCTCCTCTGCAGGGAACGAGTTGGCCTCGAAGAAGTTCATCTCCCCGAGGAAGTTCGCGACGAATGGCGAGGACGGGTTCGAGTAGACGTACGCGGCCGGGCCGACCTCGACGAGCTCGCCGCCCCGGAGGACCGCGATGCGATCCGCGACCACGAGGGCCTCTTCCTGGTCATGGGTCACGTGGATGGTCGTCGTGCCGACGTGTCGGATCAGGGACCGCAGCTCGGACCGCAACTCAATCCGCAGGCGCGCATCGAGCGCCCGGAGCGGCTCGTCGAGGAGCAGGACCGCGGAGTCCGCGGCTAAGGCGCGAGCGAGGGCACACCGTTGCTGCATGCCTCCGCTCAGCTCGCGCGGGTACGACCCGGTCCGCTCGATCAGGTGGACCATGGACAGCATCTCGCGCGCGAGGACGTCCCGGTCCGACTCGGGCCAGCCCTTGACCGTGGGCGAGAACGCGGTGTTCTCCCAGACCGTCATCTGGGGGAACAGGGAGTAGGTCTGGGGCATGAAGGCGGCCTGTCGCACGTCGGGGGGGAGGCGCGTGACCTCCCTGCCGTCCATGAGGATGCGGCCGCCGTCCGCGTCCAGGAGGCCCGCGATGGTCCGGAGCAGGGTCGTCTTCCCGGCGCCGCTCGGGCCCAGGACGACGAGATACTCGCCGTCCCGGACGGTCAGGTCGACGTCCCGCAGGGCCCGCTTCTTCCCGAAGGACTTGGAAACCTTCTCCAGGACCACCTCAGCCATGGCTGCGCCTCCGCTCGATGACGAGCCGCAGCGCCAAGATGGCTCCGAACGAGACGCCGAGCAACGCCAGCTGGGCGAGGGCCGCCTCGTAGTACTGGGGCGTCTTGGACGTGATGATGTTCACGATCAGCAGGGGGATCGTCTCGATGCCCGTCCCTGCGACCGCCTGGGTCGCGCCCGTCTCGCCGAGGGAGCGGGTGAAGGCCATGATGGCGCCGGCAAGGATCGCGGGACGGATCGCGGGGAGGAGCACGCGCCGGAACACCTGGACCGGCTTGGCACCGAGGGTGCGCGCGGTCTCCTCGGTCGCGGGATCGAGCTGCTCGAGGGCACCGACCACGTTCCGCACGACGAACGGGAAGGTGAACGCGACGTGGGCCAGGGTCACGAGGACGAGGAGCGATGGCACGATGGTCTTCTGGGCACTCCAGAAGAGGCTCAGGGAGATCCCCAGGGCCGCGCTCGGCACGATGTAGGGGATATTCACCATGGCGTCAAGCATCCGACCGAGCCAGCGCAACCGGCCCCGCGCAATCAGAATGGCGAGCGGAATGCCCATGGCCAGGTCGACGCCCGTGGCCACGCCACCGATCAGGAAGGAGATCCCCACGGCGCCCCAGAATCGTCCCCAATCTAGGGCCGCCGCGGGAGTCGCGACGAAGAGAAAGCCCAGGAAGAAGAACGACGGGACGAGGATGAAGAAGACGAGGGCCGCCAGCGCGCCTATGTCGCGGAGGCGCGCAAACGGGCGCGTGCTCAGGCGGCGCTCCGCCACGGGCCACACGCGGCGCAGGGGGAACTTGAGCCGGACCGCGACGAACTTGACCGCGATGAGGAGGACGAGCGCGAGGACGATCATGAGCGCGCTGACGAGGGCCAGACCGCCATTGAGTTCGGTCTTCAGGATCGGCGAGGTCGCCGCCTGTCCCGCGATCCCCTTCCAGACACCGATGAGGGCGGTCCCGTTGCCCGTGAACGGCGCGTAGAGCGAGTTCGGGTCCACGGCTCCGATCAACGTGAGGGCGGTCAGGGCGCCCCCCGTGTCGCTCAAGGCTTTCGCGAGGACGAGGAGCAGCCCCGTGGCCATCCCCGAGCGGAACATGGGGAGCGTGATGGTCCGCACCGCGGTGAGACGGCTCGCTCCCGCCGCGCGGGCCGCGTTCTCGTACTCGATGTCGATCTCCTGGAGGATGGCGGCGAGGGACCGCACCATGTAGGGGAAGGTCGTCGTGAGGTGGAGGAGGACCAGGATGAGGAAGGCGTTCCCCGTGAGCCCCAGGGAGCCCGGTGGATGCTGCGCGATGGTCGGGGACACGCCCCAGAAGAGGACCACGCTGAAGCCCAGTCCGGCCGTCGTCACGGCGAGCGGCGAGTCGATGAGCGTGTCGAACCAGCTCTTGCCTCGGAAGTCGTGGCGCACGAGGAGCCAGGCGAGCGGAAGGCCGGCGACGAGGTCGAAGAGGGCGACCATCCCGGCCACGCCGAAGGAATAGGTGATCGCGGGGAGGATGCGACCCGCCAGGAGCGGGTCCTGGAAGATCGTCTCCACGCCGCTCCAGTCGGCGACAACGTAGCCCAGGACGTAGAGGGTCGGCAGGAGGACGAAGACGAGGAAGAAGCCAACGAGGCCTCCGTGCCAAAACCAGACGGCCCACCGGTTGGACACCCACCCGAGGACCCTCGAACGCCAGGCATGCTCGGGCGCCCGCTTCGAGGCGGGATGTTCCGCCACCTCGGAGGGGGGCTCCGCCGTTCCCATCCAGCTCCTCCGAGGATCAGCGGCCCTTGACGACGATGTCCTCGAGGATGTTCGCCACGTCTTCGCAGTGGTCCGTGACGATTTCCAGGTACTCGTAGATGTCTTTGAACTTGATGATCCGGACGGGATCACCGGACTTGAAGACCTCTGCGAGCGAGGTCATGAGGAGGTCGTCGGCGACGTTCTCTAGGCGATTCACCTCGATCGTGCACGACATGACCGCGTCCCTCGCCTTGTGATCCCGGACCGCGGTCATCCCCGCCCGGAGCTGCTCCGCGGCCTTCAGGATGAGATCGGCGAACTCGATCATCGATTTCGTGGGCCTGTCAATCCCGTAGACGGCGAGGCGCGTGGCCGCCCCGTTGATGTAGTCCAGGACGTCGTCCAGCTTGGACGCCAGGCCACTCAGGTCCTCCTTGGCGAGGGGCGTGACGAAGGCACGGTTGAGCGACTCGTAGATATGGTGGACGATCTCGTCGCCCCGGTGCTCGATGTCCTTGATCCGCCGGCGGTGGTCCGCGAGGCGGGAGTAATCGTCGAAGATCGCGCGGAACGCCCGCGCCCCCTGGAGGACGTTCTCCGCCTCGGCCTCGAGGTCGTCGAAGAACTGCTTCTCCTGGGGGGTCATCCATTCCTTGATGTCCACAGTGCCTCCTCCCGCGGCCCCGTAGAATCCGGGAACCTATATAGCTTGTCGGAGACGGCTCGGGACTACTCCTTCTCGAGAGCTCCGACGTCCACGCCGCTGTCCGCGAGCTGCTTGAGCAGCTGCCGTCGCATCTTCCGGTTCCCCGCGAACCCCTTGATCGCCTTGCGGGACATCTCGTAATGGCGGAGGAGCTCCTTCACGTCGCGGGGCGCGACGCCCGCGCCCCGGGCGATCCGCTGGACCCGGGACGACTTGATCAGCTTGGGGTCGGACATCTCCTCGTCCGTCATGGAGTCCATGATGATCTTGAACCGGCCGAGCTTCTTCTGGGTCCCTTCCATCTCCACGTCCTTCATCTTGCCGGAGACGCCCGGGATCAGGGAGGCGAGCTTGCCCATGGGACCCATCCCCTTGAGCATGTCGATCTGCTCGTACATCTCGTGGAGGGTGAACTTCCCCGCCATGATCTTCTTCGTGAGCTCCTCGGCCTTCTGGGCGTCGATGGCCTCCTGGGCCTTCTCCAGGAGCGTCTCCAGGTCGCCCATGCCGAGCAGGCGGGAGATGAACCGGGGCGGCTCGAACTTCTCCAGGTCGTCGATCTTCTCTCCGACGCCGATGAAGACGATGGGCGCCTTGACCTCGGCCACGGCGGACAGGGCGCCGCCGCCCTTCGCGGTGCCGTCCAGCTTGGTCACGATGACGCCGCTGATGTTCACGGCCTCGTGGAACGCCTTGGCCTGGGGACCGGCCTGCTGGCCCACGGTCGCGTCGAGGACCAGGAGGCGCTCGTTCGCCTCGACCGCCTTGGCGACGGACTCGATCTCCTTGATCAGGTCGGGTTCCAGGGCGTGCCGCCCCGACGTGTCCACGATGAGGACATCGGACGCCTCGAGCGCCTTCACGCCGTGCTTCGCGATCTTGACCGCGTCCTTCTCGCCCGGTTCGCCGTAGAAGGCCACGTTGACCTGCTCGCTGAGCTGCTTGAGCTGGTCGTACGCCGCCGGCCGGTGGACGTCCGCAGCGACCAGGCCCACGGACAGGCCCTTCTTCTGGAAGTACTTCCCCAGCTTGCCCGCGGTGGTCGTCTTCCCCTGGCCGTACAGTCCGACGAGGAGGATGCGCTGCTTCTGCAGCGGGACCTCCCGCGCCTGCCCCAGGATCTTCACGAGTTCCTCATAGATGATCCGGACCACGTGCTCCCGCGGGCTCATCCCTGGCGGGGGCGTCTCGTTCAGGGCGCGGTGCTGGAGATTCTTCGTGATGGCGAGGGACAACTGGACGTTCACGTCGGCCTGGATGAGGGCCCGCTGGATGTCGCGGACGATCTCCTTGATCAGGGCCTCGTCGATGTAGCTCGCGCCCGCGATCTTGCGAAGCGCGGCACGCAGGGAATCTCCCAGCTTCTCGAGGACCATGGCCTTGGACCAAGGGGCCTTGGGTCTTAAGGTTTGAGCCGCGGCGCGTCGAAGGGTTCATCCGGGCGGAGCAAGGGCGACGGCCACCCGGGGTCGCCGCGGCCCCTAGGGACGGGAGCCCCACGTCCTCCCGGAGGCCTTCAGGAGCCTGGCGAGCCTTGTGTACGCGAGGTACGCTAGGATGGCGGCGGCGATGAGCGCACCGGACACGAGGTTGACGTAGAGCGCGACGAGGAGGAGCGCGACCACGGCCACGACGCCCTGACGAGCCGTGAGGCGGTGGCTCGCGATCTCCCCGAGGACGGCCAGGGGGAGGAACACGGCCCCGCGCACGAGGAATGTCCATCCGTAGCCGCCGGGTAGGAAGATGCCCAGGAACCAGTAGAACAGGATGTCCTCCCACGCACCCCCCAGGACGGCGACGATGGGCAGCCATGCATGCTCCCGGAATGCGAACAGGGTGGTCAGGGGGAAGACGAAACCCCATGTGGCGTACCAGTAGATCTGCGTGCTCGAGGCCGGGTTCAGCGGCGGCGGGAAGGCCAGCCGCACGACCGCGATGTCGAACGCGGCCCAGAGCGCGCTCCAAACCGCGGTGGCGACTAGGAGCAGGACGATGTGACCCGACCGGGTGTGGGCGTACGCCCATAACCGGGCTTCCCCGCGCTGCAGGAATCTGCGTAGGTCCGTGAGGGCACCTGCACGGACAAGCGACTCGCGTGCCTTGAACACTGGGACCATACGCCAGGTGGGGTGGGTCTCCGGGTCCACGAACGGGGCGCGCAAGCCTCATATCGACGGCGACCATAGTGGGCGACCGCGATGGCACGGAAATCCCAGGCCCGAGTCTCCGCTTCGGAATTGACCACCCAACGGACCGCCGATCTCGGCGACTGGCGGGGCGAGCTCCTCGCCCAAGTCCGCCGCGTGATCCAGGAGGCCGACCCCGAAGTCATCGAGGAACGGAAATGGAAGAAGCCATCGAATGCCGCCGGGGTTCCGGTATGGTCTCACGACGGGATCATTTGCACCGGCGAGACCTACAAGAACCACGTGAGGCTGACCTTCGCCAAGGGAGCTTCTCTCAAGGACCCGAAGGGCCTCTTCAACGCCAGCCTCGAGGGCAACGCCTTGCGCGCCATTGTCATCCACGAAGGGGACACCGTCCACGACGGGGCGCTGAAGGCCCTCATTAGGGAAGCGGTCGCCCTGAACGAGGCTGCTGCGTCGAAGAAACGGAAGTAGCCCCGCCGACCCGCGACGCGTGGCGCACCCGCAGAACTTCCGGTGAGGGCTGTGGAGACCCGGACTTTGTTCGCGACAGAAAGAGGAATGGAGCCCGTCTTGCGGACTGCCATGGACAGACAAGGTGCAGCAGCGCCTCCGCGCATCGGCAGCTTGTGGCATGGAGGGGATAGGACTGCTAGGGCATCCCTCGGCTGCGTGGCGGGGAGGTACCGAGGCCGACCACTGCTGCAATGACGCCGATCCCAACGAGCGGTATTCCGAAGAGCGTAAACCCGGTCTCCGCGGCCATGCCGACAGCCGGTGCGGACGTGGCCTCGAGAGCCGCGCCCGCGACAGCAGCAAGAACTCTCAAGTGAGCTCCCCCGTGCGACGCTGAGATGGGCGGCGGGACATTTGCCAGTGCATCCTGACGCGGCTTGCTCGTAACTAAAAAGGAAGGGAGGGCTAGCCTTGTCAGAAGGGATGGGATGCACTCTAACGAACTAGCCCAAAATTCCCCCGAAATGTCATTGAAAAACGCGTATATAAGATTTTGTAAAGCCGTGTGCTAAACGAAGAACTATCAGAGATAGCCGGACTTCTGGAGGGTCATCAAGTCTTCCGTGGAGAGCTTCTCCCCCTTCTTGAATCGCTCAAAAATGGCCTCCGCCTCCTTCTTGGCGTCCACGGCCTCCACGGACTCTCCCGCAGCGGCCCGGTTCTTGACCCAGATTCCGTGGATGATCTTGTCGTAGTCGTGGACCTGGCGGATGTGCTCGATGTGCTTGCGGTGCTCCTCGTCCGCGAGCATCTTCGTCTTGATGAACTCCTCCTGGGCCTGGTCCGCCATCCGCCGCGTCTCGTCGCTCTTCTCGTAGAGCGCGGTCATCTGGTCGTGCTCCGCCTGGGCCTGCTCCGCGAGCTCGGAGACCTGCTTGTGGGCCGCCTCGGCCTTGTCGCGGGCCGCCTTGAGCTCCTCGTTGAGCTTGCGGACGTCCTCGTTCTCCTCGAGGGATTTCTCGAGCTTCTTCAGCTCGGCCTGGATCCGCGCCATCTCCTCGATCAGGGCGCGCTCCTTCTCCACGGTGAGGACGGAGGTCATCTGGCGGAACTCGAGGGCCTTCAGGTCCCTCCGGAGCTTGCTGATGGGCACGGCGCCGCGCGGGAGCCGCTTCCGCTTCGCGTCGTTCACCGCCTCGAGGAGCTCGTTGACCTTCTTGTTCCAGGTGTCCCGCTCCTCCTTCGCGGTCCGGACCTGGGCGTTCAGCTCGTCCCGCTTGATCCGATGGCCCGTCGCCTCGTCGACCAGGGCCCGGACCTGCGCGTTGAGCTCGTCCCGCTTCGCCACCCACTCGCGGGTCTTGTCATTCAGTTCGTCCCGGCGGCGGCGATGGCGCTCGGCTTCCTGGTTTTCCTTCTCTCGTTTCACCTGGAGCTCATCCAGCAAGGACAACCCTCTCGCGCCGGGTGCCGGGGGTTTGGCAAAAATGGCCTTCTAATATAAAGCTTGCCGCACGAGCCGCCTCGGCTCCGACACGACGCCTCCCGATAACAAGGTCGCAAAGTCCATGAGCGCCGCGCCCGATGCAATGTGGGCTCCATGCGGTTCCTCCTGACGCTCCTCACCCTGGGACTCCTGGTCCTCACCGGGCTGGCGGCGGTCCTCGTGCCGAGCGACCCCGGGTCCTTCCGCCTGGCGCGCAGCGCGCCTGCGGCAGGCATCGCGATCGCGGCGGACCAGGCGGTCGTGGGCCGCGGCGACCGGCTCAACTTCACGGTCTGGCTCAACGTCACGGGCAACGGCCAGTTCCAGAAGACCTGGGTGAACCTGACGTTCGACACGGCGTCGGATCCGAGCCGGAACTCCCTGGCCCAGGGACCCTCGGGATGGATCCAGCCGGCGCGATGCGTGGTCCTCCTGGCCTCGGGGGGGGTCCTGGCGTGGGAATGCTCGGGTCTGCGCGCGGTGGACTACGCCTGGGACGTGCCCGCCTACGTGACCGCGAGCGCCACCGCGGGGCGGGACCAGCGGGTCGTGGGGAGCACGGCGTCGGAGACGGGGTCGGGCACCATGAGCGGAAGCGCGAATGCGACGGTGTGGGTTGCGGGCGCGCGGGTCCGCATCATCGACATCGAGTCGTCGCCGACGGACTCGGCCCGGGGCGGGCAGATCGTCCAGTTCTGGGTCAACGCGACGAACGAGGCCTCCGTCAACCCCTCGGAGGCGGCGAACGGGACGGGGACCGCGTTCAACGTGACCGTGACGATCCATCTGGACGCGGGGCTGCGGCCCGGGACGGGGCTCGTGAATCTGACCACGCGGTTCCCGAGTCTGCCGCCCACCGCGGAACTCAGCGTGAACCTGGAGACCATCGTGGCGGAGAACCAGAGCGCCGGATCCGTGGTCGGCCTGAGCGTCCAACTGTCCTACCAAGATTTCAACGGACACGCGATCGGTCCCATCGAGGCGGGCTCCCCGCCCCTCTACGTGGTCCAGGCGAGCGTCCTCTCGACCCCGAACCTCGTGGCCGGAGCCGCCATCGGCCTGGGCGCCGTCGTGACCACCCTGGTCGTCCTCCTGTACGTCGGGCAGCGGAAGATCCTGATCGGCGAGGCGTTCTTCATGACGAAGGGCGGGATCCTGATCCGCCACGTCAGCCGGACGCCCGAATTGAGGAAGGACGACGACATCGTGGCCTCCATGTTCGTGGCCATCCAGGAGTTCGTGCGGGACTCGTTCCGGCGGGAAGCGTCCCTGGACTCCGTGGCCTTCGGACGCCGGCATGCCGCGGTCGTCCGGGGGGAGCTCACGATCCTCGCCGCGGTGATCTCCCACGGGGACGTGGACTACGTGACCCCGGAGCTCCTCGCCGCGGTCCGTGCGATCGAGACGCGGTACTGGGACGTCCTCGTGAACTGGGACGGGAACATGAACCGCCTCGTCGGCGTGGACGAGTTCCTCAACCGCCTCCTGCGGGGCGGGTTCCGGTCCCCCTGGAGGGTGCAGCTCGCATGAGGCCCGCGGCCGGGGTCCGCGCGGGGATTCCCGCCGGCATCCTTGTGCAACCTTTAACTAGCGTTCCATGCCTATGCAATTCCATCCGGGAGGGGACGGGACACCATGCGCCCACACGATGACCGGGACCTCAAGGGGGCGCCTCCCTTGCGGCGGCCCGAGACCTCCGTCCTCGTGAAGGAGGCGCTCCGGAAGGACGCGAACGACGTGGATGCCCTCTTCGTCCTCGCCGCCCTCCGGGCCCAGGACGGACACCCCGATGAGGGCCTCACCATCCTGGACCGCGTGCTCGTCATCGACCCGGGCTACCCGGGCGCCTGGTTCTTCAAGGAGAAGCTGCACCGGATGCGGGGCGAGACGCGGCAGGCGGAGACCGCGCGGGAGCAGGGGGAGGCGACGGAGGCATGACGGCCGCGGCCGAGCTGGTCAAGATGAAGATCTGCATGGCCGGCGAGGCCATGGTCGGCAAAACCTCCCTGATCCGCCGTTACGTGCTCGAGGAATACGAGGACCGCTACACGGCGACCCTGGGCACGAAGATCACGAAGAAGAGCTTGGGTGTGGCTCATCCCCAGGACGGCCATCGGGTCGAGGTGAACCTGATCCTCTGGGACATCATGGGCACGCCGACCCTGCGGGACCTCCTCAAGGAGGCGTACTACCATGGCGCCCACGGCATCCTGGGCGTGGCGGACCTCACCCGGGAGGAGACGCTCCGCGAGCTCGACGCGTGGTCCCGCTCCATCCGAACCGTCGCGGGTTCCGTGCCCACGTACGTGGTCGTGAACAAGGCGGACCTGGAGGGCGAGGCCCGGATGGACCGCGGGACGATCGACGCGTTCTGCCGCGACCGCGGCTATCCGTGGTCCTACACGAGCGCGAAGACCGGGGCCGGCGTGGAGGAGGCCTTCGAGGGCCTCGTGCGGCACGTCCTCTCCAGGTAGGCGCGGCGCTCAGACCATCTTCCAGCGCTTGTGGGCCTCCGCGTCGGGCGTGAAGCAGAAGTGGACCGTGTTGAAGTCCTTCCGCATCGCCGCGACGTCCTCGGCGACCTTCTCGGGCGCCTCCTTCTTCACGGCCACCCGGGCGAAGAGGCCCGCGACCTCGCGCATCTGGGGCTCCGTCATCCCGAGGCGCGTGAGCTCCTGGGTCCCGAGGCGGATCCCGGAGGGCTTCACGGGTGACGTGTCCCACGGCAGGAGGTTCTTGTTGGAGATGATGTTCGCCTTCTCCAGGTCCTGAGCGACCTTGGCCCCGCCTCCCACCGCGGCCACGTCCAAGGCGAGCGCGTGGCTCTCCGTGAAGCCGGCCTTCTCCGCGAGGACCTGAATCCCGTTCTCGTGGAGTGCCTGGGCCAGGGCCTTCGAGTTGCGGACGACCTGGTCCGCGTAGGCGTGGCCGAACTCCAGGTACTCGGCCAAGGTCACGCCGAGCGCGGCCATCGCGTGCAGGTGGTGGTTCGACAGCACGCCCGGGAAGACGGCCCGCTGGAGCTTCTTGATCAACTTCTCGTCCTGGGAGTCCGAGAGCATGATCCCGTGCTGCGGCCCCGGGAGCGTCTTGTGGGTCGAGCCCGTGAGGACGTCGGCTCCCTCGCGGAGCGGGTCCTGGAACTTCCCGCCCGCGATGAGGCCCATGACGTGCGCGCCGTCGTACCAGACGCGGCACTCGGCCTCCTGGAACGCCTCCTGGAGGTCCTTGAGGGGCGTCGGGAAGAGGTACACGCTCTGGCCGAAGGCGGCGACCGTGGGCTTGACCAGCTTGATCAGCTTCGCGGTGCCGTCCACGTCGATGTTCATCCGCTCCACGTCGAAGGGATAGTTGATCGTGTTCACGCCGCGCATGCCCGCGGCCCCGAACTTCGCGGACGAGATGTGCGCGCCGTTCGCCAGGGCCACGGACGTCATGATGTCCCCGGGCTGCAGGAGGGCGAAGTAGACGGCCATGTTGGCCGTGGTGCCGCTGATGAGCCGCGGGTCCGCGTGGCGGCAGCGGAAGAGCTTCTTGGCCAGCTCGTTGACCCGGATCTCCACCTCGTCCGTGTAGAGGTTGCCCTGGTAGTATCGCTCGTGAGGCAGGCCCTCCGCGTAGCGGTCGCCGAAGTCGGACAGGAGGAGCTCGCGGGCCAGCGGCGAGATCACGTTCTCCGACGCGATCATCGGGAGGCACTTCGCGAACCAGGCGCTGTGCTTGTCGATCTGGTCGTAGATGAAGGCGACGTCCTCGTTCATGGCCCCAACCCGGCTGGGAAGCGGGGGCTCGCGATATATAGCTTGGGCCATGCTGCGGACGCGGCGCGCTCAGAACGTGCGCGCCTTGCCCGCGACGATCCGGTCCGTGAGCTTGTAGATCTTGGAGAGCTCCTGGTCGATGACGCCCTCGGCGTCCTTCTTGATCGACGCGAGGGACGTGCCCTTCTCGGGGATGATCTGCGCCGTGGCCGCCTGGGGCTCGTCGATCGGTTTGCCGATCTGGGATACGATGCGCACCCAGACCTCCTTGACCTTCCCGACGTTCTCCGTCACGATGCGGTCCGCGATGTCGAAGGACAGGAGGTTGTACAACTTGCCCACGTGGGTCACGGGGTTCTTGCCCGCCGCGGCCTCCATGGACATGGGGCGGTACGGGGTGATCAGGCCGCTCACCCGGTTCCCGCGACCCACGCTGCCATCGTCCCCGTTCTCCCAGGACAGCCCGGTGACCGTGAGGTAGTAGATGCCCGCGTCGAAGTTGTCCCCCGTGTTGATGTCCACCTTGACCTGCCGCTTCGTGTGCTTCTCCGCGTTCTTGAGGACGTGCTCCCGGAGCTCCTCGATCACGCTCCGGTAGTGGTCCCTGTCGGGGACGTAGCGGTCCACCATGGCCGCCGCGATCGTGAGACGGATCGTGTCCCCCTTGCGGACGCCCATGACCTTGATGTCCTGACCGACCTCCTTGAGGTCCTTCTTGAGCGGGCCGTTGATCAGCTCCTCCGTCTTCAGGACGAGGGTCTCCGTCTGGGAGAAGGGGGCGAACCCGACGCCGAAGGACGTGTCGTTGGCCAGCTGCTTCCGCGTGTCGTAGAGGCCGCGGAGGTCCACGGAGCCTTGGCCGATCTTGCAGTCGATGATGACGTCCGAATCGACGTCGAGGTTCGTGCAGGTCTTCTTGATATGATCGCGCGCCGCCTCCACCGCGACCGTCCGATACGGGAGGCGCTCGCCGTTGACCGTCGTCGTCGCCCGGCCCACGAGGATCACGTTGGCCGGCTCGAGGACGATCCCGCCGCCGAACTTGGGGGCGCTCTGCCCGCCCACGATCTCGCCCTGGTCCGTGTTGTGGTGCAGGATCCGCCCGAATCGATCGGCATACATCTTGCAGAGGGCGCGGGAGACCGCCTCGGCGATCCCGTCCATCATGCTGTCGGGGTGCCCCACGCCCTTCCTCTCGACAATCTCCGTTCCCTGTTCCTCGATCGGCGTGTGGACGAGTTCCTCGACGGTGATGTTTCGCGGCAAGGGGAGCCCCCGGAAGTGAGGGCGCGGAGCGTGCCGCGGGATATATGGCTTTTGTTGCGGACCCCGCGACCGGATGCGAGGAATAACGGACCAGGCATAACTATTCCTCGATAGGAATAGCGTGCCATCCGATACGAATGAATAACTTGTCGCTGCCAGCATTCCAGCAGGAATATGTATCCCCTGCGCCCTCCGCCGCGCGATGCTTCCCGATCTCGAGGAGATTCCGCGGCTGCGGAAGGCGCTCGGCCTGACCCAGACGGCCCTCGCCCGCTTCGCGGGCGTGAGCCAGTCGACCATCGTGAAGATCGAGAAGAAGCAGATGAACCCCTCCTACGACGTCGTCCGCCGCGTGTACAACGCGCTCCAGGCCGAATTGAAGAAGCAGGAGAAGAAGGCCCTCGTGGAGCAGGTCCAGACCCGGAAGGTCCAGTACCTCGAGGCCCGCATGCCGTTGGAGACCGCGGTGGACGAGATGCGCCGCTGGAAGTTCTCCCAGATGCCCGTGATGAACGCCGGCCATCCCGTCGGGTCCATCTCGGACAAGGTGATCAACAACCTGATCCTGTCCGGGAAGGACCCCAAGGACCTCGCGAGGATCCGCGTGGAGGAGGTCATGGAGCCCGCGTTCCCCCAGGTCGACTCCAAGGCGCCCGTGGAGCTGGCGGCGAGCCTCCTGCGCCACTACAACGCCGTGCTCGTGACGTCCAAGGGCGACGTCACGGGGATCGTGACCAAGTCGGACCTGATGAAGCTCCTGTGAGCCGGCTGGAGCCCGGAAGACGGAGCCGGCGGGGCTCGGACGCCTGTTATCGTTGAATAACGATAACTTGAAGCTCTCGGGCGCCATACCCCTCCGATGGTGTCCCCATGATGCTCGGCTGCGGCTACTGTGAGAAGACGGTCCATGGGCGGCCGTACCTCTACTTCTGGCACTATGAGTCCCGCGGCGGGCGGCGCGAGCAGGTGGAGGAGTACGTGGGCCCGGCGCGCAGCCCCCGGGCGCGAGAGGAGGTCACGCGTCGCGTGGCGGCGTACGCCGGGCGGGCCCAAGCCGAGCTCACGGGCTTCGTCCGGGAGACCCGCGCGGCCATGGCCTCGGTCTAGTCCGGGTAGGGCACGTCGATCTCCATGAAGTCGTCCGCGAGCCGCACGCGGTCGAACACGGCCTTCGCGTCGTTGAACAGGATCGCCGGATCCTCGTAGCGCGGGCTCATGTGGGTGAGCACGAGCAGGCCCACGTCGGCTTCCTTGGCCACCATGGCGGCTTGCCTCGACGAGGAGTGTCCGTAGCGGTTGGCCTTCTCCTCCAGCGCGGCATCCGAGGTCGCATCGTGGATCAGGACGTCCGCGCCGCGGGCCATGGTCACGAGGGCCTCGTGGGGCATGGAATCCCCCGTGTAGACGATCTTCCGCCCGCGCCGCGGCGGTCCCAGGACCTGGTCCGGCCGGAACGTCTGGCCGCCGACCGTGACGGGCTGGCCCTCCTGGAGCTGGCTGTACAGGGGTCCCGCCGGGATGCCGAGCGCCCGGGCCTTCTCCAGGTCGAACCGGCCCGCGCGCTCCTTCTCCTCCAGGACGTAGGAGAGGGCGGGCACCGTGTGCACGGCCTCGAAGGCGGTCACCGTGTACTCGCCGCAGTCCGTGGGATCGCCCGCGGCCAGGTCGTGCGCGTGGACGGGATAGCCCGCCTTGAAGTGCCCGAGGGAGAGGAGCTGGGCCACGAGGTCCTCGCATCCCGACGGACCGTAGACCTCGAGGGCCGACTCCCGCCCGAAGAAGTTCATGCTCTGCATGAGGCCCGGGAGCCCGAGGAAGTGGTCCCCGTGGAAATGGGTGAGGAAGACGCGGGTCACCTGCATGAAGCTCAGCCTGGAAGCCATGAGCTGCCGCTGGGTGCCCTCGCCGCAGTCGAACAGGATCACCTCGGGACCGCGCTTGACCGCGACGGCGCTCACGTTGCGCTTCGGCGTGGGCCACGAGCCCGACGTCCCGAGGAACACGATCTGCATGGGCCCGCTCCCGATGGCCCCCGCGGTCTTAACGCCTTTGGCCGCGGACCCGCGGCAACGTTTTAACCGGGGAGCGGGATGCCTCGTGCCGCCCTCCCATGATCGCCATCGACGGCCATCGGCTCACCCTGGACGACGTCGCCCGGGTGGCCCGCGGGAACGAGAAGGTCCGACTGGCGCCCGCCGCGGCAAAGCGCGTGGATGCGAGCCGGCGGGCGCTCGAGCGGCTCGTCAAGGGCGGCGGGGTGGCCTACGGGATCAAGACGGGCTTCGGGCAGCTCGCCCAGGTGCCCATCCCGGACCGCGACGTGAAGCGGCTCCAGCTCAACCTCCTCCGCAGCCACGCGGTCGGGCAGGGACCGCGGCTGCCCACGGACGCCGTGCGGGCGGCCCTCCTCCTCCGCGCGAACACCCTCGCCATGGGCTACTCGGGCGTCCGCCGACAGCTCATCGTGCTCCTCCTGGACCTACTGAACCGGGGCGTGCATCCCGTCCTGCCGAGCCGCGGCTCCCTGGGCGCGAGCGGCGATCTCGCCCCCCTGGCCCACCTCGGGCTCGTCCTCGTGGGCGAGGGCGAGGCGTGCCTCGGGGACGAGGTCCTCCCGGGCCGGGACGCCCTCGCCCGGGCCGACCTCACGCCGATCGCCCTGGACACGAAGGAGGGCCTCGCGATCATCAACGGGACCGCGGTGATGGCCGGCGTGGGCGCCCTCGCGGTCGTGGACGGGCTGGCGCTCCTCCGGGACGCCCAGGTGGCGGCCTCCCTCTCCTTCGAGGCCATGCGCGGTTCGCCCCAGCCGTACGACGACCGTCTGGTCGCGCTCAAGCCGCAGCCCGGCGCGCGCGAGGTCGCGCGGAACATGCGGCGACTCCTGAAGGGGAGCGAGATTGTGCCCTCCCATCCCGGCCCGCACCGCGTCCAGGACGCGTACACCCTGCGCTGCATCCCCCAGGTCCTGGGCGCATGCCGCGCGGCCCTCGACGACGCCGCGGAGGTCCTCCGCGTCGAGATGAACGCGGCGACGGACAACCCCCTCATCTTCCCCGAGGACGACGTCAGCCTGAGCGGCGGGAACTTCCACGGGATGGCGGCCGCCCTGGCCCTGGACCACGTCGCCCTGGCCATGGCCGTCGTCGCCGGGTTCACGGAGCGGCGGATCGCGCGCCTCGTGGACACGCGCCTCAGCGAGCTCCCCGCGTTCCTGACGACGAAGGGCGGGCTGAACAGCGGCATGATGATCCTCCAGTACGTCGCCGCGGACTACGCGAGCCAGAACAAGGTCCTCGCCCACCCCGCGAGCGCGGACTCCATCCCGACCTCCGCGAACCAGGAGGACTACGTGCCCATGGGGATGGCCGCGGCCCTCAAGGCCCGGGAGTCCGTGGACAACGCGGCCCACGTCGTCGCCCTCGAGTACCTCGCCGCGGCCCAGGGCCTCGAGTTCCTGAAGCCGCTCAGGGCCGGCTTGGGTCCGCGGGCCGCCGCGACCCGGATCCGGGAGGAGATCCCGCCCCTCGAGGAGGACCGGCCCATGGCCCGCGAGGTCGAGCGCGTCCTCGCCTGGATGGCTTCCGGAGAACTCGTGGCCGCGGCGGAGAAGGCGGCAGGTCCGCTGGACTGATCACTCGGCCGGGTTGCCGAGGGGCCGGAAGCACACGGGGCAGCGCCCCACGCGGGACGCGCACAGCTCGTGGAAGTCGCGGCCACAGGAGCACTGGAGGACCTTGAAGCCCTTCTTGATCGCGCCCTTGCAGATGGGGCAGCGGGACTCCAGGTTGGCCAGGAGCTTCCGCGGCCTCTCCTGCGGGGTCTCCGCGACCTCGACCTGGGCGATCGTCTCCTGGACGTACTCCTTGTCATCGAAGACGCGATGGGAGACGAGCTGGACGGCCAGCGGGATGGACCCTGGCTCGGTCATCTTCAGGCGGAACTTGACGACCTCCTTCCCGTGCGCGCGGATCGCGGTGATCTCGGGCACGCCCTCGGCCTCCGCATCGCCCAGGACGCGGATCCGCACGTCCTTCGCGAGGCCCTTCCCGACGTTCTCCAGGGTCAGGGTCGCGTCCACGGGCTCGTTGAGCTGGGCGGGACCCACCTCGAGGGAGCCCTTGAGGTTCGGGGCGAACGCTTCCACGGCGTCCCACGCGAGCCGGTAGGCGTCCTCCGCGGCCTTGATGCCCTCCGCCATGTCGCGCCGCCGGGCCTCCATGGACTCCGAGAGACGCCTCTCCGCGGCGCGCATGTCGATGCCGTACTTCTTGCCGTTCCGGATCGTCGTCTCGGCCTTGAACGTGAGATCGATGAAACGCTTCTCGACCACCTTCGCGCTCTCCACGCGCTCCACCGCGCGCCCGACCGCGTCGAGGGCGGCGAGGTACTCCCCGCGCGCCACTTGGTCGTTCGCCTGCCGGAGAAGTTCCTCCGCGCTCCGCGCATCGGAGCCGAGCTTCTTCGCGTGGGCCACGTTCTCCGCGGCCTCCGCGAGGGTCTTGTTCAGGCGCGCGCCCAGGGCCTTCTGGGCGACCGCCTGGCCGTCCCGGATGCACGCATGGGCCACGCCGAAGTTCTCCGCGTCGATCTGGGTTCGCGCCTCCGAGAGCTTGTTGAGCGCGGGAGTCGAATCGATGTCCAGCCGGCGGCAGGTCGCGACGAGCTCGTCCGCCTTGGAAAGGGATTCCCGCAGCTGGGCCCGCAGCAGGCCGATCCCCCATTCCAGGCACTGGGAGAACGAGGCCTTGGCCGACTCGACGTCCCCCATCGCCAGGGCGTCATCGCCCTCCTGGACGAACTTGTCCAGCTTCTCCGCCTCCGCGCCGATCTCGCGCGCGGTCTGGCGCAGGGCCGTCGCGCGCACCCGGACCTCCTGGGCCTCCTCGAACGCGGCGCGGAAGTCCGCGAGGGTGTCCGAGGCCCGGATGGCCAGGTCGAGCGCCTTGACGTAGTCACCGCCCGCGAGGGCGCGGCGGGCCTCCTCGGCCACGCGGTCCACGGAGGGCGCGGGGCGCCCGAGGGATTTCAGCTTGCCTTCGATCGTCGCGACGGCCTGGGCGGCCATCCCCTGTTGGAGCGCGACGCGCTCGGCCTCCGCCTCGCTCTGGAGCGCGGTCGCCAGGGCCTGGCGGTACTTCTTCGCGCGGAAGAACTCCCGGGAGCGCTCGAAGAGCCTCTCCGCGGACCGGGTGTCCGTCCCGTCGCGCTTCGCGCGGCCGATGGAGTCCTCGAACCGCTGCATCATGGCCGCGATCCCCTGGTCCCGCTCGCGGGACACCTCGACCTCGGCCTGGGCCGCGTGGTCCATCGCCTCCTCGAAGTGGCCCATCTTGTAGGCCCGCTCGGCCTTCTCGAGGAGGGCCGCGGTGCTGCGGACCTCCAGGTTCATCGCCTCGGCGTCTGCGACCAGTTCGCCCACACGCTTGATCGCGGCATCGGCCTCCTCGCCCTGCTTCTTCAGATGCTCCAGGGTGTCCCGGAGATGGAGGGCGAGGTCCGTGGCGCGCGAGAACTCCCCGGCCTCGAGCGCCTGGTGGGCCCGGATCGTCTCCTCGTTCACCGTCGCGAGGTTCACGCCCTCGACGGCGCCGACGATCGATTCCGAGGTCGTCAGGAGGGCGGCGATCTTCTCGCGGATGAGAGAGCCGAACTCGCCGTCGGCCCGGGAGGCCAAGGCGAGGGCCCGGTCGTAGTCCTTGGCCTTCATGGCCTCCTTGGCCTCGGCGGCGGTCTCCCGGAGATGGGGAGCGTCGATTCCGAGTCGCGACGCGACCTCCATGCGCTCCTTGTTGGAGAGAATCTTCTGGGCGGACGAGTAGAGGACCGTGAGCTTCTCGGTCTCCGCCTTGGCCCGGGCCGAGAGCTCGATGGTCTGGGTGTAGTCGAGCCTCTCGAACGCCTTCTTCGCATCCACGAGGGTCTCGACGACCTTGGCTACGTCGACGTTCCGCTTCCGGGCGTCCGCGATGAAGGCCGCGGCGCTCGACAGCGCGTCGTGGGCCTGGCGGTACAGCGCGGTCGCGCGGCTCGCGCGGTCTCCCGCCTCCTTGAGCAGGGGCAGGCCCTCCGCGAAATTCTGGACGCTCACGGCCAGCTGCGCGCGGTTCACGTAGTCCGTCATGTCGCCCACGTCGATCCGCAGGCCCTGGGCCTGGGCGATCCGGGCGCGCACCTGGGCGAGCAGCTTCTCCGACGCGGCCTCCAGGAGGGCCTGGACCCGATCCCTCGACGCGAGCACGTCGGCGATGCGGCCGGCGGTGAGGGAGGCGTTCAGCTCCCGGAACAGGGGCTCCTCCGCCTCGGTCCCGAGGCCCAGGTCCACCTCGAGCTGGATCGTGAGCCCCAGGGAGGAGATCAGCTTCTCCGCGGTCGCGCGGGTCCGCTGTTCCACGAACTGCGTGCCCTCGTCCAGGCTCTTGAACGCGCCCTCGAAGTCGCGGGACGCGAGCCCCGCGTCGGCCCGCAGGATGATCGCCTTGAGGTCCCCTACATCGTCCGCGACGTGGGGGAGGGCGTTGCGCAACGTGGTGACCCGGTCCGCAATGAACTTCTGGAGCGTGGTCTCCGCGTTGGCCTGGGCCTGGGCGGTGAGGTCCAGGGCGCGGCGATGTTCGTTCGCCTTCGTGGCGACGATGGCGTCCTCCAGGAACTTGGACGCCTCGGAGAGATCCGCGCCTCGTTGCTCCCCGACCGTGAGCGTGAACTCGACGCGCTCGATGGTCCGCATGACCTCCTCGCGCTCCGACTTGCGAAGTTCCTCGTGGGCGGAATCGATGGCCTTCTCCAGGCCGCCTAGATCGTGCCGCTGGTAGGCGTCCCGCGCGACCTCGGCGAACCGTCGCGCCGCCTTCGTGTCGACCCCGCGCGCCTCGGCCTCCGCAAACGCACGGTGGAGGGCCTTGAGGCGCTCCTGGGCCGCGCGGTACTGGGCCACGGCGTGGTCCACCGCATCATCCGCCTTCTTGGCCCAGTCCATGGCTTCCTGGAAGGCGGACCGCTGGAGGGCCTGGCGGGCGTTGCCCAGGTCGCCCAGGGGATCCTTCAGGTCGATCCCCAGGTTCACCGCGGCGACGAACTTCTCCCGCGACGCCCCGATCATGGCGACCACGCGCTGGAACTGGGCGTCCTGGAGGGCCTGGAAGCCCTGCTTCGCATGCTGGGCCCCGCCCTTGTAGTTCCCCTGCTTCAGGGCCTCCTGCGCCTGGGTGAAGTGGCCCTCCGCGGGGGACGGGTCCGCGCCGATCGCGCGGGCCTGTGCGAGGAACTTGGAGAAGTCAGCGAACTTGCCCTCCAGGCTCCGCTGGAGCGCCTTCTCGGACTCTGCGCGGCACTGGCGGACCGCGTTGTTCGCCTTCTCGAACTCGAGGCTCGCGATGTCGGACCGCGCACGTTCGAGGAATGTGTTGGCCTTCGTGACGTCCGCGCCGAGCTCCTGGGCCGCGCGCAGGAGATCCTCCGCCTCGTGGAAATCCTTGTCCAGCGCGGAGGTCAGGTCCTCCGTGATCGTCTCGAGACCCTCTTTGGTGAAATCGAGGGCGGACGCGAAGTTGTTGCCCTCCACGGCCGTGCGCGCGCGGGAGAGGAGGTCCTCCACGGTCGCCGTGTCGCGACCCAGGTTCTTCGCGGACAGGATCAGGGCCTGGACCTGGGAGAAGCTGGAGGACAGGTGCTCCGAGAGGACCTTCTCGCTCCGCTTCCACGCCTTCTTGGCGAAGTCCACGGCCTCCCCGAGGTTCTCCGCGGCGAGGGCGTCGCGGGCCTTCCCCAGGAAGGCCTCGGCCTCGGACACGTCCGCGCCGACGCCCTTGGCCAGGGCCGCCAGGCCCGCGCTCGAGTCGAGGATGGCGGACGCGCGCTCGCGGTAGATCCGCTTTCCGCGCTCCGCTGCCTCCGCGGCCCGTTCGGCGGCCAGCTTGTAGTCCTTGTCCGCCATGGCCGACGTGGCGTCCGCGAGGGCCTTCTCGGCCTCGACCACGTTCGCGTCGATCTTCCGGGCCGCGTCGATGACCTCTTGGGCGGACTTGAGTCCGTCCTCGGCCGCCTGGCGCGTCCGGGTGGTCTCCTTGACCTTCTCTTCCAGCTGCCGTCGCAGCTGGCTATCCCGCAGGTACCCGCTCACGGTCCGCTCCGCTCTGGCGCTTCAAAGCCCCGGCTCGTGACCCGGGGTTGACCGGTCCGGACGAGGGCGTCGCGGCTTATAAAGGAATTAGCTCGTGGTTATCGAGGGTGATTCGGCGGCGGCCGCGGGCGCGGCGGCCTCGGGGGGCTGCTCCGACGGATTCGGGGGAGCCTCGGGTACCGCGGCCTCCTCGACCTCCGCGGGCTTCCCCCGGAACACGATCCCGGCCCGCTCCGCCATGATCTTCCGGATCCCCTCGCGGTTCGTCGACTTGAGTCCGAAGAACTCGGCGAAGTACCGCGTGGTCGTCAGCTCGAGGGAGCGGCCGCTGGGCTTGCGGGAGATGAGCCGGAGGTCCTCGAGGGCCTTCGTGTGCTCGTAGACCTTCTCGCCGATCATGTCGAACAGGTCGCTCTGGAGGATGGGCTGGTGGTACGCGATGAGGGCCGCCGTCTTGAGCAGGTCCCGGTCGATCTCCGGCGGCGCGAACGGGCGCGCGCGCTCCGTGTACTCCCGGCGGATCTGCATGGTCCAGCGCGTGCCGATCTGGGCGACCTCCAGGGCGCTGTCCCGCTTCTTGTACTCCCGGGCGAGGGCCCGCAGGTGCTCCTTGACGACCGGCTCGTCGAAGCCCGTAACCCGCACGAGCTCGTCGACGGTCAGCGCGCGGCCGGCCGAGTACAGGGCGGCCTCCACGATGCCCCGGTCGCTCACGCGCCCACCCCCGGCGGGGACGTCCGGCCGGTCTCGGGCCGGCCGTGGGCCAGGGCGGGGATCGCCAGCAGGTCGTCCGCCGCGATCGTCTCCTCGGTCGACAGGCGCTTCACGTAGATCTCTCCGTGCGGGAACTCCTTCTGCCAGAGCTTCACCTTCTGCAGCTGGGCGAGGAAGAGCAGGGCCATGAAGACGGTGACCTCGTCCCACACGCTCCCCGCAACCAGGGAACGCAGGGGAACCGGGTCCCCGTTGAACTGGGTCAGGCGGCCCCAGGTGAGGCCGATGTCCTCCGTCAGGTCCTCGCCGTGGACCTTCTGGTGGAAGTTGGGGGCGAAGCGCTTGATCGCCTGCTCCCGCAGCGCGTTGAGCTGCATCTGGATCTCCGCCTCGCGGCGCGCCTCGTCGAAGGCGTCCATGAGCTCCATGAGGGTCACCGCGCGGCGACCCTCCCGCCGGATCGCCTCATTGAGGGGCATCCTCGCGCCGTCCAGGATGAGCTGGTTGTAGTCCAGGTCCTCCGGGTCGCGGTAGAGGTCCAGGTCCCATCCGTCCCCGGCCGATTCGGCCTCGGGGGGCTGGGCCGCGAGGAGGACCTTGTCGCTCTGGAGCTTCAGGATGGACCAGGCCAGGAAGACGAGCTTCCCTGCGGTCACGAAGTTCACCACGCCGTCCTTGCGGACCTTGTCCAGGAAGAGCTTCGTGAACTGCATGAGGTCGATCTCCCACGGGTCCATCTGCTTCTCCAGGACGAGCTCGAACGCCGCGACCACGCTCTTCTCGAACGGGTCGCGGACGGCCACGTGCATCCCCTGGTCGATCTCCCCGAGCATGGAGAGGTAGCGGTTGATCCGCTCCCCGCCGTCCTGCTCGCTGATCAGGGATTTGTGGAACAGGAGGTGGTTCAGGATGGCCTGGGAGGTCTCGCTCATGCGGGCACCTCCGCGGTGGGCTTCTCGTCCTCGATCTCGGCCAGGTTCACGCGCATGATGACCTCGGACGTGGAGCCGGGCGTCATCGTCACGCCGACGATGTGGTCCGCCTCCTTGAGGGTGACCTTGCGCAGGGAGATCTGGAGGAACTGGGCCGTCGCGCTGTTGTTGCGGATCATCCGGGCGACCTTCTCCGCGTTCACCGCGTCCAGGTTCTGGTCCACCTCGTCGAACAGGTAGAAGGGCGACGGGTCGTACTCCTGGATGGCGAAGATGAACGCGAGGGACACGAGGGACTTCTCGCCCCCGGAGAGCGCTTCGAGGCGCAGGACCTTCTTGTTCGGGGGTCGAGCCTTGACCATGAGGCCGCCCTGGAAGGGCTCCGCCTCGTTCTCCAGGAGGAGCTCGGCCTCGCCGCCGTCCGAGATCTCCCCGTAGACCTTCCTGAAATTCTCGTTGATCGCGATGAAGACCTTGCCGAGGCCCTCCTTCTTCTTCTCCGTGAGCTCGGCGACCAGGTTCATGAGCTCCTGGCGCTGGCCCTCGAGCCGCTTGTGATCCTCGTCGAGCTCCGTGTGCCGCGCCTGCTGGGCGTCGTAGTCCTCGAGGGCGCGGAGGTTGATGTTGCCCAGCGCGGCGATCTGGGTCTCGCACTCGGAGATGGTCTGCTTGAGCGTCTCCAGGGACGGCAGCTTGGCCTCCTTGATCTCGACCGCCATCTCCTTCATCACGCGGTCCGCCTCGGCGAGCTGGTCCTCCTGGACCTTGAGCTCGGTCTGCATCTTCAGGATGAAGTCGTCCTTCGTCTCCACCTTGTGGGTGACCTTGTCCAGGTCTCCCTCGATGTCCGTCTTCTCACGGTAGGCCGCATCTCGCGCGTCCTGGAGGTCCTGCATCTTCCTTCCGAGCTGGGCCTCCATCTTCTCCAGCCCGCGGATCTCGTTCTCGAGGCGACCCAGGGACCCTTCGAACGTGGTGATCCGGCCCTCGTGCTCCTTCTTCTGGCCGTCCAGGGTCGAGGCTCGGGCCTCGATCTCCGTCTTCCGGTCGCCCAAGACCTGCAGCTGGGTCGCCATGGCGTCCAGCTTGGAGCGGTTCTGGCTCAGCTCCTCCGCCACGGAGGTCCGCTTGGCCATGAGCTCCTTCATCTTGGAGGAGATCTGCTGCGGCGTGGAGTCGATCACGGCCTTCTTCCGCTCGTCCCGCTTGGCCTTCAGGGAATCCAGGCCCTTCGTGAACTTCTCGAGGTCCTCCGCGATCCGCTTCGCGGTCTTCTCCGCCTCACCGAACCGCGCCCTGCGGTCTGCGAGGTCCTTGTCGGCGCCGGAGAGCTTCGTGGCGTACTCCTTCCGCTTCGCCTCGATCGCGCTGAGCTTGACCTCGGCGACGCCGCTCTTGCCGCCATAGTCCTTGAGCTGGCCCTCGAGTTCTAGGATCTCCCTGCGCAGCTCCTCGAGCTGGGTGCCGACCGTCTCGGCCTGGGCCTGGGCCTCCCGGAGCTTCTCGGAGACCTTCTGCACCTCGTCCGCGGAGCGCGGCCCGAACTTCAGGGTGGACTTCTCCGCCTCGCCGCCCACCATGGCGCCGCTCGCCTCGATGAGCTCCCCGCCCAGGGTCACCAGGCGGACGCCGCCCATCCACTTGCGAGCCTCGTCCAGCGTCTGCACGACGAGCGTGTCGCCGAAGACGTAGAAGAACGCGTCCCGGTACTTCTCGTCGAACTGGCACAGGTCGATCGCGAATCCGAGGCACTCCTTGGCCACGAGGATCGCCTTGCCCCGCGGCTTGCCCACGAGCATCTTGTTCAGGGGCAGGAACGTGGCCCGGCCGATCTTGTTCTTCTTCAGGTAGTCGATGCAGGCGGCGGCCACGCCGTCGTCGTCGACGATGATCGCCTGCATGCGGGCGCCCGCGGCCGTGACGATGGCCGTCTCGTACTTCGGGTCCACGTGGGCCAGCTGGGCCACTGTGCCGTGGATACCCTTGATGGATCCCGTGTCCCGGGCCTCCAGGATCGCGGAGGCCGCGGCCGTGTAGCCCCGCCGCATGTTTTCCGCGACATCGGCCTCGGCCTTGAGCTGGGCGTACTGCCGGGTGAGCGTCAGGATGGCGCCCTGGAGCTCCGTCTGCTCCCTCGAGAGACGGGCCTCCTGGTTGCGCTTCTCGTGGAACTCCTGCTGGAGCTTCGCGAGCCCCTTGCCCGATTCCTTCGTGTGGGACTTGAGCTCCTTGAGCTGCCAGTCCGCGTCGTCGAACTCGACCTGGTACTGCTTCCGGGTCTCCTCGAGCTGAGCGATCTCCGAGGAGAGGCGCTCCATGGACTCCTTGGTCCGGTCCCCCTCGAGGACGATCCCCTTGAGCTTCTCCTCGATCTCATCGGCCTGGTTGTTCAGGGCGATGATCTCCTTCTGGATCGCGAGGACCTTCGCGTCGCTCTTGGACGCCTTCTCATCGACCTCGTGGAGGTCCGCGTCGACCGACTTGATGGACGCCTCGAGTTCCGCGACCCGCTTCTCCACGTTCACGCGCTCCCGCTCGAGGGCGTCGATCTCCTTGACGACCTTGGCGCGCTCCTTGGCCGCGTCCGAGGAGTCCGACTTGATCTGCTTGAGCACCTCCTTGGACGACTCGATCCCGTCCGAGGCGCGGGCCCGTTCCACGCGGAGCCCGTCCAGCTTCTCCTTGATCTGCTTGGCCTCCTCGCCGCCGCGGTCGGCCATCTTCTGCTCGAGCTCGTTCAGGCGCGCCTGCGCCTCCTCGAGCTTCTTCGCGAGTTCGGCCTTCTGGGACAGGAGCTTCTCCCGGTCCCCCTCGTGCTTCGTGATCTGCTCCTTCGTGCCGAGGATCTGGCGCTCGATGAGCTCTCGGTTCTTGTACGCGAGCTGGGCCTTGGCCTCGGTCAGGCGCTCGTTGAGCTCCTTGTACTTCAGGGCGCCTTCCCGGTCCGCGGCGAGCTGCTGGAGCTGCTTGTCGATCTCCTCGAGGATGATCCGGATCCGTTCCAGGTTCTCCTCCGTCTCCCGGCGCTTCGTCTCGGCCTGGCCGATGTCGTCGTCGAACTTGGTGATCCCCGCGATGTTGTCCAGGATCCGCCGGCGGTCCACGGAGGTCATGGAGACGATCTTCTGGATGTCCCCCTGCTGGACCATGTTGTACCCCTCCGCGGAGATCCGCGCGTGCGCGAGGAGTTGATCGAACTCCGCGAGGGAGGACTTCCGGTCGTTGATGTAGAAGTACGAGTTGTAGCCGCCGTCCACGCTCGGGCTCAGGCCGATGTATCGCGTGAGCTTGACCTCGTCCGCCTCCACGGGGATCGTGCGGTCCGAGTTGTCGAAGAGGAGGCTGACCTGGGTGTATCCGGCGGGGTTCTTCGTCTTGCCGCCGTTCCAGATCAGGTCCGTGAGCTTGCCCGCGCGGATCGCCTTGGAGCTCTTGGGGCCCAGGACGAACAGGATCGCGTCGGAGATGTTGCTCTTCCCGGAGCCGTTGGGCCCCGTGATCGTCGTGTATCCCTGGAGGACCGGAACCGCGATCTTTCTTCCGAAGGACTTGAAGTTCTCCATCTGGACTTCTTTCAGAAACAACGTCCTCACCTGCGCAGGGGAAGGTCAGCGCTGAAGGGCGGCACGACTACCCATCCCATCCTTATCCTTCTGATGTCCGACGCGGGTCGGACAGACACGCGGAAAGAGGTGATGGCTATAAAAGCGTAGCGGGGGAGAAGGGTTCGGCTTGACAAACCGGGAGGGGTCGAGTAGGCGGTTCTCGCCTAGTGCACCGTGGGGTCCACGAAGATCCGCAGGGTCTCCCAGAGTGCCCCGAAGCGCTCCCGCCAACCGTACGCGCCGCCGTCGGACCGCGCCATCCAGGGGAGGGCCAGGACCTCGTCCGTGAAGCGGAGGACGGCCCCCTCCATCCCGCGGCGGAGGCCGATGCGCCGCACGGCGCGCATGGCCGCGCGCTTGTTCCCCCGCTCGAGCTCGGGGCCCTTGCGCGAGAGCTGGCCCGGGTGGACGCGGTACCAGACCAAGGGCTCCGGCACGCGGACGATGTCGTACCGCTCCGCGACCCGGAGCCACATGTCGTAGTCCGCGCACAGCCAGTCCTTCTCGTCGAATGGGCCCAGGGACTCGAACACGTCGCGGCGGACCAGGGCCGTGCTCACGTTGATGAAGTTCTTCCGGAGGAGGAACCGGAGGCATGCCTCGCGCTCGTCGGGGCACGGGAACTCCGTCGTGTACAGCGCCTTGCCCCCCGCATCCATGGTCACCACGTCCGTGTAGACGAGGCCCGCGGCGGGCCGGGAGCGGACGGCGTCCACCTGGCGTTCCAGCTTGGTCGGCACCCAGACGTCGTCGGAGCCGAGCCAGGCGATCCAGCGGCCCGTGGAGGCGCGCACGCCGCGGTTGAACGCGGCGGCGTTGCCCGCGTTGGGCTGCCGCAGCGCGCGCACGCGGGAACCGTACGAGGCGACCACGTCCGGCGTGCGGTCCGTGCTCCCGTCGTCCACGACGACGACCTCGAGGTCCCGGAAGGTCTGCGCGAAGACGGAGTCGATGGCGGCGCCCAGGTACGTCTCCTGGTTGTAGACCGGGATGACCACGCTCACTTCGGGCATGAACGCCGCCGGGGGGCGCCGGATCCCCCGACGGGCGTCCCGTGGGGACGGGCCCTCACGGACGGTCCATCGGGCCCGCCCACATAAGCTTGATGAGCCGCGACGAGGAACCCGCGCCCACCGCCCGTCCGAGGCGGTCCCCCTAGCCCTCGGGCGTGCCGAGGACCGACCGGTACACGGCGATCATCTCCTCGGACCACCGGCGGAGGGAGAGACCTTCCCGGATGAAGGCGCCGTTGGCACGTCCCAGGCGCACGCGGTCCTCGGGAGACGTCGCCAGGAGGCGAGCCATGGCGGCCGCGAGGTCCTTCGCGTCCCCGCTCCGGAACGTCAGGACGCCCGCCCCGGCGCGCCCGTAGACCGCGACGACCTGGGCCAGATCGGACGTGATCACGGGGAGGTCGGCGGCCATGGCCTCGCCCACGGCATAGGGAAGACCTTCGGCCCGGCTCGCGGAGACGAAGCAGTCCGCGAGACCGTACAGCTCGGCGACGTCGGGCACCCCGGGGATCACGCGCACGGAGGGAGCGCTGCGGACCATTCCCAACACCTCGGCCTCGTTCGTCTCACCCCGCACGACGAGGCCGCGCGCGTGCATCGCGGACTCGCCCGAGACCGAGGCCATCGCCTCGGCGAAGAGGTCCGCCCCCTTCCGCAGGGGCTCCCAGCCCAGGAGAAGGAACACGACGTCCCCATCCGCAATCCCGGTTCGCCGCCGCAGGGCGGACCGGTCGGCCGGGTCCAGGGGATGGGCCCGCTCGACGTCGATCCCGTTCAGCACGACGGAGAACTTGGAGCGCGGAGCGCCCCCGGCGACGGCGCCCTCCGCCACGGAGGGGGAGACCGCGACGATGCGGTCCACGAGGAGGCGGGCCACGAGGCCGAACTTGATCCGTTCCCCGACCCCCCGTCGCCACGAGCCCGCCGTGAGGAACGGGGAGTGCATGTGCCAGACGACGGGGCGGCCCAGACGCCAGGCCGCAACCGCGGCGTCCGCGTCGAACGTCCCGAAGTGCGTGTGGAGGAGGGCCGCGCGGTGCTCGAGACCCAGGCGCCGCAGGGTCCGGATCCGCTGCCGGTGGGAACCGCCCCGTTCCAGGAACTCCACGATGGCGCCCGCGTCCTGGGCCGTCCGGATCCAGGGCCGCTCCCGCGCCGCCTCCGGGAGGACGTACACCGTGCGAAGCCCCAGCCGATCCCGCACGAGACCCTCCAGACGGAACAGGGACGAGAGGAAGTTGCTGGCGAACGGGGCGCTGTAGTCCGCAATCTGCAAGATGCACGCCGGGTCCGTCGTGGGCACCCTTCCCGCCGGAAGACGCAGGTCGCGTCGACGCCTTCGTCCTCCGGTCGCAGGCCCGGGAACGTCGTCCTCCGACAAATAAACCATCGCCCCACATCCGCCGCGGCCCATGCAGGGAGTCACAGCGCGGAGACGAGGCGCTCGAGGATCTCCTTGAGCTCGCGCCGGCGGCGCTCCACGGGGAACGTGCGGACGATGTGGTCGCGAGCCCGCCCGCGCAGGTCCTCCCGCTCCATGGCCGCCCGGATTCCCTCGCTGATCGCCCCGACGTCGCGTTCCACGAGGAAGCCCGCGTCGTCCATCGCGGTCGGTATGCCGTACGACCGGGTCCCGACGGGCACGCAGCCGCAGAGCATGGCCTCGCAGACCGCGTTCGGGAGGCCCTCGTGCAGGCTGAACTGGCAGTACACCTTGGCCCGGCGGTAGAGGTCCCGGAGGTCGTCCCGCTCGAGCCATCCGTCGGCGACCACGTTGGGGCCGAGGTCCTGACCGCGCATCCCGGGAGGCAGCTCCCCCACGACGTGGAACTCGAACTCCGGGTTGGCCCGGGCGGCCTCGAGGAACAGGTCCACGCCCTTCAGCCGGATGCGCTCCGGCGTGGGCGCATGGCAGACGGTGACCGCGATGTTCTGCCGCGGCGCGTCGCCCGGCGTCCAGAACGTGGAGTCGTACCCCGTGGGCACGTAGAACGCGCGGCCCGGGCTCCCGAACGCCCGCGTCGCCTCCTCCTCGAGACTCGGGTCCACGTACAGCAGCGCGTCCGCGCGCTTCCACACCCACTTCGTGAGCCACCGCATCCGTGTCGTGAGCATGCTGCCGTAGTGGCACTCGGGCAGGTTCGCGAACTCGTACCCCCCGACGACGCAGGCCAGGCGGCGCGCGACGAGGGAGGAGGCCAGGGCGTGGTCGCTGATGCTCCAGCAGAACACGATGTCGGCCCACCGGGCACCGCGGAAGAGCTGACCCAGAGGCCGTCCGTACCAGAGGAGGGGACGGACCTCGTAGCCGAGCTCCTGCAGGAGCTCGAGGTCGACCTGCTGGAACGACGCGAGCTTTCCCGTGCCGCGCTCGGCTCCCATGAGCCCCGGCGAGACGAAGAGGACCCGCACGGGCTCACCCCAGCTCCCCGTACAGGGCGACCAGCTTTCGCGACTCCGCGGCCCAGTTGAACTCGCGCACGGCGGCCTCGCGGCCGTTCCGCCCGAGGCGGTCGGCGAGCCCGGGCTCGTCACGCAGGCGGACGAGGGCGTCGCGGAGGCCTTCCCGGGTGTAGGGCACCGCCAGTCCGCATTCGTTCGCCTCGACCAGGGCGGCCATGGGGAGCCCCTTCGTGACGAGGCTCGGCCGCCCCGCGGCCATGGCCTCGTAGATCTTGTTCGGGAAGCCCACCCGGTTGATTCGCAGGGCGGGATCGAACATGGACAGGACCGCGTGCCCGGCCCGGGTCAGCGGCATCACGCGGTCCCTCGGCACCTCCCCGAGGAACGTCGTGTTGGCCTGGCGGGCGCATCGCTCGCGGACCGTGTCCGCAAGGGCCTTGCTCCCGCCGAGGACGAGACGCACGTCCGGCATGGACGCGACCACGTCGATCGCCTCGAGGACGAAGCGGCTCTTGTGCAGCGTGCCGATGTACGTCACGGTGAAGGGAGGGCCGCCCGGCGGGACGTAGGGCCCCGGCGTGACCTCCTCGCAGTTGCTCACGACCACGGAGGACTGGCCCGCGACGGCCTCGACGTACGTCTGCACCGCGGGATTCACCGCGATGATGCGGTCGGCCTGGGGCGCGAGCCTGCGCTCCATGCGGAACGCGTACCCCGTCACGAAGGACGGCACGTCCTCCTCGATCATGTAGCCGAACACCTCGTGGCAATCGTACACGAGAGGCCGGCTCGTGCGCCGCTTGAGGCGGACGCCCACAGGGAGGGTGTCCAGGTCGTGGCAGTGGACCACGTCCCACGGCAGCGTCCGGGCGAGGCGGTAGGCGCGGCGCCACCACACCGGGTTGCGGAACACGTCGTTGGGGAGCAACCGCATGGCGCCATCCGTGCGCACGCGGTGGATGGGCATCCCCTCCCATTCCGCGCGGGCGGGCAGGCGGCCGGAGCGGTCCCAGCCCAGGAAGGCCACCTCATGACCGGCCGCATGGAGCGCGCGGCCTTCCTTGAGCACGCGCCCGTCATGGATCACGTCGTTGGACACGATCATGAGGATCCGCACGGGACTCACCTGAGGAAGCCGTCCACGACGCCCGCGATCCGAAGGCCCGTGGTGCCGTCCCCGAAGGGGTTCGGCCAGTCCCGGGGGACGTCCATCTGCCTGCGGACCGCCTCAAGGACCCGGGACGGGTCCGTGCCCGCGAGCACGTTGGCGCCGAGGGACAGGGTCTCCGGCCGCTCCGTGTTCTCCCTCAGGGTCACGCAGGGGACGCGGAAGAAGCAGCTCTCCTCCTGGAGGCCGCCGGAGTCCGTCATCACGAGCGCCGCGCTCTCCTCGAGCGCGAGCAGGTCCAGGTAGCCCGTGGGCTCCATGCGCCGCAGGGTCTGAATGGCCGCGGCCCTCCGCTCGAGGCCATGGGCCTTGAGCATCTTCGCCGTCCGCGGGTGGACCGGGAAGATGATCGGGAGTCCCGCCTCCTTGGACGCGCCCTCGAACGCGTCCAGCGCCCGCGAGAGTCGCTCCGGGTCGTCCACGTTCTCCGCGCGGTGGAACGTGAGGAGGAGGTATCCACGCTTCTTGAGGCCCAGCCGCCGGAGGAGGGTGGACCGCTTCCTCGCGATCCGCGTGTTCTCGATCAACGCGTCGATCACGCTGTTGCCCACGACCTGGATTCCCTGGGTGAGGTTCTCCTTGCGGAGGTTGCCCCGCGAGGTCTCCGTCGGGGCGAAGAGCAGGTTGGAGAGCTGGTCCGCGACGATGCGGTTGATTTCCTCGGGCATCGACCGATCGAAGGAGCGGATGCCCGCCTCCACGTGGGCGAGCGGGCGACCGAGCTTGTTGGCCAACAGGGCGCCCGCCACGGTGGTGTTCGTGTCCCCGTGGACGACCACGAGGTCGGCATCCTGGGCGACGGACGCGATCTGCCGCATGGTCGTGGCGACTTGGAGGTGGGGCGGCTGGTCCTTCAGCTCGAACTGGTGGTCCGGGGCCCGCAGGCCCATCTCCTGGAAGAAGATCCGGTCCATCATCAGGTCGTAGTGCTGGCCCGAGTGCACCAGGACGTGCTCGCGGCCCGGGAGGCGGTCCAGGGCCTTGACCACCGGAGCCATCTTGATGATCTCCGGGCGGGTCCCGATGACGGTCACGATGCGGGCCATGGGGTTGCGGCCGCGATTATCGGGGGGTGCTAATAAAGGTCCCCACCCCGGTGCACGGATGGGGGGCGGACCTCGCCGCTATTTTCTAGCCACGACCACGTAGTTCGCGATCAGGTTCTCCGCGGGGAGGATGCGGTCCAGGGCGACGCCGAGGGCGTTGTTGACGAGGTACAGGAGTCGACGGACCACGGGCACGGGATCCGAGTAGAGGTTGAGCAGCTGGAACAGGGCGCTGTACTGGCCGCCGCAGTTCCGGATGTCCACGGCCTCGAAGGAGCGCATCACACGGCGGAGCCCGGCGTCCGTCCACCGCCAGTAGTCCGCCGCCCCGTGCTTGAACCACACCCCGTGGGTCGAGAGGATCAGGAACCCTCCCTTCGCCAAGACGCGGCGGGCCTCGTCCACGGTGCTCTGGGGCTCCGGGTCGTGCTCCAGCTCCTGGGTGCACAGGACCACGTCGAAGGCCGCGTCCGCGAAGGGCAGCTGTCCCCCCACGCCCAGCACCTCGGCGGCCGAGGAGCGCGTCACGTCCATGCCGAGGTAGGCGCGGCAGCGCCCCGCGAACAGAGGGGCGTACGGCTTCCAGCCGCACCCGAGGTCCAGGACGCGGAGCTGGTCCCCGGTGAGCCTCGAGCGGACGGTCTCCCGGATGATGGCCGACAGGGGGGCCAGGTGAAGGTAGTCCCGGTCCGCGAGGCTCGGATCCAGCCGCGGGCCCGGATGGGCCGCGGAGGCGCCGGGGGCGGCGGCCCGCATGGCAGCCGAGCTCGGGGCCTGGGACGGGACCGCGGACATGACCTACGGGCAGCGGGAACCTTCGGGCGCCGCTTAAGGATTGTCGGTCCCACGGGATGGGGATCGTCCCACGGGACCGCGACGCGACCGCCACGGCAGAACCTCCCCCCGACTCCCTTCGACGTCCGAAAGCATGATAACAGCGCCCCCCGGTTCCCGGCCGTTGTTCATCAGCATCGTGTCCACGGTCCGCAACGAAGGGCGGAACATCGCCCACCTGCTGGACAGCCTCGTGGTCCAAGAGGGACCCATCGAGGTCATCCTCGTGGACGCGGGCAGCGAGGACGGCACGCCGGACATCGTCCGCCAGTACGAGAAGAAATACGACTTCATCCACCTCTTCTTCTACGGAGGAACGCGGGGCGCGGGCCGCAACTTCGGGATCAAGCAGTCCCGCGGGGAGGCCGTCGCCTTCATCGACGGCGATGCCATCGCGAACCCGTTCTGGGTCCACGAACTCCGGCAGGGCCTCCAGACCGCGGACGTGGTCGCCGGCCGGAGCATCCAAATCGGGTACAAGCCGTTCGAGGAGCTCGAGCGTGTCGAGCTCATCGTCCGCGGCGTGGACGTGACCTACCCGTCGTCCAACCTGGCCTACAAGAAGGCCGTCCTCAAGGAAATCGGCGGCTTCGACGCGTGGTTCGTGACCGCGGAGGACATCGACCTGAACCTGAGGGCGGTCCTTGCGGGCCACGCCATCGCCTTCCGCCCCAACGCGATCATCTACCACCGCACCCGCGATTCGTACTTCGACTTCGTGCGCCAGGCGTTCTGGAACGGCGTCGGCCGGAAGCAGCTCACCCTGAAGCACGGGAGCCTGTGGCGCGCCTACCGGCCGTTCGAGATGGCCCGCCAGAAGACGAACTTCTTGAGCCTCCTGCGGCTGGTCACCGCGCTCCTGGGCTACGGCGCGTACAAGCTCTTCGGCCGCGAGCGCCCCGCCTAGGTGGAAAGCATTATACCGAGGGGGCTGAATCGCGCGGCATGGTCGAGGTCTCCGTCGTCATCCCCACGATGAACGAGGAGGCTTCCATCGGCGCCGTGATCGACGAGGTCCGGAAGACCCTCGCGGGCCACGACCTCGAGATCCTGACGGTGGACACGAACTCGCGCGACCGCACGAACGAGATCGCGACGGCCAAGGGCGCGCGGGTCGTACCCGAGCCGCGGCGGGGCTACGGCCGCGCGTACAAGACCGGCCTTGCCGCCGCGCAGGGAACGTACATCCTGACCTTGGACGCGGACCTCACGTATCCCGCGGACGCGTTCCGGGAGCTCCTCCCACCCCTGGAGGCGGGCACGGCGGACTTCGCGGCGGCGGACCGGATCACCCGCCTCAGTGGGGCGGCCATGACGGGGATGCATCGGATCGGGAACACGATGCTCAACGTGGCCTTCCGGTTCCTGTACCGTTTCCCCGTGCGTGATTCGCAATCGGGGATGTGGGCGTTCCGGCGCGACCTCCTGCCCCACCTCCGGGTGGTCCACGACGGCATGGCGTTCTCCGAGGAGCTCAAGGTGGAGGTCATCCGCCACGGCTATCGGTACCTCGAGATCCCCATCGACTACCGTCCGCGGCTCGGAGAGAAGAAGATCCGCAGCTTCTCGGACGCCTTCAGTAACTTCTTCTGGCTGCTCCGCAAGCGCGTGGGGTGGACCCCCGCCGCCGGGGACTCACTCGGATAGGGTTTCCGCGACCTTCTCCCATTCCTTCAGGACGCGCCGTGCGTCGAATCGCCCGCCGATATACCGGTTCAGCGTCTTGTGAAAACCCGGATCGACATCTCCACAGAGAAGCTGGAACGCCTCCCAGTGTTCCATGGACTTCCAGGTCCAGCCTCCCTCGATGTCCAGGTGGTGCGGGCCGCCATCGTTCCAGCCGATCCGGATCCGTCCGAATTCGACCGCGACCTCGTACACGAGCCTCGCGAGGAGCACGGTCTCCTCCTTGGGCATGGACACCTCGTCGCCCTTCCGCAGGCGGTGGGGGTGCTGGATCCGAAGGGCGTTCAGACCCTCCGCGGCCGCCATGGAGGCGTTCGTCTTGTCCATGGTGAGGAAGAAGATGCCCCTCCGGAACTCGATGCCGCGGAGGAAGTCCTTGAACTGGTCGCGGATCATGGAATCCGCGTTCAGGATGGTCAGCCCGTCCGCGGACAGTCGGAGCTGCTCCGGGTTCGTCGCGCCCACGACGAGGACGCTCATCCCCTGGAAGGCCTCCGTCCGCTTGAGCGACGTGATCTCCTGGAGCGCCCGGTAGCCCATGCGGCCCGCGTGGGTCAGGTTCCCGCCCTTCTTCTGGTTCGCCGCGTTCTCCAGCTCCTTCATCACGACGCCCGGGATGGCGAGGAGGATCCAGTTCACCGTCTCCTTGTATGGGCGGGCGTGGATCCGGTGGAACTCCTCGAGGAGATGTTCGCTGAAGACGCACGCGTACAGGAGGTTCGTGTCCGCGCCCAGGAGGAGATCCTCATACTCCGCGAGCCGACGCGCGACGGCGGCGAGGCCCACGGGCTCCACCATCCCCGCACGCAGCAGCGCGCCGTTGAGCCAGTCCAGGTACTCCGTCTTCTCGGCGAGGACGCGTGCACGGAAGGCGGTCGATGAGCCCTGAATCTGAAGCAGCGGCACGTCCTCCTCGCTGCCCGAGAAGCCGAGGGACCGCACGGTGAACGAGTCGGCGTGGTCCTTGAGGACGGCCAGGGCGAGCTGGAGGACGGGGAACTCCACGACCTGATTCTTCTCGATCAGGCCGCGGACCGTCACTTTACGCCTCCTTCTCCTGCTCGGACAGGAGGCGGTCCACCATCCACTTCACGTTGAACCGGCGGATGTCGTCGTACCCCTGGCCCAGGCTCACGAAGACCACGGGCTTGCCGATTGTGTGGGCGATGGACAGGGCTGCGCCCCCCTTGGCGTCCGCGTCGATCTTGGTGAGGACGATGCCGTCCAGGCCGACGGCCTCGTTGAACTGCTTGGCCTGCTCGATCGCGTCGTTCCCCGCGAGGGCGTCTCCGATGTAGAACACGAGGTCGGGGGTCGCGACCCGCTTGATCTTCTTCATCTGGTCCATGAGGTTCGTGTTGGTCTGCATCCGGCCCGCGGTGTCGATCAAGACCACGTCCCGCTTCCGCGCCCGGGCGTGCTCCACCGCGTCGAAGGCCACCGCGGCGGGATCCGCGCCCGCGACGTGCTTGATCAACTTGAACCCGACCGCCTCGGCGTGCTTCTCGAGCTGCTCGATGGCCCCCGCGCGGAACGTGTCCGCGGCGGCCACCACGCAGGTGTAGCCCTTTTTCTGGATGTGGTAGGCGAGCTTGGCGATGGTCGTCGTCTTGCCCGTGCCGTTGACACCGACGAACAGGATGACCAGGGGCTTCGGATGGCTCTTGATGATCTCGAACAGGTCGATGGTCGGGACCGTCATGGCCTTCGTGATCGCGTCGCGGAGCGCGACCTCCACGCCCTGCTCCAGGGTCACCTCCCGTGAGACGCGCTTCCCCTTCAGCTCCTCCGCCAGGTCGTCCACGATCTCCTTGGTGACCGGGAACGCGACGTCGGACTCCAGGAGGGCGATCTCCAGGTCATAGAGGATCTCCTCGAGCTTGTCCTCCTTGAGCTTGCGGCCCGTGTCGCCGACCACCGCGGTGGGGTTCTCCGCCTTGACCTCGGCCTCGGCCTTCTGCCGCCACCCGGCCAGCTTCTCCCGGAGGGCCTTGAACATCTACGCCCCGTCCGCGCCGGGTGCTCCTTGGATGCGGTCGTACAGGCTCTGGACGGACGCGCTCTGACTCTCCGCGCGCTGCTGGAGCTGCGCGAGCCGCTGCCCGATCGCGGTCATCGCCTCGCCGATGGACTTGATGCGCGCGTCCAGCCGCTCGATCTGCTTCGGGATGTCGTCGAACAGGACGAGCTCCGCGCCCACGCCCACGAAGGCCTTCGCGTCGTCCTTCACCTGGGCGACCAGGAACGCGTTCGCGCCCACGGGCACGAGGATCTCCGCCCCCTTCCCGGCCTCCGTATACCGCTGCAGGGTCTCCTTGGCCCGCATGTGCTCCTCGAGGGAGGCTCGCACGATCTCCTGCTGCTGCGCGAGGGACTCCAGCTGCTCGCGGTACTGGTCGAGGACGGCGAGGCCGCGGCGGAGCTCCGCCTCGGAGCCGCTCACGCCTTCCCCTCCAGGGTGTACCGGACCACGGCGTCCTGGAGCTCGGCCGCAGGGACCTCGGCGATGCCCCGGATCTCGATGTACCGCCGGGCGACGCCGTGCTGGCTGCCGAAGGTGGAAAGGAGGCGCTCCCGCGCGGCCGCCTCGTCGGCCGCGGCGACCTCCTTGGAGAAGTCCTGCCAGTCGTGGCCCATGCGGAAGCGGCCACTGATGCGATACGCCTTCATGGAAACCGGTTGACAACGGAGCCGCCTACTTAAGAACTTGCCCCTGGGGGAGGTCACAGCCGGACGTGGCTGTGCTCGCCGAGCACGACGCGCATGCCTCGCGGGCGGGCGTGCTCGTCCTCCGAGATGTGGCTGTGGCTCCCGATCAGGCTGCCCACGATCTTGTGACGCGTCGCCAGGTGCACGTCCGCGAGGAGGATGGAGTTCTCCACGTCGGCGACCTCGATCACGGTCCGGTCGCCGACCGCCGTGTACGGGCCGATGTAGGTCCCGGGCCCGATGCTGCAGTCCCGGCCGATGATCGCGGGGCCGTGGATCACCGCCCCGCTGCGGACCACGGTGCCGGGCCCGATGGCCACGCGGCCCTTGATCTCCGCGCCCGGCTCCACGGTCCCCTCCATGCGCGGCTGGAGCTCGTCCAGGATGAGCCGGTTCGCGTCCAGGATGTCCTCCGGCTTCCCCGTGTCCTTCCACCACCCCGTGACGATGTGCGCGCTGACCTTGCCGCCCTGCGCGCGCAACGTCTCCAGCGCATCCGTGATCTCCAGTTCGTTCCGCCACGACGGCTTGAGCGAGCGGATGACCGGGAAGATGCTGTCCCGCAGGAAGTAGATCCCCACGAGGGCGAGATCGCTCTTGGGTTCCTTGGGCTTCTCCACGAGCCGCACGACGCGGCCGTGGTCGTCGAGCTCCGCGACGCCGAACCGCTGCGGCTCCGAGACGCGGCAGAGGGCGATCCCCGCCTCCGCATCGCCCGACGCGAACTCGGCGACCATCTTCCGGATCCCGCCCTTGAGCAGGTTGTCCCCCAGGTACACGCAGAAGGGGCCGCCCTTGAGGAAGTCCTCCGCGCACCCGATCGCGTGGGCAATCCCCTTGGGCGCGCCCTGGACCACGTACGTGATGTGCACGCCGAGGTCGCTGCCGTCCCGGAGCAGCTCGCGGACCTTCTCGGGCTGGTTGTCCCCCAGGATGACGCCGAGGTCCGTGATCCCCGCGTCCCGCAGGTCCTCCAGGCAGTACAGGATGTTCGGCTTGTTCGCGATGGGGATGAGCTGCTTGGGCCCCGTGTGGGTCAACGGACGCAGGCGCGTGCCCGCGCCGCCCGCCAGGATCAGGCCCCTCATCGGCTTTCCCTCATGTCCTCGAGGCACGCCCGGAATCCGGGCATGGGCCTCTTCAACGTTTCCTCCACCTTCTTCACGACCAGGCAGGGCGCCACGGGCCGCGGCGCCTTGAGAGCGATGCTGCCCATGGCCACGGGCACGAGCTTCGCGCCGGGGATGCCGAAGGCTTCCACGACGGCCTCCCCCATCTCCAGGCGGGAGACGCAGTCCCGCGAAGCCACATGGAAGATCCCGCTGGCGCCGAGCTCGGCGAGGTCCAACGCGGCCTGAGCCCCCGTGCGCGCGTACGTGGGCGTGATCCGCTGGTCGCGGAACAGCCGCACCTCGTGCCCGGCTTCGACCATCTGGAGGATCCACGTCACCGCGTTCGTCTTCGGGGAGAACCGGTTCCATCCGAAGACGGCGGACATCCGGAGGACGAGCGCCTTGGGATTCACGTCGAGTACGCGGCGCTCCCCATCCAGCTTCGTGCGGCCGTACGCGCCGAGCGGATTGGGCGGCGTGGTCTCCGTCGCAGGCCCCGTCCCGTCGAAGACGTAGTCCGTGGACACGTGGACGAAGCGCGCCCCCGGCGCCTTGCAGGCCTCCGCGAGGGTCGCGGGCGCCAAGGCGTTCACGGCCTGGGCCTCCTCGGGGTGGTCCTCGCACCCGTCCACGTCGGTCAGGGCAGCCGCGTTGACGACGATCTCAGGCGACACTTCGCGGACCAGGGAGCGCGCGGCGTCCCGGTCGCGCAGGTCGAGCTCCCGCCAGGCGACACCCGGTCGGGACGCGCCTGGGCTCCGGCGGGTGGCAACGACTTCGAGACCCCGCTGCCGGGCTTCCTCGCACAGGTACTGCCCGAGAAGGCCCGCACCTCCGACCACCAGGACGCGCGACACGGCCCACCGCAAGAACCGGGCCGGCTAAAATCCTTCGGACGTGGCAAGACCTTTGTACCGAGCGGACCTTCTCGGCCCGGATTCCCATGGACCTCATCCAGGGCGTGGCGGTCCGGCCGCTGAAGCAGCACCACGACGAACGCGGGTATCTCATGGAGATGCTCCGGACGGACTGGCCCGAGTACGAGCGGTTCGCCCAGTCGTACATCACGATCGCGTACCCGGGCATCGTCAAGGGCTGGCACTACCACAAGAAGCAGACGGACCACTTCGTCGTGGTGAAGGGCACCGCGAAGGTCGTCTGCTACGACCCGCGCGAAGGCTCGCCCACGAAGGGCCAGATCAACGAGTTCTTTGTGGGCGAGAAGAACCCCATGCTGATCAAGATCCCGCCCTTCGTCCTCCACGGGTTCAAGGCGATCGGCGGCGAGCCCGTGTACGTCGTGAACTACCCCACGGAGCTCTACGCCTACGACGCGCCGGACGAGTTCCGCATCCCCTCGAACTCCAAGGACGTCCCGTACAACTGGGACGTCCGGCTCGAGTGAGCGCCCATGGGCAAGCTCGTCGTCACGGGCGGCATGGGCTTCATCGGGAGCGCGTTCGTGCGCCGCCGCCTCGCCTCCCAGGAGGACGACGTGGTCGTCGTGGACAAGCTCACGTACGCGGGCAACCCGAACAACCTGAAGGACGTCCGGGAGGACCCGCGGCTCACGTTCGTCCGCGGGGACGTGTGCGACCGCGCCCTCATGGATCGCGTGACGAAGGACGCGGACGCGGTGGTCCACTTCGCCGCGGAGACCCATGTGGACCGGTCCATCCTGGAGGCGGGCTCCTTCGTCGTCACGGACGTGGTCGGGACGTACACGGTCCTCGAGGCGTGCCGCAGGGCGGACGTCGGTCGGTTCCTGCACATCTCCACGGACGAGGTGTACGGCGAGGCGGGCGACCGTCCCTGCCGGGAGGATGCGCCGTTAATGCCCAAGTCTCCCTACGCGGCGAGCAAGGCCGGCGCGGACCGCCTCGTATGGTCCTACTTCGCGACGTACGGGTTCCCCGCGGTGATCTCGCGCTGCACGAACAACTACGGACCCTACCAGCATCCCGAGAAGCTCATCCCGCTCTTCGTGACCAACGCCCTCGAGGACCGGCCGCTGCCCGTGTACGGCACGGGCCTGAACACGCGGGACTGGATTCACGTGGAGGACCACTGCGAGGCCCTGGACCGGCTCCTCGCCGCCAAGGACGTGGAGGGCGAGGTCTTCAACGTCGGGGCGGGCCAGGAGCGGAGCGTGCAGTCCATCGCCGAGTCCATCCTCCGCATCCTGGGGAAGCCGGCGAGCCTCCTGACGACCGTGGAGGACCGTCCGGGCCACGTGGCCCGCCACGCCGTGGACTCGAGCAAGCTGCGGGCCCGCCTGGGCTGGCGGCCCGCCAGGGAGTTCGACACGGGGCTGCGGGAGACCGTGGCGTGGTACCGCGCGAACGCGTGGTGGTGGAAGCCCGTGAAGTCGGGCGCCTTCGAGGACTACTACCGAGTGCAGTACCGAGGGCTCGCGTGACGCTCAGCGCACGGACGCGGAGACCTTGGGCCGGAAGTGCTTGACGAGGTCCTCCGCGATCCGGTGGGTGATCCCCTTGACCGCGAGCAGCTGCTCCACGGTGGCCCGCTGGAAGTCCTCCGCGGTGCGGAAGCCCGCGTCGATGAGGGCCTTCGCGCGGGCGGGGCCCACGCCCTTGACCGTGTAGAGCTCCTGGAGCACGTCCGAGGGCAGGGCGCGCGTGGCCTCCAGCTCGTGGATTCTCCGCTGGATCTCTTCGTCTCCGGGATTTCGCTTGAGCGCCTCCGCATATGCGCGGACGGCGTCGTCGTCTCGGCCCAGCTTGATCAGGACCTCGCCCTGGGCGGCCCACGCCTCCTCGTCCTGGGGGCTGATCGCGACCAGCTTGTCGAAGGCCTCCAAGGCGCCGTTCAGATCGCCCGTCTCCTGGAGGAGGTGGCCGCGGTTCAGGATGGCCGACGCGTTCGTGGGCTGGTAGCGGAGGACCAGGTCCAGGCAGTTCAGCGCCTCGCTGGGCTTGCCGCTGCGGCGGTAGGCCACGGCCTTCCCGATCAGGGCGTTCACGTTGCCCGGCTCCACCTCGAGGATGTCGTCGAACAGCTTGAGCGCCTGCGGGTAGTTCCCGCTCGCGGACGAGATGAGGGCGCGGCTCAGCAACCCGGGCACGTCCACGCGGACCTCCTCGATCTTCTGCTTCAGGTTCATGTCCGCCGGGTTCAGGGCCTGGGCCGCCTCGAAGGCGGCGAGGGCCTCCGGACGGCGGCCGAGGCTCGTGAGGACGTCCCCCTTGAGCTCCAGGCTGCGCACGTCGTTCGGCCGGCGGCGGAGGAGGACCTCCACGACGTCCAGACATTCGCGCCACCGGGCCTGGGAGGCGAGGACGTGGGCGGACTCACGCAGCGCGACCTCGTTCCCCGGATCCCGGGCGAGCACGCGTCGGTACGTCTCCAGGGTGCCGTTCGCATTCTTCATCGCGGCGAGCGCGCGGGCCTTGGAGAGCAGGAGGGGCACGGAATCCGGTTCGAGGCGAAGGGCCTCATCGTACGCGGCCACCGCGGAGGGGTACTCCAGGACGGTCATCAGGGTGTCGCCCTTGGCCGCGAAGGTGGCCGCGGTGTCGGGTCGCGGCGCGGGCCGCGGTTCCGGAGGGAGAGGAGCTATCCCGACGCGGGCCGAGGCGCCGACAGGCGCGGGCACGGGAGGCGGCGGGGGCGGTGCGGTCGGCGGAGGTGGAGGCGGATCCTCGGCGACGGCGGGATAGGCCTGGGGCTGGGGCGTCATCGCGTACTCCATGTACGCGCGTTCGCCCAGGTCGATCTGGGAGGCCGTGTCCATGCCCGCGTAGAGCGCGGCGGACTTCGTCCGGTCCCGGATGGGGCGCAGTCCGAACCACCACCCCAGGTTGGCCGCGACGTAGAGGAAGAGGAGGAAGGGGACCGTGGTGAAGAAGGAGGGCATCACGCCGAGGGGCATCGCGTACGTCAGGCTGGCCGCGGCGCTGCCCACGCTGCTGAAGACCACGGTCCAGTTCGCGAGGCCCGTCCACCCGTTCGGCTGGATATCCAGGTCGGTCGAGCTCGAGCCGGTGACCTGAGCACTGCCTCGACTCACGTTGTTCTGGAAGACCTCCACCCGGACGGTCCCAGACACTCCCTGGACGTGGACGGATCGTACGAAGCTAACGCCGAAGGCGTCGGGCGTCAGCACCTGGACCTGGACCGACCTCCCCAGGGGGATTTGCACGAGCCTTCCGGGCTCCGTGAGCGCGGCGCCCAGACCGTTCCCCGTGATCGGGACGATCAGGAGGACCCCGAAGATCGACGCGATGACCGCGGTGGTCATCGCCCGGCTCATGCTGTACTTGGACATGAGGTACCGCTGACTGTCCCGCTGGGCGCGCTGGATTTCCAGGTTCTTTAGGTACAGGCCGAGGATCGTGCCCACGAGGCCCATGACCAGACCGATCTCGACGATGCCGTCGAGCGGAAGGAAGAACGGCTTGAGGCTCGCTCCCTCGCCGAGCACGCGGGCGTACATGAGCAGGGCCGTGAGGAAAAGCAGGGCTGCGTACACCGCCTTCCGCATTCGCCGAATCCGGAGCAGTCGGTCCATGCCCTGGATTCGCTGCTGGTATCCCGACATGGGAGACTAGGCCTCGGGGTTCACCGTAGCGAGTCCTCTGGCCGCCAGGAAGATGGCCAGGTACTGCGGAAGCTCGCTTACCCCGGGTGCCAAATTAAAGGCTTCCCCCTTAATCTCCAGATTGATTCTGTTGGCCAGCCGCATGGAGACGGGCTCGTCCGTCCACGTGTCCGGGACCGCGTCCCGCAGCGGCCGGAACTCATCCACTTGATCGCGGGTCAGAGGGATCACCCGGAGGCCCGTCTTCCCGTGGAGGCTCGAGGGCAGGCGGATGAGCCGCTTGATGTCCGAGGTCACGGGCTCGTCCGTGTCGCCCCGCTGCACGATGCCGTCCAATGCGACCCCGGCCTGCTGGTCCAGGTGGATCTCCTGAACCTCCTTGACGATGCGGATGAGGAGGTCCCGGCTCCGATCCGAGAGGGCCTCGATCTGCCCCTCGCGCAGGCGGTCCACGCCGCGGATCACCTTGGGCTTCGTGGCCCGCGGCTTGAACAGGTTCTCGACGAGGTCCTCCGCGGCGGAGTCCTTCACGCCCTCGAAGGAGACGAGGAAGGCGATCGCCTTGTCGTGCTCCATCCCTTCCAGGGCGGTCACGAGCTGGTCCATCCCGCGCGCAATCTTCCCCCGCCACCCGGGCTCGTCCTGCACGGGGCCCACGACCTTCTTCTTCACGCGGGACCGGCCCTGGAACTCGCGCTTGTCGAACGCGGACTCGCGGAACAGGGAGTCCACGTCAAGGCCCTTCCCCGTGATCCAGTCCACGATCTCCCGCCGCTCGTGGCTGCCCAGGGACCACACGCGCTCGTCGAACACGTGGACGTGGTAGCCGCGGCCCCCGGAGAACACGAGGCGCATCTTGCCCTCGTCGAATCCGAAGTCCGCCTTGAGGAAGTCGTCGTACAGCTTGATGATCCGCTGGCGGATCGCCTCGAGCATCTCCGGGTACGACAGGGACTTCGCGTTGGGCAGGTGGTCCGCGTCCAGGTCGAAGATCAGGTCGGCCCCGAGCCAGCCCTTCTCCTCCATGGTCTTCGCGTTGGGCTGTTCGTAGTAGGCGGACGAGTAGTAGGCGTGGGCGGGCGTCTTGTCCACGAGGAACTCGTTCAACTCCTGCTCGCGCGAGAAGCCCAAGTGGCGGATGACCATCGTGCTGTTGAAGAACATGAACCCGAACTCGCGTCGGCCGAAGCGGTCCGGGAGGATGCGCTTCGTCGACGCGTAGTACCGGCGGTACTGGGAGCGCAGCCACTCCGCGGTGGCCACCTTGGCCGGGTCCGCTTGCGCGACCACCATGACGCGCGTGCCAAGGCGCGCGGCCGCCTTAAGGGTTGCCGGGAGGGGCGCGAACGCGACCTCGCCCGGGGACGGAAGCGGGACCAACGGCGATATAGCACGACCGCGTCCCCCGCGCCATGGCGAGCCGCGGGGCGGCCTGGGTGGAGAGCGTGGGCCTCTTCATCGCCCTGTACGGCGGCCTGCCGGCCGCGGGACTCCTCGTCGACGGTTGGCTGGGATGGCCGCCCCTCCCTGATCCGTGGCGGTGGATCGGGGTCGCGCCCCTGGTCCTCGGTGCCGCGGGCATCGTCTGGTGCTTCCGCCTCTTCGTCCGCGTGGGCCGGGGAACGCCCAACCCGCTCGTGCCGCCGCAGGCCCTCGTGACGTCGGGGCCGTTCGCGTGGACCCGCAACCCGATCATCCTGTCGCACGCCCTCGCCGCGCTCGGGGAAGCCGTCGTCGTCGGCTCCCCGGCCGCCGTGGCCATCGTCCTCCTCCTGGGCATCCCGGTCCAGTTCATCGTGCGGCACGAGGAGAAGACCCTGGAAGCCCGCCATGTCGACGCGTACCGCGCGTACCGCGATGCGGTGCCTCGGTGGCTCCCGCGCCCGCCTCACAGGCGGTAGGAGACGGTCGCGGACGCCGTGCCCTGGGGCGACGGGGACGGCCCTCGCTGGAGCTCGCGGAGGCGCACGACCTCCAGGGGGATGTCGGAGAGGAGGCGACCGAGGCCGGCTACATGGCCGTCCCCGACCACGGCGACCACCTCGCCCTTCGCGGCGTGCAGCTGCCGCAGGGCGTCCGCCATGTGCGCGTCCCGCTCGTCGATCAGGACGCGCTTGACCGTGGGCAGCTCCTTGGCGAACTGCTCGAGGTACCCGCGCTCGTCGTGGTAGAATCGGTCCAGCTCCGCCTCCACCCGCTTGCGGCGCACGAACAGGCCGCTCACGGCGAAGACGACCAAGCGGACGCGCTCGGGGAAGGACATGGACTGCCACGCCCGCGACAGGGTGACGCGGGAGTCCTGGTCGATCAGGGCCAGCTCGCAGCCCATGTCCCGCGCGGCCTTCGCGGCCGCGACCATCTCGTCGCCCACCTGGACGCCGTACTGCTCCGCGATCCGGGACTGGAACTGCGCGAGCATGGCGAAGACGGAGACCCGGGTGGGCCGCGGCTGGCGGTTCATGAGGTACGCGAACCGGGCCTGGTCCAGTTCCAGGGCCACCACCTTGGGCGCCCGTCGCTGGATCGCATCCCGGATGGACGGCCCCAGGTCGAACACGTGGCCGACGCCGAGGAGGGTGAGCATGGGTCGCGGTTCCATCGTGGCGGGCACCTTAAGCCTTCGCGGTCAGCGCGACGTGCGCTCCCGCACGACGCGTCCGTACATCCGCACGATCTCCTCGGCCCGGACGCGGCCCTCGTGGACCGTCCGGTGCTCCGTCCGGATGTGATGGACCACGGCGCGCGCCTTGCCCAGGTCGACGATGTCCCCGATCTCGAACTCCTCGTCCGGCGTCGCCAGGACGTCGTGGGGCACGGTCCGGTTCCCCATGTTCACGCTGAACTTCACGCGCACCTGGTCCGTCCGCTTGGCCCAGAGCGTGCTCACTTCCTTGGCCAGCGCACCGTGCAGGCGGCGACCGCCGACCTCGATCGCCGTGATCCGGAGGCGCGTGTCGCCGAGTTCCAGCTCCTCCCCGACGTCCACCTGCTCGTCAGGTGCGAACTCCAGGGTCGTCCGCTCCGAGGTCTCGAAGAAGCTGATGATCACGGGCACCTGGATGGGGCGCGGCTCGCGGGTCAGCACGGAGCGGACCTGGCCGCACTTGGAGCACTTGACCACGCCCTCGAAGACGACCTCGTCCCGTCCGGTGACCTTGCCGCGGAGCACGCGGTGGGGGACGTCCCCGCACGTGTCACAATGAAGAACGAGGGCGCTGGGCGCCGCCATCGCCCATGGCAAGGGAGCCGTGGGCCAAAAGGATTGTCCCGAGGCGGCGTCAGCCGAGCCGCCCGCGCCAGCCACAGGGGCTCGTGAGCCGTCCGAACCGCATCTTGACCGGGCCGCCGCACTGCGGGCAGCGCATCGCGTGGACGAACTTCTCGAGCCACGCGTCCCGGATCTCCGGGATGTCCGCGCGCTCCGCCTCCTCCAGGATGGACCGCAGCTCGAGGGTCGTCGCGAGCGCCTGCCACTGGGTGAAGGACATGGGCTTCAAGGGACGCTGGCGGCCCACGGGGATCCGCATGACCAGCGGGGCGGCCACGAAGCCGAAGATCATGGCCACGACGTGGGCCTGCCACGCGATGGACTGGAGGCCGAAGAAGCCGCCGAAGAAGCTCAGCGCGGTCTCCAGGAGGAGGAAGCCGATGACCACGTCGATCACGGGGAGGGAGGGCATCCCGGGGAGGGGGATGAAGAGCTGCACGCGGTCCCTCGGATACAGGCGTCCGTACGCGCCGAACACGGACGAGATGCCCGCGGAGGCGCCCACCAGGATGATGATAGGCTGGGCCAGGTTGATCAGCAGGAACGCACCGCCTCCGATCACGCCGCCCAAGTAGTACAGGATGCCGAAGCGGAGGGAGCCGATCCGCTCCTCGAAGACCGGGGCGATCAGGAGCAGGGCGAGGACGTTGAACAAGAGGTGGGTCAGGTTCGCATGGAGGAACTGGAAGGTGAGGAGGGTCCACGGCGGCGAGACGTGGCCGAAGATGCTGGAGAGGCTGAGGTCGAAGATGACCAGATCGTTGCTGACGACCTCGAGGGCGAAGATGATCCCGCACGCCACGGTGATCGTGAACGTGAGCAGGGCCCTCTTCCAGTACGAGTACACGAGGGAGGCCGCGATGACCCCGATCGCGACGAGGGACAGGGGGTCCGCGAATCCGAGGAAGGCCACGCGCGGCGCATTTGCGGCCCTCTATTAAGCCATGTGGCTCCGGAGCCGCGACCGCAGGGCGAAGTAGCCCAGGGACAGGAGGCCGAGGACGTAGAGGAGCGCCGCGACCAGGCCGAGGAGCGCGGAGGGAAGGCTCTGACCGGGGGCGTTCGAGAGGAGCAGGCGTGGCAGCTGGAACAGGGACAGGAAGGCGATGAACAGGAGGAGGTAGGAGGCGGTGAAGTACGTGGGATGATCCCAGAGAGACTTCGTCCAGAACGTCCGGGACGCGATGGACCGCCACGTCAGGCGAGCGCCGCGATGGAGGGCCCACTCGTGGACGAGCCAGGTGCAGGCCATGGCGGCCAGGAAGACGGGAATCTGGTAGAGGACCGCCAGAAGAAGCAGCACCCATACGTCGTCCACGAGCATCCCTGCTGCCATCAGCGACGGGGGAGCTTAAGACGCTTCCGCAAGCGCCCTCATTACTCGGGGAAGTCCCGTGCAGGCGGCGCGAGCGGTCAGCCGAGCTTGTCGACGATCTGCGCGATGCGCTCCGCGGCGTGGCCGTCCCCGAAGCTCTTGGACTTCGTGCCGCTCGGGTTGAAGTGCTGGATCGCGTCCAGGATGTCCTCGGGCTCCGTGCCCACGAGGGCGTTCCAGCCGTCCTCCACGGTCTCGATCCACTCCGTCTCGTCGCGGAGCGTGATGCAGGGCACGCCGAAGAAGTAGGCCTCCTTCTGCACGCCGCCGCTGTCCGTGACCACCTTGGCCGCGTCCATGAGCAGGCCGAGGAAGTCCAGGTAGTCCACCGGCGGGAGGACCTTGATCTTCGTCTCGAGCTCCTCCCACAGGCCGAACGCCTGGAGGTTCTTCTTGGTCCGCGGGTGGACGGGGAACACCACGGTGCGACCGCAGTCGACCAGGGCCCCCGCGATGCCCGACAGGGTGGCCTGGTCGTCCGCGTTGGACGGGCGGTGGATCGTCGCGAGAATGTAGTCGCCCGCAGTCAGGCTGTGGCGCTTCAGCACGGCCCGTTCCCGTGCGGGTTGGGCCATCTGGAGCGCGACGTCGTACATCACGTCGCCGACCATGTGAACGCCGCGGGTGATGCCCTCGCGGGCCAGGTTCTCCACCGCGGTGGTCGTGGGACAGAAGACCACGGTGGACAGGTGGTCCGCGACGATCCGGTTGATCTCCTCGGGCATGGTCCGATTGTAGGACCGCAGGCCGGCCTCCACGTGGCCCAGGGGGAGACCCAGCTTGGCCGCGGTCAGGGCACCCGCGAGGGTCGAGTTCGTGTCCCCATACACGAGGACGAAGTCCGGCTTCTCCTGGAGCACGACCTCCTCGAGGCGCTTCATGATCTCCGCGGTCTGCCACGCATGGCTCCCCGAGCCCACCTCGAGGTTGTAGTCCGGCTTCGGGATCTCGAGGACCTGGAAGAACACATCGCTCATGTTCTCGTCGTAGTGCTGCCCCGTGTGGATCAGGATCTCCTCGTTGTGCTCGCGGAGCGCGCGGCTGACCGGCGCGGCCTTGATGAACTGGGGGCGTGCGCCCACGACGGAGGCGACCTTCACGCCGGGTCGAACCGGGCACGTGACTTATGAACGTTCTGTCAACCTCGCGTCGGCCGCGGCCATCCCTCGCGACTCCGCCGTGTCCCGATCGCCGATGACGTTATCCTGCGGCGCGCGTTCCCCGCGGCGATGCAGCGGCAGAAGCCGGCCCGACTCAAGCGCGGCGCCACGATCGCGGTGGTCAGCCCTGCGAGTTTCGCAGAACCCTTCGGCCTCGGCCAGGGGATCGCCTACCTCCGGAAGAAGGGATACCGGGTCGTCCTGGGCGAGTGCACGCGGAAGCTCACGAGGCGGGGCCTCGTCTCCGCCTCGGACGAGATGCGGGCCAAGGAGCTCATGGATGCGTTCCGCGACGACCGCGTGGACGCCGTGATCTGCTCCCGCGGCGGGTACGGCACGATGCGCATCCTGCCCCTCCTCGACTACGACGTGGTGCGGGACCACCCGAAGATCTTCATGGGCTACTCGGACATCACCACGCTCCACGTCAACTTCCACCAGAAGGCGGGACTCGTCACGTTCCACGGTCCTGGCGTGGAGTCCGTCGGCGCGGACGAGCCCGATTCGGAGAAGGGGAAGCCCGATCCCTCCAAGCTGGAGAAGGCCCTCAAGCTCCTGTCCACCTCGGAGCCCTGGGGCGAGATCCGCAACCCCGGCGAGGGCATGCTCCTGCGGACGGTCCGCGGCGGGAAGGCGAGCGGGCTCACGATCGGCGGGAACCTCTCCATGATGACCCACACGCTCGGATCCCCGTTCGAGGTGGACACGAAGGACCGCGTCCTGTTCTTCGAGGACGTGCACATCTCCGAGTACTACGTGGAGTACGAGCTGACCGCGTTCGAGCTCGCGGGGAAGCTCCGGGACGCGAAGGGCATCGCCGTGGGCCAGTTCTCCAAGTTCGCGAAGCGCGAGGAGGCGCAGCCCAGCCTGGAGGAGGTCCTGGCGGACCACCTGGAGCGCGTGCCCGTGCCGTCCTTCACGGGACTCTGCGTGGGCCACGGGAAGTGGAACCACCCGGTCCCCGTGGGCGTGCGCGCGACCGTGGACGCGGACCGTCCCGCCCTGACGATCACGGAGTCCGCCCTCGACTGACCGCGCGGCCTCCGTCGGACGTCGACGCGGACGCGACGTGCTGAAACCTTTATCTGGAGAGCCCGGCATGCGCGCGCCCGTGAGAGCGGCCGTCGTCGGACTGGGATACGTCGGCGTGCCCGTCGCCGCCTCGGTCGCCGCTACGGGCGTCCGCGTCGTGGGCGTCGACATCGACCCGAAGAAGGTCGACGCGATCAACCGAGGCCGGAATCCCCTCCGGGGCCGGGAGCCCGGGCTCGCGGACCTCCTCCGCGCCCAGGTCGACGCGAAGCGCCTGTCGGCCACCACGGACTATGCCGCGGTCGCGTCCGCGGACGTCGTCGTCGTGGCCGTGGAGACCCCCATCGACCCCGTGACCCACGACCCCGCCTACCGCGCGTTGAAGTCCGCCCTCGCGGGGATCGGCCCCCACCTGAAGACGGGGGCCCTCGTGTCCATCGAGTCCACCCTGGCGCCCGGGACCATGGAACGGATCGTCCGGCCGGCCCTGGAGCGTGCGTCGAAGCGGAAGGTGGGCCACGGCCTCCATCTCGTCCACTGTCCGGAGCGCGTGACCGCGGGGAAGCTCCTCCACAACCTGACGACGCTCCACCGCGTCCTGGGCGCGCCCGACGCCGCCTCGGCGAAGAAGGCCCGGGACTTCTACGCGCGATTCGTGAAGGGCGATCTCCACACGGCGGACTGGACGACCGCGGAGGTCGCGAAGACCGCGGAGAACGCGTACTGGGACGTCCAGATCGCCTTCGCGAACGAGCTCGCGCTCATCTCGGAGGAACTCGGCGTGGACGCCTACCGCGTGCGGGAGCTCGTGAACACGTGCCCGTACCGGGCCATGCTCCTCCCGGGCGCGGGCGTCGGCGGCCACTGCATCCCGAAGGACCCGTGGCTCCTCGTCCATCCCGCGATCCACACGAAGCCCGAGCTCATCCCCGTGGCCCGCGCGGTGAACGACTACATGCCGCGGCGGATGGCCCAGCTCGTGGACGAGGCCGTCGTGGCCTCGGGCCGCCGGCTCAAGGGGGCCAAGGTCGCCGTCCTCGGGTTCGCGTACCGGGAGGACACGGAGGACACGCGGAACACGCCCGCCATCCCCTTGATCCGCGAACTCCGCCACCGCGGCGCGGACGTGGTCATCCACGACCCCTACGCGCGCACGGAGCGCGGGTACACGATTGTCCGCGACCTGGACGCGGCGGTCCGGGGCGCAGACGCCGTCGCGATCATCACGGCCCACACGGCCTACCGCAGCCTGGACCTGAAGGCCCTCGGCCGCCGCATGCGGCGCCGCGTCCTCGTGGACGGCCGCAACGTGTTCCGCGGACCCGAGGTCCTCGCGGCGCGCTTCGTGTACCGCGGGATCGGCAAGGGCGAGTTCTGAGCGGGCTCACGCGACCTCGACGACCTGGCCGCGACGGTGGGACTCGTTGGCGGCCTCCGCGACGCGCAGGGTCTCCAGGGCGTCCGCGCCGCCCACGAGGGGCGGGCGGTGGTCGCTCACGGCGGCGAGGAAGTCCTCGATCTCGAGCTTGAGCGGCTCCTCCCGGCGGACCTGGATGCGCTGGGAGTGGTGCTCCAGGGGGATCTGGTACAGGTTGGAGGAGTCCAGCGTGCCCAGGGTGCTCGAGCTGACCGTGACGCTCTGCTCCGTGTAGTCCACCTCGACGAAGTTCCGCTGGCAGGTGAGCGAGAGGCGGCGGACCTTCATGGGCGTCAGCCAGTTCACCTCAATGAACCCGTGGACGCCGTTCTCGAACCGCAGGAGAAGGTTCGCGTGGTCCTCGAACCGCTCGTGCACGCGGCGGCCCGAGAGGGCGTACACGGAGCGGACGGGGGAGTCCACGAGGTAGCGGAGGATGTCGATGTCGTGGACGCCGAGGTCCATGACCACGCCGACGTCGCGGACCCGGGGCGGGAACGAACTCACCCGCCGACCCGCGATCGTGATCAGGTCGCCGTACTCGCCCGCCGCGAGGCCGCGCTTGACCACGGCCACCACGGGATTGTGCCGCTCCACGTGGCCCACGGCGAGGGTGACGCCCGCCTGGTCCGCGGCCTCCACGATCGTGCGGGCCTCCTCCACGGAGCCCGCGAGGGGCTTCTCCACGAGCAGGTCGATCCCCTTGCCGATGACGTCCAGGGCGACGGGTGCATGCTGGCTCGTCGGGACGCACACGCTGACCGCGTCCAGGGGTTCCTTCAGGAGCGCGCGGTAATCGGGGAAGAAGCTCGTCGTGAACCGGTTCGATGCGGCGCCGCCCGCCTTGACGTCCGGGTCGGCGACGCCGACCAGGTCCGCGATCTCGGAGTACACGCGGGCGTGGTTCGCGCCCATGGCGCCCACGCCGATCACGCCGACCCGCATGGCCACGGGCGCGAGTATGGAGGCGCGGGATATAAACGCGCGGCGCGCCGAGGCCCGCGGGCGAAGCCTTCATATCGCCCCGCCGCTTCGGCGAGGGCGAGGGCCATGGCGGTCGATCCCGTCTGCGAGAATCCGGTCAACCCGCACAACGCGTACTGGATGATCTGGTACAAGGGCACCCCGTACTACTTCTGCTCCGAGGAGTGCCAGCTCGCCTTCGACCGCAAGCCGGAGCACTTCCGGCAGCTCGTCCTCGACCGGCGGCAGAAGGAAGCCGTGTATTGAGCCGCCCTCTCCGACGAGTTGGCCGGATGCCGATGCGTCACTCGTAGCTCCGGAGGGCCTCGGCCGGAGGCATCCTCGCCGCGCGGATGGCGGGGCTCGCGGTCGCCACGACGGCGCCCACGAACGCGACGGAGCTCAGGAGGATCAGCCGGTCCCAGGGGATCGAGAAGAACCCGACGTCCGCGAAGAACTTGAGGTACAGGTCGTAGGACAGGGCGATCCCCAGGGCGTCCCCGACGGCGATCCCCGTGACCGCGATGAACATGAGCTCGAGGAGGAAGGACGCGAGGATCATGGACTTCCGGAAGCCCAGGGCGCGGAGGGCGCCCGTCTCCGTGCGGCGCTCGACCACGTTCCGCATGGTGATCACGCCGAGGCCCGCGATCCCGACAATCAGGCCGAGGGCCAGATACGCCTCCAGGAGGTTGAAGACGCCCGAGATGATGTCCGTGATCTGGCTCACGAGGCTGTTCAGGTTCAGGGCCAGCATGCCCGCCCAGATGAACGCTCGGTCCAGCTCGTGCGCGACGGCCGTGGCGTCCGCTCCGGCCGTCACCTTGACGTAGAAGATGGAGGGCGCCTCCACGTGGTAGGCCGTCCGCACGGTGTCCCATCCGACGAACAGCCCGGGCACGAACTGCTCGTAGAGGATTCCGATGAGCTTCACGTAGCCCACCGCGCCCGCGGAGCTACCGAAGTACAGGACGTCGCCCACCTTCGCGCTGAACGTGAAGAATCCACCACCGCCGAAGCCCATCCCGACGCCGCCGGGGACGACGCTCCCGTCCGCGATCGCGAGATGGGGATCCGACTCGAGAGCCTGCCAAGCCGCCGCGGGCGTGGTGTAGTTCGGATCGAGGGACTGGAACTCCAGCGGGATGGACGCGTTCACCCACTCCGTGGGGACGCCCAGCAAGGTCGTATTGTGCAGGGCTCCCGACATGGTCGCGTTGAACGAGGTCTGCGTCCTCGCCGAGGAGAGCCCGTGGATCTCGCTGATGTTCTGGGACAGCATGGAGCTGTTGGCGATCGTGCCCGTCAGGTTGGAGAGGGGAACCGGGGCGCGGGTGTTCCCGATCAGGTCGTAGCCCCCGCTCTGCCGCACGACGGTCGTCGTGATGCTCGAACCGATGATCCCCTGGATCCCGGACATCGTGGCGATCGTGAACATGATCAGGGCGATCGTGGCCAGGGTGGTCCCCGTCCGGAACTTCTTGTTCATCGGATAGGCGACCGCGGTGCGGATCACGGGGCGCCAGGTGCGCCTCCGCCCGATCCGGGTGGCGACCCAGATGAGGACCTCGCTGTTGAACATGACCAGGAGGAGCGCGCCGAAGACGGCCAGGAGGCCCACCGCGACGAACACGTCGATGTTCGTGTCCGAGCTCGTGATGGGCTTGTCCGGGAGCAGGAGCCACACGAGGAGGAAGGCACCCGCGGCAGTGAACGCCACCCGCGGCGTCACGACGTTCCGGAGCAGGATGGCGAGGCCCACGGCCAAGCTCGCGGGGCCCACGTCCTGGAACAGGACGTCGCTCCGCACGACGGCCGCCACGGTCAGGGCGGCCCCGAGGACGGAGAGCAGCCCTCCGAGGGCCAGCTGCCACTTCGTGGAGCGGTGCTCCACGGGCTCCGGGATGTCCCGGATGGCCCGGACGATGTTGAGCTTGGAGACCCTCCAGGAGGCCAGGAGGATGGTCGCCATGGTGATCAGGAAGCCGATGGCGAAGCCGCGGATCAGGTCCAGGTCCGTCCAGGTGAGGACGAACTGCACGCCGCCGAACAGCCGCGCGGGGAAGATCAGCGTGAAGGCCCAGAGGATGACGCCCGCGATGAGGAGCCCCACGAACGTGCCGACGGCCGCGGACAGGAGGGCGTAGGCGAGTCCCTCCGCGACGAAGCTCTGGACGAGGTGGCTGCGGCGCATGCCCAGGGCGCGGGCCACGCCCATCTCCCCCTTGCGCTCCTCCGCGAGCATGACGAAGATGTTGATGATCAGGAGGACGCCCGCGATGATCGTGAAGGAGCCCAGGAGGAGGAAGATCTGGCTCAGCATGTCCACGTTCTGCGTGGCCTGGGTGACCTGGTCCTCCTTCACGTTGGAGATGCTCAGGCCCAAGCCCGAAGGAAGGTGGGCCGTGAGCTGCGTGTCCACCGCGCCGGACCGCAGGTAGCCCTGGGTCGTCCCGCCGACGTTGGCCACGATGATCATGTTGATGGTCTGCGGCACGGGCTGGAACGGCAGGGCGAAGGCGGCTTGCACGGTCTCCAGGGACGCGAACAGGTTCGGGTTCCCGCCGTACGCCCCGCGGCCGGAGTCCAGGACGATGTCCGTCACGGTGAGCACGAGCGGGTGCACGGCCCCCGCGGGGAAGACGGTCAGGTGGTCTCCCACCTGGGCCTCCGTGTCGTTCACGTAGGCCTGGTTCACGATGACCTGGCCCGCGGTGAGGCCCGCGCCGTCCCACAGGGTGCCGTCCGGACGGACGAAGGTGCCGAAGTCGTACGTCGCGTTGAATCCGATGAGCGCGCCCGTCGGTTCCAGGAGCTGGGTGTTCGTGTCCAGGCTCGCGGCGCTCACGACGTACCGCGGCGCCAGGGCGGCCACCGCGGGCATCGCGCCGTTCGTCCAATTGTCGTGGAGCCCCCGGAACACGGAAAGGTTGAAGGGCGCCCGTCCCAGGGTCGCGCTGGGCACGGTGATCGTCTCGTCGATATAGTCCAAGTTGTGGAACACCGTGCTGCGAATCGTGTAGTCGAACGTGGACTGGATCACATAGGAAGAGGAGATGATCGCGGTGCCGATCAGGAGCCCGGCGACCACGATGGCGACCTGGGTCTTGCGCCGGAAGAAGTTCCCCATGCCGATGCGGAGCGGGAAGCGCTTCCGACCTGTCCAGACCAGGAGGCCGAGGACCACGAGCCCGACGAGGGCCATCAGGACGAGTCCCTGATCCAGCGCCATGGGGCTCACATGCCCGCGGGCTTGTAGGACTTCAGGATCTGGCCGTTCCGCATGAGGATAACCCGCTCCGTGGAGTTGCCGACCGTGGAGTCATGGGTCACGATGATGAAGGTGAGCCCCTTCTCCTTGTGGAGGCGCTTCATCACGTCGAGGACCTCGTGGGTGGTCTCCGAGTCCAGGTTACCCGTGGGCTCGTCCCCGAACACGATGTCGGGCTCGTTCACGAGGGCGCGGGCGATGGACACGCGCTGCTGCTGCCCTCCGCTGAGTTCCGCGGGCTTCTTGTTGGCCTCCTCATGGAGGCCAACGGCCTCGAGGGCTGCGATGGCCCGCCGACGGGATTCCTTCGGATCGTCGCCGCGGACCAGGAGCGGGAGTTCCACGTTCTCCACGGACTTCAGGACCGGGAGGAGGTTGTAGTTCTGGAAGATGAAGCCCATCTTCAGGGCGCGGAAGTCCGTCTTCTCGTTGTCGTTCATCTTGGAGAGGCGGTGCCCCGCGATCCAGACCTCGCCGCCGTTGAACTCGTCGATCCCGGACAGGCAATTGAGGAGGGTCGTCTTGCCGCAACCCGAGGGGCCCATGACGGCGACCATCTCTCCCTTGCGGACGTCCAGGTTGACACCGCGGAGGGCGCGGACCTCGATCTCGCCGCTGTCGTAGATCTTCGTCAGCTTGCGTGCGACGACGATCCGGTCGTCCTTCGGGGCCGCGACCCCGTTGGATCCGTTCTCAGGGACTGCTTCGACCGCCATGGAGTTCCCTCGGAGCTAACCGAAGGCCTCCGACGGCGGGGCTGTATATAGGTCTGTTGCCGGTTTTCCCTGAGTTCACCCACGCCGCGCGGGCTTCACGCCCCGCACGACGGCACGGGAGAGACCCTCCCGGTACGAACCCGCCGTCTCGGCCTCGACCGTCTCGAACCCGGCCTCGCGCAGGAGCGCGACGTACGCGGCCGCGGTCACCGCGCCGGCCTCGCACGCGGCCCACCGCTCCGCGTCCCGACGCGTCCCCGGGGGAAGGTCGCGGTCCGCGACCACGTCGGAAACAACGATGCGGCCGCCGGGCTTGAGCACGCGGTACGCCTCGCGGAACACCTGGGCCTTGTCCGGGGAGAGGTTGACCACGCAGTCCGACGCGATGCCGTCCACGGTCCCGCTCTCGATCGGGAGGTGCTCGATCTCCCCGAGGCGGAACTCCGCGTTGGCCCGCTTCAGGGAGGCCGCGGTCGCCCGGGCGCGGAACACCATCTCCGGGGTCGCGTCCACGCCGATCGCGCGTCCGTTCGGCCCGACGAGCTCCGCGGCGTACAGCACGTCGCGGCCCGGTCCGCTCCCGAGGTCCAGGACGACTTCGCCTTCCCGCGGTTGCAGCACCCGGATGGGGTCGCCGACGCCCAAGCGCGGGATGGCCGCCGTCTCCCCGAAGGCGACGCGGTCCAGCGGGATCACCTCGGGGCCGCAGCAGCCTTCCGAGGGGGCTCCGCGCCCGCGGGACGCCTCTCCGCCGTAGTGCTCGCGGACCTTGCGACGAATCTCCAGTTCATCCATGGCGGGACACCGCCCGGCATTCCGCCGCGCACCAGGCCCGCGGCACGCCCGCGCAACACGCGGCCTGCGCCCGCTCCTTCGCCAACACCCGCGCCAAGTCCTCGTAGGGTCCGAACATCGCCGTTCTCCTGGGCCTATTGGACGCCCGATACTCCAATCGGGCTCGGGTATTTCAAGATATCGTATGTCCGATAATTGGGCGTCCGATACACTTATCTCCCGCCGCCTCCATGGAGGGAGCATGGAACTTCCGGTTGTCGAGTGCTGCCCACCCCCGGCTTGCTGCGACATGCGGGGCTACCTCAGCTTCTCCATCCTCTACCTCCTCGGGAAGAAGCCCATGTACGGCTCCGAGATCGCGACGGAGCTCACGAAGCGCCGGTTCGACCGGCCCACGCCCGGGACGATCTACCCCGCACTCAAGGCGCTCGAGGAGGAAGGCCTCGTACGCCGCGAGGGCAAGGGCCACACGAAGGTCTACCGCCTCACCCGGGACGGCCGTACGGGCCTTCGGGACGCCGCGCGGTACTTCGTCCAGGCGTACGGCGACATCGTGGACGACTACCGCGCGAAGCGGCTGTGATCACAGGCGGAAGCCCGCGGCCAGGCGGCTGATCCACCAGAGGCCGAACGCGCCCAGCGCCGCGCAGTACGCGGCCAGGAGGACGACCTGGACGGCGGCGCCCAGCCCCAGGGCGAGCTGGGCCGCGACGAGGATGGCGCTCGCGATGAAGCCGCCGAAGTAGCCGGCGATCACCGCGGCGGCCAGGATGGCCAGCATGGAGAAGGAGAACGCGGCGGGCTGCACCTTGAGGCGGGTCAGCAGCGCCGTGGCGACCAAGGCCGCGGCGACGGCCGCGGCGATCGGAACCGCGAGCTCGGACACGGCGATGGGGACCGCGGAGGTCCCGACGTAGAAGAGGACGAAGGCGAAGGCCACGATGAGCCCTACGACCGTGAAGCTCATCATGAGTCCGCGGAAGTACGGCCCGGGGGACTTCGCGGCGGCCACCACGATCCAGAGGTTGTCCCGCTCGTAGTACGACCAGTTCAGGGCGAGGATGGCGACCAGGAACGTGAGCATCTGGGTGGCCAGGAGGGAGATGGGCGCCTGCTCCGAGGCGGGTCCCGTGTTCCCGAGGTTGATGGGCAGCAGGGAGATGAGCGCGAACAGGCCGATGAAGACGATGCTCCCGTCCCGGAGGATCCGCAGGAGATGGTAGCGGGCCATGTAGCCCGTGTCGCTCCCGCGGTCCGTCCGCACGGTCAGCCCCGTGGTGAACTTGCCGAAGCCGGCCGTCATCCGCCGCTGCTGGGCCATCCGCGCGGCCATGTCCACCTGCCCGAACCCCGCGGAGAGGCTCGGGTGAATCCCGTGGAAGATGTACGTGTCCGACAGGGCGAGCCAGAGGCCCGCGACGGCGAGGAACGAGACCAGGGCCACCGCGAGCGCCTCGAGGTTCAGGGGCAGGCCCAGGAGGACGTCGTAACCCAGGGTCCCGAAGGCCGTGGTCGGGAGGGGCACGTCCCCGAAGTGGAGGGGAAACGCCGGATACGCGAGGGTCGCCGCGGGGAGCAGGGAGAGGACGAAGAGGAGGAGGGCGAACGACCGGACGTGACCCTTGGGGTACCGCACGCCGAGGACCGTGACGATCTGGATGATCATGAGGACGAGGAGGGCGAAGGCGAACAGGGTGAGGAGGAGCGGGGCGACCACGACGAGGGGACGCCCGACGAAGGAGGCCATGCCGAACGCCGCGACGACCGCGGCGAGGCCGCCCGCCCCGAACAGGGAGATGAACTGGAACAGGAGGTCGGAGAGGAGGTACTCCCGCGGGCGCACGTCCGCGGTCATGAAGAAGTCGAACTCGGAGACGTGGGCCGTGACCCCGGAGAAGACGGAGTACACGAAGCCCAGGGCGAGGATCGCGCTCAAGGGTGCGCTCAGGGTGGAGATGGCCTGGGCCGCGGAGGCGCCCTTGATCCCCGATGCCAGGGCGACCCCGATCCCGAAGCCCGTGGGCAGGAAGAGGAGGATGAGGCCCAGGTAGGCGAGGGGGCCCAACCTCCCGCGCAGGGTCGGTCCGAAGAAGAACCGGATCTTGTAGAGGAGGAGGGTGCCGACGCGGGTCATCCGGACCTCCGCCGCGCGAAGAACCCGCGGCGGCGCGGGCGCTCGGGTTCCGGGAGCCCGGCCTCCTCCGTGAGCTTGAGGAAGATCTCCTCCAGGGACTGCTGCTCCCCCGCATGGGCCTGAGACCGGAGGCTCGCCAGGTCCCCCGTGGCCACGTTCCGGCCGCGGTGGATGATCGCCACGCGGCTGCACAGCCGCTCCGCCGTGTCCAGCTGGTGCGTGGACACGAGGACGGTCCCCCCGGCCCGGGCCATCGCGACGAGCTGCTCCTTGACCAGGTGCTGCCCCCCGGGGTCGATCCCGATCAGGGGCTCGTCCAGGATGAGGAACGTGGGGCCGTGGACGGTCGCCGCGGCGAACGCGAGCTTGGCCTTCATCCCCTTGGAGAGCGAGGCGATCGTCTCGTCCGCCTTGCCCGACAGCTCGTACATCCGCAGCAGTTCGGCGGTGCGCGGCGCGATCCCGGACCGCGGCAGGTTCCGCACGCGGGCCACGTAGCCCAGGAACTCGGTCGGCGTGAGGTACTCCGGGAGCGTCGGGGCCTCGGGCATGTAGCCGAGCCGCGCCTTGTAGCCGATGGGGTCGCGGAGGATGTCCTCGCCGAGGAGGCGGACCTCGCCCGCGTCCGGGCGCAGGAGGCCGACCAGGATCCGGATCGTGGTCGTCTTGCCCGCCCCGTTCGGGCCGATGAGGCCGAAAATCTCCCCCGGGTACGCAGCGAGGAAGAGGCCCTGGAGCGCCTGGGAGCCGTCGTACGCCTTCCAGAGGTTCTGGATGTTGAGGACGGGTTCCTCGCGGCGGATCGGCGCGGGCTGGGCCATCGGATCGTCTCCTGGCAAGCGGCCGAGCCTCTTGAATCGTGGGGTGGCCTGCCACCGGGTTACCCGCAGAACGGGTTCGCGCGGGCGTCGTGGTTCTTGAGGCACGGGATGCCGCAGAACGTGAGGACGCGGCCCCCCTGCCACAGCCCGACGTAGCCGTCGCCGAAGGAGAGCTCCTGGGCGCACGTGCGGCAGGTGCGGGGAGGGGGCGCCGCCTCGGCCCACGGGGTCCCACACCCGGGGCACGCGGCGCCGCCCGCGAGGCCCTCGTTCAGGACGACCTCGAGGCAGGGGTACGAGCAGACGGCCTTGGCCGCGCCCTTCGCGACCGCGAGGAGGGCGTGGGCGTCGTCCAGCGAGGTGCCGCACACGGCGCAAGCGGACAGGGCGAGGACGGAGGACGCCTTGCGGTCCGTGCCGCACACGGCGCACTCGCGGGACCGCAGGACGTTCGCGAAGTAGACCGCGTCTTCCATCGGACCCGCGGAGGCCGGCGGACCGGTTTCAACCCTCCGTGCCTGCAATACGTACCAGCGGGGCGGCCCCCACCTCCTGCGGGAAGTTAACCTTGTTTGAGGTTGACCTCCTCGCGCGGCCGCGCCATCCCCCGCGGTCCACCCTCACACGAGCTTGCGCCCGAGGAGCTTCCGCAGCCGCTCCGCCTTCTCCGCCATCCCCGCGCGGTCGTAGAAGACGACCGCCTCGGCCAGGTCCTCGCGCCAGCGGTCCTCGTCGTGGATCGCGCGGCGCAGCTGGGCCTGGGCCTCCCAGGCCGCGGCGACCCCCTCGGGATCCTGGGCCGCGCCCAGGACGTCCTGGGCCTTCGTGAAGGTCACGAACGCGAGGTCGAGCCGGCCCGTCTTGCCGTAGAGCGAAGCGAGGCTCAGGAAGGCCCAGCCACGCCCCTGGAGCGAGACGCGGTCGTCCGCGCGGTGGTAGCGGGCCAGGGCGTCCATGAGGAAGGCCTCGGCCCGGGCCATGTCCCCTCGGTTCGTCGCGTAGACGCCCGCCGCGAGGAGGGCTTGGGCCAGCACGTCGCCGTCGCCACTCGCCTTCGCGTCGTCGAGGGCGCCGTCCAGGGCACCGCGGGCCTCGTCCCAGCGCTCGAGCTCCATGAGCGCGTTGGCGCGACGCAGACGCGCCGTGGCCCGCATGCGGTGGGCCGACCAATCTTCGGCGCCTACGGGGCCGAAGTCGTCCAGGAGACGCGTGTAGAGGGTCTCCGCGGCCTCCCACTCGAGCCGCCGCTCATGGGCCGTCCCCTCCTGGAGGCGGCTCGTGAAGTCCTTCGGGTCGATCGGGGTCACCTGCACGCGCGGTAAGGGGCGGAGCGTTTTCCGCCTTTGCCCTCCGCCGACCCGCCTGGATCCCCCATCAGGGGTTGCGGGACTCGATGTCCTTGCGCATCTCGACGCACTGCTCCCGCGAGATCTCGCCGCGGGCATAGCGAGCGTCCAGGATCTGGACGGCCGGGTGGGTGCTGGGCGGGGATCCCCACTCCGGATGGGGGTACGGCGGAGGGATCGCGGGCTGGGCGACGCCGGGCGTCAGGACGACGTAGAGGAAGATCGCGATGCCGACCACGGCGAGGAACCCTATCCCCACCATCCAGCTGCCGCCCACGTACGAGCCGCCCATCATCCCGCCCCCGCCGTACCCCCGAAGGAAGAGCCAAGCCACCAGCACCCCCCCCGCGACGCCCACCACGACGCACGCCCCCCACCGCCCCCCGGACCCGGGACACGCGCCCC
>OFHK01000002.1_pt1 | contig 103899 bp, 99 predicted proteins | sample 1521951 | NCBI WGS metagenome assembly OFHK01 (sample SAMEA2468436, study PRJEB22500) | soil metagenome | biome: Glassland; feature: Farmland; material: Clay | place: Australia | collected 2013-01-31 | depth 0.55 m
GGAATGAAATCGCCAGCCACACCGTGAACCATCCCTTCATGCTCAAGCAAATCAAGATTCATTCCCAGAATTACACGCCGGATATGATGCTCAAGGAAATTCGGGAAAGCTCCGAAGCCATCATCGAGCGGCTCACACGGCAAGGTAAGGCCCTTGACGAACATGGGATACGGACCGCGGTCACAGCCGCCGAGGAATACACGGCCGTCGGGCGCGACGACCGGGCTGAACGACTGGCGCGGTGCGCGGTCGAGGCGCGGGCGACGGGGGGGACGGGCGGGGGCCGGCTTCTCCGCGAAGGCGAGCACCCGTTGTCCGGAACCGGCGAGGGCCGCGGCGGAGGAGAGGACCAGCAGGCGGTCCGCGTCCGTGAGCGCTTTCGGTCCGCCGGCGGTCCACCGCTGCGTGCAGGCGGCGAGGAGCGACTCGGGCGCGCCCTTCACCGCGACACGCACGCCGCCGTCGTCCGCGACGACCACGGACATGCGGGCGCGCGCGTTGTCGAAGGACAACTCCGCTCGGACCGGGTGGGCTTCTCGGAGCGCATGGACATCCAGATCGGCGGCCGCCGCGGCACGCAGGAGCGCCACTTCGAGGGGGTCGCCCAGGCCGACGTCCCCGTCCAAGGTGGCGTCGTTGCACAGGACCCCCGCTTCCAGGAGCACCGGCCGGGCCTGCTCCGGGAAGAAGCGGCTCACCTCCATCCGGTTCTCCGTGAGCGTACCCGTCTTGTCCGTCGCGATGACCGTCACGCCGCCGAGCGTCTCGACCGCGCGCAGGCGCTTCGCGATGGCGTGGCGGCGGGAGAGGCGGAACGCGCCGAGGGCGAGGACCATGGTGATCAGGATGGGCAGCTCCTCGGGGATCGTGACGAACGCCAGGGAGAGGCCCGTGAGGATCATCGTCTTGGGGTCCTCGTGGGCGACCAGCCAACCCAGGAGAGGGACGAGGATGCTGAAGCCCACCGCGACGGCGACGAGGTACTTCGTGAGCTCCGACATGGCGAGCTGGAGCGGCGTCCGGGGCTCCTCGACCTCCTGGGCCATCGCGGCGACGCGTCCGAGTTCCGTGGACATGCCCGTAGCGACGACCACGGCGGTCCCCCGACCCCGCACCACGTTCGTCCCGGCGAAGATCAGGTTACGGCGCTCCGCGAGCGGCGTCCCCGCGGGGAGGACCGCGTCCGCATCCTTGTCCACGGGCACGGATTCCCCGGTGAGGGACGCCTCCGCGGTGGCCAGGCGGTCCGCCTCGACGAGCCGCGCGTCCGCGGGGACGCGGCGTCCCGCCTCGAGGACGAGGAGGTCGCCCGGGACAACGGTCTCCACGGGCACCTCTTGCCGCTTCCCGTCGCGGAGCACCGCGGCCGTGGGCTCCGCCAGTTCGCGGAGCGCGTGGATGGCCCGGCCCGCGCGTTGCTCGTTGACCACCTCGACGGCCACGAGCGTGAAGATGATCGCGAAGATGGTGACCGCGTCCTCGATCGTGCCGAGGATCGAGTACAGGACGCCCGTGACGAGCAGGAGGAGGATCATGGGCTCCGTGAGCTCTTCCAGGTACTCCTCCCAGAACCCCTCGTGCTCCTCCTCGCGGAGGCGGTTGGGGCCGGACCCGGCGAGGCGCGCTCGGACCTCCTCGGACGAGAGACCCCTCTCGGGATCGGCCTGCACCGCGGACGCCGTTTCCGAAGCGGGCAGGGTGTGCCAGGGCCGATTGGAGGACGCGGGCGCAGGTTCCGGCATGGTCGCGGGCGGGAAGGGGCTCAGGGACTTAGCCCTTTGGCGCGGCATCGCGAGAGGTTTAACCGCCGCGAAAGCCTAGTCCATCGACTCGGGGGAAGCGGTCGTCGTTGGCGAAGATCGAGTCGCTAAGCCACGTCGGTGTGTTCGTGCGTGACCAGAAGAAGGCGAAGGACTTCTACACGAAGAAGCTCGGGCTGGCGGTCCGGGCCTCTATCCCCAAGATGGGCTACCTGGCCCTCGGCGCCACGAAGGGCGGGAAGGACGCCAGCCTGAACCTCTGGCAGCCCACGCCGGAGATGTGGGGCGAGGACTACGAGAACGTGGTCAAGCAGATTGGCGGGGTCACGGGGATCGGATTCATGACGACGAACCTGGAGAAGACGATCGAGACCCTCAAAACGAAGGGGGTGCGGGTGGAGGGCCCGGCGGAGGAGGGCATGGCGACGGTCTTCGATCCGGATGGCAACGCCCTCTTCGTGTTCGAGCAACCGAGGCCCAAGGTGCGTCGCGCCGGCCTGCGTTCCCTGGAGTTCGTCACAATCGCCTCCCGCGACGCGAACCGGGCGGGCGAGTTCTTCGCGAAGACCTTGGGCATGAGGAGCAAGAAGCTCCCCCAGGAAGGGATGACGGAGTACCGGCTCTCGCCGGAGGGCACCGCGCTCGCGCCATTCACCCCGAGCCCGGAGTTCTACAAGGACGCGAAGGACTTCGAGAACGACATGGCCCACATTGGCGAGAACACGTCCTTCATGTTCTCCACGAAGGATATCTACGGCGTGCAGGACCATCTCCTCAGCCGCGGCGTGCGGTTCCGCCGGAAGGCCGCGAAGGCCGACTGGGGTGGGATTGACGCGGAGTTCTTCGACCCCGATGACAACCGGTACGCGCTGATCCAGGAGATGCCGGAGAACCGATAGGCGCCCTTCCGCCCTTCGCATTCTTCTGAATCATCGCCTGGACAATGGGTGCCTTCCGGGGATGCCAAGACCCGACGACTCTGGCGAATCGGGCATGGGACTCACGGCTGACATAGAACCGCCAGTACTCAGGATCGGCCCGCCTGCTGGGACAGTGCATCGCCCCGCACCCAATTCCGAGCTCTTGGAGCATGCTTCGCAGAGCCTGAAGGCCGGCTCGGTCCTTCTGGGCGAAATAAATGTAGGGATAGCTTCTAGTATCGGAAGGAACCCCGCCTTCGGCATCGAAGAAGCCGCGCGCGTAGTGGATGGAATCCTGAGCCGTGAGCATCCGGTGGCCCTTCAAGAAGGAACGGGAGAACTCGACAACAAACAATGTACGCAACTTTCCCTCTCTGTATGTCCAAGCTCGCCCCCCCGAGCCCATAATCAACCCCTTGATCATCGCCACGTAAGACTCCTCTTTCTGGCAGATGCGGATGGTGGAACCGTGGATCGTCCCATCGTGCATCGCCCCTAGGAGATAGGAGCGGCAATTGCCGATCCGAGGACCGTTCATTGACCGGTGGATGCAGTGGGCGAGCTTGAAGAGCGAGCCGAGAGGACAGCGAAAGTGGCACTCCCTCACGACCGAATAAAAGGGGGTGGATTAGACGCTCGCAATCGACGGCCGAGGCCCTTCTCTACCTTGCCAAGGCCTCCTTGAGATAGCTTAGGAGGTGATCCATCTGCAGGTTCCCCTACAGATACCTTGTTCACGTGCTCCCCATGTCGCCATGGGGCGTGGACTGTATCATCATCCGACGCGCCTTGCGTCGGAGCCCGGCGTGCAGTCTCTGAGGGTTCCGACCTCCGTGAGATCGGCCTTCCCTGCGGATTGTCCGCACCTCGAGATTGTTACCGCGTTGTTACGGCGTGCGCGGTACTCGGGGATACTCGGAGTTTCCCGCATATAGCCAGGTTTGTTCCGGTTCCTTACGGATCCGGAGTCGCAACACACATTTTACGACTTAGCCCTCCTTGCTGAACCTAAGTTCTAGCGCCGCAAGAACGACACCATCACTCAGGCTCAACTCGGGTGGCTTGACGGGCGGTGTGTGCAAGGAGCAGGGGCATATTCACCGCGTGATGTTGACACGCGATTACTACGGAATCCATCTTCGTGAGGGCGGGTTACAGCCCTCAGTCCGAACTACGAACGGGTTTCGGGATTGCCTCCCTCTTTCGAGGTGGGAGCCCATTGTCCCGTCCTTTGTAGCGCGCGTGTTGCCCGGGGGATTCGGGGCATACGGACCTACCGTTGACCTCTCCTTCCTCTGACTTAGCGCCAGCGGTCCCCTTAGTGTGCGCCCGTCCCGGAGGACGAACTAGCAACTAAAGGCGAGGGTCTCGTTCGTTATCTGACTTGACAGAACGCCTTACGGTACGAACTGACGACGGCCATGCACCACCTCTCCCAAAATCAAGCAAGGTCATCAGCCTGGCCTTCATGCAAGGGTCGCCCCCGGTGAGTTTTCCGGCGTTGAATCCAATTGAACCGCACGCTCCTCCCGTTGCGGTGCTCCCCCGCCAATTCCTTTAAGTTTCAGTCTTGCGACCGTACTCCCCAAGTAGCAGGCTTAACACCTTCGCTCCGGCACCGGGCGCCCCCGTAGGACCCCCGACACCAAGCCTGCAGCGTTTACACCCAGGACTACCGGGGTATCTAATCCCGTTTGCGCCCCTGGGCTTCGTCCCTGACCGTCGGATCCGTTCTAGCGCGACGCCTTCGCCACTGGTGGTCCTCCCAGGATTACAGGATTTTACCCCTACCCCAGGAGTACCTCGCGCCTCTCCCGGTCCCTAGTCAGGCGGTCTCCCCGGAGTTCCAACCGTTGAGCGGTTGGATTTACCCAGGAATCTACCCGACCGGCTACGGACGTTTTAGACTCAATAATAATGAGCACCACTCGGGCCGCGGGTATTACCGCGGCGGCTGGCACCCGTCTTACCCGGCCCTTACTTCTCGTGCTTTTTAGGCACGAGAACAGCGAACACAAAGTGTTCGCACTGGGAGTTCCCCCGTCGTGGTTGCCCACATTGCGGAGTTTTCGCGACTGCTGCGCCCCGTAGGGCCTGGATTCGTGTCTCAGAATCCATCTCCGGGCGACTACTTTCATAGCCCGTACCCGTCGAAGCCTAGGGGGTCTTTAAAACCCCCTACAAGCTGATAGGCCGCAGACCCATCCTCGGGCGCCGGAGCTTTCGACCTGGAAGCGTTCCAGCATCCCAGATCTATGGAGTATTATCCTCAGTTTCCCGAGAGTATCCTCCACCCGAGGGCAGATTATCCGCGTGTTACTGAGCCGTCCGCCGAGGTCTTGCACCTCTCGACTCGCATGTCTTAAGCGAACTCCCATAGCGGTGCCCGCCGGCAGGATCAACCGGAGTTGATCTCGCACGACGACTGTGTTGAGCTATCGATCAAGGAATTTGGCGAGATAGCAGATATGCACCTCTGCCTTTCGATTGCGAGCGTCGGGAATGAGAGGGCACGCGCGCAGAGCGCGCGGGGTTCTCAAACCTCCACGATGTCGGCCGCATCAGAACAGGGCCCGTCACGGATCGGGGCCTTCGCCGAAGGCGGCCTCACGAGCTCGGGCGACGGTCTGTCGTTGCCGACGTCATGTCGCCTTATCGAGCCTTCTTCAGATAGAGACGAGTGCTATATGAGTCTTTCGACCGCGTCCCTGGGAAGGATACGCGGAGCGCCGCGTCAACAGTAGTCGTACCACCGCGGATCGTACATGCCGCCCTCGAGGACGTCGTCCACCGCACGGATCGGGACGAGGGGCAGGGCGAACGTGCCGGGGCCGTGCACGATCTGCATGCCCGGGAAGAGGACCCCGTTATGCGGGTTCGTGTCGGCGACGAGGAGCAAGGGGTCGTACTGGGCCCCGTGGCAGATGCAGTAGATCGGGTCCTCGTGGTAGACGTCGTAGGTGGGCGGGGGGACCGCGTAGTCCCGGCTCGGGGGCGGATTCGACACCACGTGCCAGCCGGGGAAGCAGCAGAGGTGCGTGCAGCGGTCGAAGCCCGCGACGATGCGGATGTCGCGCGCGGGGTCGTCGTACGCCAGGGCGAACCCCTCGCCCAGCATCCAAGGCAGCGGATCGGGCAGGGCGTAATAGGTGTCGACCCGAGGCACCCGGAGGACGAGGACGGGGTACCCGGTTCCGGCCACGAGCGTCCCGGAGTCGTCGAAGAGGCCCCGCCACACCGCCGTGGCGCCGGCCCAGAGATCGAAGTCCGTGACCTTCACCGGCGTGTTCGCCTTGTCGTTCCACCACTGGGAGGTCGGGAAGGCGGTGTACACGAGCGACTCCGTGATGGTCCCGGGGGCCGGACGGGGAGGGGGCAGGAACTCGCGCAGGACCAGCACGCCGGTTCCCGTGGCCGCTGCGCCGGCGGCGAAGGCCGCGGCCATCAGCCCCGTGCGGACCCATTGCCGTCGCGTGATCCCCGGCTTCGGCGCCTCCTCGGTTTCCCAGGCCACGGGCATCCCCTCGTCGAGCCGCCTGTGCTTTCGGCTTACCTAAACGGCCCCCGTCCGCCTTTTCAATCTGTGGTACGTACGACCCGTGTCGCCTGAGGAACGGCGGTCAGCTCGCGTCGCGGAGACGCTCCAGGATCTGGAGGGTGTCCTCCGCCGATTCCACGTTGAAGCGGGCGCTCGACGCGCTGAGCCCGATCCGGACGGAGAAGCTGCCCGGAGGCAGGACGCTGAACAGGCTCTCGTCCGTCCAGTCGTCGCCCATGGCCAGGATGAAGTCCCAGGGCTCTTGGGCGAGTCGCGTCTGGAAGAAGCTCCCCTTGCTCACCTTGCTGCTGCGGACCTCGACGACCCGGTTCCCGATGAGGACGACCAGCTCCAGGTTCGCGGTCAGGTTGGTCAGGGTGTCGATCAGCTCGCGGGCCGCGAGGCTGCCCGTGTCCAGGTCCACCCGGCGGTAGTGCCACACCAGGGACGTCTCCTTCTCCTCGATGGCCGAGCCCGGGATCCGGTTCACGAAGCTCTGGAGGATGGGGCGGACCCGCTCCTTCCAGCGAACGTCCAGAGGGATCGTCGCCTCCCAGCCCTCTTGCCCCGGGCGCCGGACCCAGGCCCCGTGCTCCGCGACCAGGGTCATCTTGAGGTCGCCGAACCACGCGCCGAGGTCGTCCTTCCGGCGCCCGCTGATCAGCACGACCCGGTTGCCCGGGACGTCCGAGAGGGCCCGGAGGACCTCGAGCGCCCTTGCCGACGGGACGGCCTCGGCGGGGCTCGGCGCGAACGGGACGAGGGTGCCGTCGTAGTCGAGGAGCAGAAGCCGCTGCCCCGCGCGGGCGTACGCGGCGACCAGGGCCTCCCGGTCCGCCCGCGTCAGGATCCGCACGGCCAGGGTACCGGAGAGGGCGTGGGCCTCCTCGAGTCGCTCGAGGAAGTGTCCCGCCCACCGCTGGATGTCGTACTGCTCGAGGCGGGAACGCATGAGCCGATTCCGGCGGATCTGTTCCGCTTCGGGCATCTCGAGCGCGCGCCGAAGGGCGTCTGCGACCTCCACGGCGCTGTTGGGGTTCACGATCAGGGCCTCGTGGAGCTCTCGCGCGGCCCCGGCCATCTCGCTGAGGACCAGGGCGCCGTGCAGGTCGTCCTTGGCCGCCAGGTACTCCTTGGCCACGAGGTTCATCCCGTCCCGCAACGGGGTGATCAGGCCCACATCGGAAGCCAGGTACAGGGCGACGAGCTCCTCGAAGTCCAGGTACCGGTAGATGTACCGGATGGGGGTCCACTGGAAGGTCCCGTAGCGGCTGTTGATCTCCCCGCACAGCCGATCGATCTCCCGTTTCTCCTCCGCGTACCGCTCGACGATCTCGCGCGAGGGGACGACCACGAGCTGGTAGACGAACCGGCCGCGCCACTCGGGTTTCGTCTCGAGGAGCGTGGCGACCCCGCGGAGGGCCTGCGGGATGCCTTTCGTGTAGTCGAGGCGGGACAGGGAGAACACGAGCTTGGAGGCGCCGATCCCCTCCCGCAGCCGGCGTTCGCGAGCCGCTGCGCCGTCGGCCCGGATCGCGGTCGCGATGCGACGGAAGTCCACCCCGATGGGGAACACGTCGACCTGGACGATCCGGTGCCCGACGACGAGCTGCCCCAGCTCGTTGTCCAGGCCGAGGAGCCGCCGCACGGAGTTCAGGAAGGCCTGGGCGTCGTCGAACGTATGGAAGCCGATGAGGTCCGCGCCGAGCAGGGCCTCCACGATCTCCCGGCACCAGGGCAGCTGGCGCAGGTCGCCGTAGGGAGGGAACGGGATGTGGAGGAAGAAGCCGATCTTCGCGTCGGGCTGCTTCTCCCGGAGATACCTGGGAACGAGCATGAGGTGGTAGTCGTGGACCCAGACGACCTCGTCGCGGCTCGCGAGGCCCGCGACTTGGTCCGCGAACGTCCGGTTCGCCCGACGGTAGGCCTCCCAGTCCTCCTCGTCGTACCGCGCGTACATGGGGAACGAGTGGAAGAGCGGCCACAGGGTCCGGTTGGAAAATCCCGCGTAGTACCGCCGGCCGAGTTCCCGCGGCAGGAACACGGGATAGCACGCGAACTCGGTCCGGAGCTTCCGGGTCACCGCGCGGCGGGAGGACTCCGAGATGTCGCCCGGCCACCCGACCCAGCGCGCGTGATGCTCCCGGTAGAAGGCGTCCAAGCCCACGGCCAGCCCGCCCGTCGAGGGCTCCACGTGGAGACGCCCGCGTCGTCGGGAGACGGTGACCGGCAGACGATTCGATCCCAGAATCAGGGCATCACCTCCGGGGTGTCCGCGCGGCGGGGGATGCCGACCTATAGGGGCGCACGGGGTTTTTCCTTTTCGCTCCGCGAGGCCGACCCGCGGTGATTCGGGGAGAGACGTGCCGCCAGACCGAAGCATCACGGTCCCCGCCGGGAGGGCCCGGGCCGAAAACGTTTATAGCGGCATCCCGATGGGCGCGTGCCTGCGGGGATCGCCTAGCCTGGTAGGGCGCTGGATTGCTAATCCAGTGCGCTCTGCGCCCGGGGGTTCAAATCCCCCTCCCCGCGCGCGTTTCTGGAGAGACTCTATGAGCCCCCGCCGCCATGTCGTCCGGCACCTCGCGGGGGAGATGGCATGAAGAGCGTCGACCGCACCCAGGTCCAGCACATCCTGGCGGACGAGGAGGGGCGCTTCGTCCGCGAACACCCGAAGTCCCGGAAGCTGTTCGAGCGCGCGAAGAAGACCCTAATCGGCGGCGTTCCCATGAACTGGATGGTGGAGTGGCCCGGGCCCTTCCCCTTGTTCATGCAGGAGGCCCGCGGCGCGACGATCACGGACGTCGAAGGGCACCGGTACATCGACTTCTGCCTCGGCGACACGGGGGCCATGTTCGGCCATTCGCCGCCCGCCACGGTCGCGGCCGCGGCGCGCGCGATGCGGAAGGGCATCACGACCATGCTCCCCACGGAGGACTCCATCGCCGTGGGCCGGGAGCTGGCCAGGCGGTTCGGCGTCCCCTACTGGCAAATCGCGATGACCGCGACGGATGCGAACCGGTTCGCCCTGCGCATGGCCCGGGAGGCCACGGGCCGCCGCAAGATCCTCGTCTTCAACGGCTGCTACCACGGGACCGTGGACGAGGCCCTCGTGCGCTTCCTGGACGGGAAGGTCGTGCCCCGGGAAGGGGCCATGCCGCCTCCCGTGGACCCGGACCTCACGACGCGCGTGATCGAGTTCAACGATCTGCCCATGCTCGAGGCGGCCCTCGCGCCGCGGGACATCGCCGCGGTGCTCATGGAGCCCGCGCTGACGAACTGCGGGATCGTCCTCCCGGACCCGGGCTATCTCGAGGGGGTACGGGAGCTCACCCGGCGCACGGGCACCGTGTGGATCATCGACGAGACGCACACGTGGTGCGCGGGACCCGGAGGGTACACGGCGGCCCACGGGCTCGAACCCGACATGGTCACCCTGGGCAAGCCCGTGGCGGGCGGCATCCCGGCCGCCGCCTTCGGCGCGAGCCAGGAGATCTTCGACAAGACGATCGCGAACATGCTCGCCGAGACGACGGGCGTGAACGGCCTGGGGGGCACCCTGACGGGGAACGCGTTCGCCCTGGCGGCCATGCGTGCGACCCTGGAGAAGGTGATCACGAAGCAGGCGTACGACCGGATGATCCCCCTGGCCACGCGATGGACGGTCGGCGTGCGGAAGGCCATCGAGGACGCGGGCCTCCCCTGGCACGTGGTCCAGCTCGGCGCGCGCGCGGAGTACCGCTTCCGGGAGACGGCCCCGCGGAACGGCGCGGAGGCGATCGCGGCGAAGGACCGGCTCCTGGAGCGGTTCACGCACCTCATGGCGCTGAACCGCCGCATCCTGCTGACTCCCTTCCACAACATGGCCCTCATGTGCCCCGCGACCACGCGCGCCCAGGTGGACCGCCACACCGCGGTGTTCCGGGAGACCGTGGACGCCGCGGTCACGTAGAGGCCGCAAGCCCATGCAGATCAAGTCGTACGACGAGATCGATCCGACGGACGCGTTCCGATTGAGCTCGACCGCGTTCGGCTGGACCCTGACGGCGTCCGAGATGCGACGCATCTACCGCCGGGATCCGCGGTATGTGTACGGTCCCCCGGTGTACGCCGTGGACCGAGGCCGGGCGTTGGCCCAGGTCGTGCCCATGCGCTTCCCGGTCCGCCTCACGTCGGGCGTCGAGGACGTGGGCGGGCTGCAGGGCGTGTGCTCCCTGCCTTCCGTGTGGGGCCAGGGATACGCCCGCCGGCTCATGGAGCACGTGCACGCGATGTTCCGCGCCGACGGTCTGCGGATCTCCACCCTCACGACGAGCCGGAACATCCGCGGATACCGCGTGTACGGCCGGCTCGGCTATGTGGACGTCGCGCCGTTCTTCCGCGGGACGCGGGCCATCCCGAAGGACGGCCGGCCGTCCACGGGGCTCCGAATCCGCAGGGCGGGGAAGGGGGATCTCCCGAGGATTCACGAGCTGTACGAGCGAGCGACGCGCGGCCTCCTGGGATGGACGGAGCGCTCACCCCTGGAGCTGCCCGCCGCCTTCACGACGTTCCCATGGTTCCGGGGACGGTACCGGGTCGGGGTGCGAGGACGCACGATCGTGGGCTACCTCCGCTCGCGGCCCGACGGCGGGGCCCTCATGGAGGAGGTTCTCGCCCCCGCAGAGGGGGACTTCCGCACCCTCGTCGCGGGCATGGAGTCCAAGGCACGAGGAGGGGTCGCGACCGCGAACTGGATCACCTGCCGCCGGGACGCCCGTCGGTTCCGCCGCCTCGGATACCGCCTCGACCGGATCTCCGACACGACGATGGCCGTGCCCCTCACCCGGGACGTCCGGACCCGGGACCTACCCGCCCTCTTCGGCGGGACGGACGGGCAGTTCGTCCAGTATCCGACGGACGACTTCTAGGGCTCCGCCGCGGCCGTCCTCCGGCACACCTTGGTGGTCCCCACGTCCATTCCGAGGCGGGACGGGGATGCGGGCCTACGTCTTGACCCAGGTGAGGACCGGCATGGAACAGGAGGAGCTCGTCGCCCTCCAGGACATCGCGAGTCTCGAGGAGATCGACTTCCTCTTCGGGGAATACGCCTGCATCTTGACCGTGCAGGCCACGGACACGGCGACCCTGGCGCGTCTGATCACGGAGCGGATTCGGAAGGCGCCCGGCGTCGTCCAGACCACGACCCTTCTGGAGGCCCCGTTCGCCTGATGGGAGGACCGCGGATCCCTCCGTCCGGCGGGCGGGAAATCAACCTGGTTTAAGGTTAACTTTCGCCCCGGGCCTCGCGGGCCTCGGTGGTGTCCCCACGGAGGGATCAGTGCAGCGGGAACGTCTTCTCCCCCGCGCGGATCGCGACGGTCAGCCAGTTCTCCTTGGGCGGGAACGGGCAGACGTAGTCGTCGCTGTACGCGCAGTAGGGGTTGTAGGCCAGGTTGAAGTCGAGCACGTGCTCGCCCGAGGGGTCCTCCTCGATGTCCAGGTATCGGGCCGCCCCGTAGGATTCCTTGCCGGAGGTGGCGTCGCGGAAGGGCACGAAGAGGGAGGAATCCTCATGGTGGTGCCCGGGCTGGGGCGCGGCTTTGTAGGCGTACAGGCGCTGCGTGACGCCGTCCATCTCGAACTCGAAGTAGCCGTACCGGACCATGGGCCGCGGGATTCCCTTGGACGTGGCCAGGGTGACGGGCTCCGGGTTCGGCAGTTTCGTCAGGCGGACGTGGAGCCGGTACTCCGGGTCCGGCGGGAAGTACGCGAGCCCCATGAACTTGGCACGAATCGCCGGCGGAATGGGAGATTCGGGGTCCGTCCGGAAGTAGTAGTCCTTCTCCTTGCGCGCGAGCTCGAGGTCGCGGACGTAGTCGGCGGGCGAGGGGTCGCGGGCCATCGGGACCTGGACGCCGCCCCGACAGGATAAGGCTGCGCCTCATAGAGAGTAGAGGTCCGTCTTCGCCTTCGCGAGCATCTCCTTCTCCGGGGCGCCCAGATGGGAGGCGGGCACCTTGGCGTCCACCAGCTCGACGATGCTCGTGGCCGCGGCGATCTTCTGGGCCTGGGCCGCCTTCTTGATCAGGTCCGCCGCCAGGCGCGCTTTGAGCTTGGAGAGGCCCGCATCCTCGGGCGCGATGCCGAACATCTCCTCGAGCAGCTTGAGGGAGTCCTCGAAGCGGCCTTGCTTCGCGAGGGACCGGACCGCGCGTTCCAGCATGGTGAAACGGTGCACCGTGCCGGCGTCGAGGGGCATCGGGCCCGCAAGGGGGCCATGGCCCATATGCCTTGCGCGCCTCAGTACCGGGGCATCTCGGGGTCGACGCGGTCTGCCCACTCGTCGATGCCGCCCGCGAGGTTCTTCACCTTGCGGAACCCGAGCTCTCGGAGGAAGTTCGTGATCCGCGCGGAGCGCATGCCCGTCTTGCAGTACACGACGATCTCGTCTGCCGTGCTCAGTTCGCTCACGCGGCCGGGGACCTGGGCCACAGGCATGAGGACGGAGCCGTCCAGGTGGTTGATCTGGTACTCCAGAGGCTCGCGGACGTCAAGCAGGACGACGTTTCCGCCGTTGTCGAGCTTCGCCTTGAGCTCGTCCGGCGTAATCTGGAACTCCTCGCTCACCTGCTCGCTTGGCGCGTTCAGTCCGCAGAACTCCTCGTAGTCGATGAGCTCCTTGATCGTGGGGTGGGTCCCGCAGATGGGGCAGTCCGGGTTCTTCCGGAGCTTGAGCTCGCGGAACTTCATCCGGAGCGCGTCGAACACGAGGAGGCGGCCGACCAGCGTGTCCCCCTTCCCCAGGAGGACCTTGATCGCCTCGATGGCCTGGATGGAGCCCACGATCCCGGGCAGCACGCCGAGGACGCCGCCCTCCGCGCACGACGGCACGAGGCCGGGCGGCGGCGGCTCCGCGTAGAGGCAGCGGTAGCACGGACCCTTGGCCGCCCAGAAGACGCTCGCCTGGCCCTCGAAGCGGAAGATGGATCCGTACACGTTGGGCTTCCCCAGGAGGACGGCCGCGTCGTTCACGAGGTACCGCGTCGGGAAGTTGTCCGTCCCGTCGATGACCACGTCGTAGTCCTTCAGGATCCCGAGCGCGTTCTCCGACGTCAGGCGCTCCTCGTACGTCTGCACGTCCACGTTCGGGTTGATCGCCTCCACGCGCTCCTTGGCGACCTCGAGCTTCTTGCGGCCGACGTCCTTCGTGCCGTACATGACCTGGCGCTGGAGGTTCGTCACGTCGATCGTGTCGAAGTCCACGATGCCGATGCGGCCCACGCCCGCGGCGCCCAGGTACTGGAGGAGCGGGTTCCCGAGGCCGCCCGCGCCGACGACCAGGGCGGAGGACTGCTTGAGCCTGAGCTGGCCCGCCATGCCCACGTCGGGCAGGATGAGGTGCCGCGAGTAGCGTTTGATCTCCGCGGGCGTCAGCACATCCTTGCGCCGCGAGCCCATGGCCTCCATCACGGACGAGGAGCCGCCTGCGATGCTGGGGACGATGGAGATTGTATCGCCGTCCTTGAGGGAGGTCGCCTCCTTCTGCAGGTAGCGGATGTCCTCCTCGTTCACGTAGACGTTCACGAAGTTGCGGAGGTGGCCCTCGTCGTTGTACAGATGGCGGCGCAGGGCGTCGTACTGGCTCACGAGCGCGCCGAGCGCCTCGCGCACGTCCTTGGCCTGCACCTCGATCGCATCGCGGTTCGCGGCGTACTGCCGCAGCGGGGTGGGGATGAGGATCTTGATCGTCGCGCCCATGGAGGTGTCTCCTACCCCGCTGTTCTACTTAGGGTTTCTGCCGGCGCCCGCATGGAGGATGCTTGGGTATAAGGGCCTTGCCCCCACGCGGCTGTCCAATCGGAATAGGCATCGGGGCAGAGCCTCGGCTCCGGGCAAAACCGTTATACGCGACTGGGAGGCTCCGGTGTTCATGCGGTACGACGACCGGACGCTCGCGGGCGTCCTGTTCTTCTTCGGCTCCGTGGAGTTCCTCCTGGCCATGCTGGTCTCCGAGGGCAGCCTGCCTACGTACGTCGTCTCCTCCCAGCCCATCAGCGACCTCGGCGTGGGGCCCACCGCGGCCCTCTTCAACACGTCCATCGTCCTCCTCGGGCTGCTGACCCTCGCGGGCGCGTTCTTCTACCACCGGACGCACAAGACGCTCTGGATCACCGTGCCGTTCCTTCTGGCGGGCATCGGGCCTATCGGCGTCGGCTTGTTCCCGGAGAACCTGCCCGAGAACATCCGGTTCCTCCACGGCCTCTTCGCCCTCATCTCGTTCCTCTTCGGGGGCCTCGTAGCCATCCTGATTGCCACGCGCGTGCGACCTCCCTTCCGCTACATCTCCCTCCTCCTCGGCGTCCTCGGGCTCGTGGCCCTGGCCCTCTTCCTCGCGGGCCAGGACGCGGGCATCGGGTACGGCGGCATGGAGCGGATGATCGCCTACCCGGTCCTCTTCTGGGAGGTCGGGTTCGGCGGCTACCTCATGTCCTCCCCCGAGGGCGAGCCCGTCCCCGAAGCGCGGAAGGACACGGGCGCCTGAGCGCGGACAGGTTTGTCTTCCGGACCGGGCTGGATGATCGAGCGCCGGGACCGCGGCCGCGCGTTCCCGATGGTGGAACCCGGCTGACGGGCTCCCATCGCCCTCCGATCTGCTCCCTGGGAAAGAAGCGCATGGCGGGCAACCCGTAAATAGGGCCGGGGGGTGGTGACGACGGGGAAGCAACCATGACGAGCGAGAAAGTCCTGCGCTTTCAGGGCAAGAACGCAGACCTAGCCAAGCTGTCCCACCAGCTCGTGGACCAGCTCAAAGCCGACGGCTACAAGACCCAGACGACCACCGCGCCCCTGGGGACAATCATCCAGGCACAGAAGGCGGGTATCCTGCGGGACTTCATCACCGCGGACCGCTGCTTCACGATCATGGTCGCGGGCCAGCCCAACGACTTCACGATTCGCGTGGGAATCGGGAAGTGGCTCCGCGACATCGGCATCGCAGTGGTCGAGACCCTCCTCCTGACCGAGCTCTTCCTCGTCGTCGACGTCCCGGAGATGCTCTGGACCCGCCACGTGGAGAAGGGCGTCATCGCGGAGATCAACCAACTCGTCGCCTCGCCCGCGCTCGCGACGGCCCACTAGGCGATTTCGAGGGGCACGGGTTGGAACGACGCGCTCGTGCCTTCCAGGCTCCAGGCCCGCAGATCCTTCGGCACGCGGTCCACGATGCTCAGGATGACGTAGGAGTACCAGGGCCACGCGTGGGACCGGTCGAACTCGGACGGTTCCGCGGGATGGTTCGGATGGCTGTGGTAGAACCCGAGGATCTCGCGGCCTGTGCCCACCAGTTCCTTCTCCACCGCGAGGTGCTCCCGCGGATCGATTACGTACCGCCGCTCACGGTTCGTTTCCACCACGTTCGTCGCGCGCCGCAGCGCGGCCACCTTCCGCGGCTCCGTGGCGGTCCCAAGGAGGAAGCCGCAGCATTCCTCGGGGAACGTCTCGCGCGCGTGGGCCTCGATGGCCCGCACCTGGTCGCGGCTGAGGATGACCGTCAGATCGCCTCCTCCCAGTAGCGGTCCCCGAGGTACTTGTCTCCCGCGTCCGGGAAGACGACGACCACGACACCCTCCTGGATGCGCTCCGCGAGCCGCAGTGCCGCGTCGAGCGCCGCGCCGCTGGAGGTGCCCACGAGGTAGCCTTCGTCGCGGGCGAGGCGGCGGGCCGCGGCCTGCGCGTCCTCCGTGGCCACGGTCATCGTCTGGTCGGGAAGGGAGGCGTCCCAGATCCCGGGGACCTTCGCCGTCTCCAGGTGCTTCACACCCTCGATGCCGTGGAACGGGCTGTCCGGCTGGACGGCGACAAGCCGGATGTCCGGGTTCTTCTGCCTCAGGTAGCGGCCCACGCCGACGAACGTGCCCGTGGTGCCGAGGCAGGCGACGAAGTGGGTGATCCGCCCCCGGGTCTGGTCGTAAATCTCCGGCCCCGTGGTCTCGAAGTGCGCGCGCCAGTTCGCCTCGTTGTTGTACTGGTCGAAGTACCAGTACCGGTCCGGCGCGGACTCCGCCATGGCGCGCGCGACCCGCTGCGCGCCGTCCGTGCCCTCCGTGGCGGGCGTGAAGACGAGGTCGGCGCCGAACGCCCGGAGGATCCTCCGCCGCTCCACGCTGATGTTCTTCGGCACGCACAGGGTGACGCGGTACCCCTCCGCGGCCCCGAGCATGGACAGGGCGATCCCCGTGTTCCCCGACGTCGCGTCGAGGAGGGTCCACTTGGGCGTGAGGCCGCGCTTCTCCGCGTCGCGGAGCATGTAGAGGGCCGCCCGGTCCTTGACGCTGCCGCCCGGGTTGCCCCACTCCGCCTTGGCGAAGAGCTCGACGCCCGGGATGACGTCCTTCCAGATCCGGTCGAGCCGAAGGAGCGGCGTGCCGCCGATCAGGTCGGCCACGTTGGACGCCTTGGGCTCGGCGGGGTCGGGGACCATGCTGTGCGAAGGGCAACCGGCCGAGGCTTAATGCCCTTGCGCCGTCGACGCCTGGCCCAAGGCGGCTTGGAGCGCCCGCAGCGCCAGGAGGGCGCACTGTTCGCGGACCGAGCTCAGGGGGACGCCGAGGCCCTTCAGGACGGTGTCCCGGTCGAGGGCCCTCGCCTCCGCCAGCGTTTTCCCCTTCAACCCGTCCGTGAGCAGGGAGGCGCTCGCCATGCTGATCGCGCAACCTTCTCCGTCGAAGCGGACCTCCTCGATGCGATCGGAGCCGTCCACGCGGAGGGTCAGCGAGATCTCGTCCCCGCACAGGGGATTGGACTCCCGCGCGGCGTGGGTCGCGGGATCCAGCGTGCCGCGGTTGTGCGGGTGCTTGTAGTGGTCCAGGATCTGGGCCTGGTACGGCCCCGGGCCCGAGGCCATCTAGCTGAACACCTCATTGACTTTCAGGAGGGCCGCGGCGAGGCGGTCCGCGTCGTCCGTGTCGTTGTAGACGTAGAACGAGGCGCGCGCGGTCGCGGCCAGGTCGTAGCGGTCCATGAGGGGCTGCGCGCAGTGGTGGCCCGACCGGATGCACACCCCCTCCACATCGAGGATGGACGCGATGTCGTGCGGATGGGCCTTGTCCATCGTGAACGAGATGACGCCGCCGCGGTCCTTCACGTCCCGCGGCCCGTAGATCCGGACGCCGGGGATCTTCGCGAGCTTCTCGAGGGCGTACGCGGTGACCTCCATCTCGTGCGCGCGCACCGCGGGCATCCCGAGCTTGGACAGATAGTCCACCGCGACCCCGAGGCCGATGGCTTCCGCAATGGGAGGCGTGCCGCCCTCGAACTTGAACGGGACGTCGTTCCACTTCGCGGTCCCCAGGTGGACCTCGCTGATCATCTCGCCGCCGCCCAAGAGCGGCTCCGTGGCCTCGAGCACCTCCTTCTTCCCGTAGAGGATGCCGATCCCGGTCGGCCCGAGCATCTTGTGGCCGCTGAAGGCGAGGAAGTCGCAGTCCAGCGTCTGGACGTCCACGGGCATGTGGGGCACGCTCTGGGCTGCGTCGACCACGCACACGGCGCCGACCTCGTGGGCGCGCTTCGCAATTTCCTGCACGTCGTTGATCGTCCCGAGGACGTTGGAGACGTGGGCCACGGTCACGATCTTCGTGCGCTTCGTGATCAGGTCGTCGTACTGGTTCATCCGCAGATGACCCTCGTCGTCCACGTCGACGTACTTCAGCGTGATCCCCTTCAGGTCCCGGACGAAATGCCAGGGGACGTGGTTGGAGTGGTGCTCGAGGACCGTGCCGAGGACCTCGTCGCCTTCCTTGAGGCGGCCGCCCTTCACCGCGTAGCCGTACGCGATGACGTTGAGCGATTCCGTGGTGGACTTGGTGAAGGCGACCTCCATGGGGTCCTTCGCGTGGATGAACTCCGCGATGCGCTCCCTCGAGCCCTCGTACTCCCGCGTGGCCTCCTCGCCGAGCTCGTAGATCGCGCGGTGCACGTTCGCGTTGTACCGCGAGTAGTAGTCCGTCATCGCGTCGATGACCTGCCTGGGTTTCTGGGACGTGGCCGTGCTGTCCAGGTAGGTGAGGGGCTTGTCCCGCATCGTCCGCTGCAGGATGGGGAAGTCCTTCTTGATCTCGGGGACGTTCAGGAGGGCCTTCGCGGTGCGCGCCATGGAGTCCACCTCTCTCGATGCGACCCGGCTTACTTGAATCCTTGTGTCGGACTCATTCAAGCGTGACCACGTCGGCCTTCCGCTCCAGGGCCGACTTGAGCGTGTGCCAAGCCAAGCTGGCGCACTTCACGCGGAGCGGGAACTCGCTCACGCCCTGGAAGACCGCGAGCTTGCCGAGCGTCTTCTGGTCCGCGGGCGAGCCGGGCTGGCCGGTGATCATCTCGTGGAACCGATCGAAGAGCGCCTCGGCCTCCGCCTTCGTCTTGCCCTTCACGGACTCCGTCATGATCGATGCAGAGGACTTGGAGATCGCGCAGCCCTGCCCCTGGAAGCTCACGTCGACGATGCGGTCGCCGTCCATCCTGAGGTAGACCGTCACGCGGTCGCCGCAGAGCGGATTGTTTCCGTCCGCTTTCACCGTGGCGTCCGCCAGCGGGCGGTAGTTCCGGGGATTCTTCGTGTGGTCCAGGATGACCTCCTGGTAGAGCTCTCGCAGGTCCGCCATCACGACGCCTCCGCCCGGCCGGGAAGGCCCCGGGCGCTCATAAGGACTCCCGGATGGCCTCGCTCCCGGGGAGGCGGGAGAGGACGAGCTGGTCCAGCTTGATCCGCATGGAGGCCACCTTGACCTGGTTGATGATTTCCGAAGCGAAGGCGTACGTCAGGAGAGTCCGGGCCGCGTCCTCGTCGATGCCGCGTGAGCGGAGGTAGAAGATCGCGTTCTCGTCCAGCTGGCCGACCGTGGATCCGTGGTTGCACTTCACGTCGTCGGCGAGAATCTCCAACCCGGGGGTGGAATCCGCGAAGGCCTCCTGGGACAGGAGCAGGTTCTTGTTCGTCTGCCGCGCGTTCGTCTTCTGCGCATCCTTGCGGACGAGAATCTTCCCGTAGAAGATGCCGCGGGACTTCGCGTCCAAGATGCCCTTGAACTGCTCGACGCTCGTGCAGTTGGGCTTGCTGTGGTCGATGAACGTGTGGTTGTCGCAATGCTGCGCGTCGTGCAGGAGGTACAGTCCGTTCAGCGCGAGGCTGCCTCCCTCGTCACGGAAGAGCGTGCGGATGTCGTTGCGGACCGTGCCGCCGCCCAGGTCGAACGAGGTCGAGGTGACCGCGCTCCCGCGTCCCTGGACGAGGGCCGTGTTGGAGACGTGGACCGAGGCCTCGCTCTCCCGCTGCATCTTGTAGTGTTCCAGACTCGCGCCGCTCCCGACGCGGATCTCCGTGACCGCGTTCGTGAAGTAGGCGCCCCTGTCCAAGCCGACGTAGGACTCGATCACGGTGGCCTGGCTCTCCTCCTCGAGGACCACGAGGTTCCTCGGGTAGGAGACCGTCGGAGGATCCTGAGATGCGGACACGTACAGGAGATGGATCGGCTCCTCGACCACCCGGCCGCGGGGTACGTGGACGAGCGCGCCGTCCTGCAGGAACGCCGTGTTCAGGGCGGCGAATGGATGCCGCTCCACGGTGGCGACCTTCCCGAGGTCGTGCTCGAGGGTCTTCGGGTCGAAGTGGAGGATCTCGTGGAGATTGCCGACGCGCACGCCCTCGGGGAGCCACCGCAGGTAGGAGAGCTTGGGCGCGAAGCGACCGTCCACGAAGACGAGCTGGCTGCACTTGAGCACGCCGAACGTGTAGGCCTCGATCAGGTCGCCCGGGATCCGGGGTGCCTCGGCGAGCGGGTCGAACGCGAAGGGCGAGCGCACGATCGGCGCGACGTTTGTGTGCTTCCAGTCCTCGTCCTTGAGGGTCGGGAAGCCGTTCTTCTGGAAATGGCCCATCGCGGTGGTGCGGACCTTCCGGAGCCAGGCGGGTTCCGAATCCGCCGTCGCCTTGGCGAACGCGTCGAACGCCGCGAGGTACGGGTCGGTCAGGCTCATGGTCACGGCCACGCGCGCGCCTCCTGGCTCAGTGACCCACCGCAGTCGGTGCCGGTGCGGCCGTCCCTTCTTCGATCCCGAGCCCCGCGTACCCGGTCTTCTCGAGTTCCTCGGCGAGCTCCTTGCCGCCGCTCTTCACAATCCGCCCGCCCGCGAGCACGTGCACGAAGTCGGGCACGATGTAGTGGAGCAGCCGGGAGTAGTGGGTGATCACGAGCATGCCCCGGTCCTTGCTGCGCATGCTGTTGACCCCGTTGGCCACGACGCGGAGCGCGTCGATGTCCAGGCCCGAGTCCGTCTCGTCCAACACGGCGAGGCGGGGCTCGAGGACGGCCATCTGGAAGATCTCGTTCCGCTTCTTCTCGCCGCCGGAGAAGCCCTCGTTCAGGCCGCGCTTCATGTAACCCTCGTCCAGACCGAGCAGCTTCATCTTGTCCTCGATCAGGTTGAGGAACTCCATGGCGTCCAGTTCGGGCTGCCCGCGGTACTTCCGCACTGCGTTGACCGCGGCCTTCAGGAAGTACGCGTTGCCGACCCCGGGGATCTCCACGGGGTACTGGAAGGCCATGAAGATGCCCTCGCGGGCGCGGTCCTCCGGCTTCATGGTCAGGAGGTCCTTGCCGTCGAAGAGGACCTGGCCGGACAGCACCTGGTAGTTCGGGCGGCCGGCGAGGACCTGGGCCAACGTGGTCTTCCCGGAGCCGTTGGGCCCCATGATTGCGTGAACCTCGCCCGGCTTGACCGTGATGTCGATGCCGCGAAGGATGTCCTTGTTCGCGACGCGCGCGTGCAGGTTACGAATCTCGAGCAGTGCCATGTCGGGCCTCCCACGGGACCGGGTCGGCATTCAGCCGACGGTCCCCTCCAACGCGAGACTGTAGGAAATGAGTTTCTGCGCCTCCACGGCGAACTCCATGGGGAGGTTGAGGAAGATCTTCTTGCAGAAGCCGTTCACGATCATCGACGTGGCGTCCTCCGGGGTGATCCCGCGCTGTTGGCAGTAGAAGAGCTGGTCGTCCCCGATCTTGGACGTGGTCGCCTCGTGCTCCATCTGGGCCGTGGGTTCCATGACCTGGATGTCCGGGAACGTGTGGGCGCCGCACTGGGAGCCGAGGAGGAGGGAGTCGCACTGGGAGTAGTTCCGCGCGCCCGTGGCGCCCTTGAGGATCTTGACCATGCCGCGGTACGTGTTCTGTCCCTGGCCCGCGGAGATCCCCTTGGAGATAATCGTGCTCCGCGTGTTCTTCCCGATGTGGTGCATCTTCGTGCCCGTGTCCGCCTGCTGGCGGTTGTTCACCACGGCCACGGAGTAGAACTCCCCGATGGAGTCGTCCCCTTGGAGGATGCAGCTGGGGTACTTCCACGTGATCGCGGACCCGGTCTCCACCTGGGTCCAGGAGATCTTGGAGCGGGCGCCCAGGCACTTGCCCCGCTTGGTCACGAAGTTGTAGATGCCGCCCTTGCCCTGCTTGTCGCCCGGGTACCAGTTCTGGATCGTGCTGTACTTCACCTCGGCGTCGTCCAGGGCGACGAGCTCGACGACCGCGGCGTGGAGCTGGTTCTCGTCGCGCATTGGTGCCGTGCAGTTGTGGACTGCAAATCCCTTCACGAGGTAGGTGTGCGGCGCTCGCCGGGTCTCGAAGTTGTAGACAATCCCCGCAAAGGCTTGGCGCCGGACCCTCCACACCGGGACGAGGAAGTATCCCTCCCGGCGCTTGACCGACTTTCCTCGCGTGTTCTCGTGGTAAACCACCCAATATCGCTTCTTGTGATGCACCGTCCTACCATCTCGCATTCGCTCGTCGGAGGCTTCCTGGGTGTTGATGAATGCGTAGGTACCCTGGCGGGCGAAGAGCTCTTGCAGCTGGAAGGCGAGCTCTCGGGATACGGTACATGCACGGACGCCTCGGAGACGTCCAGACCGGCTCGGCCTCGCAGCCACGCTGCCGTCCCCTTCCATGTAGGCATCGAGCACCAATTTCTGCCGCTGCGGAGGAAGATCCATGACGACCTTGCTCAGGCGCTTGCCCACGGCGTACTTGCCTCCATGTTCCACAAGGAGCCGGTAGAGTTCCTGGGAGTAGACGACAATGTAGGCACCGTGCCGCTTCGTGTCCACCGTGACGGACGGCCGCTTGCCTGTGACGCGTTCGATGAGCCGGCTGGCATCCTGAATGGTGCGCTTCTCATGCGAACCGAACGAGAGTTCGACGGCATCATAGCCGTTGAACCGCGTGGCGCTGCCCTCCGCCACATAGTATCCGAGGAGAGCTAGGAAATCGTCGCTGAGCTGCGGGTTGTCGCGCGATACCCGGTTGACAGGGAAGACGAGAAGGTCGCCGGGTCGCAGCTCGGCCGCACGGACGAACTCGGGATTCGCCCGCTTGAGCCTCTTGGCGTCGATGTCCGGCCATCGCCCCGCGGACCTCAGAGAACTCCGGACACGCTCACGGCGAATCGCGAGGACAGGGTGCTCCGTGGTCACGTGGAATCGGTTGCCCGTGCTCCGGGGGGTCACCTCGATCAAGTCGCCTTGATAGTATCGGCGCAAGAGCTTGGACACCTCGGCCTCGCGGCCCTCGCTATTGAGCACGGTGTGGTGCAGCTGGACATCTACCGCGGGCACCATCGCTTCGCCGGTGGAAATCTCCTCCCAGTCGGGCAGGCAGCCCTCCAGGTAGGAGACGTACGCGCCCTCGTCCGCGACGATCAGCGTGCGCTCGAACTGGCCCGTGTCCTGGGCGTTGATCCGGAAGTACGTGGACAGCTCCATGGGGCAGCGCACGCCCTTGGGGACGTAGGCGAAGGAGCCGTCGCTGAACACCGCGCTGTTCAGCGCGGCGAAGAAGTTGTCGTTGTACGGGACGACGGACCCGAGGTACTTCCGCACGAGGTCCGGGTGCTCCTTGACCGCCTCGGAGAAGGAGGAGAAGATGATCCCGAGCTCCGCCAACTTGGTCTTGAACGTCGTGCCCACGGACACGCTGTCCAGGACCGCATCCACCGCCACCCCGGCGAGGCGCTCCTGCTCCTGGAGTGGGATGCCCAGCTTGCCGTACAGGTTGCGGATCTCCGGGTCGATGTCTTCGAGGCCCTTCACGGGCTTCTTGGGCTTCGGGGCGGCGTAGTAGATGATGTCCTGGTAGTTGACCGGCGGATAGGTGACGTTGGCCCAGTGGGGCTCCTTCATCGTGATCCAGTGGCGGTACGCCTTGAGTCGCCACTCGAGGAGCCAGTCGGGCTCGCCCTTCTTCTGGGAAATCAGGCGGACGACGTCCTCGCTGAGACCCTTCGGGAGCCGCTCCTCCTCGACGTCGGAAACGAACCCGTACTTGTACTCGCGGTCCGCCATTTCCTGTTCGAGCTTCGTCTTGGTGACCATGAGGAGTCCCCCTGTGCAGGGGTATGATTCTCCAAGTATAACGATGTTATATATACCTTTGGTAGCGGCTGACAGAAGCGGCCCGACAAGGCGCGGAATGGGTGTCCCGCCTCGGAAGACTTAAGTCACGGCCCTGCGTACGAAGCGCGGGAAGCGAACGCTGTGATGGCCTCGTCGGAAGCAACCCAAGTCATCGTCACCTCGAACGCGGTGCGCCGCATCCACTACCTGCGCGAGAAGGAGAGCCGCCCCGCGGCGGCCCTTCGCCTGCGGATCATCGCGGGCGGATGCAGCGGCATGCAGTACCGCATGGACCTCGCGGAGACGCCACGGCCCACGGACATCATCATCACGGCGGAGGACGCGAAGGTCTTCGTCGACCCGAAGAGCCTCGTCTACCTCCAGGGGTCCACCCTGGACTACGAGGAGGACCTGCTCGGCGGCCAGTTCAAGATCATGAACCCAAACGCGAAGCACTCCTGTTCTTGCGGCCTGAGCTTCACGATCTAGGCAGGCCTGACGGTTCAGAGGGCCTGGGCGATCATCTCGGCCAGGTCCACGATGCTGATCTTCATGTTCCGCTGCCTGGCCACCTGCTCGAAGTGGCGCTCCGCGTGCGGGCAGGTCGTCACCAGGGAGGTGGCGCCCGTCTCCACGGCGTCCTCGATGCGCCTCGATCCGACATTGGCCGCCTGGTCCGGATAGACATCCGGGAAGCCTCCCCCGGCTCCTGAGCACAGGGCGTCCTCGCGGCTCGGGACCATCTCGAGGATCTTCAGGTCCTTGACGAACTTGAGGGCCTGTCGCGGCGAGTCGTACGAGCCGCATACGCGGCTCATGTGGCACGCGTCGTGGAACGCGACCTTCTGCGGGAGGGACTTCGTGAACGCGATTCGCTTCTCCCGGACGAGCTTCTCCACGTAGTGGGAGATGTGGTAGACACTGAAGGGAGGATTGCCGCCCCAGTCCTTGTAGTCCCGGTAGAACGCGCGGTAGCACTCCGCGCAGGCGGTGACCAAGGCCTTCGCACCCGTCCGTGCGACGGCCTCCAGGTTGTGAGGCATGATCTGCTTCTCGACTTCCCGGCGGTAGCCCATCCGCGCGAGCGGCGCGCCGGAGCACCATTCCTCGGGGCCGAGGATCTTGTAGGTCACCTTGGCCGCGTTCAGGATCTTGATCACGGCCCGGGCCACCTGCTGCTTCTCGTAGCTCGCCACGCAGCCGACCCAGTAGACGACCTCGGGACTCTCCGACTGCACGGCCTCCGGGGGCAGCCAGGCCGCCCGCTCCTTGGGGTCCCTGCCGTAGATGTTATGGCTCTCCCGCACGTTGAGCAGGTACGGCTCCAGCTCCTTCCGCGCGTGGCCCGACTCGACCATCCAGCCCTTCACGTCGTCCCAGAGGGTGTCGAAGGGGATGTCGACCGGGCAGACCTCCGCGCAGGCGCCGCAGCCCGTGCACTCCCAGGCGCTCGCGGCGAACTCCTCCCCGGGCTTCACGTGCCTCCGGAGGAGGCGGTCCAGGGGGCCCCGCAGGTCGTACTGCCGGAGGGCGAAGACGCGGCCGCGAGGGGACATGCTCTCCCAGCCCGCCTCCTGGTACGCGGGGCAGACCGGGACGCAGTACCCGCACATCGTGCACGCGTGCAGGTGTTCCTCAATGGGAGGCATCTTCGCAAGCCGGGCCATGACATCACCTACGCCGTCAACTGCGGAGCTCGGCGAGCTCCTTCCCCGCCTCGGCCGCGAGGGCCCGGTCCTCCTTGGCGAGATCCTCGAGCAGCGCGCGGGCCTTCCCCGAACTCGCGGCGGCGGACTTCTCGAACAGGTCCGCGGACTTGCGAGCGGTCTCCGCGGCGATCTCCCACGCCTTGGTCAGGGCGATCTCCTTCTCGAACGTGTACCGGGCCGTCCCGCACTTGGGGCACTGGCTCGGCATGGTCTTCGTCTCCACGACGTGGCCGCAGACGTAGCACTCGGCCTTGGAGACCGCGTCGAGGGGGTACAGGTTCGGGTAGAAGGCTCCCTCCTTGGCCGAGGGACCCGTGAGGGCCTCGAGCTTCGCGAGCTGGGCGGCCTTGCGGCGGCCCAAGTCCTCGAACGTCACCTTGACCCGCGTGTCCGCGGAGACGACCTGGGCCAGCTCGTAGAACGCGACGCCCTCGAGCACCGCGCCCAACGCGCGCTGCAGAGAATCCGCCTCGCTCGCATGCTTCGCGGTCAAAGGAATCGGCCACCCGAGGAGCCAATAGTGGGCTGGGATACCGCGAAGGGCATATCAATCTTCGCGCTTCGCGCGGACGGCCGCGGAAGGGTGGGCCACATGGAGGAGTTCAGAGTCCCCAGCCGAACTGTTTCTTGGCCGTTTCCGACATCATCTCGGGGGTCCACGGCGGCTCCCAGACGACGGCCACGTTGGCCTCCTTCACGCCCGGCAGTTGCTCGATCTTCCGCTTCACGTCGGCACCCATGTACGCGGACGCGGGGCAGCCCGGCGCGGTCAGGGTCATCTTGACCTCCACCTTGCCCGTGGACTCGTTGATGTCGATGTTGTACACGAGCCCGAGGTCGTAGATGTTGATCGGGATCTCGGGGTCGTAGCACTTCTTCAGGACCGTGATCACTTCGTCCTTCGTGGGCATGGATGACCTCCGTGCGACCCGAAGTACGGGGTGGCGGGATATGAACGTTCCGTCCAATTCAGGGCCGCAACGGGCGCCGGGCCGCGAAACCGCCCTCCAACGTATGCCAGAAGGCCACGGACCCTTCCCCGCGCTGCCAGCAAAGGTACGCGATGCTGCCCTCGACCCAGCCGGGGAAGTCGATCAGACCCTGCCCCGTGTCCTTGAGCTCGCAGCCCAGGGAGCGGATCTCCCGGATGTCCGCCTCCACGTCCTTCTGAACGGTGGCCTCCTGAGCCACCAGGGCCTCGTAGACCGTACGCTCCTCGGGAGGCATGCCGTCGCCCGTCGAGTGCCAGTAGGCCTGGGCATCCTCCACCAGGTCCCGGATCTCTCGCAGTCGAGCTAGCTTGGGGTCCATCCGACGGAAGATCTCCGTGAGCCGCGGCAGGAGCGCGTTCGCTTCGTCGACGGTGAACAGACGCGCCGGGCCGAAGGGCTGCATCCGAAGGTCCACTGGGCCTTCCATCCCGTTCCTCCGCCAATGGTTAGGGCGTCCGAAGCCTATGAGGCTATGCCAGGCACGGTCAGGCCAGCCCGTGTTCCGACTTCACGGCCCGCGCGGCCTGGACCATGACCTCGAGCTTGGCCTTCGCCTCGTCCACGGTGCGCGTCTTGAGGCCGCAGTCCGGGTCGATGACGAGCTTCTGGGGGTCGAAGAGGGAGAGGGCCTTCTCGATGCGGTCCATGACCTGGGCCCTCGGTTCGATCACGTGGCTGTGGACGTCGACCACGCCGAACGCGATTTCTTTCTTCAGGGGATCGCGGCGGAACCGGTCCAGGAGGTCGAGGCTCGAATTGGACATCTCCAGATCCAGCTGGTCGACGGGGAGGCGGTTGAAGTACGGGTAGATGTCCTCGTAGTTGCCGTAGCAGGTGTGGAGGACCGTCTTCGCGTCGAGACCCTGGGTCACGAGCCCGACGGCCTTCACGACGAGGGGGAGCTCATCGGAGCGCGCAGAGAGGGCGGGCTCGTCGACCTGGATGACCTGGGCGCCCGCGGCCTCCAGGTCCCGGGCTTCCTTGTGGAGGAGACCCGCGAACGCCAGGGCGGCCTCCTCCCGCGACCCGTAGTGCTCGTCGAAGGACCAGTCCATCAGCGTATACGGACCCGTGATCATGCCCTTCACGGGCTTCTCCGTCCGCTCCTGGGCGAAGCGGAACCACTCCACGCTGATGGGCCGCGTCCGGCGGAGCTCGCCCACGATGACGGGCTTCTTGTAGTACCGGTTGCCGTAGGAGCGGACGAGCCCGGAGACCTCCATGCCGTCCAGGTTCTCGGCGAAGTACGTGGCCATGTCGCCGCGGTACTGCTCCCCGTCCACGAGGACGTCCAACCCGACCTCCTCCTGGAACCGGAGCCACTCCGTGGTGGCCCGCTCCTCGAGTTCCCGGAGTGCGGCGGCCTTCAACGCGCCCTTGGACGCCCGGGCCCGCGCGCGCAGGAGGTAGTCGGGCTTCGGGAAGGAGCCCACCGTGGTCGTCTCCAGCGCGGTCACGGACCCCCTCCGATGCGGCGCGCGGTCTCCGCAAGCACGGCCAGCTTCTGCCGCGCCCTCTCGCGTGGGAGGAACTCGAGGCCGTTGGAGGGGGAGAGGTACGCGCGATCCAGGTCCACGCGGTCGCCGAGCTCCTGGACGCGGGTCGCGAGGGCTTGGGGGTCCTCGAGCTTCGTGTTCCTCGCGTCGACGACGCCGAGGGACAGGGGCGTCTCGGACCCGTGCCGGACCACCTGGGCCCAGGTCTTCGCCCCCTGCACGAGGTCGAGACCCAGGACGTCGATGGGCAACTCGAGCAGGTCCCGGTAGATCTTGGCCACATCGCCGAAGTACGTGGCCAGGGTGAGCTCGGCGGAGCCCTTCCGCGCGCACAGGGTCCCCAGGGTCTCCGCGACGAGGGCGAGGTCCTCGGGCCTGCGCGTCAGGATGGGCTCGTCCACCTGGAGGTGCTGGACGCCGGCCAATCGCAGGACCGCGACCTCCTCGGCGAGGGCGTCCGCGAACGCGGCGGCCAGCACCCGCGTCTTCCCGTAGTGCCGGTCGAGGGCCAAGGTGGCGAGGGTCACGGGACCCGGGAGGACGGCCTTCACGGGCGCCTTGGATGCCTCCTGGGCGAAGCGCCACGCATCCAGGAGGATAGGATTCGTCCACCGGACCGGGCCGACGACGACGGGCTGGCGGTAGTACGTGTTCGTGTCGAAGTACCGCACGAGGCCCCCCACTTCGATCCCCTCGAGCGCGCGCGCGACGTGGCTCTGGCTGTCGTACCAGGACACCTGGCCATCCGTGACCACGTGGATGCCCGCGGAGGCTTGCTCCCGGAGCACGGCCCTCACGACCTCGCGCTCCGCGGAACGGACGTCCGATTCGGAGGCCGCGCCCTTGTCGAACCGCGCGATGGCCCGGCGGAGGACCTGCTCCCCGGCGGTGTCCCCGATCCTCGGGTAGGTCCCCACGACCGTGGTCTGCACCCTGGTCACCTGGCGGGCCCCAGGCCTCGGAGCCTTCGGCCGGCCGAAATCAAGGGTGAGATAAAAGGCTCTACATGCGGAAGGGAATAGGAATATTCGGCGCGGTCACTTGGCCAGCGCCTCTTCCGTCTGTTCCTCGAGCAGCTTGACCTCGCCCTGCTTGTTGATGTGGTAGAAGCCCTGGAGATCCTTGTAGCCGATCTCCTCCATGTAGAGGCAGTCCACGGGGCACACGTCCACGCACTGCTGGCAGCCGATGCACTTCGTGTAGTCGAACTCGGGCACCACGATGGGCTTGCCCCGGCGGTCGTTGGGACCGTCGAGCATGTCGATGCACCGCGTGGGGCACTCCCGCTCGCACTTGCGGCAACCGATGCAGACGTCCACCTCGCAGATGGGGTGCTCGCCCGAGCGGTTGATCAGGACCGTCTCCTTGTCCGAGACCTCATCGGGCATGCGCAGCTCCTCGCTGCGGTAGTACAGGTCCTCCCGCGCATAGTCCGCATGCTCGAACTCCTGGGTGAAGTTCCATGCGTCCGTGGGGCAGTACTCCATGCAGTTGCCGCAGAAGAGGCAGTGGCCGATGTCCACGGCGGGCCGGCGGATGATCTTCTTCATCTCGTCGAGCATGGCGCGGCTCGGGTGCAGGTAGGGATCGTCCTTCTCCACCTCGTGGAACTCGAAGTAGATGCACTCGTTGGGGCAGACCTTGGCGCAGAGCTCGCAGCCGATGCACTTGTACCAATCGATGCTGTGCTGCCCGCGGAACGCGGCCGGGAGCTCCACCTTCTGGTACGGATACAGGTGGGTGACGGGCTTGCGCCCGCCCGGGACGAGCTTGTTCACGATGGGCAGGGTGACCAGGGTGTTCCGGAGGGCCGCGCCGAGGGGGCGGAAGATGCCGCCGACCGTGTGGGTCGGGCGCACCCGGGTCAGGTCAGTGTCGGACTTGGGGGACTTCATACGTGTAGTCTCCTCGTTGGAGGTCCATGAGCTCGCCCTCGCGCGAGCTGACCAGGCGGCCCTTCTTCGTCTTGATCCAGCCGGTCCGCTCGGCCTTGATCTTCGCGCTGAGCTTGAGGAAGCCGTCGATCAGGGCCTCCGGGCGGACGGGGCATCCCGGGATGAAGATGTCCGTGGGCACGAACGTGTAGGAGCCCTTCACGACACTGTAGGAGTCGTAGTACGGCCCGCCGCAGATCGTGCACTCCCCCATGGCCATGACCCACTTGGGGTCGGCCATCTGCTCGTACAGGCGCCGCACGGCGGGACGGAGCTTGAGGGAGATGGGGCCGTTCAGGAGGAGGACGTCGCACTGCCGGGGCGAGCTGCGGTAGATCACGCCGAACCGCTCCACGTCGTAGCGCGGGTCCGAGGTCGCGGCCATCTCAATCGCGCAGCACATGATCCCGAAGTGCAGCGGCCACGTCGAGTTGCGCTTGGCCCAGTTGAAGAACTCGCCGACGAGGCCCTCCTTCATCCTCTTGACCATGGCGCCGCCCGGGCCGCGCTTGAGCGGCGCGTCGATGTTCTCATCGACCCACTTGAGGAAGTCCTTGGACCGCAGGCCGACGATGTTGACCTGTTCGGGACGCTGGATCATGGGGGGTGCCTCGTCGCTCCGGGGCTGCGGCGCACCGCGTAAACCGGGGGGCTTCTTAACCCTTCTCACGCGCATCCGGGCTTAAACCCTGAGCGATTGTCGCTACGAGGGTTGACGGTCCCCGAGTCCGCCCCAGGTCTCCCACCACTTCAGGGACGAGAACAGGAACCCGGGGTTGAGCAGGCCGTGCGCGTCCAAGGCATCCTTGACCGCGCGCAGGGGCTCGTAGACCTCGGCGCCCCAGACCCGGGGAAGGATGTCCGCGCGGAGGCGGCCGATCCCGTGCTCCCCCGAGGGCGCGCCCTGGAACCGTCCGAGCAGCGCGTCGTCAAACTCCCCCCGGAGGGCCATCATGCGCTCCAGGTCGCCGGGATCCGTGGGGTCGAACACGGGCCGGCTCAGGCGATACCGCGGCGCGACGTCGCGGACGAGGCGGTCCGCCACGGCCTCCAGATCGCCTCGTCGAACTCGACGAGGACGAGGGCCCGCGTCTGGGGCGGGATACCGTGCGCGTCCCGCCCCCGGGGACGTCCAGGGGGTCGCCGTCGATGCCCTCGATCGCGCTAGCTCGCAGGGGCAGGAGGTGGCTCACCGGGGGACCCATGTCGCCGAACGCGTCCAAGAGGAAGAGTCCGGTGATTGTGCGGGCGGGCAGGGGGCGGACCCGCAGCGTGGCCTCCGTGACGACGCCCCGGGTGCCCTCGCTCCCGATGAGGAGCCCGGGGAGGGAGAGCGAACCCCGGTCGAGCGCGTCGAGGAGGGGGGGCGAGACCGTAGCCGCATGCGTGCTTCCGGACTGGGCGGAAGCAGGCCCGGATGGCCGCCCCGTGATCCTCCAGGACGCGGTCCGCCCCGAGGGCCTCGCGGATGTCTCGGAGCGCTTCCGCGATCCCAGGTGCCGTCCCGGCCATCCGGGCGCGGGGAGGACACGACGCGGCAAAGGGCTTTGCGCGCTCCGCGGTGGGTTCCCGGAGCGCCGCCTGGCGCCCGGAGTGTCACTCCGGCTAGTGACAGCTTTTTAGCCCGCGGTCGGGATATGAGGCGCCCCGGAGGGGTTGCGAACGCCCGTCAGCCAGGAACGAATCGGGAAGCTCACCTCGTTCGGACTGACGGACTACGAGGCGCGGGTCTACCTGGCTCTCCTCGACCTCGGGACCTCCTCCGCGTCGCAGATCCCCGCTGCCTCCCAGGTGCCGCGGACGCGGGTCTATGCGACCATGAAGCAGCTCCATGGGAAGGGGCTCGTCCAGATCCTCCCTGAGAAGCCGCTGCGGTACAAGGCGGCCCCCCTATCGGCGTACCTCAAGAGCCTCGCCGAGGACCACCGCCGGAAGGCGGCCCAGATCTCGACGGACGCACTGGCCCTCGCCGACGAGTTCACGGTGGCCCCGCGGGAGGCGTCGGACCGGCCCGGACGTTTCGAGGCGATCTATGGCCGCCGCAACGTCCGCGACCGGCTCGTCGAGATGATCCAGGGCGCCGAGTCCGAGATCATCGCGATCGGGTCCATGCACAGCCCGGCGCGGATCGTGCACGGCCTGGGCGTGGACCTCGAGGCGAAGGCCGCGGCCGGGGTCGGCATCAAAATGGCCTTCTTCCTGAGTGCGGCGAACGCGTCCGAGGTCCGGAGCTTGGGCCGCTACGCCGCCGTCCGCCACCTCGACTTCTTCACACCGGCCTGCCGGCACGGGGTGGACGGCAAGGAGTTCCTCATGAGCCATCCCATCCCGGACGACGACTCGCCCTTCCGGGGCGACGACATCGCGATCTGGACGGACGACCCGGCCATCGCGTCCGCCATGGCCCAGATGACCGAGCGGATTTGGGAGATGGGCAAGCCGGCGCCCGGGAGGGCCCGTCCCGCGGCTCCCCGGGCGAAGCACGGCCGGTTCACGCCGACGGCAGAATCGTGAGCTTGGCCAGGAGCTTGCTGATGTCGGTCAGCGGTTCGCCGCGCGGTCCCGCGATGCGCTGCTCCGCGGGAGTCCGCTGGTAGTACGTCGGGATGCGCTGCCGGATCCGCTCGCCCATGTCGGGGACGTGCTCGTTGTTGTAGAACACGCCGATGGGGATGCGGTCGCCCCACTCCAGCGCCTTCTCCAGCGCGAGCTTGGCCTTGTCCTCGATCTCCGTGGGGTCGTGGACCACGGGGTCGTACGTCGCCGGGTCCAGCTTGTAGACCCGCGGCAGCGGACGCCCGCCGTTCTGGTCCGCCCGGTCCTCGCCGCCGTACCACTCCTTCGTGTTGATGTCGTTGTACGTCGGGCAGGGCTGCAGGACGTCCAGGAACGCGTAGCCCTTGTGCTGGATCCCCTGGACGATCAGGTCCTTGAGGTGCTTCACGTCGTAGGAGTAGCCGCGGCCCACCCACGTCGCGCCGGCCGCTAGGGCGAGCCAGATCGGGTTCACCGCGTCGTTGATGTTCGGGTGGGCCAGGGACTTCGTCTGGACGCCGAGCTTGAGGGTGGGCGCCGCCTGCCCCTTGGTCAGGCCGTACACGCCGTTGTCGTGGAGGATGTAGAGCATGTCCAGGTTCCGCCGGCCCGCGTTCACGAAGTGCGCGCCGCCGATCCCCATGCCGTCCCCGTCGCCGCCGACGGCGACGACCTCCAGGTTCGGGTTGGCGAGCTTGATCCCCTGGGCCACGGGCAGGACGCGGCCGTGCAGCGTGTGCACCCCGTACGTCTTGATGTAGTGGACCGTCTTCGCGGAGCAGCCGATCCCGGAGACCATGGCCACGCGGTAGGGGTCGAGCTTGAGCTCGGCCAGGGCCATCTGGATCGTGCGAAGGATGCCGAAGTCGCCGCAGCCGGGGCACCAGTCGTTGTGGACCTCGGTTGCGTAGTCCGCCGCCTTGAGCACCTGTTCAAGCGCCATGGGTCAACACCGTCCTGCGGGGAACCTGGCCGTGGATGATCGCCTTGACCGCGTCGTGGACCTCGTTGTTGGACATGGGACGGCCGTTGTACTTCACGACCAAGTGGGTCATGTCCACGCCCGTCCGCTCCCGAATCAGGCCCGCGAGCTGCGCACTGAAGTTCATCTCGATGTCCACGCGGCGCTTCGCCCGGGCCAGGAGGGTCATGACGGCCTCCGAGGGGAAGGGGTTCAGGAGCCGCATCTGGAGGAAGCCGACGGACTCCTTCTCCGCATGGAGGCGGTCCAGGGCGTCCAGGATGGGGCCCTTGGTCGACCCCCAGCTCACGATCACGGTCTCCGCGTCCTTCGGGCCGAAGTAGTGAAACTTCACGGAGTCCGGGATCTCCTTCGACGCGAGCTCGAGCTTGGCCTCCCGCTTCTCCATCATGAGGTCTCGCAGCACGGGGTCCTCCGTGATGTGTCCTCGCTCGTCGTGCTCGTCGCCCGTGTTCCAGAACAGGGTGCCGCGCTGGCCGATCACCGCGCGCGGGGACACGGGGTTCTCCCCGAGCTCGAACCGGTGGTAGGGATGCTCGGGGCCGTACGCCTTGTCGTCCGTCACCAGGCGGCCGCGGTCGATCTTCAGGTCGGAGAGGTCGGGTGCGGCGATCGTGGCGCTGTTGTTCGCGAGCGCCTTGTCGACCATGTGGATGACGGGCATCTGGTAGCGTTCCGCGTAGTTGAACGCCAGGAGACCGTCGCGGATCATCTCCTCGAAGTCCCCCGAGGCGAGCAGGATCCGCGGGCTGTCGCCGTGCCCCGCGTGGAGCGCGAAGCGGAGGTCGCCCTGCTCGTGGCGCGTGGGCATGCCCGTGCTGGGTCCCGCCCGCTGGTACAGGGTGATGACCACGGGGACCTCGTTGATCGAGGAGTACCCGATGCCTTCCATCATGAGGCAGAAGCCGGGACCCGACGTCGCCGTGGCGGACCGGGCGCCGGTCAGGGCGGCGCCGATGGCCATGGTGATCGCCGCGATCTCGTCCTCCGTCTGGACCACGAGGACGGACCCGCCCTTCTCCTTGACGAACGCGGAGTCTTCCATCTCCGGCGCGCCGTGCCCGTTCAGGTCGAGGACCTCGTTGGCCTCGAGGTACTCGCTCTCGTCCGAGGCGGGGGTGATCGGGTAGTACGTCTGCACGCGGAGGCCGCCGTACAGCTTCCCCAGGGCGCCCGCCTGGCTTCCCGAGAGGAAGAGCCGCGGTTCCTTTCGCGGGATGACCTGGAGGCGGTAACTGAAATCGGGGGCCAGGGCCTTGCCAATCTCGTAGGCCTTCCGCGCGCCCGAGGCGTTCATGTCCACGGTGGCCTTCTTCGAACGGAACACGTCGTTCAGGGCCTTCCCGGTGAAGTCGAAGTCGAGTCCGACCACGCCGAAGGATGCGCCGACGGCGAGCATGTTGATCATCCGCGCGATCTTGCTCAACGCGTCGACATGGAACTCGTCGGCGACCTGCTCCAGGATGTCGTTGTAGGGGACCGGGATGAGGGTCACGCCGCGCTGCTTCGCGGTCGTCAGCAGGTCGTCCAGGGTCTCCCCCACGCCACGGGCGATCAGGTAGGTCTTCAGCTCGCCCTTGAGGCGCTGCTCCAGGGTGGGAATGTCGGAGATCTTGGTCTTCGTGAGGCTGGGATCGTAGATGATCGCCCCGTCGTCCACGACCTCGCGGATGTGCCGGAACGCGGTCTCCGCGTCGAAGGTCGCGAGGATGTGGATCTCGTCCACGTGGGAGCGCACGGTGCCCGAGGAGCATCGGACCGTGAAGTAGGAGTGTTCGCCCTTGATGTTGGAGTAGTACTCCCGCTTGCCGAAGACGTTCAGCCCCGCGTGGGCGCACGCCCTCGCGAACGTGTTCGCGGACGAGTCGACGCCGCTCCCCTGGGGTCCGCCGATCATCCAAGAGAGGTCATTCACCCGATGGGCCTTCGCGGTCATTGGATCACAACGCTCGAGACACGGTGGGAACGGGTGCGGACCCCGGGGTCCTCCACGAGGGGGGCATCTGCATGTGAACCGTCTCCGGCTGGGCCGGAGGGAAGCTCCGCTTTACCATCGTTGGCACTCGTCCCTGGGCCTAACGCACATGGTCGCGCCTTACAAAGCTTTTGTCACATCTTTATGTGCCGCATGCCGCGGGCGCGACGGCGCTTCCTCGGGAGGGACGAGCGGGCTCACGGATCCTTCGGCATGGCAACCTTTGGCGCGCGACCCCGTGGCAGCGTGAGCTGCTGCATGAACTCGTCCATGAACTGGAAGCGGTTCCGGAGGGTCACTTCGCTCACGCCCGCGACCTTGGCGATGGCCTTCTGCGGCCGACGCTCCCCACAGGACAGGGACGCGAGGTAGATGGCGGCCGCGGCGGTTCCCGAGGGGGACAGGGACATCGAGTTGTCCACCTTCTCGAGCTCCTTGAGGATCTTGAGGGCCTCCGTCTGGACGTTGTTGCTCAGCCCCAGCTTAGAGCAGAACCGGCTCAGGTAGTCGCCCGGGTGGGACGGCGGCACGCGCAAGGTCAGCGTCCGGAGCAGGGCGCCGTACGCCTTGCCGATTGTCTTCTTCCGCACCCCGGTCACCTGCTGGAGCTCGTCCAGAGTCCGCGGCACGCCGTCGATGCGGCACGCGGCGTACACCGCGGCGGCCACGATCCCCTCAATGGAGCGCCCGCGCACGAGGCCCTTCTCCAGGGCCTTCTTGCAGATGAACCCGGCCTCGTCCTTCACGGGCCGCGGGAGGCCCATGAGGGAGGCCACGCGGTCCAGGGCACGGATCGTCTCGGGCAGGCTCCGCTCGCCGGGCCGGGAGTGGCCCGAGTGGCGCTGGAGCTTCCGCATCCGGTAGAACTTCTCCCGCTCTCGGAGCGGGATCGTGTTCCCCCGGGCGTCCTTGTTGGCCAGCGGGATGACCGTGGTCAGTCCCGACGAGCCGGCCACGTAGCTCCGCGGCGCTCCCGTCCTCGCGAGCCGGTCGTTCTCCTCGACGGAGTAGGCGGACCACTCCGGGCCCTCGTCGATCGTCGTGTCGCGGACGACGAGGCCACAGGAGTCGCAGACGAGTTCGCCGCGCGTGTAGTCTAGCACGAGATGGTCGCTGTTGCATTCCGGGCAGGTCCGGTCCTCTTCGACCACAGGATTGGCCCGCGTACTGCTGTGCACTTGCGCTTCCCCCACGTGCTCGTGTGCGGGGACCAATATAACGGGATTATATGAGGGCTTGTCATCGCCTGCAGTGACAGGCGCGCACCCGCCCCGCGGGGATTTCGGGTGTGTGGACCGGAAGGAGCGTCCGTGGGAATGGAGGTCAGGCCACGGCGAGCTTCTTGGCCCAGACCTCTTGGCCCTCTTTGTACGCGTCCCGCCCCTGGGAGTCGTTCGCGACGATGGCGGGGAAGTCTTCCACGTGGAACTCCCACAGGGCCTCCGTGCCGAGTTCGGGGTAGGCGATGACCTTCGCGGCCTTGATGCAGCCCGAGAGCGTGGCGCCGAGGCCTCCCACCGCGATCAGGTAGACGGCCTTGTGCTTCACGAGGCTGTCGATCACGGCCTGGTTGCGATAGCCCTTCCCGATAGTGGCCTTGACGCCGTACTCGTACATCCGCGGCGCGTAGGCGTCCATCCGGAGGGACGTCGTGGGCCCCGCGGCCCCGATGGCCCGGCCGGGCGGGGCGGGCGTCGGCCCGACGTAGTACAGGATGCCGCCGTGGAGGTCCACGGGGAGGGGCTGGCCATGGTCCAGCAACTCGACCATCTTCTTGTGCGCTGCGTCCCGTGCGCCGTAGATCGTGCCGCGGATGACGACGCGGTCCCCGATCTTCAGGGAGGCGACGTCCGCGTCCTTGAGCGGGGGCCGCAGCTCGATCGCGTCGCTCACAGGATCGCCTCCTTGTGGCGGTGCGCGTGGCAGTCGATGTTCACGGCCACGGGCAGGGCGCCGATGTGGCAGGGCTTCGCCTCGATGTGCAGGGCGAGGGCGGTCGTGCCGCCCCCAAGACCCTGCGGGCCCACGCCGAGTCGGTTCACGGCCGCGAGCCATTCCTTCTCGAGATTGGCATAGTAGGGGTCCTGGTTCGGCGCCCCCAGGGGACGGTACAGGGCCCGCTTCGCGAGGAGCGTGACCTCCTCGAAGTTACCGCCGATCCCCATGCCGAGGACGAGGGGCGGGCACGCGTTCGGCCCGGCGGCCTTCACGGTTTCCAGGAGGAACTGCTTGGCGCCCTCGACGCCGGCGGAGGGGCTCATGATCTTCGTCTTGGACATGTTCTCCGCGCCCGTCCCCTTGGCCCCCACGACGATCTTCAGGTGGTCCCCGGGGACGAGGTCCAGGTGGACCATGGCGGGCGTGTTGTCGCCCGTGTTCCCGCGGCGCAGGGGGTCCTTCACGAGGGAGGCGCGGAGGTACTGCTCCTTGTGCGCCTCGCGCACGCCCTGGTTCACCGCCTCCAGGAGACCGGGTTGGTCGAACCGGACGTCCTCGCCGAGCTCCAGGAAGACCACGGCGATCCCCGTGTCCTGGCACATGGGGAGGTTCTCCCGCTGGGCCAGCTCGGAGTTGGCCACGAGCATGGACAGAATCTCGCGACCTTGGGGCGAGGGCTCCTCCTGAGCCGCCTTGGCGAAGGCGGCCTTGAGCTCGGGATTGATCACGACGCAGGCCTGCTTGTACAGGTCGCGGACCGTCTGCCGGACCTGATCCGTGGAAATCGTACGCACGCCGCTCCGCCTCGCGTCCCGAGGCGGCCGCGAGGAGCATGAACCCTCGGCCCGTGGAATACATATTTCCCCCCGCGACTGGGCAAGGTTAATACGGGCTGTCCCCTGTCGGAATCGCGGGGCTCGTCATGACAGAGTATCGTACGGAGAAGGACTTCCTCGGGGAGCTCAAGGTTCCCAAGAGCGCCTATTGGGGCGCCCAGACGCAGCGCGCGATCGAGAACTTCCCCATCAGCGGGATCCGCTTCGGCCGGCGGTTCATCTACTCACTGGGCCTGATCAAGATGGCCTCCGCCCAGACGAACATGGAGCTCGGGCTCCTGGATTCCAAGCTCGGCAAGGCGATCGTCCAGGCGTCCCAGGAGGTCATGGACGGGAAGCTGGACGATCAGTTCCCCCTGGACATCTACCAGACGGGAAGCGGCACGTCGACCAACATGAACGCGAACGAGGTCATCGCGAACCGGGCCAACGAGATCCTGGGCACCGCGCTGGGCGAGAAGGGGTCCATCCACCCGAACGACCACGTGAACATGGGGCAGTCGTCCAACGACGTGATCCCGACGGCCATCCACGTGGCCGCGGTCATCGCGATCGACCAGGACCTGCTCCCCGCGCTCCGGGAGCTCGAGGACAGCCTCGCGCGGAAGGCGAAGGAGTTCGACCCCGTGGTCAAGTCGGGACGCACCCACCTCATGGACGCGACGCCCATCCGCCTGGGTCAGGAGTTCTCCGGATACCAGAGCCAGATCGACCACGGCATCCGCCGCGTGACCGCGTCCCGGGCGTCCCTCACGGAGCTCGCCATCGGCGGGACCGCGGTGGGCACGGGGATCAACAGCCACCCCGACTTCCCCGGACGCGTCGTGGAGAAGATCGGCGGCGCGACCAACGCGAAGTTCCGCGTCGCGGACAACCACTTCGAGGCCCAGATGGCCCAGGACGCCCTGGTCGAGGTGAGCGGCTCGATCCGGACCGTCGCGGTCTCCACGCTCAAGATCGCCAACGACCTGCGGTGGCTGTCCTCGGGTCCCCACACGGGCCTCCGGGAGATCAACCTGCCCGCGATCCAGCCCGGGTCGTCCATCATGCCCGGCAAGGTGAACCCGGTCATCCCCGAGGCGGTCATGCAAGTCGCTGTGACCGTCATGGGCAACGACGTCGCGATCGGCGTGGCGAACACGCACTCCAACTTGGACCTCTGCACGATGATGCCCGTGATGTCCCAGCGGCTCCAGCAGAACATCGAGCTCCTGTCCAACGTGGCCAAGGTGTTCGCGCACAAGTGCATCGACGGGATCACGGCCAACGTGGACCTCCTCCTGAAGTACGCGGAGTCCAGCCCCGCGATCTCGACGAAGCTGAACCCGATCATCGGCTACGAGAAGGCCGCGGAGATCGCCAAGGAGGCCGGGCGGACCGGGAAGTCCGTGAAGGAGATCGTGGTCGAGAAGGGCCTCCTGACCAAGGAGGAGGCCGAGAAGGTCCTCGACCCGAAGCACCTGACCGCGCCGAGCAAGGACGTCATGGGAGGAGCGGGCGGCTGAAGGCCCGCGAGCGGCCTACTCGCCCACGAGCTTCGCCGTGTCGATCTGGGCCTTCTGCAGGCGGCCCGAGTAGTCCACGTAGACCGTCTTCCAGTACGTGAACTCCTCGAGGGCGGTCGTCCCGGCCTCCCGCGTGTCCGTGGGTCCGGTCTCCTTCGTGCCGCCGAAGGGCAGCTGGACCTCCGCGCCGATGGTCGGCGCGTTCACGTACGTGATGCCCGCCTCGAGGTCCTGCATGGCCCGGAAGGCCCACCGCAGGTCGTTCGTGTAGATGCTGGAGGACAGCCCGTACCGGACGGAGTTCGCGATGGCGACTGCGTCTTCGTAGTCCTTCGCCTTGAGGACGCTCAGGACGGGGCCGAAGATCTCCTCCAGGGCGAGACGCTTCTTGCGGTTCACCGCGAACACGGTGGGCTGGATGAAGAAGCCCCGGTCGTACGGGCCGCCCGCAAGCTTCTTCCCGCCGGTCAGGAGCTGGTCGCCCTCCCGCTTCCCGATGCCGATGTACTCGAGGACCTTGGCCTCCTGGTCGGCAGAGGCCACGGGGCCCATGTCCGTCTTCTCGTCGATGGGGTTGCCGATGCGGAGCTTCTCGGCCCGCTCCGCGAGCTCGTCGACCACCTGGTCGTACAGCTTCTCGTGGACGATCAGGCGAGACGTCGCCGTGCATCGCTGGCCCGCGGTGCCGAACGCGCCGAACATGACGCCGTCCATGAGGAGTTCCACGTTCGCGTCGTCCATGGCGATGATCGCGTTCTTGCCGCCGAGCTCGAGACCGACCTTGATCATCTTCTTCGCGGCGCTCTCGTAGACATGCTTCCCGGTGTCCACGCCGCCCGTGAAGGAGACCGCGCGGATGTCCGGATGGGCCACGATGCCATCGCCCACGACGGGGCCGCTGCCCGTTACCATGTTGACCACGCCGGGCGGGAAGCCCGCCTCGTCGAGGCACTCCACGAACTTCGCCGCGCAGAGGGGCGTCAGGGAGGACGGCTTGAACACGATGGGACAACCGGCGATCAACGCGGCCCCGCTCTTCCATCCCGGGATGGCCACGGGGAAGTTCCACGGAGTGATCAGGCCGACCGGGCCGACAGGCATCCGCAGGGTCATGCACATCTTGTTCGGCAGCTCGGACGGGACCGTCTCCCCGAACATGCGCCGTCCCTCGCCCGCGGCGTACGTGTAGAAGTCGATGGCCTCTTGGACGTCGCCTCGTCCTTCGGCGATGACCTTGCCCATCTCGGACGTCACGATGCGGCCCAGCTCCTCCTTCTTGCGCTTCAGGATCCGGGCGGCCTCCAGGAGGATCTCCCCGCGACGCGGGGCGGGCGTCTTTCGCCATCCCTCGAACGCATCCTTCGCGGCCTTCACCGCCGCGTTCACCTCGTCCGCCGTCGCCAGGGGGAACGTGGCGAGGACCTCGCCCGTGGCGGGGTTCCGGGTCTCGAACCGCTTCCCCTTGGACGCCCGCCATTTCCCGTGGATGAAGAGGCCGTACTCCTGGACCATCCGGGTCACCTGCCCACGCCCCAAGGGGCCGAGGGGATAAGAGTTTGCGGTCGACGTGCGGTGTGGAACGCGGGCTCCCGGACGGCGCGGCCACACAATGTTTTTGGCGTCAGGAACTCATCGTCGGCCGCGGAGGGAACGGCCTGGCTTCCACGGTGACGTGCCGGAGGTGCGGGAGGACGCCGGATGCGAGCTTTGCCTTCTGCCCCTATTGCGGCACGCCCCTCTCCGGCGCGGCGTACCGCGGATTCTCGGTCGGCACGCCGACGACTGTGCTCCCGCCTGCGGCTGCCAGCTACCCACCCTGGACCACGGGCACCCCAGTCAGCTATGCCCGCCGGCGAGAGGTCGACCGGACGAGGACGGGCGTTCTCCTGCTCGCCGCCGGCTCCGCGATCGGCTGGATCCCGGTCATCTCCATCCTCGGCGGGCTCCTCGTCCTCATCGGCGCGATCCTCGTCATCCTGGGGCGCCAAGCGTTCGGTGCAGCTCATGAGAGGAACGTCCTGATTGCCATCGTCCTGTACGTGATCGGGCTGGTCGGCGCGTTCCTCCTGGCGGGGTCCTTCCTGAGCTCCATCGAGACCGCGGCCTCCCTTCCGGCCACCGAGGCGGCGTCCGCCGTGGTGAGCGCATTCGACGGTTTCCTCATCGGTTCGGTAATCGTCGGCATCTTCTCGGGACTGGCGACCGTCCTTTTCCTCTGGGCGTTGCTCGACCTGCCCGGGAAGATTCTGATCTGGGCGTCCTTCGTCTCGTCCTTCGTGATCCTCGGCGTGGTGTGGGCGGTCATCACGGGTCAGCTCGGGAACGCCGTGGCCAGCGCGTTCGTCGGCAGCCCGCCGGACCTGGGACCGCTGATCGCCCTCGACAACCAGCTCAACTCCCTGCGCCTCCTGGACATCCTCCCGGACCTCTTGGCGGCCGGAGCGGCCTACGTGGCCTGGGCCCGCATCGTCCAGGGTCGCATTCCCGAGCGGCGGGGGTCGCCCCTGCCGCCCGGCTAGGGCTCGGCACACGGGGTGCGACTGTCCGAGAGCGCCAACGGTCTCGACCGATCCCGGCCTCGGACGGTTCGGGCCCGAGTCCGCGTCACACGTCGCGCGGATCCATCCGGGCGCTCCGGCGGACGATGGACTGGGCCGCGGGCAACAGGCCGTCCGCGACCACGTCGGGCCGCCACGCGGCGGCCTCTCGGGCGAACCGGGCGCGCCACTCCTTGGGACCGACCCACGCAACGCGGCAGCCGAAAGCCCGGCCGAGTTCGAGGTCGAGGACCTTGTCTCCGACCATCCAGGCCTCCCGCGGGTGGACGCCGAGGTCTCGCGCGGCGGCGAGGAGCATGCCCGGGCGCGGCTTGCGGCACGCGCAGTCCGAGAGGACGTGGTGCGGGCAGAAGTAAATCTCCGCGAGCGACACGCCCTCCTTGCGGAGTCCCTTCAGCATGGCCTCGTGGATCCGCCGGAGCTGCCGCTCCGGGACGAGCTTCCAGCCCATCATGTCCTGGTTCGTCACGATGACGAGTCGCCATCCCGCATCCTGGAGCCGTTTCATCCCTTGGATGGCGTCGGGCAGGAACTCGAAGGCCTCGGGCGTCCGGACGTAGCCGCGTCGCCCGCGGTTGATCACGCCGTCGCGGTCCAGGAAGACCGTGGGCCGCACGGCTCGCTCCGCGCGGTCCGACAGCCCGTGCCGCTTCACGTGCAACGCGCGCCTCGCCTCCGCGGACTGCAGGAAAAAGTCCACGAGCCCCCACTTCGCGAACGGGTTGCGGGTCAGCGTGAGCGCCTTGTCCACGGTGAACCAGTCCACACGCTCGATTTCGTCCGGCTTGACGCGGAACGCCTCGGAGGTCACGTGGCCCTTGAAGAGGAAGCCCAGGGTGTACGAGGGTTTTCCGGGGAACCCGGAGACGTACACGTTGAGCGGACCATCCAAGACGATGGGCACGCCCGTCTCCTCCTCGGCCTCGCGGCGGACGCCCTCCTCGGGCCCCTCGCCGTAATCCATGAACCCGCCGGGCAGGTTCCAGTGGCCCTTGGAGAACCCGCGGACCGCCTTGACCAGCAGCACCCGGTTCCCCTTGGAGAGCACGGCCTCGGAGACGCAGCGGATCATCGTCGTGTAGATCGCACGCTTGACGAGTCCGTCCACGTCGTCCCGGCCGAAAAGGTCGTCCCGCAGATACCACTCCTCGGGGTGGTGATCCAGGACGGGCTTCATCCGGAGGACCACGTCCTCCCCGAAGTCCATGCGCCCCGCGGGCTTCGTCGGGAACTCGAGCGGCTCGCCCTTCCTCGGGAAGCGCAGCGTCCCATGGTCCCGGACCAGGAACACCTGGCCGTCCGTCTCGACGAAGAGGTGCTCGCGCGGTCGCTTCCGGGGCATCCGCGTGGGAGAGCGTGCCGCGCGATATGAATCCTCGCCGCCTCAGTCGTGGAGCTTCAGCGCGACGGAGACGCCGTCCCGCAGCGGAAGGATGGACGCGATCATCCGCGGGTCGTTCGCCAGCCGCTCGTTGTACGTGCGGATCGCCGCGGTGTCCCGGGAGCGGTCCTTGGGGTCCGCGACGTCCCCGCGCCAGAGGACGTTGTCCGTGACCAGGAGGCCGCCGACCCGGAGACGGCGGATGCACGGGTCCAGCACCTCGGGGTAGCCCTCCTTGTTGATGTCGACGAAGATCAGGTCGAATGGACCCTCCAGGTCCTCGAGCACCTCCTGCGCGGGGCCCACGAGGACGGTCACGCGGCCCCGGACGCCCGTCCTCTCCAGGTTGGCCTCGGCAATCTTCGCGGTCTCGGGGTCCGCCTCCACGGTGATCAGCTGGCCGTCCGGCGGGAGGGCCCGAGCGTACCAGGTCCCCGAGTAGCCGATGGCCGTCCCGAGCTCGAGGATCCGCCGCGCGCCGAGGGCTTTCGCGAGGATGAAGAGGAAGCTGCCCTCCGCCGCGCCCACGATGGGCCAGTCGTCCCGCAGGCCGGTCTCCTCGATCGAGGCGAGGGCCTCCCCTCCGCGGTTCGCAAGGGCGTCGATGTAGTCGGCGAGGTGCGGGTCGATGGCGGCCCAGTTGGGATCCCGTCGGCGGGGCATGCGGCAGCCGATGCAACCGCCGGGGATGAACATTAGTGCTTGACAAAGGTTCAAACGGGTAGCCCGACAATGGCCTTGCGGGATGGGCATGTGCAAGCTGACGAAGACGACGAGCCCGGTGCTCTCGTTGTATCTGGAGACCGTCTACGTGAACGAGGTCGCCGCACGCGGCTACGCGGTCCGGCCGAACCTCGACGTTCCCTCCATGCCGCTGCCCTTCACTCGTCCGGTGGAAGGGAAGGCGTTGGCGGCGCCCGAGTGACGCCGTCCAGCTGATCCGCGTGGTTCTCCCAGGCGGACGCCTTGTCCTCAAGGCGTGCCGCGCGCTCCTTGAGGCTGTGGGCCTTGAGCTTGGCCTTCGCGGCCTTGTGACGGAGCTTCGCGGCCTTCGCGCGATCCCGCAACTCGCCCGACGCAGGCCGTGGCGGCGGGGGCATCTCCTCCGGCTGACCTGAATAGGTCATGGTCGAAGGAACACCCCGAACGAGCATAAGGGTTGTGGGAGGATTCCCGCGCCACCCGCGTCGCGGGGTCGCAAGGGGAAAATAGTCCCGCGCCGTTGGTCGCCTCCCGTGAAGGTCTACGTCGAGGCGTGCGGGTGCACCCAGAACTACGGGGAGGCGCGGCTCATGCAGGAAGCGCTCGCCGGGGAAGGGCACGTCCTCACGACCTCGGAGGAGGAGGCGGACGCCCACGTCCTGGTCACGTGCACGGTCGTCGAGGCGACGGAGCGGAAGATGGTCCGCCGCATCCGCGCCCTCGCGGCGCACGACAAGCCCCTCGTCGTCGCGGGCTGCATGGCGGCCGCCCAGCGCGACCGGGTGAGGGCGCTCGTGCCCCGCGCGCGGCTCCTGCCGCCGCGGAAATGGCCTGAGATCGTGGACCTCCTCGGCGCAGGCACGGCGTGCGGCGACCGCGCGGCGGACATCGAGGCCTCCGCCCTCGGTTGGCACGACGCCATCGTGCCCATCGCCCAGGGGTGCGCGGGACGCTGCACGTATTGCATCACGCGCGTCGCGCGGGGCGCGGTGACGTCCTACGGCGTGGAAGGCCTCGTCGCCCAGGTGCGGCGCGCCGTGGACCGCGGCGCACGGGAGATCAAGCTCACGGGCCAGGACACGGCCGCGTACGGGCGCGACTCGGGAACGAGCCTCGCCGAACTCCTGAGGGCCCTGGTGGCCCTGCCGGGGGACTTCCGCATCCGGGTGGGCATGGCGGACCCGCTGACCGTCCTGCCCATCGTGGACGACCTCGTGGGCGCGTACGCCTCGGAGAAGGTGTTCAAGTTCCTGCACCTGCCCGTCCAGAGCGGGGACGACGCGATCCTGGAGGCCATGCGTCGCGAGTACAACGTGGACGACTTCGAGTCGATCGTCGCTGCCTTCCGCCGCGCGTTCCCCTCGCTCACGCTGTCCTCGGACGTCATCGTCGGATTTCCCGGGGAGACCGAAGAGCAGTTCGAGGCGACCATGGACCTCATGCGGCGGGTCCGCCCCGACATCGTGAACGTCACCCGGTTCTCCGCGAGGCCGGGCACGCCCGCGGCGTCCTTGCCCGACCCGATCGTCGGATGGCAGGTGAAGAACCGCTCCCGCCGGATCACGTCCCTCCGGTTCGCCCTCGCCCGGGAGATCCACCAGGCCTTCGTCGGCGAGGAGGTTGACGTGCTCGTGACGGAGCCCGGGAAGGAAGGGACCGTCCTCGCACGGACGCCGGACTACCGGCAGGTCGTCCTGCACGAGCCCGCGGACCTCGGCGAGTTCCTCCGCGCGCGGATCGACGCGGCGCGCGCCACGGACCTCTTCGGCCACGTCGTGACGGATGGGCTTTATACGCCCGAGGAAATGCACGCCCGCAGCCCCGTGGTGTAGCGGTCAAGCATTCGGGTCTTTGGAACCCGCGACGGCAGTTCGAATCTGCCCGGGGCTATCCCCATGAAGTCCCGGGCGACCCTCAGCCTGACGTTCCCGGACGCCGCGACCGCGAAGGCCGTGGCCGCGTCCGTGTCCCTGGAGGACCAAGGCTACATCCGCACCCGACGCCAGGGCGCCGTGATCACGGCGAGCGCCTCTGCGGACGAGACGATGAGCCTGCTGCACACCCTGGACGACTACCTCGCCTGCATCACCGTGGCGGAGCGGACGAGGGAGGCGGCACGCCCTCCCGGACGAAGGCGGCGACGCCGCGCCTGAACGCGAGCATCTCGCGGCGGTTCATCGCCGTCCGGGCGACCGCGCAGAGCTCGTCGTCCGGGGAAACCACGAGCGCCTCGTCCCCCGGACGGAGATCCGCGTCCGCGTCCTTCACGAACTTGGCGAACACGTTCTTCCCCTCCCGGTGGAACGGGACCGCGTCCGGGTCCACGACGACCCGCAGGCGCGGGAACGGGAACGCCCGCCGAAGTCGCACGGCCCCCGCCGCCTTGAGCGTGAAGAAGCCGTCCTCCGCGCGGAGGGAGAGGACGTGCTCCCCGTCCGCGATTACGTTGCGGATCTTCCCCGTGTTCCGGGAGACCACGTAGGACACGTTCCCTCGGAGGAGGGCGTCCGCCGCACCGCGACCGAACTGGAGGTCTGCGGTGGCCCGCGTCCGCAGGAGGTTCCAGTCCACGTCCCGGGGTCCCGGGGCGCGGCTGCGGAGCTCCTCGAGCGTGGCCTCGTCCTCCCACAGCACGCCGAACGCGAAGCCCGCGCCAGCGGCCCACTGGCGGAAGAAGACCTCCGCGGCCTCGAGCGCCTCGGGATCCGGAGCCTCCGGGATCAGGGACTGGGACAGGGGCCACACATGATCCAGCTCGAGGGGGACGGGACCCCAGAGGGACTTGACCACCGGGTGGACATCGGCGGCCGCCAGGCAGCGCGCCACGACGGCACGGTACCGCTCGCTGTACGGCCTCCCTCCCTCCGGGAGGACCAGGAGGCCCCTGGCCGCCGGGGCCGCGTAGCGCTCCAGCAGCCGGCGCCGGAGGCGATGGAGAATCGGACGGTGGGCGGTCTCCGGCCCGACGTAGTACATCGCGCCCGGTCGGGAGAGGGGCTCGGATGCCTCGAGGAAGTCGTTGTGGTGGCGCAGTTCGCGGAGCGCGTCCAGGAGGGCGGGATGGGCCCGCGCGCGGCGCTCGGCGAGCTCCCAGATTTCCCCCGCGGCAATCGCTCGCCGCACCTCGCGGACCGCCGCGAAGGACACGTGGAGGTTGTGCTCCGCGAGGAGGCGCTCCTGCCTCGCAATCTCCGCCATCCCGTGGGCGGAGCAGACGGGGCACGCGCAGCCGGAGGCCCGCATCTCCGCCGCCCGCCGGGTTCCGTCCGGGAAGAGCATGCGGCCGTCCCGGGCGTACTTTGCGTACGCGGCGGAATCGAGGAGGTCGCAGCCCAGGAGGGCCGCGAGAGGGAACACGAGGGGATGGCCCGCTCCAAACAGGTGGACGGGCTTGGAGGGATCGAGACCCTTCTTGGAGGCCACGATCACACGGACCAGGTCCCGGAAGCGGTACGCCTCCATGAGGGGGACGACGCCGCCGATCGCGGCGACCGCGATGTCCAGGGAGGAGACCTCGCGGGCGCAGCGCTCCCGGAGATCCTCGTGGAGGCCGCCCTGGACGGCGCCGACCAGGGCGAGACCTCCCTTGAGGGAGGCGGCCTCCCGGGCCCGCCGGATCGTCTCGTCGACGTCCGCCGCGGCGCGGGCCAACGGGTGCTCAGGCTCGGAGAAGAGATCGAGCATGGTCCCGAGGTCCGATCGGATGGCCTTCTGGAACTCGATGACGTCGGCGTTGGACACCTCCACGTCGCCGTAGACGTGGGACTGGAACGCGCCCGAGTCGGTCATCACGGCCCCGGGGAAGTCGAGGAGTCCGTGGACGCCTTGGCGGAGGACCTCCTCGCGGAGCGCGCCCTTCCCCAGGATGTACGCGTTCGTGATCAGGATCTCCGCACCGAAGCGGGAGGCGATGTCCTTCGGTGGAATCAACGGCTGGTTCGGATTGACCACGGGGAGGAGGGCGGGCGTCGAGACGCGTCCGTGCGGCGTCTCCAGGACGCCCAGTCGGGCGAGGCCGTCCCGGTCCGTCACCTCGAACACACGTGGCCATGGGAGGGCCACGGTAAAGGGTTTTGCGGGGACGGCTTCACGCACCCCGCCGCAAGGGCTATCCCGCCCCGACGGCTCCGAGGTCGCGATGCTCCGCCAGACGTTCCTCCACGTGCCCGGGGTCGGGTACCGCACGGAGGAGCGACTCTGGCGCTCGGGAGTGGAGTCTTGGGAGGACGTCGCGGGCGCCCGGGGCGAGTCGCTCCCGAGGCACCTGCGGTCCGTCCTGGAGGAGGAGATCGGCCGGTCGGAGGACGCCCTCTGCCGGGGGAAGTACCGCTACTTCGCCGTGCGGCTTCCGCTCCGCGAGCACTGGCGGGCCTGGCCCGAGTTCCGCGCGGCGGTCGGTTTCCTCGACATCGAGACCACGGGACTGGACCTCGGCCGGGACGCGGTGACCGTCGTGGGCCTCTACGACGGCCGGAGGACGCGGTCCTTCGTGAAGGACGTGAACCTGGAGGACCTCCCCGCCGCCCTGGAGGAGGTCCGGCTCCTCGTCACGTTCAACGGCTCCCGGTTCGACGTGCCGTTCCTGCGCCGCGCGTTCCCGCGGATGCGGCTCGACCAGCTCCACCTGGATCTGATGAACCCGCTCCATCGCCTGGGGTTCTGGGGCGGACTGAAGAAGATCGAGCGACGACTGGGCATCGAGCGGAGCGACGAGACCGCGGGGATGAGCGGCTTCGACGCGGTGCGCCTCTGGGCCGAGTACGAGTCGGGGAACGACGACGCCCTGGACACCCTCATCGCGTACAACCGGGAGGACGTCGTGAACCTGGAGCCCCTGGCCGAGTTCGCATACGGCTCCCTGAGGTCGTGGGTCCTGGACCGCGGGTTCGTCACGGCGGACCGCTATGCGAGCGTGGCCTAGCCCGGTGGAAGGCTCCCGCGGCGACCGAGGGCGGAACGAGGCTACGTGTTGGGGCGGGGCTCGTTCAGGTTGATGACCTGCTCCGCGGCCAGGGGCTGCCGGCCGTCGTCGATCACGATGCTCGCCTTGAGCCGCCCTTCTTCCAGGCTGATGCGGACGGACTTGAGCCGGGATCGGAACAGCTGGAGGCCCTTCCCGTTCCGGGAGGGCAGGGCGCGCTCGCAGTAGACGAGGCCCATCTGCTCGAGCTGCCGTATCCGGCGGTAGCACGCGGCGATCGGGATCCCGAACCGACGGCTCAGGTCCAACGCGGACGCCGCGGTCTCGCAGGTGCCCAGCAGGATGCGGGCGCTGTACGGGTCCATCACGGTCTGGCTCACTTCCAAGGCTTGCACGCTTCAGTCCCCCCGCAGCGCCAGGATGCGCTCCACGAAGGCCACGACCTCGTCCGCCTCGAAGGGCTTGTTCAGGTAGCCCACGGCCCCGCGGCGGACGCTCTCGATCTCCGTAAAGCTGTCTCCGAAGGCGGTCATCAGGACCGCCTGGAGGCCCGGCCGGCGCTTCCGGGCCGCCTCGATCAGCTCGACCCCCGTGGGGCCGGGCATCTTGTAGTCCGTCAGGAGGAGGTCCACGTCCTGCTCGTCCAGGACGGCGAGGGCCTCCGGGGTGTTCGCCGCGGTCCGCACGTCGTACCCGAGCGATCCGAAGAGCTCCGCGAGGTTCTCGCGCATTCCCTGGTCGTCGTCCACGATCAGGAGGCGGCTCTTGGGCACCCGAACTTCCGGAGCCAGCGGGATCACGTCCTGCACGGGAGACTTCGATGCGGGAGGGGGGTTTTATAGGCCTTGGTCCAGCGTGGTTGACAGCGACACGCACGGGACTCAGGCGGGCTGGAACAAGATGGGGGGACGGCGGCGCTCATCCCCCAGGGCGCGGACCACGCGCCACGCCTGGCGGCCCTCGTCCGTGAGGATGTAGGCGCCCCCCTCCGTCTTGGTCAGCAGCCTGTCCGACTGGAGCTTCTGCAGGTGGAAGGAGAGCTTGGAGGACGAGTCGACGAAGTTCATCTTCAGGATAGCGGAGTACGAGACGGGGCCGGAGGAGAAGACGAAGGAGACAATCGCGCGTCGGATGGGGTTGGCCAGGGACTCCAGCATGCCCTGGAGTCCGGGTTGGGTGCCCGCGACGCCGAGTCCCGCCTCGAGGTCGGAGATGACCTCGGCGGGGAGGCCGCGGAGGACCAGGGTGCCTCCCCGGGCCTCGCACTTCGACCCGACGTGACGCACCCAGGCCTCGAGGTCCGAGCGCCCGTGGACCTCCTCCAGCCGCTGGAGACCCGCGGCGTAGACCACGGGCGCCTCCGTCGTGGACACGTGGTCCTCGATGGCCGCGTTGAGCTGGTAGAGCTGGGACGGCGTGAACACGTGGGGCGGGTTCGGCTCCTCGTCGATCCGCAGCACGCGGGCCGCGCCCTTGGGCGCCGCCACGTCGGCTCCGACGACGGCCAGGAGTGCGTTGCGCCGCGCGGCGTCCCGCAGGACGGCCTGGACGGCCTCAGGGCCCTGGGCGGGCCGGGAGAGCATCTGCCGCGCGCGCCTCTCGTCCGCGATGGACGTCAGGACGCGCTGGAGGGACTCGATCTCGAACGGCTTCACGACGAAGTCGACCGCACCGCCCTTCATCGCCTCGACGGCCACGTCGACGGAACCGTGGCCCGTGATCATGACCACCGCGGTCTCCGGCCGCACGACCTTCAGGCGGTGGAGGATCTCCAGCCCGGTGGCCTTGGGCATGACCAGGTCGAGGAGGGCCAGCTCGAAGGGTTCCGCCTCGAGCTTCTCGAGGGCCTGTCCGCCGTCCGGGGCGACCTCCACCTCGTGGCCGTCGCCCCGGAGGAGCTCGGCGAGCTCCGAGCGGAGCGTGGGGTCATCGTCCGCGACCAAGATCTTCATCACACGTTCCCCTGAGGAATGACGATCGTGAACGTGGTCCCCTTCCCCGGGCTCGTCGTGAACTGGATCTCCCCGCCGTGGGACGTGACGATGTTCCTGGACAAGGCGAGACCCAGGCCCGTTCCGCCCTTATGCCGCTTTGTCGATACGAAGGGCTGGAAAATACGGGCCCGGATCTCCTCGGGGATGCCGTGGCCCGTGTCCGCGATCGTGACGACGCGGTATCCGGGGCGCGTCTCGAGGCGGACCGTGACGGCGCCGCGGTCGGTCGCCTCCAACGCGTTGCGGAGCAGGTTCACGAAGACCTCCTGCATCTGGAGCGGGTCGACGTGGGCCGGCACGGGCGCATCGCCGAGCTCCGCGGTGAGCTCGACCTCCTTGCGGCGGTACGGGTCGATCTGGTCGATGGCCGCGACGACCACGGAACGCAGGTCGACGTCGACGGGCTGAATCTCCCGATGCTTCGTGAAGCTGAGGAGGTCCGCGATGATCGCGGCCGCCTGGCGACGCTGCGCGTCGATCTTGTCCAGCCGCTCGTGGATCTCCGGGTCCTGGGTCCGGCGTTTGCTGGCGGCCGCCAGGAGGGAGATGTTCGCCAGGGGCGTGTTGATCTCGTGCGCGATGTACGCGGCCATCTGCCCCACGGACGCGAGGCGTTCGCTCGCGACGAGCCGCCGCTGCATCTCCCGCTGCTCCGTCACATCGCGGACGAGCATCTCCACGTAAGGCTCCGAGCCCTCCTCGGACACCAGCCGCGAGCGGACGGAGAGGATCCGCCGGATGCCGCTGGGCAGGCGGATGGAGAGCTCCAGGGGTTCGACAGGCGACCTCCCTCGGAACACATCCCCGAGGTAGGAACGCGCCCGTTCCACGTCGTCCGCGATGATCAGACGTCCGATGGGACCGCCGAGCAGCTCGTTTCGGGGCATCTGGGAAATGGCCTCCGTGGCCGAGTTAGCGTCCAGGATGGTGCCCCGCCTGTTGACGAGGAGGATCGCATCGGCCGCGGCTTCGAAGAGAGTGCGGAACCGGGTCTCGGACCGGCGCAGGCTCTCCTCGGCTTCCCGGCTCTGGGTCACGTCGAGGAGCGAGCCGATGATGGCGGGAGTACCGTCGAGATCCATGATGCTGCCATGAACCTCCACGACAACACGGGACCCGTCCCGCCTCAGGCCGTGGAACGCGTACTGGAGGCTCTTGATTTCGCCTCGAAGTCGGCGTGCGATGCGTTCGTCCACCGCCGCGCGGTCCTCCGGAGCCGTGAGATCCCTCACGCGCTTCGAGGAAACGATTTCGTCGGGCGAGTATCCGAAGATCTCCGCCAACTTGGGATTCACGTAGACGAACCGATCCCCCTGGATGATGTAGATGCCCACGAGGGACTGCTCTACCAGGCTCCGGAATCTCGACTCGGCGGCTTCGAGAGCCTCGCGGGACTGCTTGCGCTCCGTAACGTCCGCCGCCAGGACGAGGACCGCGGGACGACCGCCCCACGTCAGCGTGTGGGACGTGATCTCCACATCGAGGAGCCGACCGTCCTTCGTGCGATGCTTCCAGACGCCTGAGTAGGAGATCTCCCCGCGGGGTTCGCGAACGGAGGCCACCAAGGAATCGATCGTCTCCGGTGGCCGGATGTCCTTGATCGTCATGGAAAGGAACTCGTCGCGCGAGTAACCGTAGTGCTCCACCGCGACGTCGTTCACCGCGAGGAAGGCCAGGGTCTCCAGGTCGTAGACCCACATCGAGGTGGGGTTCGACAGGAAGAGCATCCGGTACCGCGCTTCGGACTCGCGGTGGGCTTCCTCGGCCCGCTTCCGCTCGATGGCCATGGCGATCTGCTCGGAGACGTAGCTGAGCACATCCCGCTCGTCCTCGCCGTACCGCACGCCCTCCTTGTAGGCCTGGACGACCAGGACGCCGATGGTCCGCCCCTCGGTGACCAGGGGGACGCCGACCCAGTCGATGGACATGGGGCCGATCCGGACGACCTCGCCGCTCGCGACGAGGCGCTCGTACCCCTCGGTCGAGGCGTAGAAGGGCTTGCCGGACCGGAGGACGTACTCCGTCAGGCCGCGACCCGCCTTGTACGGCGCGGGGGCGGGTTCCTCCTCGTCCACGAAGTAGGGGAAGCTCAAGAGGTCCGTGGGGGGGTCGTAGAGGGCGATGTAGAAGTTGTCCGCGGGCATGAGCGTCTCCACGATCCTGTGGACCTCCGCGTAGAACGCAGGCAGGTCCTTGGCCGTGGAGCCCGCCTCCGAGATGCGGTAGATCGCCTCGCGGATCTGCGTCTCCCGATGCTGCCGGGTGATGTCCATCGTGGAACCGACCATGCGGACCGGTTTCCCGTTCTCGTCGCGGATCACGTAGCCCCGGTCCAGGACGGTCGCGTACGTGCCGTTCTTCTTCTGCCAGCGGTACTCCGCGCTCCAGAAGCGCTCCCCCTTCGTGATCGCATCATGAAGGCCCCTCACCACGCGCTCCCGGTCCTCGGGATGGATGTGCTGTTCCCACCACGTCCCCGCGGGTTCCATGTCCTCCGCGGAGTACCCGAACACGGTGCGGAGGTTCTCGTTCCGCCAGATGCTGTCCGTCTCCAGGTCCCAGTCCCACGCCATGTCGCTCGTCGCGCGGCCCAGGAGCTGGAAGCGGTCCTCGCTGCGACGGAGGGCGTCCTCGGCCTTCTTGCGCTCCGTGAAGTCCACGGCCACCCCGATCACGCCGGTGACGGTGCCTTCGGGCGAGCGGAGCGGCTCCAGGTGCACGTCGAACCACCGGCCGAGCCACTCGAACTCGTAGCGGGCGGGCTCCCCCGCCAGCGCCCGGCGGTGATGGGCCACGGGGGACGACTCGTCCCCGTCGCCGGGGAAGAAGTCGGCCACGCTCCGCCCGGCGAAGGTTCGCGCGTCCAGGTGCAGGGCGCCCAGCGCCGCCCCCAGGCCCCAGGTGAACCTGAGGTCCGTGTCCGTGGTCCACATGACCATGGGGAGCCGGGCGGCGGCCAGCCGGAACCGGAAGTCGCTTTCCTCGAGGGGAGACAGGTCGGACGACATGAGGTCGAGCTTCCCGAGCCATGCGGCCCGGCGCGAGCCGCGGCGGGAGCGCGGTCGAAACCTGTGGGCTAGGTATAAAGGGCTTCTGTCTCGTTCTCTTGGGAGAGAAGCTTCCCGTTCATCCCGGGCCGGAGACGGCCCGGGCGACCTCGAACCCGCCGTCGTCGTACGTGAGGGCGTAGTAGCCCGTCTCGTGCCGCGTGGCCCGGAGCTTCACGACCCGGACCCGCCGTTGCACGTACAGGTCCGAGGCGGCGTGCATCTCCAGCTGCACGATTCCGTCGGCCAGGTAGGCCTCCTCGGGCTGGCGCGATCCGGGCGGGTCCAGCGGCTGTTCGGAGATCAGGAGGGTGAGCGGACCGAGGTCCCGCAGCCACTCGAAGAGGAAGTACAGCTCGGAGCGTCGGTCCTGCATCTTGGCCATGGTCTCGAGGACCTCGAGGGAATCCACGACCAGGCACGACAGCGTGTCCTGCTTCATCACGTTGTTGCAGTACATCTTGAAGAGTTCGAGCCAGGTCCCGCGGCCCTGGAGGTAGTTCAGGTTCTTGCGGATGTTCCCCATGTCCAGGAGGACGAGGTTTTCCCAGGCCTTCGCATCGGCCATGCCCATGGACGCCATGTGCTCCAGGAGCAGGTCCTTGCTCTGCTCCAGGGTGAAGTACGCGCCCTTCTTCCCCTCCCGGAGGGCGTTCTGGTAGAGGATGGAGAAGGCGAGGGAGGACTTCATCGTCCCCGGGGCGCCGGACACGAGGACGACGTAGCCCTCGGGGAATCCGCCGCCGATCGCCTCGTCGAAGCCTCGGATGTGCGTCTTGATCCGGTTCCGGTCCATGGGTCGCCCTCGGGATGCGAAGGCATAGGCCGACGGCAACAAAGACTTACCGGGGAGCGGCGAGTCACCGCGCAACCTTCAAATAGACTCCGGAGGCTCGCGAGGTGCCGTGGCCGACGCCGTCGTCGACGCATTGCTCGGCGTCCTCGGGCTCCTGCGCGTGGTCGCCGCCCTGGTCCTCGTCTTCGTCCTGCCCGGCCTCCTCCTCGTGAACGTCCTGTACCCGCGGCGCGGGGAGCTCGACCGGGAGTACGACGCCCTGTACCGCCTCACCCTGGGCATCGTCCTGTCCATCGCGGTCACCGTGCTCTGGGGCTTCTTCCTCAACTCCCTCGGCGTCCAGCCGGGCGGGGTCACGGGCTACGTCCAGGCGCCGGAGATCGCGGAAGGGCTCATCGGCCTCAGCGTCCTCTTCTTCGTCCTCGGCTGGTGGCGGGGCGCGTACCCCTGGATGGCCCGCGTGCATCCGTCCCTGGCCCGCGTGCCCAAGGCGGGGCCGGAGTCCCTCCTCACGGACGAGGAGAAGGACCACCGGGTCCGGATGAAGCTGGAGGAGCTCGCGGAATCCCGCGAACGCCTGCGGCGGACGATCAAGGATTACGAGCGGCGGATGCAGCTCCAGTCCTCCGACGCGCGCTCCCACTACGAGGCGAGGCGGGACGCGGCCCGCGCGGAGCTCCGGCGCGTGGAGACGGAGCTCCGGAAGCTGGAGGAGGAACGGGCCACGGAGCTGTACGGATGACGGCCGGCATGAGGCACAAGCTCGTCGTGGCGGTCCGGTCCGACCTCGAGCTGTCCCGGGGCAAGCTCGCCGTGCAGGTCGCGCACGCCGCGGTCATGGCCGCGCTGGACGCCAAGGCGAGACACCGCAAGGCCTTCGCCGACTGGTACGACGAGGGGCAGAAGAAGGTCGTCGTGAAGGCCGAGGACCTTCAGGAGCTCCGCCTGCTCCAGAACAAGGCCCGCTCCCTCGGCCTGACCACCGCGCTCGTGGAGGACGCGGGCCTGACCGAGCTGCCGCCCGGGACGGTCACCTGCCTCGCGGTGGGCCCGGGCCCCAACGAGATCGTGGACCAGGTCACGGGCCATCTCAAGCTCGTGTGACGTATGAAGCCCAAGTCCCGGTTCCTCGGGGTCGACGATGGGCCCTTCCACTTCGGGGACGACGAGGTGCCCCTTGTCGGCGTCGCGGTCCAGGCGCCCGCGTACATCGAGGCGATCCTCATGGCCCGCGCCCACGTGGACGGGCGGGATGCCACGGAGCGGATCCTGGGCATGGTTCGCGGCTCGAGGTACCGGGAGGGGCTGCGGATGGTCCTCCTGAACGGGATCGCCGTGGGCGGGTTCAACGTGATCGATGTGGACGCGCTCGTTCGCGAGCTCGGCGTGCCCGTGGTCACGGTCACACGACGGCCGCCCGACCTGGACGCCATCCGCGCCGCGCTGCGGCGGAAGTTCGACGACTGGGAGGAGCGGTGGGACCTGATCCGCGTCCACCCGATCGAGGAGATCACGACGCATCACACGCCGCTCCAGGTCACGTACGTCGGGGCGACGCGGTCGGAGGTCGTGGAAGCCCTCGCCCGGACCACGGTTCGCGGGGCCGTCCCGGAGCCCCTCCGCGTGGCCCACCTGATCGCGGCGGCCACCGTGAAGGGCGAGTCCCATGGACGGGCGTGACGCGGACGCGCGGGCGGGACGCCAGGTTTCGCGGAGCGGCCCACGGACAGGTTTATGGGCCGGGCGCGGGGTGGTGGGGAGCATGGAGAAGCGGGTGCGGGTGGGATCCATCGTGGTCGACTGCAAGGATGTGCCGAGGATGATGGCGTTCTGGCAGGAGGCCCTCGGCTACGTTCCGCGGAGGCCGCTGTCGCCCGGGGACGACTTCATGGTCCTCCGGGATCCGACCGGGAAGGGGCCCAACGTCTCCATCGACGGGATGGAACCCCTGCGGGGCCGGATCCATCTCGACCTCTACACGGAGGACCCGGAAGGGGAGGTGGAGCGGCTGGTCCGCCTCGGCGCCGCGGTCTGCCGTCCGCGCGAACCGGGAGAGGACTTCGTCGTCCTCGAGGACCCGGAGGGCAACCTCTTCTGCGTCGTCGATACCCGCGTAGGGTGAGGCGCCGTCCCGCGACGGGGCCTGGCCTCCTCCGAACGTCGGCCCCCGCACCGGGCCTCGAGCGAGCCGGCGGCGGGGTTCACCGGATCGGGAAGCGCAGGAGGGCCGCGATCCCGCCCAGTCCCTCGAGCTTCGCGCCCGCCTCGTGGTGGGAGCTCACGAGGACCACGTTCCCGCGCGCCTCCTCCGCCCGGTGCATCATCCGTTCGATCTCCAAGTCGCGGACGACGGAGTCGCTGACCAGGAGCGTCTCCACGGCGCCCGCCTCGATTGCGGCGTCGACCTCCTTCCGGCCGTACGCGCAGGGACGGTTGGTCGCGATGGCCTCGAGGACCTTCTCCACGAGCTGCGTCTCGTGCGCCACGCGGCTGTCCGCGAACAGCTTGGAGCCCATCCCGGACCGCAAGGCCTCCTGGATCCCCCGCATCCCGGGCTGCGACGTGCCCTGGCTGTGGACCCGCGCGGCCAGCGAGGGCTCGCGGCCCTGGAGGAAGGCGAGGAAGGACTCCCGCGTGAAGCCCGGCCCGACGAGCACGAGGGCCTCGCCCAGGGGGGACGTCTTCAGCTTGCCCAGGATGTCCTCGAAGTACGCGGTCTCCGCGTCCCCCGTGTCGAACATCTTCCCGTGGCCCGGGGCGTGGATCGTCGCGAGCTCCTGGACGCCGTACTGCCGGAGCTGGGCCACGAGGGCCTCCTCGTCGTCCAGGCTGAGGAAGGTGACCAGGGGTTTCTGCGTGGCGGCCACCGCCTCGTCGATCCGTTGGAGCTCGTGCCGCTTCCAGGTCTTGAGGATCGACAGGACGTCGTCCACGGAGACGTTGAGCGTGTGGTGCCGCCCGAGGTCCTGGGGCGCGTCCACGATGACGCCGCTGATCCGGAGGCGGTCCGTGAAGGCCTGGAACTCCGTCTTCTCCACGCGCAGGGTGAGGGTCACGCGGACCTTCTCCGCCTTCTCGGGGCGGATCTTGTCCGTCTTGGACTCCTCGCGGCGGTACGTGGACGCCCGGACGAGGTCGCCCGGCTGGACGAGGTTGCTCAGGTGCCACAGGTCGTCCGCGTTCTCGACCCGGAGCTTGATCTCCCCGGTCCGTGGGTCGCGATGGAGGACGCGCATGGACGCCGGAAGAAGGGGGCGGACCTTATTTGTCGCTATCGACCGGGCGGCGGAGAGAGGCAGGGTCATCCAGTCCCGTTAACATGTTAACGGGACCTCGGCAGAGTGCGGGCCACCCACGCCTGGGGTACTTTCACCCATCTGGAGGAAACAGCTATTATATGGCTGTGCATATGCATTATCCATGGCCGACGCGTCCGCTCCCGAGCCCACCGTCCTCCTCTCCTACGACGTCGCTGGCGGAGCCCGCTCCCTGGCCGTCTGCGTGTGCCACCTCGTCTTCGGACGGGGCGACGGCCGAGACCCGTCGCCTCCGCCGTACATCCGCCGACCGGGGGTGGTCTGGGTGGGCCAATCCGTCCTCTTGCTCCCCGCGCCCCTCGCGAACGAGCTGGCCACAAAGCTCCGCGGGCTCGGAGTCCGGGTGGCCACGGCCTCGGTCCGGATGGGTCCGGGCGAGCTGGGCGCGTTCCGGCGGGGAACGCCTCGCCGTCGAGGCGCGGGAGGAGCCCCCCCGGGAGAACCGCCGCAAGCTTCTTGCCTCGGCACCTCCATGGAACGGCCGTGAGGGATCGCTACCTGTTCTCGGCGGACCGCAAGGCGAGCGAGTACCGAAGCCTGCTCGAGATCACGCCGGGCCACGCGCGGCTGCTGACCCCGTCCAAGGCGGCGGGCCAGGTGCGATGGTTCGTCTCGATCGCGCTCGCCCTGGCCTACGTCGCCATCTGGTCCTGGCTTTTCTGGTTCGTCGTAGTTGGCCTGTCGCTCGCGGGGGTCGCCCCCGTCGCGGCCTGGGTCCTCTTCGGCGCGTTCTCCGTGCTCTGGTTCGTAGGAGGCTTCCTCCTGTTCCTCTGGTGGGACCGGCGGAGCCTCCCCCTCCTCGCGGACGCGCCGGGGCACTCCTTGGAGTTGGTGCTGCTCGGAGCTCGCTCCTTCGGCACGTTTCAAGACGTCCGTGCGCGGACCCCCTGGGGGGAGGAAATCCACCTCGTCGTCGACGCGCGCGAGCCGCGGTTCTGGGAGGCCGTGCGGCTCCTCGAGGGGAGGGCCGCGAGTTCCGGTTAACATGTTAACCAAAGGGCCGACAGTCGGGCGGGGCGGCCCATGGCCTTCGGCGCACGAGAAGTTCGGAAGGCGGGCAGGCAATCCCTTCCGGGTGTTCCTGGCGAGCGCGGCCTCCCGGGTCTGATTCCAGAGCAGGACGACGAAGCGTCTGCCACGGAGAGCCGACTTACCTCTACCCGCCTTCGGCGGAGGGTTGGGCGTCCCCCCTCATAAGGAGGCGGGCTCGGCTATCACCTGTGGTACTCGAAGCCGAGACTACCGGATCACGCCGTAGCCGATGAGGCGCCACTTGCCGCCGATCCGCCGCGACACGGCGACGCGCTGGCCGGGCTCCGCGACGACGGGAATCTTCAGGCTCATGTCCGCGAGGCTCTCCCGCGCGGAGGTCACCACGCCCACCGTGGTGGCCGTGCCCACGGACACCATGAGCGGCTCCGACGTCTTGATGCCCTCCACCTGGAGCTCCTCCTCCGTGCCGACCACGCGCTCGAGGAGGTGGACCTCCACGGACAGCTTGGCCATGATCTCGGGGAGCGTGCCCGGAGGCCCGACGACGCGGCCCACGAGCCCGTCCGACTTCGTGAGGACGGGGTCCAGGTTCGTGCCGATGGCGATCAGGCCGCCCGGGCGCGCCTCCTTCCGCGACGCGCCGCCGCTGTGCAGGCTCCGGATGGACGTCGTGAGGTTCTGCCACTCCGTCTTGTTGCCCACGCTGACCTGGCGGCCGGGCGAGATCTCCACCTCGTCGCCGACGCGGATGTGGCCCTGGATGAGGCTGCCGCCGAGGACGCCGCCCACGATCTTCTCCGGCGGGATGCCGGGCTGGTTGATGTCGAACGAGCGGGCGACGTACATCTTGGGCGGCTTGGCCTCCTCGCGGGGCCGCGGCGGGATGGTCTGGTAGAGGAGCATGAGGAGCACGTCCAGGTTCACCTCGTGGTGGGCGCTCACGGGGACGATGGGGGCCTTCTCCGCCACGGTCCCCTTCACGAACGCCTCGATCTGCCGGTGGTTCTCCTGGGCCTGCTTCGGGTCCACGATGTCGATCTTGTTCTGCACGACGACGATCTTGTCCACGCCGATGATGCCGAGGGCCATGAGGTGCTCCTTGGTCTGCGGCTGCGGGCACTTCTCGTTCGCCGCGATGACCAGGAGCGCACCGTCCATGAGGGCCGCGCCGCTCAGCATGGTGGCCATGAGGGTCTCGTGGCCGGGCGAATCGACGAACGACACGATCCGGAGGAGTTCGCCCTTCACGTTGTGGATCTTGCACGTCTCCGAGGTGCCGTAGCACGCCGGCTCCTCGCATTGCGGGCACTTGTAGATGGCCATGTCCGCGTAGCCCAGGCGGATGGAGATGCCCCGCTTGATCTCCTCGGAGTGGCGGTCCGTCCGCTCCCCGGTCAGGCGCTCCGTGAGGGTCGACTTCCCATGGTCCACGTGCCCGACGACGCCGATGTTGACCTCCGGCTGGCCCGGAACCTTCATCGCGCCTGCTCCTTCCACGCGTCCTCCAGAGACTTGGGGCCGCGCTGGACGATCTTCAGGTTGAGCTGGAGGATGTCCGGGGAGATCGTGTTGCCCCGGACGGTCTTCTTCTTCCGCATCCCGGGGCGCGGGGGATGGAAGCCGACGCCGCCGCTCACGAGGAGCCGCTTGCGACGCGGGCCAGGGAGGTCGGGCCGCATGGGGAACCCGTCCTTGTCGCTGCCGCCCGTGACCAGGAGCTTGTAGCCCGGCAGGCCGACGTAGAGGCCGTCCACCTCGTCGCCGATCTTCTTGCCGACCAGGGCGCTCGCGTAGTGACCCGTGATGTCGTGCTTGTACGTCCTGCCGCTCTTCGGGTCGGCGATGATCGCTTTGAACTCGGCCATGAGGAATCTCCCGCGGAGGCACGCGTTGATACGGGCCATTCATAAAAGGGTTTTGGGGCCGCCCGACGTCCGCGGTTCACGCGGGTCCGGAACGCGGCGCGCCGACGTCGGAGAACAGGCCCAGGATCCCGCCGAGCTCCGCGTACAGGGCGACGACCCGGCGGCCCTCCTCCGCGGACAGGTCCGGGAGGTCCTTCAGCGCCTCCGTCATCTGCTGGAGGCGGTACACCGCGTCGGGCGTGTTGAAGTCGTCGTCCATGGCGGCCAGGAACCCCGCCCGGGTCGCCTCGAGGAGGACCGCGGTCTTCCCGCCCGTCCCCGCTCCGGAGGCGACGGACGCCGCGGCGATGGCCGCGCGCATCGCGTCGTACTCCTCCCCGGTCCGGCGGAAGCAGTCCTTGTCGTACTCCACGTCCTCCCGATAGTGGGCCTTCAGGAGACAGAGACGGACCACCTCGCCGGGATAGGCCGCGAGGATCGAGCGGATGGTCACGAAGTTGCCGAGGCTCTTGGACATCTTGTCCTGCTCCAGCGTGAGGAAGCCGTTGTGCATCCAGGTCCGCGTCCACTCGACGCCCCAGGCGCCCTCGCAGATCATGGCCTCGCTCTCATGGTGCGGGAACTTGAGGTCCGAGCCGCCCCCGTGGATGTCCAGGGGCGCACCGAGGTACTTGTACGCCATCGCGTTGCACTCCACGTGCCATCCGGGTCGGCCGTCGCCCCAAGGGCTCGGCCAGGACGGCTCGCCCTCCTTGGACGCCTTCCACAGGGCGAAGTCCAAGGGGTCCTCGCGCGCGCTGCCGGGCGGGAGCGGATCCACGACCACGTCCTCGAACTTCTGGTGGGTGAGGATGCCGAAGGAGCGTTTCGCCCTGCGCGTCCGGAAGTACACGTCGCCCCCCACGGAATAGGCGAATCCGCGGTCGATGAGCAAGGCGATGAGCGTCTGGATCTCCAGGATGTGCTCGGAGACCTTGGTGTAGTGCGTCGCGGGGGCCACGTTCAGCGCGCGCATGTCCTCGAGGAAGGCATCGATGTAGACCTGCGCGTACTCGAGGGGCGGCTTCCCCGCCTGGGCCGCGCGACGGATGATCACCTCCTCGATGTCCGTGAAGTTCTGGACCAGGGTCACGCGGAAGCCGAGGTACTCCAGGTACCGCCGAACCATGTCGAAGCTGACGTAGGACTTGGCATGACCGAGGTGGCTGTAGTCGTACGTGGTCGGACCGCAGACGTACATCCGGACATGACGGTCCTCGCGCGGCGCGAACACCTCCCTACGCCGCGAGCGCGTGTTGTAGATCTGGAGGACCATGAACGCCTTCGACGCCGCGTTAGGCGAGGGCGATATTAGACCCTTGGCCCGCCCTCCGAGCGGACCGGGCGCGGGAGCGAAACCTATTTGCGGACCGGACCTTTGTGGCGCTCCGCTGGGCCGGTAGATCAGCGGAAGATCGCCGCCTTCGCAAGGCGGAAGCCGTGGGTTCAAATCCCACCCGGTCCACGTTCTTCTACGCGGCCGACTCGGGCCCGCGCGTCGCCGCGCGCCGCCGTTCGGCCCACTTCGACGTGAGGACGCCGAGGAGGTACAGACCCGTCAGGATGAGGCCGACGAGGATCATGGTCACGCCGCTCGGATCGGGGGTGATCATCCCCGCGATGAACCAGATCGCGGCGACCACGATGCGCCAGTGCTTCGTCCACGTAGCGGCCCGGGTGATGCCCACGGAGGTCAGGCCGTACATGACCATGGGCAGTTCGAACGCCACGCCGAAGGCGAGCACGTGGATGAGGACGAAGGAGATGAAGTCCCCCACGAAGAGGATGTAGAGGGTGATGCCCATTCCGCGCTGCGCCTGATAGAGGAAGTTGATTGTGAAGGGGAGCAGGATGAACAGGTCCAGGAGGACGCCGGAGAAGAAGAGTGCCGAAATGGGGGCCACCATCTTCGCCAGCAGGCGCTTCTCCGAGGGCCTCAGGGCGGGGCCGATGAACGCCATGGCCTCGTAGACGATCACGGGCGACCCCACCGCGGCGGCGAGGAAGATGGCCGTCTCCACTTGGACCAGGACGCCGTCCCAGGGATGGGCCGCCGCGAGCTGGACCCAGCTCGGCTTGAGCAAGGCCACGAGGGCGAGAAACACCTGGCTGGAGGCGGGGTCCGTGCCGATCGCGGGCACGAGCATGGGGATCTGCACGCCGGCGAGGGTCACCGTCCCGACGCCCAGCGTCATGAACACGACGAAGAGGAGGAGGACGGTGAAGATAACCACCTTGAGGCGGTCCCGGAGCTCCTCGATGTGCTCCCAGAAGGACATCCGAGCCTCGTCGGCCCGATCCGCCGACGCGTGAATGGTGGCCAAGGAATTCGGTCGGCCGAAGACACCGTTCCCTGAAAAACGTTTACGTCGGTCCGTACGGACGCGATCGCCAGGCGGCGCACGCGGACCGGGTCAGACGACCCGGGACCCGCACTTCCCGCAGAACCCGTCCTCCGCCTCGAGGACCGCGCCGCAGTTCGGGCAGGCGTACTCGATCCGCGTGCCGCACCGGCCGCAGAACGAGTCCCCCGGCCCCAGCGGCGCGCCGCACTGGGGGCAGCCGCCCTCCGGTGGCGGGGGTCTTGCCGCACACTCGGGGCACAGGATGATGGGCGCCCCCTTGCGCCGGACCGGCTTCCATGCGGTCGTGCGCTTGCCGCAGTCCGCGCACGTGCGCTCCTGCGCCTCGGACGCCTCGATCAACCGGAGCTCGGGTCGGGGCGGCGGGACCTCCGCGGGCGGGGGATTCCCCGGCGGAGCCGTCTCGTCGGGAGGGAGCGCCATCCGTCACGCAACCGCGACGACGGCGTAAAACCTTGCGCCTCAGTCCGCTTCGTCCTTGGGGATCGTGATGGACTTCAGGCGGGGAGCGCCGTCCGGCGACTCCTCTTCCAGGTACGTCAGATACCCCGAACCGACGTTGAAGTGGATCACGCTGACCTTCTTGTCGAAATCCACCATCGCCCTTCCGGACTTGCGCTTCATGGACGTGTCCTCGGAGGAAACTACGTCTACGTGGTTACTTAAACCTCAGTCCACCAGATTCGTTCTCGATAATCGTAGTACCGATTGGGGCGCGGAGGCATGCGAGTGGCCACTCCGTTGGCCACCGGACGCCGTTTCCGGCCTAACTATTAATAGCGACGGGGTCGCAATACTAGGTGAAGGCCGACACGGCCGGATGAGGGGAAATGATCACCGTCAAGAAGCTCGCCGCCGCCCTGCAGAAGCGACTCGGGCGCACGCCCGAGGAGGCGCTCGAGGATGCGCGGACCGTGATGAACTACTTCGGATTCCACGATACGATCATCGACAACGCGATTGAGCCCGCGGACCGCAAGCTCTTCTACGCGCTCCAGGAGGCGGGCCTCCTGCGGAGCTACTGGGAGACCGTGCCCCTCCTGGACGGGCGACACTGGCGCATCTTCTACTGGCAGCTCGACGAGAAGACGCTGGAGCGCCTGGCCGAGGACGAGGAAGCGCCCACGGAGGATCACCTGTACAAGAGCCTCCCGGACGAGGCGTGGACCCACCCGCCCGCGGCCTACTGAGTCAGTGCCCGGGCCACGCCTGCTCGCCGATCAGCGGCACGAAGGCGCAGGGCGTGCCACGCCGAATCTCCAGGGTCCCGTCCGGACGGCGGCGCGCGATCCACAGGACCTGCGCGTACCGCGAGTCGCCCACGGGGGCGAGGATGCGACCGCCGACCGCGAGCTGCCCCGCCCAAGCGGGCGGCAGCCGAGGGGCGCCCGCCGTGGCCAGGATGCAGTCGTACGGCGCGCGGCCCGGGAAGCCCAGGCTCCCGTCGCCCGTGACCACAGTGACCGCGCGGAAGCCCGTCCGGTCCAGGTTCAACCGCCCCCACGCCGCGAGCCCGGGGACCCGCTCGATGGTCACCACGTTCTCCGGACCGACGAGGCAGGCAAGGAGCGCGGCATGATAGCCCGAGCCCGTGCCGATCTCGAGCACGCGCTCGCCGGGGCGGAGGGCGGCTTCCTCGAGCATGATCGCGACCATGGAAGGTGCGGAAATCGTCTGGTCCTCCCCGATGGGGAGGGGCGTGTCTGCGTAGGCGTCCCGGCGGTCCTCGGGGCGGACGAACTCCTCGCGCGGAACGCGGAGGAAGGCCTCCCGGACCGCGTCGGACCGGATGTCTCCGGCACGCAGGAGCGCGGCGACCAGGCGCGCGCGGGCGGGGGCCGCGTCCGCCTCACGGGCCATCGGGAGGCGGAGAGGGTCGCGGACCGATAAACCCTCGTGGGGCCTCAGGCCGGGACGAGCAGGACGAGCAGGAGGGTCGAGACCGCGAGCGTGGCCAGGGTCACCGGGAGACCCGCCTTCACGAAGTCCTTCATGGACACCTCGATCCCCTCCCGGCTCGCGATCTGGACGACGATCACATTGCACGCCGCGCCCAGGATGGTCGCGTTCCCCGCCAGGGTCGAGCTCGAGGCCAGGGCGAGCCAGAGGAGCCGGGAGCCGCCCGCGCCCTGGACGACCTGGCCGAGCAGGAGCACCGCGGGCACGTTGCTGATCAAGTTGGACAGGAGCGCAGAGAGGCCCGTGAGCCACGCGAGGCCGCCCGACCGACCGCCCAATGCGCTCGTGAACCCCGACTGGATCCCGGCGGACAGCCCGGAGACCTGCACCCCTCCCAGGAGCACGAACAGGCCGACGAAGAAAAGGACGATGGTCCAGTCCACCTTGCCCACCAGCACGCGGGCGCTCGTCGTCGAGGCGAAGGGGAGGAAGAACAGGACGAAGGCGCCGCCCGCGATCGCGATCAGGGGGAGCCACGCCGGGGTCGGCGAGAGGAAGAACCCCGCCACCATGCCGAGCCCGATGCCCAGGGTGACCACCAACCCGTTGCGTTGGAGGCGGATGGGCGGAAGGCCCGCCGCGCGGGAGATGGGGGCGGCCAGGTCCTTGCGGAACGCGAGCCAGACCAGTCCGACAGAAAGGGCCAAGCAGACCAGCATCACGGGCAGGAGCACCGCGCTGAAAGACAGGAAGGGAATCCCGGACTCGATGGCGATGTACGCGTTCTGGGGGTTCCCGATCTCCGAGGCCACGCTGCCGACGTTCGCGGCGACCGCGAGTCCGACCAGGTACGGGACGGGCCGGACCTTCAGGCTCCGCGCGCTGCGGACCACGATGGGCGTCATGAGAAGCGCCATCGCGTCGTTCAACACGAGGGCGGACAGGAACGCGGCGGCTACCATGAGCCCCGCGAGGAACGTGGCCTGGCTCCTCGCCCGCGCCGCGACGCGGGTGGACACGAGGTCGAAGAACCCGCACACGTCGAGGCCGGACACGAGGATCATCATGCCGACCAGGAGCAGGATGACGTCCAGATTGATGGACGACAGGGCCTCCGCGGGGGTGAGGATTCCTGCGACCAGCATGAGCGCGCCCCCGAGGAGCGCGACCGCGGGACGGTCCAAGCGGAGCCGCCCCAGGCTCCGGACGGAAATGAGGACGTACGTCGCGACGAAGATGACCGTCGCGGCCACGAGCGCGTACTCGGAGGCCACGTCGCCGCAAGGGAGGACCGGCTATGGAGTTTTGGCCCTCCGGAAAGTTCGAGGGTGATTCCAGCATACTTAAATACCCCCACTCAATTCGCCGCATCCTCCGGCCCGCCATCCGTCAGGGAAGGGGACCGGGATGAAGTGCTAAATAGGAGAGAAACCGGATGTCTACCCGCGAACACCGTGGATTCGCGGCAGCGCTCGTGCTGCTCGCGCTCGTCGTGAGCGCGGTGGCCTTCCTGCCTGCGACAGCCAGGGCTCAGAGCAACCAGGTCACGGGTGTGGTCTACGTGTGCGGTGGACCCACCAGTGTCGTCGTTTCCGGGGCCCAGGTCGTCCTCACGGATGCGGACGGCATCCTCCCGCCGCTGACCGCGACGTCCGGCTCGGACGGCGTGTTCACGTTCACCCCGCCGACCTCGAACTACACCCTCTCCGCGACCCGGTCGGGCTACTACCCCAGCGCGACGTCCGCGCCGTTCCGGTTCGACGGGAGCATCACTTGGACGCAGAACGTCTGCATGGACGCGCAGCCGACGGCGACCATCTCCCCGACCTTCCAGGTCCGGAATTCCGTCCCGGCACCCGTCGGTGGAGCCACGCTCTCCGTGTACAACACGGCGAGGCTGATCACCTCCGCCCCCGCGCTCGTCTTCACGAACACGACGAACGCGACCACGGGGAACAGCCTCGCGAGCCTGTGGTCGGACACGTTCGAGGTTCGCGTCTTCGCGAACGGCTACGCCCCGTTCGTCCAGAACATGACGATCTCGTCCTCGAGCCCGATCACGATCACCCTGACCCAACAGATCACGGTCACGGGCCACGCGCGGAACGCCGCGGGCCAGTTCGTCTCCGCGGGCCTGGTGGGCTGGTTGTACAATGCCAACCGGGCGATCTACAACGGCACCAAGGTGATCAAGGCGGTGGTGAGCGGGAGCCTGTTCACGTTCAACGCGCCGCCCGGCCCCTACGAGATGATCATCGCGGCGAACGGCTACGCATCGTACGAGTTGCCCCTGAACCTGGTCAGCGGGACGTACTCCGAGGACGCGCCGTTGACCGTGGCCTCTCCGGAGCAGTACCTGACCACGGTCCTCTTCGGGACCCAGGATTGGAACGACTTCACGGTGTACCGGAACCTGACCCTGAACGCGTACTCGAGCCTGCCCACGTTGGGCCCCTCGGGCCTGCGGGACCTCCGGTACCAGATCTCGTATACCTTGGGCGACACGAGCGGTGTCCTCGGAGCCTCGGACCTGACGAGCTTCACGGACTGGCTGCTCGCGAACGGCCCGGCCTACGTGACCACGGACAGCTTCCTCCTCGTGAACGGGTTGGCGTACAACTCGACGGTCACCTCGTACTCCGTCGCGGTGAGCAACACCCTGCTCACGACGGGAGCCAAGGTCTGGATCAACACGACGACGACGTACCACGTGAAGTCGAGCGCGACGATCACGTACGGGCAGCCCAAGTACTACCTGAACCTGACCCTGTTCCCCGACACGAACACGACGGTCTACCACAACGAGACGTACATCGTGCAGCTGCCGAGGGCCTACGAGATGGCCTCGGACACGATCCTGCCCTCGACCACGCCGCCCGCGATCACGACGTCTAGCTACACGCGGATCACCGTGGACCCGGGCCTCGTGGGGGCCGGCATCTCACCCCAGATCCGCATGGTGATCCAGCAGTCCCTGAACGGGACGGCGCGGGCCAAGGTCCTCGGACCCACGGGCAAGTTCACCGTCGTGAACGCGACGTACCAGAACTACAGGGCCTATGTCGCGGAGAACACGAACCTCACGTTCAGCGCGGCGGAGAGCACGGACCCCATCGGGGACATCACGAAGGCGAACTTCACCTGGCGCTTCGAGTCCAACGTGACGACGACCGCGTACCTCGGGTACGGGATCGAGCCGACCTTCACGTACACGACCATGGGCGAGTACGTCGTCAACCTCACGGTCGTCCAGGCGGGCGGGAACGTGACCTACCGGAACATCGTCCTGTGGGTCGACGGCACCCCGCCCGTCGCGGACTTCAAGACGAACCGCACGGGCTCGGGCTCCGCGAACGGCACGTCCATCCAGTTCGACCAGGGCACCGTCGTGAAGTTCGACGGCAGCCTGTCCTCCGACCAGGCCTACCCGGGCAAGGCGGGCGTCATCCCGAACTCGGGCTACGCGTGGGACTTCAACGGGGACAACATCACGGACGCCACGGGGCAAGTCACCAGCTGGACGTTCAACACACCCGGCCGGTTCAACGTGACCCTCAAGGTCACGGACGGCGTGGGCTGGAAGAGCGCCAACGCGACCATGACGGTCACCGTGAACGACACGCAGGCCCCCGTGCCCCGCTTCGTCATCCTGGACCCCGCGAACGACTACGCCCCGACGTCGACCCTGACCGAGGGACGTAACTACACGTTCAACGCGTCCACGACGACGGACAACTACGACAAGCTCGCGAGCCTGAACTTCACGTGGACCATCCCCGGCCCCATCTACCTGCGCACCGGGAACAACAACACGTTCTGGGGCGAGAACATCACGATCGGCTGGAGCCTGTTCAACAACAGCTACATGGTCAAGCTCGCGGTCAAGGACACGGGATTCGGTTCCGGGAAGCCCAACACGGGCTACGTCTTCGACAACGTGACGGTCCAGGTGGACTGGTCCCGGCATCCCGACCTGTACATCAACCCGGGCACCGCGAAGGTGGACAACAGCCAACCGGAGAGCGGCGCGACGATCACGATCACGCTGAACGTGACCAACAAGCCCAACCGGGGTCAGGCCAGCCAGGTGACCGTCTCGGTCTCGGAAAGCGGGACGTCCCTGTCGCCGAGCTGGACCATGGTGGACGCGAATGGCAACGCCCTTCCGAGCCAGGTGATCGCGTCGGGCTCCACGGTGACGCTCCGCATCACGGTCACGGTCGTCGGTCAGGGCAACAAGACCCTGGGCGTGACCGTCTGGGACCAGAACGAGCCCTACACCGTGCGGACGTCGGAGAACTCGGCCACCCTGTACATCGTCGTGAACCAGCCGGCCTGGGTGAACTACGCCATCGTCGGGGCGATCGTGGGCGTCTTCCTCGTGGTCATCTTCGCCATGTACTACCGCCGCAAGGTGAAGGCGGGCGACTGGCAGCCCATGCGCCTCCGCCGCGGCGAGAAGGGCGGGAAGGCCGAGGGCGGCAAGGAGAAGCCCCGGAAGCAGAAGGAAGCCAAGGAAGAGAAGAAGCGCCTGTGACGGCGCTCCTCTTCCCTTTACCCTTTTGTCTTCGTCGTTTTCTCACATTTCCCGCGGCGCCGTGAGGCCCAGCCCGTCCAGCGCGTTCCGCAGGACGACTTGGGACGCGGCCACCAGGTCGAGCCGCGCCGCGCGCAGCTCGCGGGACTCCGCGGTGAGGACGGGGCAGTCCCGGTAGAACTGGTTGAACTGGGCCGCGAGCTCCGCAGCGTACGTGGCCACACCGTGCACGCGGCGGCTCGTCGCGGCGTCGCGGACCTCGGAGGGGAACTTGGCGATCCGACGGAGCAAGAGCTGCTCCTGCGGATGGACGAGGAGGCCGGCGTCCCCCGGCGTCCGCGCGCCGGCCTTGTCTAGGATGCTGCAGGCGCGCGCGTGGGCGTACTGCAGGAACGGAGCCGAGTTCCCCTCGAAGTTGAGGGCCTCCTCCCACTTGAAGACGATCCGCTTCTCGGCCTGCACCCGGACGATGTTGTACCGGACCGCGCCGATGCCGACGAACTCGGCGATCTCCCGTTTGCGGGCCTCGGGCAGGTCCTCGCGGCGCTTAGACACCTCCGCGTAGGCTCGGTCGACGGCCTCGTCGATCAGGTCGTCCAGGTTCACCACGATGCCCTTCCGGGTGGACATCTTCCCCTCGGGCAGGCTCACGAAGGCGTAGAACACGGTCTCCGGGGCCCAGTTGATCCCCATGAGCTGGAAGGCCGCCTTGAGCCGCTGGAACGTGAGCTTCTGGTCCTCCCCGAGGACGTTGATGGCGACGTCGCACCGCGCCATCTTGTCCAGATGGTAGGCGATGTCCCGCGTGGTGTACAGGGAGGTCCCGTCCTTCCGGACGAAGAAGTACTTCGCGGCGTCCCCCTCGAGGCCAAACGAGGACAGGTCGAGGAAGTGCGCGCCGTCTTCCGCGTGGCTCAGGGGCATGAGCCGTTCGATGACCTGCTCCACGCTTCCGTTCAGGATCGCGTCGCTCTCCCAGAAGAAGGAGTCGAAGCTCACGCCAATCCGGGCGAGCGACTGGAGAATCCCGCGGAGGACCTCCTCTGCGACCTTCCGGACCTCTCGGGTGAGACCCGCATCGCCCTGCTCGAAGCGCCGGATCATCGCCGCCACGTCCGCCTTGGCCTTCGGGTCGGACTCGAATATCGCCGTGGCCTTCTGGTAGTACTTGATGAAGCGGTAGTCCGGCTTGTCCACGTCCGGCGGTCCCACCTCCTCGGGCGTGAGATGCTGCGTCCCCCAGTACTGGACGACCATCTGCCGCCCGACGTCGTTCACGAGGTACTCCCGGGTCACTGGGAATCCCGCCAGGCGGAGGAGCCTGCCCAGCGCGTCCGCGTAGATCGGGTTCCGCGCGCGGCCCACGTGGAGCGGACCCGTGGGATTCGTGCTCGTGTGCTCGAGCAGGACCTTCGTCGGGACGGCGGGCGAGGACCCGTATGCGGCCCCCGCGGACGTCACCGCATCGAGGACGTGCGCCGCGAAGGCAGCCGGGTCGACGAGGAAGTTCACGTAGCCGCCGACGGCCACCAAGGGGCGGAACGGTGCGGGTGCGGCCACCAGGGCTGCCCGGGAGGCGAGTTCGTTCGGCGGCCGGTGGAGCTCCTTCGCGTACGGGAAGAGGGCCAGGGAGAAAAGGCCCTTGTCCTCCGGGGCCTCGACGAGGGGCGCGGCCTCGTGCACCCCGAGACGCGACTCGATCGAGGCCCGGACCCCTTCGGCGCGTTCCCTCAGCTCGGTCCACGGGTCGCGGCCCATCACGTCACCCGGTACCGCAGGATGGCCGCAATCCCGCCGAATGCGCGGAGGAAGAGCTCGCCCTCCTCGGAGTCCTTGGAGATGAGCTCCAGCTTCGTGCCGGACTGCCCGGCGAGCGTGCTGAACTCCTCGATGATGTCCTTCTTCTCGACCACGGTCAGGTTGCCGCCATCCTGGGGGCACTTGGGGAGCGTGGCCTCGTCCGCCACGGTCCGTTCGCCCTCCCAGTCGCCGTTGGCGCAGGCGAGCTTGAGGCGCAGCTTCCGCAGGCCCTCGGAGACGAGCAGGGTGTCCACCGCGCCGAGCTGGAGCGCATGGCGGACCTGGTCCTCGCCGTACGCCGCCAGCCCGCCCTCCTCCTTCCGGATCTCCTCCAGGAGCTTCTGGACGAGGGTCTTCTCCCGCATGAGGTCCAGGTCGGAGAGGATCGTGCGGGCCTTCTCCACGAGCTCCCGCAGGCCGTACTCGTCCGTGTAGCCCGTGTCCAGGTAGGGCTCCAGGATCTTCTTCTTCAGCTCGTGGTGGATGTATTCCTGGGTCGCGAAGTACTCCTTCGTGTAGCCGGGTCCGCCGATGATGATGCCCTTGATTTCCGGGCGGCTCAGGAACGCATCCGTCATGACGTCCGCGACCTTCTCGTACCACTCGTGGGCCGCGATCTCGATCAGGCGCTCGAACCGACGCGCGCTCTGCCCGCCCATCCGGTGCTTGGACGGGACCTGGGACTGCATGTTCTTCAGGACCTCGATCCGCTTCCCGCGGAGCAGCCCGACGGTCGCCTCGGACCGGTCGATGACGACGAGACCGTAGAGCTCCTTCTCCGTCATCATCTCGTGGAGCGGTTCCGTGTAGAACTTGGAGTCGCAGCGGTACAGGAAGGACGGCACGGGTTCCGGCGGCTCCAGGACGAAGGCGACCATCTCCGTCTGGTCCGCGCCGATCTGCTTGTGCCCCGCGAAGACCACGAGGCCGTTGGCCGGCGGCATCCGGTACCCCTTAATCCGCGAGATGCAGGACTCGATGGCTTGCTGCACGTGCTTCCGCGTGCTCGCGCTCTTGATGTTGGAGGACTGGGAGATCTCGCCCCGCAGGTAGTTCGTCACGTCGAAGGTGGGCCGGTTCGGCGGGATGTAGACGGACACGAGCTCCGTCCCGCGACCCTGCGCCTGCTCGATCTCTTCGAGGGCGCGACGGAACTTGTACTTGTCCATCTCCGACATTCCGGCCATTGGGTCGACCCAACCGTGCTTGCGCTATAAAGCAGTTCGGGGGGAGACGCGCCCCAGCGGGAATGCGGCGACCGTGTCGAACACTTTTTATCGTCCCGCGACGTTCGCGCGCAACGCGAGGCGGTATGGAGAAAGTCGTCGTCTCTCTCGGGGGTTCCGTCCTGGTGCCCGGCGAGGACGATGCGCGGTATCTGGCCGACCTCAGTGCGGTCCTCCGCAGGGTCTCGACCCAGGTGCGCCTCTTCGCTGTGACGGGCGGTGGGCGGGTGGCGCGGTACTACATTGAGACGGGACGCGCCCTCGGCATCTCGGAGCGTCGCCTGGATGAGTTGGGCATCGGGATCACGCGGATGAACGCGCGGCTCCTGGCCGCCGCGCTCAAAGGCCGTGCGAACCCCGAGCCCGCGCGCACGTACACGGAAGCCGCGCGGCTCGCTCGGCGCCATGCCGTCATCCTCATGGCGGGCACGCGGCCCGGCCACACGACGGACCGCGTGAGCGCGTCCCTCGCTCGATTCGTCGGCGCATCCCGCATCGTCAACGCGACCTCCGTGGACGGCGTGTACACGGCGGACCCCCGGAAGGATCCGTCGGCCCGTCTCCTGGAGCGAGCCAGCTTCGAGGATCTCGTGCGCCTCTCGGGCTCGGGCCATCGTGCCGCGGGACCCAGCGTCGTGTTCGACCCGGTCGCGGCGCGCGTGCTCGCGCGGGACCGCATTCCGCTCGCCGTGGTCCGCGGGCGCGACCTGGTGGCCCTCGAGGCGGCCCTCTTGGGCCGACCCTTCCACGGCACGTGGGTCTCGGAGTGAGGGGGTCGCGTGCAGCGACTCGCCCTCTATCGCCGGTTGACCCTCCTCTGTCTCTGGGCGGCGGGCGCCGCCGCGGTCCTCACGGCCGTCGCGGTCGTCCTGTCGCGCCTCTTCGAGGCCACCGCCGCGGGCCTCTGCGCCGCCGTGTTCTTCGTCCCCGGCCTCCTGTTCCTCCGGTACTACCGTCGCCTCTACGTCCGCGATCTGGCCCTCGCCCATGCCGGTAAGATCGCCGAGGAGGCCGGAGTCGTCGACGCGAAGACGCTCAGCAGAAAGCTTGACGTCCCCGAGGCGGACGCCACGAAAATCCTCCAGCTAGCCATCCACGAGGGCCTTGCGAAGGGCGCGGTGGACACCGATGGCGGGTTCGTGTCGGCGACCGCTCCGCGATGTCCCGCGTGCGGGAAGGCCCTCCCTCGGGCGTCGCGCGGCGCACCCTGTCCCGCGTGCGGTGCTGCGGTGCCTGGAGGCGAATGACCGTGCCGTTCCGCGCCTTCATCTCCGCGGACCTGCCGCCGCTCCCGCGAATCGAGGCGTTGGCGCGCGATCTGCGGGAGGCGAGCCGCGACCTCAAGGTGGTCTCCACGGAGCACCTCCACCTCACGTTGAAGTTCCTCGGCGACACGGAGGAGGGACTCGTCCCCGAGATCGTCTCCGCGATGCGGGAAGCCGCCGCGGGGGTCGCCCCCTTCCCGATCGAAGTCCGAGGGACGGGCGCGTTCCCCAACCTCTCCCGGCCCAGCGTCCTCTGGGTCGGCCTCCGGGGAGCGGAGCCCCTGGCTCGGATGGCCAAGATCCTGGACCAGCACCTTGCCGCGCTCGGGTTCGAGCCCGAGCGGCGCCCCTGGTCACCCCACGTCACCCTGGCGCGCGTCCGCGGCGGGCGGAGAATGGACGCCGTCCAGGGCCTCTTGCGCTCCCACGAGACGGAGGGGTTCGGCGAGGCGCGCGTGGACGAAATCCGCCTGAAGAAGAGCGTGCTGCAACCGGGCGGCCCGGAGTACACCACGGTCGAGGCGGTCCGCCTCGAGGGCTAGGCGCTCACTCCCGCTTGTCCGCGAACAGGAGGAGCTTGTCCCACTCGATCGTGTGCTTCAGGCGGTACTTCTGGAGGACGCGGCTGACCTGCTCTGTCACCCGCGCGACCTCCACGGTCTTGCCGCGGCCGTAGATGTAAAACTCCACGTCGTTGGAGATGGGGAAGACCATCCGCATGACGCCCTCTCGGTTATACCCCTCCGGCTTGCGGTTGAGCCGCAGGTCCCGGAGGTTCTCCTCCACGAGGACCTCCACGCTCTCCATGTCCTCGGGCAGCTGCTGGGTCTCCTCGAGGAACTTGAGGAACATGGGCTTGAAGGCGGGGACCAGGTTCTTCCACTTCACCTTCTTGTCGAACTTGATGTGCCCGCTCCGGGCCCTCATGGACCGTTCGGATGAGCCATGTTCTATTTAACGCTGCGGCCGCGGTCGCCTGGGCGCCCAACCCCGCTGCGTCATCCTTAAGGGGAGGTGCCTCATCGTTGCGGCGATGCGGACGGCCCTCACCATCGCGGGGAGCGACTCCGGCGGCGGCGCCGGCATCCAGGCGGACCTCAAGTCCTTCGCCGCCGTGGGCGTCCACGGGACCTCCGTGATCACCTGCGTCACGGCGCAGAACACGCGGGCCGTGACCTCCATCTTCCCGCTCCCGCCGGCGGAGATCCGGGCCCAGCTGCGCGCCGTCCTCGACGACTTCGACGTGCGCGGGGCCAAGACGGGCATGCTGTACTCCGCGGACATCGTGAACGCGGTCGCGAGCGAACTCGGGGCGACGGACTTCCCGCTCGTGGTGGACCCCGTCATGGTCGCGACCGTGGGCGCGCGGCTCGAGCGGGACGACTTCCGCGACGCGCTCGTGGAGTGTCTCCTCCCGCGGGCCGACCTCGTGACGCCGAACCGCCGCGAGGCCGAACGGCTGGCCGGTCACCCCATCCGCGACCTGGCGGACATGGAGAGCGCGGCCCGGGAGATCCGCTCACTGGGCGCGGGTGCCGTGCTCGTGAAGGGCGGGCACGTGGCCGGGGACCTCGTGGACGTCCTGGATGACGGCCACCGGATCCGCCGGTTCCGCAGCTTCCGCCACGCGAAGGAGCTCCATGGGGCGGGATGCACCCTGGCCGCTTCCATCGCCGGCTACCTCGCGCAGGGGGAGCCGCTGGTCCGGGCCATCGAATCGGCCCGGAGCCGGGTGGCCGCGGGCTTCCTCACCTCGTACCGCGCGGGCCACGGCGTCGAGGTGATCAACTCCCACGTCCGACCGGACCGGTACGAGGTCTGGCTGGCGCTCGTCCGAGCGGCCCCGGCATTGTCAAGAGCCGTCCCTGCGCGCCTCCGGCCCCGAGGCGGGCTGCGGCTCACCTACGCCTTGGCGGGTGCCACGGCCGCCCGGGACTTCTGCACATGGAGGGAAGAGGACGGACGGGCCCTTTTCGATGCCCCGGGCGTCGATCCGCGGATCGAGCTGGCGGTCCTCCATGTCAATCCGACCCTGCGGGCGTCGGCAACCTTAATGTACCCCTGGAAAAATCTCCGACGCCTCGGACCCGGCCCCCTGAGGGCCCTGGTCCTCGACCGCTCGTCGGCGGGATCCCAGGGCCGCGGACCGGACGGGGTCGAGCGCGCGATCTTGGAGGCGGGGACGACACCGGACGTCCTCGTGGACGCAAGGACCGAAGGCAGGGACACGACGATGCACATCCTGGGCGAGGACCCGCAGCGCGTCCTCCGTAAGGTCCGCCGGGTCCTGGACAGAGGGACCCCATGAAGATCGCCGTGTTCACGGACAGCTACCTGCCCACGGTGGACGGCGTGGTCACGTCCGTCCTCACGACCCGCCGGCAGCTGGAGGCGGACGGCCACGAGGTCGTCGTCTTCGCGCCCGCGGATCCCCGACGCCGCGTGAAAGACGAGGCGAACACGATCTTCGTGCGCGCCCACGAGCTCCGTCACTACCCAGGCTACCGGCTCGCCATGTTCCCCGGGCGGGAGGTGGACCAGGTCAAGGAGCTCGGCGTGGACGTGATCCACATCCACGGCGTCGGCACGGTGGGCATCAAGGGCCTCTGGGCCTCCTGGCAGGCCCGGATCCCGAGCGTCCAGACGTTTCACACGATGATCCAGGACACGCTCCCGTTCTACTCCCCCTTCGGGATCAACCTGCATGTCCTCGAGCGCGGGCTGCGCCTCTACCTCCGCGTCTTCCTCCGGAAGTCCACGGGCGTGGTCGTCCCGAGCCGCGCGATCCTGGACGAGATCCTCCAGCTGTCCCCGGAGGCGCCCATCACGGACGTCATCCCGACGGGCGTCGACCCGGAGCGCTTCTCCCCGTCCGTCTCGGGTCAGAGCGTCCGGACGAAGTGGGGCCTCAACGGGGATGACATCATCCTCCACGTGGGCCGCGTGGCGCCCGAGAAGAACCTGGCCACGCTGATCCACGCCTTCCCGCGGATCAAGGAGGCCAACCCGGATGCCAAGCTCCTCGTCGTCGGCTCGGGCCCGTACCTGGAGCGGTACTACGACCTCGTCCGCCACATGAACCTCGCGGGGGACGTGATCTTCACGGGCTTCGTCCCCGACGCGGACCTGCCGCGGTACTACGCGGCCGCCGACGCCTTCGCCATCGCGTCCAAGTTCGAGACCCAGGGCCTCGTCATCCTCGAGGCGCTCGCCGCGGGGAAGCCGGTCGCCGGCGCCGACTTCCGCGCCATCCCCGAGTTCGTCCACGAGGGCGAGAACGGGTTCCTGTTCGATCCCGGGGATGCGACGAGCTGCGCGGACGCCGTCCTCGCGTGCCTGGCCCACCGGGACGAGATGCGGGCCGCGGCCCGGGCGAGCGCGCTGCCCTTCTCCGTGGCGAACTGCACCCGGCGCCTGGAGCACGTGTACGAGCGGCTCCTGACCGCGTGAGGCTCGCTAGAGCTTAATACGCCCGCCCCTTGTGGCCCCCACCGTGATCGGCATCCTCGGGGGCGGCCTCTCGGGTCTCGTCCTCGCCTCGCGGCTCCGCGACGCGGAGGTCCTCGAGGCCGCGGAACGGCCGGGCGGTCTGTGCCGCAGCCTCTCCGCGGACGGATACACGTTCGACCCCCACGGATCCCACATCCTCTTCTCCCGCAACCCGGAGGCCATGGAGTTCTACGAGGATCTGCTCGGGGACAACGTGAGCCGCCGACGGAGGAACACGAAGGTCTTCTACAAGGGCCGCTACGTGAAGTACCCGTTCGAGAATGGCCTGTCCGAGCTCCCCGTGGAGGACAACCTGGCCTGCCTGCTCGGCTTCGTGCGGGCGCAGCTCGCGAGGGCCGCCGGCGGGCTCCCGGAACCCGCGAACTTCAAGGAGTGGATGTACCAGCGGTTCGGGGCGGGCATCACGGAGGCGTACCTCCTGCCCTACAACGAGAAGATCTGGAAGACGCCCGCGGAGGACATGGGAATCGAGTGGGTCCAGGGACGCGTCCCCGACCCGCCCCTCGAGGACGTGATCAAGTCCAGCCTGGGCATCCCCACGGAGGGATACACCCATCAACTCCACTTCCTGTATCCGCGGGACGGCGGGGTGGAGAGCCTGATCCGGGGCCTCGTGCCCCACGTGCCGCACGTCCGGAGTTCCTTCCGCGTGACCTCCGTCCGGAAGACGGGAGACACGTGGCGGGTGAGCGACGGCCACGAGGAGCGGGAGTACGACGGCCTCGTCTCGACAATCCCCATCCCGGAGCTCGTCGCAGCCCTGGAGGGCGTCCCCGCCGACGTGCGGGCCGCGGGGTCCGCCCTGGCCCACCGCGCCTTGGTCACCGTCATGGTGGGGATCAACCGGCCCGACCTGAACGACTTCAGCTGGGTCTACTTCCCCACGCCGGAGGACGGCCGCTTCAACCGGATCTCCTTCCCGAGCAACTTCTCGGACCACGTCGCGCCGGCCGGCGCGAGCTCGGCCATGGCCGAGATCACGTGCGACGCGGGGGACGAGGTCTGGTCCTCCCCGGACGACGCGCTCGTGGAGCATGTCGTGGAGCGCGCGGACCACCTCGGCGTGTTCCGTCGGTCCGACGTCGGTTTTACCCGCGTGGCCCGCACCCGCTACGCGTACGTCGTGTTCGACCGGGCCCACCGCCGCAACCTGGATCGGGTCCAAGCGTACGCGGACCGCGTGGGACTGCGCCTCCTCGGACGGTTCGGCCAGTTCGACTACATCAACACGGACCAGGTGATCCTCCGGGCCCTCGGCCTGGCCCAGGAACTGGGAGGTCCGTCGTGAGGATCTCCGTGGTCGTGCCCACGTACCAGGAGGCCGCGAACATCGAGGCGTTCCTGCGGCAGTTCGAACGGCAGACCCTGCCCCCGGGCGAGTACGAGATCATCGTCGTGGACGGGGGGAGCCGGGACGGGACGACGGAGCGGGCGGGGACGATCGCGGACCGGGTCCTCCTCCAGACGAGCCCCGGGATCGGCGGCGCGAGGAACGACGGCGTGCGCCTCGCGCGAGCGGGGCTCATCGCGACGACGGACGCGGACTGCCGCCTGCCCGCCGACTGGCTTGAGCGAATCGTCCGGGACTTCGCGGACCCGCGCGTGGTCGCAGTCTGCGGCCCGGACGGACCGTTCGACGGCGGGCTCAAGGCGCGGGCGTTCTACTTCGTCGTCCGCTCGGTCATCCGCGTCGCGGCCCTCGCGGGCCTCTACGGCACGGGCGGGACGAACTCCGCGTTCCGCAAGGACGCGTTCCTGGCCATCGGCGGCTACCGGGCCCTGGCCCACTCGGACGACATCGACCTCGGCGTGCGCATCCGGGAGAAGGGACGGATCGTGTACGATCCCGACCTGTACGTGCAACTCAGCGTCCGCCGGCTGGAGAGGGACGGATATCTCCGCACCCTGTTCCTCTGGCTCCGGGGCGACCTGAAGGTCCTTGCGGGGAAGTCCGTGCAGGACCGCGCCTACGCTCGCCAGGAGTACTAGGCGGCACCCGGCGGTGCGGGCGCGCGACGACGCAGGAGCAGGGACGCCGCGACGGACAGAGCGACGAGGAGGACGACGGCCACGACGGTCAGCAACGTGGCCGTGTCGGGGTCGTAGACGACGCCGAGATAGCCGACGAGGAGCAGGAGGGCGCTGTACTTCGCCGCGGCCCCCACCACGATGTACAGGATGGACCGCGGGTAGCTCCAACCCACCACGGCGATGAATGCGCCCACGAACGGGACGACGGGGGCGATCCGGTTCACGAGGATGATCCGCTCGTCCCGGACCAGGAGGAACCGGGTCCAGCCCCGCATGGCCCGGTCCACGATCCGCGGCAGGTGACCCCGGTCCACGACGAGCTTCCGCACCCAGAGGAACATCAGGGTGTTCCCGATCACCTCGCCCGTCATGGCCATCATGAGCAGGAGGAGCGCCCAGAGCAGCGGGTCCACGCCGGCGCCCCGGTACAGGTAGCTCAGGACGATGGCGAGCTCGGGGAGGGTCGGGATGATCGCCGCGTCGATCACGAAGACGAGGAGGAGGGCGACGAGCGTGCCCACGGGGCCCAGGAATCCGAAGAGGCCGGAGAGCCAGTCCGCCACGGAGGCCATGACGGAGGCCTCAGAAGTTGCTCGTGAGGCGGATGAGCGTCACCTGGAACACCAGGGTCCGGCCGACGACCTGCTTGTTGAAGTTCAACGTGTACGTCCCCGCCACGGCATCCACCGCGGACAGGTAGAACGCCTTCCCGTCCGGGCTCGTCCCCCCGATCTTGTCGACCTGGGTCGGGTCGAGACGGTTCTGGACCGTGATGGCGCCGGTCCCGTTGTTCGCCGCGTCGTCCACGCTCAGGACGACCGCGTTCCAGGCGTGGTAGGGGTGGATGACCTGGGAGGGCACCGGGCTGTTCGTGACGACCACGGTGTCCCCGAGGATGGAGACCGTGGCGCTCCATCCGTAGACGGGGTCGGTGACGTTCGTGGCGGAGACCGCGACCTGGCCGTAGTAGCTCTCGAACTCGCTCGTGTTCATCGTCACGCGCACGGGCACCGTCTCGACCAAGTCGTGGACGTGGATCAGGCTCGTGTCTGCGGGGCCGTAGCCGAGGGACTGGGGGACGGAGACCGTCGCGGTCTGCCCCAACGCGAGCCCGCGTACACCCTGGTCGAAGCCCTTGATCACGGAGCCGTCCCCGATCGTGAACTGGAGCTCCGTGTACCCGGAGCGGTACGTGAAGCTGTACGCCTTGGGATACGTCGCGTTGTCCTGGGCCACGGACTGCAGGCTCGTGTCGAACACGAGGTTGGAGTTCGGGAAGTATCCGATGTAGTTGATGGAGACCGTGTCGCCCTGCTGGGCCACCTGGGTCGCGGGCGTGGGCTGGGGCGTAAAGACGAGGTAGTAGGCGCCGAGCACGACGACGACCGCGATGACCAGTGCGAGGAGGATGATCCAGTCGCTGATAGCGGCGTCATCCCGGGCCAGGGGGCGGGCCATGGTGGGCGGGCTAACCTAGCCCTGGGAATAAAGGTTATGGTCCGTTCCTCGGAGAAAACGGACCTGGGCCGCGCATGCGCGCGTCACGCGTACATCGCGCCGCTCGCGGTCTCGTGCCGCACGCGGCTCTCGCCGAGGACCTTGTCCACGGCCAGCTCGAAATCCACCATGGCCACCGTGTCCCGATCCTCGCGGATCGCGAACATGCCGGCCTCCGTGCACATGGCCTTGAGGTCCGCGCCCGTCGCGCCGTCCGTGCGCTGCGCGAGGACCTCGAAGTCCACCTCGGCGGCGATGCTCATCTTGCGCGTGTGGATCTTGAAGATGGTCAGGCGGCCGTCGTGCGTGGGCACGGGAATCTCGATGATCCGGTCGAAGCGACCTGGCCGGAGTAGCGCGTCGTCCAGGATGTCCGGTCGGTTCGTCGCGCCGATGATCTTCACATCGCCCAGGGGATTGAAACCGTCCAGCTCCGCGAGGAGCTGCATCAGGGTGCGCTGGACCTCGCGGTCCCCCGACGTGGCGACCTCGAGGCGCTTGGCGCCCACGCTGTCGAGCTCGTCGATGAAGACGATGGACGGGGACTTCTTGCGGGCCAGCTCGAAGAGCTCGCGCACGAGGCGCGCGCCCTCACCGATGTACTTCTGGACGAGCTCGGATCCCACGAACCGGATGAAGGAGGCCTTCGTGCGGTGGGCCACGGCCTTGGCGAGGAGGGTCTTCCCCGTGCCCGGCGGTCCGACGAGGAGGACGCCCTTGGGCGGCTCGATGCCCACCTTGCGGTAGAGGTCGGGCTTCAGGAGCGGGTCTTCCACGGCCTCCTTGAGCTCCATGATCTGCTGGTCCAGGCCGCCGATCTCCTCGTAGGTCACGTCCGGCTTCTCGATGATTTCGGCCCCCGTGACGATGGGGTCGTAGGACGGCGGGAGGACGCCCATGACCGCGAGGGTCTGCTTGTTCAGGGCGACCCGCGCGCCCACGAGGAGGTTCTCCTTGGCGATGTAGTCCGCCGCGTTCACGATGAAGTCGGGCCCCGTCGAGGACTTGACGACCACGCGGCCGTCCGCGAGGATGTCGCGGACGTTGCCGATGATCAGGGGCGGACTCTTGAGCCGGTCGAGCTCCTGCTTGAGCCGCTTGATCTCCTTTTGGAGCCGGATGAGCTCCGTCTCCACGTAGCGCTTCTCGCCCTCCACGCGCCGCGCCGTCTCCAGGAGTTTGTCGTTCCGATCCTCGAGCGAGGCGATTCGCTCGGACAGTTTCTCCGAGAATTCTCGGATCTGGTCTTCGTCCATGCAATCTCGTCCGGTGGGCCGGCGGAGGACGAAGGCTATATACCCAACACCTTTTATTTAGCGGTTGCGGACTTGGTTTCGTGATCTGCGAATTATGCGGCGCGGACGTCCCCCACACGAAAAACGTCGCGATCGAGAGCACGGTCCTGGCCGTCTGCAACAACTGCGCGAAGTTCGGAGACGAGGTCTCCACTCCCGTTGTCCGACGCGGCTCCATGCCCCCGGTGATCGCCCAGCGGCTCGAGGCGAGGAAGCGGCGTCAGACGCCGCGCGACGTGTACGCGGAGACCGGGGAGGAGGAGCTCGCGGAGGATTTCCCCCAACGGATACGTCGCGCGCGCGAGGAACGGGGCTGGAAGCAGGCCGACCTCGGCGCGAAGATCAACGAGAAGGTCAGCGTGATCTCCCAGCTCGAGTCCGGCGCGATCTCCCCCGGGGACGCCCTCGTGCGGAAGGTGGAGCATGCGCTCGGCATCAAGCTCAAGGAGAAGGTGCAGCCCATCGCCATGAAGAAGCAGGCCGCCTCGGGCTCGCTCACCCTGGGCGATCTGATCAAGATGAGGGAGAAGCGGGAGTGATCAGCGGAGGCCCAGGTGGGCCTTCACGGGTCCGATCAGGCGGGTCACGTCCACGCCGGCCTGGCGCGCCGCGATGAGGGCCGCGACCTCGACGTCCACGTCCATCTTCTCCTGGATCGCGTTGATTCCCGCGATCACGCCGCGGCGGTCCGTCTTCGTGGCCGCGACGAGGGAGTCCACAATCCGCAGGAACACGTCCTCCGTAACCGGGGTTGCGACCTCCAGCGTCTTCGACGTGGGCACGAAGTCGCGCGGCACGTCGACGGAGTCCAAGGGGAAAGCGGGGCGGATGTTCCCGCCGTGGGACTCCAGGAGCTTCGTCTCGAGACCGAGCTGCAGGAGGCGCTGCGCGTCGCGCGGAGGGAACCAGCGAAGGTCCATGGAGGCGGACAGCACGAACTCCCGTTCCGTGAGCTCCTCGCGGCCCTTGCGACGGAAGAGGAGGGCGATCGCATAGCGCAGTTCATCCATGGGAGTTCCCGGGGCGAGGGCGCACGAAGGAGGCGACCGGCTTAAAGGTGCCGCACGGGCGAACGTTTATCGTGTCGCGCGACCATGGATTCCGTGCTCCCGCGTATGGTCGCGCCGATCCGTGACGCGCGATGCAAGCCGGGAGAGAACGCCGCATGGGTCCCTCCTCGATAGCCCCGGGACGGGGCGCACCGTGACAGGGGGACAACGCGGCGTCCAACAATCCCTCGGCATGGGTCAGGGCGTCGAGTGAGCACCGCTTGGCCGTGAAACGCGCTGTTAATGCCGAGGGACAACCCCGGCTCCTTCGGTCTCTTCCTGCGCGCGCCTCCGGTTGCGCCACCCACTTCCGATGAGGGCGATGAGCACGGCTCCGCCGATGGGCACAGCCACATCCTGGAATTCAGGGATGGGCACTGTCGCCCGAGAGTCGGACGTCCCGGGAGTGGGGTTGGGCCCGTTGTAGCTCACGGTGACCGACGTCCCGCTGACCCAGGTCACCGCGAAGCGGATGCGGTCGTTGCCGTTGAGCGAGTGGGCGGCGATGGACGGCGTCGTGATTGTCACGTTGTTCCCGAACGTGGTGTACGTCTTGGGGCCGTACAGGGCGGTTCGCGCGGTGCATCCTTGGTTCGTGCAGAGATCGACCTCCACGGAGTAGGAGGGCATATAGGTGACCGTCACCTTGACCTCGGTCGTCCTCAGCTCTTTGTTCCCACTCGAGAGCACGCCCGCCTCCAGGTTGTTGATGTCCGTCGGAGTCCACGCACGCGGCGTGGCGAACGGATATTGTGGGTAGGTCGTGCTCACGACTCCGTAGGCTCCCGTGGAGCACGCCGTGGCCGATCCGTCCGACTCGGTGGCATTCAGGAGAACGGTTGAGATCTTTGCTGGCTGCCCGCTGCCGGTTGCACCCCAGCACCACAGGGAGACCGTGACGCTCGTGATGTTCACAGGACTCGGCGGCGAGATCCAGTCCGGGAGCGCGAATGTGGACTTCTTGGCGTTGGAGCTGGCCGTGACGTATGTCGTATTGCCATCGTTGGGATCCTGGTTCACGCACTGGTATTCGCTGTTGAGTGGGCAGCCACTCCCGGTCCACTGATTGTTCGTGCCTTGCGCGTTGGGAAGGAGCGTGAGCGTCATGGCGGGTGCCGAGATGTCGAGGTTGAACTCCCAGGAACCCGCCATGGTGGAGGCCGGGGTTCCCGTGGGCGTGTACCAGCAGACGCTCGGGGCGCCGCTGGTCAGCGCCTTGGTCGTCGGACTGCTCCCCGCGGTGGTGCTCGCAACGAGGTTCGAGGTGCAGACAGTAGGCGCGCCGCCACCCGAGACGGCCGTGTTCGTGAAGAACCACTTCTGGTTCCCCGGGAGGTCCTGAGCCAGAAGCCGACCCGGCCCGGCGGCTGGGGAGTCCGTCATCGGACTTCCCATCGACTGGGCCACCAACGTGGTCACGCTCAGCGTCGTCGGCGCGGACGGCGCCAGGGAGCTGTCGGCCGCCTGGTTCCACCCCCGGATCTCGAAGAAGGCGCGCGATCCGTTCGTGACCGGGACGCCGGACAACGCGGCCTCAACCTGGCTGCCGTCCTTCGCCACGGTCGCGAGCCCGAGGGGCGCCCACGTCCAGTCCCAGGCGCTCGTGCCGTTGAAGCGCAGGGCCACGGAGGAGAGGATCTCCCCGCCCTTGCCCGTGATCTGCACGAGGTAGTCCGCGCCCAGTCCGCCGACCCGGTAGCCCGTGGCCATGCTGCCGTCCTCGTCCAGGTAGAAGAGGAGGTAGTCCGTCCCATTCACGGGCGGAGGCCGCGGACCGATCGTGCCGTTGGACGAGCCGTTTCCCGGTGGCGTGTACGCGGGGTTCAGTGCGGGGACCATCGTGCCGTTGAGCGCGCGGCCCACGACGCGGGCCGTGAAGTATGCGCTACCGCCGGATCCCTGGAAGGAGTACGCGGACAGATCGATGTCGGAATCCCAGAGGGGCTGGACGTCCGCCACGGGGTCCGAGGTCAGGTTGGGCCAGTCCGCGAAGCCGCCGTCGATCCGCACGCCCGTCGGGACCGTGCCCACATAGGCCAGGGAGGCGGGACCCGTCCCCGGGGAGAGCATGGCCACTCCCCCCGGGGCGACCAGGAGGTCCTGGGGTGCCGCGATGAACGCCCCGACCGTGGAGGCATCCGGATTCACCCCGGTCGCGTGGAGGGTCAGAGTCTGGGTCGTGTCGGCCGAGAGGACCAGGGCAGGAAGGGTGAAGTGGATCCGCGGGCCCGGCGCCTGTTCCGAAAGAAGCGACCCCGTGGGACCGAGGAGTTGGACCAGGGAGAGGGAGCTCGGACCGAACGTGCCCTCGAGATGGACATCGAGGCCCGTGACCGTGAGGGAGCCGCCCACCGCGGTGAGCGTGAAGCTCGCGAGCACGTCCCCCGTCGTGCGGAGGACCTGGGGCGCCAGGGTGTCCTGGGCCACCAGGAGAAACGGTTCCGCGTCCGTCGCCAAGACGTCGGCCACGTCGGATTCCCCGTTCCATCCGCGGGACGCGAAGGCGACCTCCATCGCGGCGGCCGGTGCACCCAGGTCGAGGCCCCGAGCCTCGAACTCCAGCCCGTGCCCGGAACCCGCGGCCGCCACGGGGGCGACACGGACCCAGCCGTTCCAGTCCTGGGGACTCCGCGCCACGTCGAAATCGTAGAGCGTGGCCCCGACCACCTGTCCGCCCCACGTGTCGACCCGGATCATCCGATCCGCGCCGAGACCCTGCACCCGGTATCCCGTCGCCGCGGAGCGGTCCGTGTCGATGAACGCGTAGAAGGCGTTCGTGAGCCGTTGGGGTGCGGGACCCCCGGCCAGCGGATCGCCGACCACCTCGAGGTAGAAGGCCGTGTAGTCCACGTTGCCGTGCACGGCGACCCGGGTGATGTCGATGTCCGGGGTGAGCCGCGCAGGCGGCGGCGTGGCGATCTTGGACACGCCGGCCCAGTCGGCAAACTGGCCGTCGATCTGGATCGGATAGGCGGGACTCGGGCCCGTCCAGAAGAGGGCCACCGGGAGCAGGAGGAGGAGAAGGACGACGGCCACGGGAAGGACGATCCGCTGCCAGCGAGGGGACGACAGGCTGCCTGGGAATCGGCGGGATCGGGCCGCCTTGGCCAGTCCATTCGTGAGACCGTTGGTCCGGCCGACGCCATTGGTCAAGCCGTTCGTCCGGCCCCGGAGGCCGTTCGTCAAGCCGTTCGTCAAGCCGTTCGTGTGACCGAGGCCATTCGTGAGCCCGTTGGTCCGTCCCCGCAGGCCGTTCGTCAACCCGTTCGTCCGGCCATGGAGGCCGTTCACGCGTCCGGTCTTCCTTACGGCGACCGGCCGAAGTGGACGGCGTTCGAGGACGAGCCCGTTCGTCAGACCCTTGGCCTTGGGCACGGGCTTCAGCCCGGGTGCCTTGAGCACGGGACGGGGTCGGGGAGCCGGCGCCTCCGTGGGCTGCGTCTTGGCCCCTTGCCGGTCCTGGACCATCTCTTGGACCGTCGCGCGGACCAAGTCCTCGAGCCCGCGGAACAGGTCCGTCTCCTCGCGGAGGTCGGCCATGCAGCGGGGGCACTGCGCGGATCCCGCGGCGACGGGTGCCTTGCAGAAGGGGCACGGGCTGGCACCCTGGCCCTCGGACTCCGCCGAGGCCCGGAGGGCCCTCTCCCGGCTCCGCTTCCACCGCTCCGCGTCACCGAGGCGGGCGAAGAGCTTCATCTCGAACGCCCAGAGACCCGGGTAGTCGGGATCGATGGTCTCGAGCCGTTCGAGGGTCCGGACCGCGGCGCGCGGGTCGTCCGCGACGGCCTGGGCGGCGGCCAGCGTGAAGAGGGCGTCCCGGTCCTCCGAGTCGATCCGGAGGCGTTCCCGGGCGATCTCCTGGATCATCCCGATGCGGCTCGCGCGGGCCTCCGAAGGACGAGGAGCCCTCGCCGGCTGCGCGGGAGGCGCCACGGCCCCGGAAGGGGGCAGCGGGGGCGGCGGCGCGGAAGGGCCGATCCGGATCCCCTGGTCCGTGAGCTCGAACGGCACGAAGTCGGAGGCGGGGGTCGTATCCTTGAGGTGGAGCACGCCGATTTTGCGGACGATCCGGTCCCCGCTGCGGCTCCGCTCGATCTCGATCACGCCGTCGAAGGGCTGGTGGAGCGTCGTGAGGACGGCGGCGGAGTGCATCTCGTTCTCCAGGAGGAAGAGAGCGGTGAAGTGGAAGCGATCGAACTTGCGCTTCGTGGATTGGGCGAACGCGTAGACCTGGCCGGCCTCGTACACGTTCATCGCGGGGGAGAGCATCTCGACGAACGCACGCCGCGGACCGTCTCCCCGTAGGGCCGCGATACCTCGGCTTACGGCGGCCCCCGCGTTGGTCAGGTCCACGGACGAACGCACCACGGCGCCGCGTTCCTCCACGTCCGTGACCGTCTCCTCGCCCCAGGAGAACCAGTCCACGATGCGGAGGCGGTCCTCCTTGACGACCCGTTCCACGTCCACGCCGTAGCGGCGGAGGTCCCGCAGCAGGGACTCGGGGGACTGGGAGGACACGACGACGAGGCCGCTCCCGCCGGTCCGCAGGCCCTCCGCGAGGAAGGCGAGGGCGAAGGCCAGCTTTTCCTGTCCCGGCGGGCCCTGGAGGATGAGGCTGGTCTCCGGCGGAAGCCCACCCTGCACAAGGGCGTCAAATCCCGCAATCCCGCTGGCCAGCCGCTCCATGGGTCAGGCCTCGAGGGGACGGGCGAGCCCACAGCGGACCGCCAGGTCCGGATGGACGCTGATTGCTTCTTGGAGGGCGGTCTGGAAGACCTTCCGGGCGGCCGGCTTCCCGACGCTCTGGGAGCACACGTCCCACAGGTCCCGGTGGAGGGCGGCCATGAGGTCCCGGAGGTGCTCGAGGCCGCCGCCGCTGCCCGCGATCATCTGCTCGAAGACCGCGGAGCGGAGGTCCTGATGCTCCGCACCGAGGGTGTGCTCCATGTCCCCCTCGACCTGGGGAATCCCCAGCTGCCGGATCTGCTGGAACAGGGAGTGGAAGTAGACCACGTAGAAGTCGACCGCCTCCCGGAGCGGGCCGGAGTCGTCCGCGAGATCCACCTCGATCTGGAGGCGCGCGGACCGCACGCGGTACTCGGACGTCCGGGCGTCGTGTCGACGGCGCTCCACGAGGCCCAGCTCGGCCAGTCGCTGGAGGAAGCGGGACGCCGTGGACACGTGGATCCCCAGGTCCCGGGCCACCTCGCTGGAGAGATGCCACTTCCCGTCCCGGAGCTGCCGCAGGATCTCCAGGCTGTACTCCCCGGACAGGAGGGTGGCGGCCTGACGGAAGGTGTTGGGGTCCATGATCGTGCCTTCGGCGAGCGGTCTCGGGAGGGGTAGTAAGTCTACCCGTCGTAGACCTGGGGGGTCAAGAAGCGTCCCGTCCCATTCTCACGGGAGATTCTCTTGGGCGGAAACCAGCGCCCGGAGGCGCTCCGGGGCGCCCGGGCCACGCCGGATGGCGCCCCGGAGGGGTCGCGCGTAGGCAACATTGAAGTAGCGGCTACTATTTCCGCCCGCAACGGCCGCCCTTTCCCACCGCTGAGGGTGACCTCCAGCCCGCCGCCAGGCCGAGGGAACTCCTTGCGCTACACCCGCTTCGAGAAGGCCCGCATCATCGGAGCCCGGGCGCTCCAGATCAGCATGGGCGCGCCCATCGTCCTGGACGTCCCCGCGGGGATGGTCGACCCCATCGAGATCGCGTGGACCGAGTTCAACGCGGGCGCCATCCCGATCACCGTGAAGCGGGAGCTCTGACGACGCATCATTCTTCTTCATCCGACCGTGCCAGGTCGGCGAGGTCAAAGACGGTCTCCGAGGACTTCAGGCGTGCGGCCTCCTCCGGGGTCAGCGTCTCGCGCACGACGTCGTCCTGAATCACGTCGCTGTTGCCCGTGGGGTCCTCGAGGATGAACGTGAACGGCTCGCGGCCCTCGATCATGGCTTCCATCCGCTCCCGGACACTCCGGAGGCGCCTTCTCGCCCCAGGGGTCTCCGCCACGGCCTCCTGGCCCTGAACCACATCCAGGAACTTGCGCAGGACCCCCTCCACGTTCGTGATGAACGCCTCGGCCTGCGGGCCGGGCTCCAGGGTCGCTCCGAGCTCGGGAATCCGGACCGTGCCCGAAGAGGACCGGGCGACCCGTGCGGAGCGGTGCTCCGGACCCACGACGCGGAGCGTGATGCGGAGCGCCTCCCGATGCCGGGTCAGCAGGAGGTCCCCGTGGTGGTACCCGCACGCAAGGCAGAGGAGCGTGGTCTGGAGCGCCTCGCCGAAGTAGGGCAGATCCAGGTCCAGGGACCGGAGCACGAGGGGCGCGCGGCCGCAGACGGGGCAGGGGGCCTCGAGGGACGTCTCGCGCACCGGGCCGCGGGTCACATCCGGAGTGGGAAGGGTCACCGGGAAGGGGAGGCCGTGGAGGGACAAAGAGCTTTCAGCGTCCGCGTCCCGAAGAGACCGGGAGACGCCGGAGACCGGGGTCCTGCAATGAACAAAGTTTATATAGAACTGCAAATACATTATTGGGTGCTGGGGCATCCCCAAGGAGGGACCCAACATGATGCGGAAGACCAAGAAGACGGATCTCGCCTCGAAGTCTGGAGAGAACACCCCGGAGCGAGCCCTGCTCCCGCGCGGCACCTCGGACTGGTTCGCGGAGATGGACCGCTGGTTCGACGACCTCCGGAACGAGTTCGAGCGGACGTTCTGGGGCCCCGACGCACGCTACGGGCGCGAGGGCGTCCTCGCAGCCCGCCAGCCCCTCGTGGACCTGGCGGACAACGGCCGCGAGTTCGTCCTGACCGCCGAGCTGCCCGGCGTGAAGAAGGAAGACCTGGACATCCAGGTGACGCCGGAAGGAATCGAGATCGGTGCGGAGACCCAGCGGGAGAGGGAGGACAACGGGAAGGACTACGCGTACCGCGAGCGCTCGTACTCCTCCTTCCGCCGCGTCCTGCCGTTCCCGGAGGAGGTCCTCCCCGACCAGGTCGAGGCCAAGCTGACGGACGGCGTCCTCGAGGTCCGGCTCCCCAAGAAGGAGCCCGCCCCGAGGCGCGAGCCCGTGAAGGTCCGGGTCGAGTGACCCGGACTCCCACCTTCTTTCCTTTCGTTCAGCCGGTGAAACCATAACCACGTTTATCTGGCGTCTTGAGGATGCGTCGCCCGCGGGGCAGCGCCCTCACGATTCCTGAGGTCATCCCATGATGCACGCTCACGAGAAGTTCCTGCGGGTCTCCGAAGCCAAGCCGGCCGACGCGGGCCGGGGAATCGTCCGGATCGACCCGGAAGTCCTGAAGATCCTGGAGCTGCGCGAGGACGACGTCGTCCTCATCGAGGGCGGCAAGTCCACGGCGGCCGTCGTCCGCCGCGGGTATCCCGAGGACGCGAACCGCGGCGTGATCCGCATGGACGGCATGCAGCGCCACAACGCGGACGTCGGGATCGACGACAAGGTGGGCCTGCGGAAGGCGCACGCCCGCCCCGCGGAACGACTCAGCCTGGCGCCCACGGAGGCCGTGCGGATCATGGGGGGCGAGCAGTTCATGGGCCAGGTCCTCCAGGGCCGGCCCGTGACCCGCGGCGACCTCGTCACGGTGAGCATCATGGGCCGGAAGTTCGACTTCGTGGTCACCTCGTTCCAACCCGGGGCCGACGCCGTGATCGTGGGACCCCAGACGGAGATCAAGCTCGCGGAGACGCCCACCAAGGAAGAGGAGGCCAAGCTCCCCCGCGTCACGTACGACGACATCGGGGGCCTGGGGGACGCGGTCCGCAAGGTGCGGGAGATGATCGAACTCCCCCTGCGCCACCCCGAGCTCTTCGAGCGCCTCGGCGTCGAGGCCCCCAAGGGCGTGCTCCTGCATGGGCCGCCGGGCACGGGGAAGACGCTCCTGGCGAAGGCCGTGGCCTCGGAGACGAACGCGAACTTCCACTCCATCTCCGGACCCGAGATCATGTCCAAGTTCTACGGCCAGAGCGAAGAGAACCTGCGCGAGATCTTCAAGCAGGCCGAGGAGAACGCCCCGAGCATCGTGTTCATCGACGAACTGGACTCCATCGCCCCCAACCGGGAGGAGGTCACGGGCGAGGTGGAGCGCCGCGTCGTGGCCCAGCTCCTCGCGGTCATGGACGGCCTCCAGGGCCGCGGCAAGGTCGTCGTCATCGGCGCGACGAACCGCCCCAACGCGCTGGACCCCGCCCTCCGCCGTCCCGGGCGGTTCGACCGGGAGATCGAGATCGGCGTCCCGGACCGGGACGGTCGGCTCGAGATTCTCCAGATCCACACGCGCGGCATGCCCCTCGCGGAGGACGTCGACCTCAAGGAGCTCGCGGGGATCACCCACGGGTACGTCGGCGCGGACCTCGCCGCCCTGACCAAGGAGGCGGCCATCCGCTCCCTGCGCCGGATCCTCCCGGACATCGATCTCCAGACGGACGTCATCCCGCCCGAGGTCCTCAGCAAGCTCACGGTCACGAGGGACGATTTCCTCCAGGCCTACCGGGAGCTGGAACCGTCGACCCTGCGCGAGGTCCTCATCGAGAAGCCCAACGTCCACTGGGACGACGTGGGCGGGCTCGAGGAGGCCAAGCAGGAGCTCAAGGAGAGCGTGGAGTGGCCCATCAAGATGAACAAGCTCTTCGTTCACTTCGACGCCCGCGCGCCCCGGGGCGTCCTCTTGTACGGACCGCCGGGCACGGGGAAGACCCTCCTGGCGAAGGCCGTGGCCACGGAGTCCGAGGCGAACTTCATCTCCGTGCGCGGCCCCGAGTTCCTCAGCAAGTGGGTCGGGGAGTCGGAGCGGATGGTCCGGGAGACGTTCCGCAAGGCGAAGACGGCCGCCCCGTGCGTGATCTTCTTCGACGAGATCGACGCGATCACCCCGGTCCGCGGCATGACCACGGACGCCCAGGTCACGGAGCGCGTGATCTCTCAGATCCTGACCGAGATGGACGGACTCGAGGAGCTCCACAACGTCACCGTGATCGCGGCGACCAACCGCGCGGACCTCGTGGACCCCGCGCTCCTGCGGCCCGGCCGCTTCGACCGCCATCTGTACATCCCGCCCCCCGACCTCGCGACGCGCAAGGCCATCCTGGCCATCCACACGAAGAAGAAGCCCCTGGCCGGGGACGTGAACCTGGACGACCTCGCGAAGCGGACGGACAAGTACACGGGCGCGGAGCTCGCCGCCCTCTGCAACGAGGCCTCCATGCTCGCCATGCGCGAGTACGCCACGAAGGACAAGAGCCTGGACGAGAACGCCCTGAAGCAGGTCAAGATCACGAAGAAGGACTTTGACGCGGCCCTGAAGAAGGTGACGGCCCAGACCAAGGACGTGGGCGGCTACCAGGCACTCTCCTCCAAGTTCACGAAGGACCTCGAGGTCAGCTAGGGGGAAGGGTTAAGTCGGGGCAGCGGCAATGGCCGCCCCCGTGGCCGCCTCCGCCCCCGGCAAGCTGATCCTGTTCGGGGAGCACGCCGTGGTTTTCGGCGAGCCGGCCCTGTGCACCGCAATCGACCTCCGGACCGAGGTCTTCGCCCGGCCCCATGCGGAGTGGCTCGTGGACGGCGCGTCCCTCGACGACCCGAAGTACCGCTACGTGAAGGCGGCCGTCCGCCGGTCGCGGATGGAGAATCCCCTCTGGCTCGAAATCCGGTCCATGATCCCCACGGGCGCGGGACTGGGCTCCTCCGCGGCGGTCACCGTGGCCGCCCTGGGGGCCCTGGCGTCCCTCCGCGGTGCGTTCGACCCGCCCGCCATCGCGCGCGAGGCGTTCGAGATCGAGCACGAGGTCCAGGGACGCGCGAGCCCGATCGACACGAGCACGGCCACCGCGGGCGGCGGCGTCCTCGTGCGACCCGACGAGGGGGATGACCTCCTGTGGACGATCACGCGGGACACGCGCCGATGGTGCCTGCATCGCTGCCCCCTCCCCGAGCTCACGTTCGTCATCGGCTACACGGGGATCGGCGCCGCCACGGGTCCCCTGGTCGCGGGGGTGAAGGAGCGCGTGGACGCCTCTCCCAAGGCGGCCTCCATGGTCCGGGAGATCGGCCACATCACCATGGACGGGCTGGTCGCCCTGCAGCGGAACGATCTGGTTGCCGCCGGGCGGCTCATGGACCAGGACCAAGGACTGCTCAACGAGCTGGGCGTGGGGCATCCCATGCTGGACCGGCTCGTGACCGCGGCGCGGAAATCCAGCTACGGAGCCAAGCTCACGGGCGCGGGCGGCGGAGGCTCCATGGTCGCCCTGACGGACGAGCCGGAGAGAACGGCCCAGGCCATCCGGGACGTGGGCGGGCGGCCCTTCCTGGTCCACACGGATCCTGTGGGCGTGCGGAGGATGCCATGAGGCCCGCCCAGGCCCACAAGATCCGTGCCGTGCGCGGGGAGGCGGCCGCGGTCCCGCGGGCCCTCCTGGTGGTCCACGCCAACGAGCTCCTGACCCTGCGAGGTCCGCGCGGACCTCGGGCCCGGGAGGCGGCGTCCAACCTGGAAATCATCGAGGACGGCGCGCTCTACATCGAGGGCGATCGGATCGTGGACGTCGGGCGGACGCCGGAGGTGCTCCAGCGGCACCCGCGGGCCGCCACGACCCTGGATGCATCGGGCAAGGTCGTGCTGCCGGGCCTCGTGGACGCCCACACCCACACACTCTTCGCCGGATCGCGGGAGCGCGAGGTGGAGTGGAAGGCCCAAGGCCTCACCTACGCGGAGATTGCGGCACGGGGCGGCGGCATCCTGCACACGGTCCGCGCGACGCGCGAAGCCAGCGAGGCGGACCTGGTCCGCATCGGCCTGGACCGCCTCCTCACGTTCGTCTCCTTCGGCACCACGACGGTCGAGGTGAAGAGCGGCTACGGGCTGCGCACGGCGGACGAGCTGAAGATGCTCAGGGCCGCGGCCGAGGCGGGCCGCGCCGCCGGCGTGGACGTCGTGCCCACGTTCCTCGGGGCGCATGCCGTCCCCCCCGAGTTCCAGGGTCGCTCGGACGCCTACGTCGACCTGATCGTAAACGAATCCCTCCAGGCCGTCGCCCTCAGCCAGGCGGCCGCGTTCTGCGACGTCTTCGTGGACGAGGGGTACTTCACCGCGGAGCAGGGGAGGCGTCTTCTCGAGAAGGCCTCCCTCCTCGGCCTGCGGCCCAAGGTCCATGCCGACGAACTCACGGAGTGCGGCGGAGCGTCCCTGGCCGCCCAGGTGCGCGCGGTCTCCGCCGACCACATGCTCCATGCGAGCGACGCGGGAATCGAAGCATTGGCCGCCGCCGGCGTGATCGCCACCCTGCTCCCCGCGACCTCCCTCGCGTCGCGCATGCCCTTCGCGGACGGCCGTCGCCTCCTCGCCGCGGGGGTGCCCGTGGCCCTGGGCACGGACTTCAACCCGAACTGCTGGTGCGAGTCCATGCAGCTCGTGGTGGCCCTCGCGTGCCACCACAACGGATTGCTGCCAGCGCAGGCCATCACGGCGGCCACGATCAACGCGGCCTGGGCGGTCGGCCGCGGCGACGAGGTCGGAAGCTTGGAGCGCGGGAAACTCGCGGACCTCGTGGTCCTCGACGCGCCGACGTACCACCACCTGGGGTACCGCCTCGGCGGCGACCTAGCCGAGGCCGTCGTCAAGCGGGGACGGATCCGCAAGGGCCGCGGATTGACAAAGTGATTTTCTAGATGGGCTTCCTACCGCACCCCGCAGGGATGGGGTGTACGAGAACCTGCTCGCCATCGGAATCATGGCCCTCGTGTACGGGCTCGTCGTCACGGAGCGCGTGCACCGGACGACGGCCGCCCTCTTGGGGATCGTCCTCGTCCTGGGCACGGGCGTCCTCACGATCCCCGAGGCCGTGACCTACGTCGACTGGCAGGCCCTCGGCCTCATCTTCGGCATGTTCATCCTGGTTTCCGCGCTCGTGCAGTCGGGATTCTTCCGGTGGGTCGGCCTCCACGCCCTCCGGGCCGCGCGGTTCCGTCCCGTCCGGGTGTTCGTCCTCTTCTGCGGCCTCGCCGCCATCCTGGCCGCGTTCATGGACAGCATCACGGTCATGATCTTCATGGGATCCCTCGGGCTCGAGGTGTCGCGGCTCCTCGGACTCCGTCCCACGCCGTTCATCATAGGGATGATCACGTCCGCGAACATCGGTGGCGCCGCGACCATGGTGGGCGATCCGCCCAACGTGATCCTCGGGACGGCCCTGAACTTCGGGTTCGTGGACTTCCTCGTGAACGTGGGCCCCGTCGCCCTCGCGGCCATCGCGACGAACGTGGGCTTCTTCTACCTGGTCCACCGGCGCACGGGCCTCGTGAGCTCCACGAAGACCGGGAGCGCGGTCGCCGCGGCGGACGGCGGACTGGATCCGGCCTCCGCGATCCGCGACTTCCGTCTCCTGCGCGTGTCCCTCGTCATCTTCGCCTTCACGGTCACCCTGCTCGTGCTCCATCAGGTCCTCGACCTGCTCGTCGCCTTCGTGGCCCTCCTCGGGGCCGCCCTGGTCCTCATGTTCGGCGGCAAGGACATGCCCGAGCTCGTCACGAAGATCGACTGGCACACCCTCCTGTTCCTCGGCGGGCTCTTCGTGATCGTCGGGGGCTTGGAGAAGACGGGGGTGTTGCACGACGTGGCCCTGGCGCTCGGCGCCGCGTCCGGGGGAAGCGTCCCCCTCCTGCTCACCCTGCTCCTGTGGAGCGCGGCCCTCCTCAGCATGGTCCTCGACAACATCCCGTTCGCGGCCGCCATGGTCCCCGTGCTCCGCGACCTGTCCGCCACGACGGGGTACGCCCTCGGCCCCCTCGCGTGGTCCCTGGCCCTGGGCACGGACATCGGCGGCAACGCGACCCCCATCGGGGCGTCGGGCAACATCGTGGGGCTCGCGGTGGCCGAGAAGGGCGGCGTCCACGTCACGTGGCGGGAGTACGTACGGGACGCCCTCCCGGCGACCCTCCTGGTCGTCGGAGTGTGCAATCTCCTCCTGCTGCTGCGGTTCGCCTGAGCGCATGAGGGCTCAGGAGACCGTCGCGTTCTCGAGGCGCGAGCCCGCGCGGACGGTCACGTCGTCCCCGATGATGCTCCCGGAGATGTGGGCCCCCTCCTCGATTACGCAGTTCTGGGAGACCACGCTGTCCACGATCTCCGCGCCCGATTCCACCACGCTGCCCTCGAGGACGATGCTCTTCCGGACGACGGCCCGGCCCTCGAGCCGGGTGGCCTCGTAGAGACAGGCATTGTCCGCGACGCTCCCGCGGCGCAGGATGGCGGAGGGACCCACGTAGCAGGGGCCCATCAGCGTGACGCCCTCCTCGAGCTGGACGCTGGAGTCCAGGATCACGGGTCCTTCGCTCGTGATACCCGCACGGTGCAGGGGTCTGCCCTCGCGGCGGACGACCTCCATGGACGCCTTCCAGAGGTCGTGGGGCCGCCCGATGTCCATCCACACCCCCTCGAGCTTCTGTCCGTACATCACGAGCCCCTTGGACAGGAGCTTGGGGAAGAGGTCCTTGGAGAAGTCGAACTTCTCGTCCGGCGGGATGAAGTCGAGGATGTCGGGCTCGCAGACGTAGATGCCCGCATTGGCCAGCCGGGAGAACGCCTCCTCCTTGGAGGGCTTCTCCTTGAACTTCTGGATGCGCCCCCGCGCGTCGATCCCCACGATGCCGAACTGGCTCGGGTCCTCCACCTCGGTCAGGGCGATGGTCACGACGCCCCCCTTCCGCTTGTGGAAGTCGTACAGGGCGCGGAAGTCCACGTCGGCTAGGATGTCGCCCATGGCCACGACGAACGTGTCGTCGATGAAGTTGGCCACGCGCCGCACGGCGCCCGCGGTGCCGGCCGGATTGGCCTCGAAGCTGTACAGGATGGACGCGTTGTAGCCCACGCCGTCCCCGATGCTCTTGATCAACGTGTCGCTCAGGTACGCGGTCGTCGTGATGATCTCCTGGAAGCCGGAGGACACGAGGGAGCGGATCACGTAGTCGATGCACGGCCTCCCCGCGACGGGCATGAGCGGCTTGGGCCGCTTGTACGTCAAGGGCTTGAGGCGCGTGCCCTCCCCGCCGGCCAGGACGATCGCCTTCATGCTCAGATCTCCACGCGGCCCTTCTGCAACAGGGCCTTCACAGCTTGGTCTGCGGCTTCCTCCAGCTTCTTCTCATCGTACAAGGCGCGCCGCACGGACCGGTTCTGATTCCGGAGCAAATCGCGCGCCTCGCGCTGCTCCGCGCGATGAGCGCCGCGGATGAAGAGGACCCTGTCGCGCATCTCGACCACCTTGGCGTGGACCTCGTCCGCCTTCGCCCGGGCCTCGAGGTACGCCTCGTGCTTCCCGTTGCCTTCGACGATGAGCGCGGAGATGGCCTGGACGAGCTCCACGGTCTCCTCGTGGACGGCTTGGGCCTGGGCGCTGAGCTCGGACGCGATCTTGTGTTCCGCGTCCGCCTTGGCGAAGAGGTCCGTGATCGTCCCGTCCAGGTCCTTGACCTCCTCGGTGACCTTGTCCTGCTCGTCCTTGAGGACCTGGAGCTCCTGGACCCGCTTCATGTGCTCCTTGATCTGGTCGATGAGCTCGTTCTCCGCGGCCAGGGTGAGGGAGGCGGTCTGCTGCTTGAGCTCCATGGCCTGCGTCTGCCGCTTTAGGGTCCGCAGCTCCTCCGAGGCGGAGGCACCGCGCTTGGAACGCAACTTGCGCTTGAGCTCGATGAGGGCCTTCGCCTTCCCCTGAAACTCGTCGCGCTTGGCCCGATGCGCTCGCGCCCCCGCCGCCAGGGCGCCCCGACGGTCCTTGATCTCCCGCAGCTTCGCGGAGAGCTCGCGCTTCTTCTCGTGGACCATATCCCGTTCCTGGCGGGCCAGCTGGGCCTCCTGGTTCAGGGCGTCGCGCTTCTCGAGCAGGGACTCCAGCTTGATCTCGGCCTGCTGCAACTCAGAGAGGGTCTTCTTACGAACCATGGCGCCCCCCATGGAAGCGAAGGAGCGCTATTTGAGGTAGGCCCATTAACCTTTCGCCCGGGTAATGGCTTCCGCGACCTGCTCGATGTCCTCGGGCCGCAGCTCCTCCACCCTCCGCCCGCGGAAGGGGAGGCGGGAAAAGGCGGCCTCCAGGGCCGCCGGCGACTCCGCGAAGGAGGACCAGGCGAGGCGCAGCCCGTTCTCCACGGTCTTGCGGCGGTGCTCGAAGAGCGCCGCGACCACGGCGTCGAAGCGGTCCGGGTCGGCCATGGGGAAGGGACTCGGCCGCGGCTCCAGGTGCACGAGGGCCGAGTTCACCCTGGGCTGGGGCCGGAAGGCGTTCCGCGGCACGCGCTCCAGGATCCGGCACGCCGCGCGGACGTAGACGCCCACGCTCAGGCGGGAATAGTCCGCCGTGCCGGGCGCCGCGACCATCCGCTTCGCGAACTCCCACTGGTACATGAGGACCGCGCGGTCGAACGGCGTCGACAGGAGGCGGAACGTCAGCGGGGAGGAAATTTGGTAGGGGAGGTTCGATACCATGACGTCGAAGTCGGGCCAGTCGACCTTCAGGGCGTCCCCGTGGATGATCTCGGCGTCCGGAATCGCGCGGCGGAGGTACTCCGCGAGGCGGCGGTCCGATTCGATGGCCACCACGCGCTTCACCCGAGGGACGAGCTCTCGGGTCAGCACCCCGAGTCCGGGACCGATCTCGAGGACAACGTCGGAGGCGTGGAGGTCCGCGTAGCCGAGGGCCCGGTGGGCGACCCGAGCGTCGACGAGGAAGTGCTGGCCCCGGGACTTGCTTGGCCGGATCCCGAGCTCCCGGAGGACGTCCCGCGGATCTTCCATGGCCATGGAGCCGGCACGGCCGCGGTGCGATTTAGCCTCTTCCCCGCGACACGCTTTTACCGCCTACGGACCATGCCGGACCGTGGGCCTACCCTGGGCCTCCCTCCCGTACCAGGCGCTGGAGGGCAGCCTCCAGTGCCTCGCGGTCGCGGTGATCATCGGCCTGCTCGTCCTGGTCCTCGCCATCCTCATGGCCTACCAGCGGTACGTGGCCAAGAAACGCCCCGTGCAGCACCTCTGCAGCTACTGCGGCCGCCTCGTGACCGCGGTCAGCGACTGCCACCACGCCCCCGTCAAGGAGGAGTTCCTCCACGGCGTGTGTCAGGAGTGCAAGAACGACTGCCGGCTCGTCTGCTCGACGTGCAAGAGGCCGGTGTGAGTGTACGAGGGTGCGGCGACACCGCAGGGTGGCTTCTCGGCGCCCGATCGGGACCCACGGCTCCGAGAGGACGTGTTGCGATTTCTACGGGAGAAGGCGTTCCCGACCTGGGACTTCTTCGATGCTTCGGCGCGGCGGAGACCCCTTGAGGAATACCCCGGCGCGCAGATCGCGGAGGACGTCGCGCGCCGACTCCGGGATCTCGGCCCGTTCAATCCCCACATGGTCCCGCCCACCATGTTCCGGCCCGACTGCCAAATCTCGGTGATGGCCGTTCGGCCGCCTCAGCCGCCCAAGCGGGGGCTCTTCGGAGGACTTCAGCGCCATGATACCTCCGTCGAGGCTCGAGACACAGGCACCAGGGTGATGGCCCTGGATCTCAGCGCCCTGGGTCCCTTCGCTTGCGCCACGTGGATGTGGCCTGCCGGCGGACTGGACCCGCCGCTGAACCCACGGAGCGTGGAGGCAGCCGTCCTCGACCTGCTCCGCGAGCAGGGCATCGTGGTCTTGACACGCGAGGAGATTCTCATCCCGGTACGTGGGATGAAAGGGACCCCGTACAGCAAGGAAGGCAGAGTCCCGAACGTTTGCAACTGCCTGTTCGACGCGGCCTCGTTCCTTCTCCGAGGGCTCGGCGTCAGCCAATTTCGGGCCGAGGCAGGGGAAGGAGATCTCTGGCCGAGAGCGGTCGAGGGGCGCGCTTGACGACAAGGCTTATACACTCAGGTCGTGTGGTCCGCAGCTACGTCCCTCTCCGAGCGGCCCTGCGGCTCCCTCATCCAAGGCACGCTGCCCGTGGGCTGCGCGCAGTGCACGGAGGGGGCCAAGATGGTCCTCTTCGTCACGGGCCTCTGCTCCTTCCATTGCTTCTACTGCCCCGTATCCGACGAGAAGATGTACAAGGACGTCGTCTTCGCGGACGAGAAGCGCGTCGAATCCGACGCGGACGTCCTCGAAGAGGCGAGGGCCATCCGCGCGAAGGGTGCGGGGATCACGGGCGGCGATCCCCTCGAGGCCGTCGACCGCACGTCCCACTACATTCGCCTCCTGAAGAGGGAGTTCGGGTCCCAGTTCCACACGCACCTCTACACGATGTCCACGGACCCGGAGAAGATCCGCACGCTCGCCGCCGCGGGGCTGGACGAGATCCGCTTCCACGTTCCACCGGGCCTGTGGTCCCACCCGCAGGCCCTGGGATTCCCCGCGGCCGTGCGCCTCTCGAAGGAACTGGGGATGACCGTCGGACTCGAGGTCCCCCTAATCCCGGAGCGCGAGGCCGACTTGGTCACGCTGATCGAGTGGGCGGAATCCGAGGGGCTCGCGTTCGTCAACCTGGACGAGATGGAGTACAGCGACGCGAACTTCGCGCGGATGAAGGTGCGCGGGTACGAGGTCAAGCACGAGCTCGCCTACGGGGTCAAGGGCGCGGACCAGGTCGCCCTCCGCCTCCTCGATCGACCCTGGAAGACGACGGTGCACTACTGCACGAGCGGCTACAAGGACGCGTGGCAGCTCCGCACACGGATCAAGCGTCGCGCGGAGAACGTGGCCCGACCCTGGGACGTCATCACGGAGGACGGCACCCTGGTGAAGGGCGTCATCGAGGGGGACGGGCTGGACGACCTCCTGCGCGACCTCGCGAAGCGGCACCGCGTCCCCAGGAAACTCATGGGCCTGGACGCCGCGCGGCGGCGGATCGAGATCGCGCCCTGGATCCTCGAGGAGATCGCGCCCCAGCTCGGACGCCCTTCGTACGTCGTGGAGGAGTATCCAACCGCAGACGGGCTTGAGGTGGAACGGGTCCGGCTTCCGTGACCCGTTCGGGGATCCCGCGGACCACGCGCGTGAGCGCGTCCAGGCGGACCTCGATACGCTGACCGTCCTCCGTGCGGCACGCCACGCGCGCCGTCGGGACGAACACGACGCGCACGCTGCACAGGGAGGCGACCGCATGGGGCTCGAACCGCTCCACCGCCTCGGCGAGACGGCGGTCGCGCTCCGCCTCGATGGCCCGCACGACGTCCTCGGCACCCGAGGGCGCCGCGTCCCGGACCTCGGCGACCGTTCCGTCGAAGTAGCGGAAGATGCGGCGGACCTCCTCCTCCAACGCGACGAGGGAGGCCTTCCGGAACGACTCCGTCCCGGAACGCATGTGCTCCTGGAGGATCTCTCCGGCCCGCCGGTAGGCGGGACCGAAATCCGGGGCGAATCCCGGGACGCTCGCAGGCCGCAGGCCCTCTTCGGGGAGGGGGCATGGGACGGCCCATGCCTCCTTCCCGTCCAAGGTCGCGGCGACCGAGTGGAACGCTTCCCTCTTCTCATCCGAGGTCAACGCGGTCCGGAACGCGAACACGACGAAGGGTTGTTCCGTCCGCTCCTCGATGTCGAACGGACCGTCCTGGGAGAGACCCGGAGCAGCCCGCAGCACCGGGAGGATCCAATCGTCCGAGGCGAGGTCGAGACGCCCCAGGTCCCACCGGCCCCTCCGCGTCGCGAGGGTCAGGAGCTTCTCGAGCAGGTAGCTTCCGGGAGCCACGAGCTCCGCATCGAACTCCCCGATCCGCTCCGGGTCGAACGTCACGCAGGCTCGGGATGGAAAATCCAACGTGGCCTGCACGGCCTCCGGGAGGACCAGCCAGAGGAACGTCCCGTCGTCGCGGACCTCCGCGCCCACATCCTCCAGCAGGGCGACCGCGAACGACCGCAGGGACTCGGCCTCCGTCATGCGGGGGCCTCCTCGCTGACGTGCTTGAGCACGTCCTCGTTGAGCTCCTTGACCGTCTCGTACCGCGCGCGGGCCTTCAGGAGGGACTCGCCGAGACGCCCGAGGGCCGCGCGGCGCGCCTCGGCCTCCTTGAGCGCCCAGATGTCCATGAGGAGGTCCTCGAAGGGGCGTCGTGCGTCGAGGTCTCCCAGGATCAGGTCCAGCTCCCCGACGACGAGCTCGAACATGTGGATCTTGCGGTCGAGCAGCTCGATGAGGTACTCCTCCACGGTGTCCTCCGCCCAGAGGTTGACCACGTGGACCTCCTTCTCCTGGCCCAAGCGGTGTACGCGGCCGATCCGCTGCTCGATCCGCAGCGGATTCCACGGAAGGTCGTAATTCACGAGGGTTCGGGCGAACTGCAGGTTCCGCCCCTCGCCGCCCGCCTCGGTGCTCAAGAAAATCTGGCGGTCCCCACGAAACGCGTGGACGGCCTCGTCTTTCGCCTTTGGCGAGAGACCGCCATGGTAGGCCGCCACCCGGTAGCCGTCCGCCTCGAGGACCCGGCGGAGGTACTCCAGCGTCCGGAGGTACTGCGTGAAGATGAGGACCTTCTCGTCCGTGGATCCGAGGAACGACCGGAGGTGGGACGCCTTCACGTTGTCCCGGATCGCCTCGGCTTCGGCGCGCAACGCTGCGAGCCGCACCTGTTCCTCGAATCCGAACAGGGGGCTGTGCTCCAGCTTGGCCAGGGTCTGCGCCGTGGCGAATGTGCTGCTCCCAATCTCCCGTTGGAGGACGATGAGCGTGAGCCGGGCCGGGAGGGGCAGCCGTCCCGAGGGGACCCCCCACGCGTCTCGGACGAACGCCGTGACGTCATCGTAGAGGCGGCGCTCCTCCGGACTCAGCCGGACGGGCAGAGAGTGCACGCGGCGCGGAGGCAACGTGAACGAGATCCCGCGGCGGTTCCGGACCATGACGTCCCGGAGGCGGCCGCGCAACTCGGTGACCCGGGCGGGCACGCGGTGGTCCAGGGTGGCCACGTACCGCGCCAGGTACTCGTCGTACGTGTGGAGCTGGCCGGGCTTCAGGAGGCTGACCAGGTTGAACAGCTCGTCCATGTCGTTCTGAATCGGCGTCGCGGTCAGGAGGAGCATGTACTTCTTGTGAAGCCCCGCGACGAAGCGCCAGTTGCGGCTCGCGCTATTCTTGAGCCGGTGGGCCTCGTCGACGATGACCAGGTCCCACCGCACCTGGCGCGCGAGGGATCCCTGAGGCTCCCGCTTGGCCGTGTCCAAGGATGCGATGGGCTGGGGATGCGCCCCCCCGTCCCTGGGCGGGGGGGGGATGTCGAAGGCCAGGGCGAAACTCCCCCGCATCCCTTCCGTCCACCG
>OFHK01000003.1_pt1 | contig 99449 bp, 102 predicted proteins | sample 1521951 | NCBI WGS metagenome assembly OFHK01 (sample SAMEA2468436, study PRJEB22500) | soil metagenome | biome: Glassland; feature: Farmland; material: Clay | place: Australia | collected 2013-01-31 | depth 0.55 m
GCCATTACCGAGTCCCGCACCCATAAGGTGCACGCCAACCCGGCCCGCAACAAGACGAAACCCCAGCTCACAGGCGCCTGCGACCTACCGCCCCGCTCAACCGACCATCAGCGTTGAATGGCGGAGGCTGGCGTCGCGCACCAGGCCCGCGTCTATGACTACTGGCTGGGTGGCAAGGACAACTATGCCGCCGACCGGGCAGCCGGTGACGCGGCGCTCAAAGCCTATCCGGGTCTGGTGCACGCGGTGCGGGCCAACCGGGCGTTCCTGGTCCGGGTGGTGCGCTTCCTGGCCGCTGAGGCGGGGATCCGCCAGTTCCTAGACATCGGCACCGGCATCCCCAGCGCCAACAATACCCACGAGGTCGCCCAGGACGCGGTGTCCAGCAGTCGGATCGTGTACGTGGACAACGACCCGGTCGTGCTCGCGCACGCCCGCGCGCTGCTGACCAGCGCGCCGGAAGGGGCCACTGACTACCTCGACGCCGACCTGCGCGACACCGCGGCGATCCTGGAGCGGGCCGCGCGGACGCTGGACTTCTCCCAGCCGGTAGCGGTGGTTCTCTTTGCGATCCTGAACGTCATCGGCGACGGGGACGACCCGTACGGCATCGTGACCACGCTGATGGACGCGGTGCCGCCCGGCAGTTACCTAGCCCTGTCCCACCCGGCCTCGGACATCGTGTCGGAGAAGATGGCCGAGGTGAGAGACCGCCTCAACCGGCTCACTTACCAGAAGGCCACCTTGCGCAGCCAGGCCGAGGTGACGCAGTTCTTCGATGGCCTGGAACTGGTCGAGCCGGGCGTAGTGCAGGCCCAGGAATGGCGGCCCGCCTCCGAGATCGAAGCGAGGACCCCCTCGGCCGTGTGGGGTGGGGTGGGACGCAAGCCCTGACGGGGACCCGCGGGCAGGCATGCGCCGACTCTGGGACCGGAGGCCGGTGGATGACTACGTAGCCATGCCATACCCGAAACACCGCCTCGACCCAAACGGCGAATTTTACTCACATCGGCAGAAGCGGTAACCGATGCGGGACACCGCCCGCCTTGAGTGCTCCAGCTCCGCAGGACAGCTCACGACTGGGCGGCGGTGAGCAGGCATAACATCACTGACCAGATGGCATGAACCGCCGCACCCCTCCCGGCCGATTCTGAGGCTGCCTGATACCCCGGTCTCACCAGGGTGCGGCCACCCGGCCGGCCCCTGGAACCACAGCCCACCTGCTGACCTCTTGCAGGCCACGAAGGCGCAGCTCCCCTGCCACGGCTGTCCCTGGCAGACGTTGATGCTGGTCATGCGCCCAGAGGCGAGGCCGATCTTGCCCCTCAGGATGCCCCTCACAGGCGGGCTGCTCACCGGTTAACTGTTCGAAATAAGCTTTTGGCCTGGGTGGGGCTAAGGAGATTCGAACTCCTGACCTCTTGCATTCCATGAATCACCCGGCTGTTTCTTGACCAGGCCATATGCCGCCTGATCAGGCCGTCCGCTAGCTCACGCAAGCTGGGACTGGCTCAGACAAGCACTCGCTAGCGCCATTCTGCCCCTCAAAGTGCCCCTCGAAATGATCTCAAAGTGCCCCTCGAAATGATCTCCCAGTGACTGCCCGAACTGCGTGCCCTCACAGTCATCGACTCTACATTCGAAGGCCCGCCCAGCCAGACGATGGTGCCAGAAGAGCGGCCCTGGGTGCCGGCCCCCGGGCCGCGACGCCAGCGAAGCCTGTGCTGCCTCTCCCCCACCATCGCAGCGCCAGGCTCTGCCGCTACGCACAGTGAGAGCGCCCGCGAACCCTTGATCTCCCGGCCGCGCCTACCGCCGAATATGACCCTGTCAAGTATTGCGATCGCGGGGTGTGGCGCCCGCGTGCATACTGGCCGGTTATGCGCGTCTGCCTCCCGCCAGCTGGTTGTCCGGCACCGCCTGGGCCGTCCTGCCGGCCGGTGACCTTGCCCTAGTCCTCGGCTTGGCGGCGGGCACCGGCCCGGTCCCATAGAACATCGGGTATGTTCCCTTATCGGCGGCATCGCGACCGCGGAGCGGGTAAGCATACTGCCCGGATCGGTGTGGTCACTGTAGACCCGGCCGGGTGCGAGTCGGTCTTGGCCTCCTGCGGTCAGCGCCGGGCGATGAAGTCCCTCCAGACGGTCCTGATGCTGGGCCACAGCGCAGGCAGCCGGCCGGCGGCCACCCACGTGGTGCCCTGGCGCCGGTAGCCTCGCTCCGTCAGGCCTGCGGCGAGTCCCGGAAGATGGCCGGCACCCCATAGCAGCACGGCATCGGTGTCGGACGGCAGGCTCTTCAGGGCCCGGGCGTTGCGCTCCTCGATCTGTACATGGCTGAAGTGACGGCTGGCGTCGTCCCACGTTGCCATCTGCTGCAGGCGATCGAACCAGTCCAGCGACACCAGCCGGAACACGACCGCAGCCGCGGCGCCCGCCAGCGTGTCCGCCTGGTCTTGTGCCAGCGACGGCGACCCGAACATGTCGGCGAGATCTTCGCCTACCCCGCGCACGGCCTCTGGCCGCGCCGCCCTGACCAGCTCCAGGTCGGTCAAATCCACATTGCGCCACGACGCAGCCCACGTGAAGACAGCGCCCTGTTCCACCCACCCCAGGCTCCGGCGCACACCCGGCGGAAGTTTCCTTCCCCCATCGCTCGTGGAGCATCCCGGGCGGCGCGCTCGCTGGCGCTGGCCGCCGCCCAATCTTCCTCCGCAGCTGGACGGACCCACTCGTAGCAGACGACCGCGCCCGCCGCCTCAAGCTGCGTCACCGTGGCATGCAACCTCTTGTAGTAGCTGGCTTCGCCGATATGCGCGGTCCCAACCAGAGTCACGCTACGGCCCGTGGCCCGGTGCCAGTAGCGGATGACCGGGGTCTGCAGCACGCCCCGCCGTACCCGCAGCTTCCTCATCATCAGGCACCTGCGGGCGCAAACGATGCAGCAGCAGCCACGAGGTAAACATAAGGTCAAGAGCAGTCATCGAGCTAGGACCGGGTCCCGCATCGACGTCACGCGGCTGCTGTGCGCAGCAGGGACGCCGTGCCCCGGAACTCCTCAGGCGGCCGAAAGCGAGCTAGGACCTGAGCGACCCGGCTTTCCGGTGCGACTCGGGACGCCCGTGCTGGAGGCCAGCCGTGGATCCGCCAAATGCCCGCAGTGCAGAACTCCCAGTTCTGGGCCGTTCCACGCAAACTGGGCCGGCAACAGGTGCCCGCTCATATCGGCGGCAGTGTGCGCGCCGCTGCCCAGCCCGTCGGCGACGCTCTGTAACGACTCTGCCTCGCCGGGCTGCTGCGACGGGGATGCGTCGGCAGACTGAACGGCACTCGCCGAGGCTGATGAGCCCAAGCGCATCGACAGCATCGGGCTCCGGTGGATCGCCCTGTGTCGGCAACCATGCGGCCCGCGTCACCGCGATGGCAGCGGGACAGTTGTCTGGGCGAGCGCGCGGATGCGGGCGTTCTCGTGGGCGGTGCACCAGATCAGCCCGAGTGGCAGCGGCGGCAGGCCGGTGATGGGGATGAGGGTGATGTCGGCACGGTGCGCAAGCGGCAGCGAGGCGACGGTCGGGTGGACGATGCGGCCGCTGGCGACCAGCGCGAGGGTGTGGTGCAGGCCCTGAACCTGGTGGATGCGGCGGGTTGGCCTGCCCGAGGGTGTGCGCGGCGGGAGAAGAGCGTCGGACAGGGCGGCGGGCAGGGACGGCGGTATCCGCGCCATCTCCAGGTCGCCGAGGTCCTCCGCAGTGACCTGCCGGCTGGCTGCTAGCGGGTGGCCGGCGGCGACGGCGAGGGCCCGGTCACAGCGGTCGATGACCGGGCCGGCGGTGAGGTCTGGCTCGTCGACGGCCAGCCAGTTGACGAGCACGTCGATCTCGTCCCGGCGCAGGGGCGCGTACGGGTCGCCGATGCCGACCTCGGTGAGGCTCACCTGGCAGTCAGGATGCGCCGACGCGAACGCGGTCACCAGCCGGGTGAGTGCCTGCCCGCCGGTGGTGACGGTGAACCCGATGCGCAGCACGCCGGATGCCTGGGTTGCTGCGGCGCGGGCGTCGGCCAGGGCGGCCTGCATCTGGTTGTAGCCGGGGCGCAGCTGCTGGCGGAACCGGGTGCCGAGCGGTGTCAGGCGTACCCGGCGGCTGGTGCGGCTGAACAGGGCGCCGCCGACCTCGCGTTCCAGCGATGCGATCAGCTTGCTGACCCTCGGCCGGGACAGGACGAGCCGCTCGGCCGCCCGGCCGAAATGCAGCTCGTCAGCGACCGCCAGGAACGCCTCGACCTGCTGCATGTCCATGGCCCGCTCCGATCGGTTCCCTGACGGCACCGATCGTTGCACACATCGCCGTTGATCATCCTGGCCGGCTCTGGGCAGTCTGGACAGGCCAGACACCGGTAACTCCTAGCTGCCTGGACGGGGCGACATGGGTTGGGAAGACAAGCTCCCGGGCGGGTTCCTGCTCACGACCGTGGAGAAGGTCGCGGGGTATGCGCGGGCGCGGTCGGTGTGGCCGGCGTTCTTCGGGCTGGCCTGCTGCGCGATGGAACTCGTGCAGGCGGGCAGCCCGCGGCACGACCTGGGCAGGTTCGGCATGGAGCGGGTGGCCAACACCCCGCGGCAGGCCGACCTGATGATCGTGGCGGGCCGGGTGAGCCAGAAGATGGCCCCGGTGCTCCGGCAGATCTATGACCAGATGTCCGAGCCCAAGTGGGTCATCTCGATGGGCGTCTGCGCGTCCAGCGGCGGCATGTTCAACAACTACGCGATCGTCCAGGGCGCGGATCACATCGTCCCGGTGGACATCTACCTGCCGGGCTGCCCGCCCAGGCCGGAGATGCTGCTCGATGCGATCCTCAAGCTGCACGACAAGATCGAGAACATGAAGCTCGGCGTCAACCGCGACCGCCAGATCACCGAGCAGGAGCAGGCCAGGCTGCGCCGGCTGCCGCAGGCGTAGCCCGCCCGGCAGAGCGGATGGCTGGCCTGCCCTGGGCGCATTCGTCCGCGGTTCGCCGCAGAAACGGGAAGTGGCTCACGATGGATAACCGCGCCTCTCCTGGCTCGGCGCAGCTACCGCGGCGACATCGTGCTCCGCCCGGCCGGCAGCGGAACGGCCATCACCTGGACGGCCTCGCTCGAGCCGCTCATCCCGGGCACCGGCATGCTGGTCCTGGCCTGCACCCGCGGATACGCCCGCCTGTTCGCACGAGAACTGCCTGAGCATTCCAGGGATGCTGTCAACGGCCACTGAGTAATCGGGTAGACGGTCGAGTGTTGTCCGGGCTAGCCGTCAACGATCGTCCTGTCGATCACCAGGATCGCCCGGCACGCTTGTCAAACCTCGGCTCAGCTTTGCTGGACCGGTACCAGATGACGGGTGACGCCTCGGATCTTGACCGCGCCGCCGCCGCTCTCGAGACGGCGTACGATGCGCTACCCGAGTCACACCCTGGGCGGCCACTGGTACTGAACTACTGGGCCCGCCAGCGCATGTCGGCAGCGCGCCATACGGCAGATCCGGACGCTGCCCCGGGTGGCGATGCATAGTCATGCAGAACGGTCCACCGCCCGCCGGGTCCGGCCGGGCCGCCGGCAATCTGAGAGACCTGACGCCAGCCGCGCGCATCCCTGCCGTTCGGGGCTGACATCGGTCTGGTGCCGTTCAGCGGATGGATCGGCCAGAAATGGTGTTCTGCGTGTTTCCGCCTCTGCGCGACCGCCTATGGGCGGCAAGCCTGGCCCCTGGGGACCGATTGGTTGCTCCTGGCCTCTGGCCCTGGACGTGAGGCGTGCGGCTTGCCCGCAGGTAGACTTAGTTCGATCGATCGATAGCCGAACGCGATGGAGCGTCATGCCACGGCGGCAGCCAGTTGCGCGAGCAGCAGTCCCGGCGGATCCGGCCAAGCTTCCGACCAAGCAGCGTATCGAGCAGGCCGCGCTGCAGCTGTTCGCGGCCAAGGGCTTTGAGGGGACCGGAATCCGTGATATCGCCGATCAGGCGGGCCTGTCGACGTCCGCGCTGTACCACTACATGGGCAGCAAGGACGAACTGCTGGTCGCATTCATGGTGGAGAGCATGACCGAGCTGACCAGGGTGGCGCTTGCGGCCCTGGAGGGCGTGGAGGATCCGGCCGCGCAGCTCGCTGCCCTGGTCCGGGCACACGTGGGGTTCCACACCTTGGACGCTCAGCGGTCGCTGGTCGCCGACGACGAGCTGAGGGCGGTATCTGATGCCGCGTTTACCAAGGTCATGCAGCTACGCGACGGATACGAGCAACTATGGGCGGAGGCGCTGGAGCGCGGCAAGCGCAGTGGCGAGTTCAGCTATGCCGACGCGCGTATAACCCGGCTGGCGCTGCTGGAAATGTGCAATGGCGTCGCCCGCTGGTACTCCGACCGCGGGCCGAAGCTCCCCGGGGAGATCGCTGACTGTTTTGCCGACCTCGCCTTGGCGATGGTTGGCGCCCGCCGGGACGGGCAGCCGGCACGGGCGGCGGATCTGCCGGGCCGGCCGGTGCGGGAGATCCTCGCGCTTGTCGAGGCCGAGTTGCGGGGGACCGGCGACGTTGCGCCGGACGGTGCCGCGCGGGAGCCCCGCGCGGCACGCTGACTCCCCGGCGCCCGCGTATAGCACCCGGCCCTCTTCTTGCCCTCCCGGGTCCGGCAGGCCCATTGATGTTCGATCGATCGATCGATAAGATCAGGGAACCTTGCCGCCGGCTCCGCCCCGAGGGAGGCTGCCGATGTCAGTTCGCCAGAATGAGCACGGTCTGGAGCGGCACGCTATTGGCCTTCCTGCAGTAACCGCGCAGTCAGCAGCCCTCATCGCCCCGGCAGCGGGCTCGGTGGCGGGGCTCGCGTTCATCGTGGGCTACTCCGGTGCCGCTACCCCGCTGGCGTTCCTGATCGGCCTGCTGGTCTGCGTGTGCATCGCGATGGTGATCGGCGAATACGCCCGTCGGCTGCCTAGCGCCGGCTCCTTCTACACCTATCTGACGAGGACTTTCGGTCCCAAGACCGGATTTGTCACGGGTGTCGCCCTGTTCGGGGCGTACCTGCTGCTGTTCCCGTTCCAGCTCGACTTCTTCGGGAACTTCACCTCGTCGCTGCTCGCCGCATCCGGCGTGCACATCACCTGGTGGATCTTCTCGGCGGCGCTGATCGTCTTGTCGACCACCCTGGGGGTGCTGGGTGTCAAGCCGTCGCTGCGCACCGGGCTGATCGGTCTTGGGTTTGAGATGCTGATCCTGACGATCTTCTCACTGGTGATCATCTTCAGGGGGGGCGCGGGCGGCAATACGATCCAGGCGTTCAATCCCGGTGTCAGCCTGGGGGGCTCGGGCGGCCTGCTCACAGCCGTGGTCTACACGATCTTCGCGTTCGTTGGCTTCGAGTCTGCGACCACTCTCGGTGACGAGGCGCGCGAGCCACGGCGGACGATTCCCCGCGCTGTCATGCTCACCACACTGGTTGTCGGCATCTTCTATGTGATCGTGTCCTACGCGGTGACCATCGGCTATGGCGTCTCGACCCGGAACGTCAAGGCCCTTGCCAGTGCGGGCACCCCGTTCAACACGCTGGCTGACAAGTTCGGTGACGGTGCGCTGAGCGTGTTCGTCAACCTCGCGGTCATCTCCAGCTTCACGGCGCTGAACATTGTTACCGTGGTCGCGGTCAGCCGGATCTTCTGGAAGATGGGCAGGGACGGCCTGCTGCCGTCGGCATTCAGCCGCCTCAACGCCCGGCAGTCACCGCATATCGCCTGCCTGTTCAGCGGGACGCTGGCGCTGGTTGCCTCGATCCTCTTCGGCGCGATCTACGGTGCGCTGAACTTCGCATCCTGGCTCTCCTACTTCGCCACACTGTTCTTCATCGCCGCCTACCTGCTGATCAGCGTGGGGCTGATCCGTTTCATGTGGCGGGATTACCGGGCGGAGTTCAGCTGGCTCCGGCATGCGGCGCTGCCCGTCATCTCGATCGCGGCGATGATCTGGGTGCTGTGGGGCAACATCCATCCCTATCCCCCCGCCCCCCTGCGCTGGTTCATCTACGCCACCATCGTCATCTTGCTGATCAGCGCCCTGATCGCGCACTGGCTGGCGAAAACCAGGCCAGACGCCATGCGGCGGGCTGGCATGCTGCTCGCCGATGTCGAGGCCGAGCGAGAAGAAGCGCTGGCTGGTACCGGCGAGGCCGACTAGATGGCCATCATCTTCGAATCGCGTGAAGGCGTCGCCAAGATCACGATCAACCGGCCTGAGGTGCTCAACGCTCTCGATCCAGCCACCTATGCCGAAATCACGGAGGCGTTCCAGCAGATCGAACGGGACCCCGACGTCCTCGTCGGGATCATCACCGGAGCCGGAGAGAAGGCGTTCACAGCCGGCGCTGACCTGAAGATCATGCACACCGGAGGCGCTGACCTGAGCCAGTGGACTCCGTGGCGGCAGGACCGCTGGGACTTCGGCGCGACCACGTCCAAGCCCCTGATCGCTGCGATCAACGGATACGCGCTCGCCGGCGGCCTTGAGCTGGCCCTGGTCTGCGACATCCGCATCGCCTCACCGAACGCCGTGTTTGGCACCCCCGAGGTGAAATGGAACCTGCTGCATGGGTTCGGTGCGTATCAGCTGCCGCGGATCATCTCGCTGTCGCATGCCATGGAAATGCTGCTGACCGGGGAGTTCATCGACGCTGCCACGGCCGAGCGGATCGGCCTGATCAGCCGCATCGTCCCGGCCGGCGACCTGCAGGCCGAAGCCGACCGGATCGCCCGGGTCATCGCCGGCAATGGGCCGATGGCGGTACGGATGACCAAGGAACTGGTCCGCAACGGCCTGTCAGCGTCCCCGCCCGAGCACTTCCGGCTGATGAACGAGTACTACAGCCGAGTAGATGCCACCAGTGACCAAACCGAGGGCCTGACGGCTTTCGCGGAGAAGCGCAAGCCGCGCTACCCGCACGGCGAGCAGGCGGGCGGCGCCTGAAGACCCCAGCCGGACGGAGGACACGGCCATGAAGATGTTCGCCTTCCACTGCGGCGGCGAGAAGACGCTCCGCTCGGTCTTCGACCCGTTCGATCAGGACTGCGGCGCGACGATCCACGTGCCGTACTTCTTCTACCTGATTCAGCACCCCGACGGGAACGTGCTTTTCGACAGCGGCGCCCATCCCGCCCTGCTGGACGACCCGCGCAGCCGGCTCGGCGACGCGGCCGACCTGTACGAGATCGTCATGAGCCCCGGCGACGATGTCCGGTCCCGGCTGGACTCGCTCGGCGTGGACCCCGAGGACATCGGTCACGTGGTCCAGTCGCACCTTCACTATGACCACGCAGGCGGGCTCGAATTCGTGCAGGGCGCCACCGTCTACGTCCAGCGTGAAGAACTCACCTTCGCCTACTGGCCGCCGGTCTACCAGCGGGACGTCTACGTCCGGCAGGACTTCGACACGGTCAGCAGATGGAAGCAGCTACGCGGTGAGCACGACATCTTCAATGACGGACGGCTGGTCATCTTCCCCACGCCCGGCCACACGCCCGGTCACCAGTCGATGCTGGTCCGGCTCGAAAGCGAGGCGTACATCCTGGCGGGCGACGCGGTCTACGACAAGGAGAAGATGCAGGCCCGCTGCCTGCCGGGGCTGCTGTGGAGCCCGGACGCGATCATCGAGAGCTGGGAAAAGATCGAGGAGATGCAGCGGCGCTACAATGCCAGGCTCATCGTCACCCACGACCTGCACTGGCAAGACACGATCAAGCTCGGGCCGCAGGAGTGGTACGAGTGACCTCGCCGATCCCTGACGGGCGGCCGGCTGACATGCCGGGCGGCGACCCACCCAGCCAGGACCTGATCGAGCTGGTCCGGGACGCGTGCCACCAGGATCCAGACATCCCCGTGCTGATCTTCGAGGACGGCGTCAGCGTCAGCCGGGCCCGGCTGTGGGCCGAGATCACGTCATTCGCGGGCTACCTGAGCTCACGGATCGCGCCCGGCGACCGGGTCGCGGTCATGATGCCGAACCGCGCCGAATTCATGGTGGCCTGGCTCGCGGTCGCCGCTTGCCGCGGCATCCTCGTCGCGCTCAACCCGGCTGCCCGCAGCCACGACGCCGGCCACGTGCTGCGCGACTCGGCCGCCCGCATCGCGGTGGTCGACGGCGCGCACGCTCCGCTGTTCGCCGAACTCCAGCCGGACTGCCCGGAGCTGGCCGAGATCATCGTGGCCGCGGACGGCGAGCCAGGTGGGCTCAGTGCGTATACGGGGCCTGGCCTGCCGCAGCGGCCGGACGAGGCCCGCGGTGACCTGACCAACATCTTCTACACCTCAGGCACGACCGGCCCGCCCAAGGGCTGCGCGGTCGGGCACGACTACTGGATCCGGTTCGCCGATCTGATGGCTGAGATGTACAGCTTCACGGCCGCCGACCGGATGATCTGCTGCCTCCAGTTCTTCTACAACGACCCGCCCTGGATGCTGCTGCTCGCGCTCAGGACCGGCACGTCGATGGCCGCCATGCGCCGGTTCAGCGTGTCGCGGTACTGGCGGGTAGTGCGCGACCTGGACGTGACGGTGCTGTTCGGGATCGCCTCGACCGCCAGCTTGCTGCTAAAAGCCCCGGCCAGCGAGGACGACAAACGGCACAAGGTACGACTGTCGATCCAGGTGGGCATCCCTGCGCCGCTGCACCAGGACCTGGTCGACCGGTGGGGCGTGCCGTGGGTGGAGGCCTACGGCCTGACCGAGACCGGAGTGATCGTCTCGATGCCGGTCGGGCAGGCAGGGCAGATGATCGGCTCCGGTTCCATCGGTGTGCCGTGCCCCGGCGCTGACGTGCGGATACTCAATCCAGACGGCAGTGAGGTCCCGGACGGCCAGCCCGGTGAAATCGCCGTCCGGGCTCCCGGCCTCATGCGCGGCTACCTGAACAAGCCGAAGGAGACAGCCGACACCTTCCGTGGCGGCTGGCTGCACACCGGCGATCTGGGGCGCCGCGACGCGGCTGGCTACCTGTACTTCGCCGGGCGGATCAAGGACGTGATACGGCGGGCAGGGGAGAACGTCGCGGCCGCGGAAGTCGAGAACGTGATCCGCTCACACCCTGGTGTTCTCGAGGTGGCAGCGGTCCCGGTCCCGGATGACCTGCTCGGTGAAGAGGTCAAAGTCCACGTTCTCCTCGCGGACGGACAGAGTCCTCAGTCGCTGCCACCAGCCGAGCTGATCGCTTTCAGCGCCGAGCGGCTGGCCCGGTACAAGGTGCCCCGGTATGTCGAGTACCGCGCCGCGGAGTTTGACCGGACCCCCTCCATGCGGGTCAAGAAGGAGAATCTGGACCGCTCGGCCAACGGAGGCCACGTGTGGGACAGGTCCACGGAGCTGAACTGGTGAAGACATCTCGCGAGGAGGCCCCGTGCCGCAGGTTATCGATTTCAGGGTCCGGCTGCCGCTTGAGCTGCGCCCAGCCGAGGAGCTTCCGGCTGACTACCTGGACCAGTACGACAAGGTCCTGGACCTGTCAGCCAACAGGCACCGGTCGCTGGCGGACCTGCTCGCGGATATGGAGGCAAGCGGGACCGCCCACGCCGTCGTGCACGCCGAATACGAATACGGCGACGACGCCGACGCCCTGAACGAGGCCGTCGGCAAGCTGGTCAGCGAGTACCCGGACAAGTTCTCCGGCTACGGCACCATCTCGATGAACCCAGTGAAGATCCCCCGCGCGCTGGCCCAGGTCCGCCGGGTAGCTGAGCTAGGGCTGACCGGGCTGAGCCTGCAGCCGTCCTTCTTCGGCATCCCCATCGACGACCGGGCGCTCTACCCCATCTATGCCAAGGCCGACGAACTCGGGCTGCACGTCGCCCTCCACACCGGCATCAACTACACCGTCAGCTTCCCGATCCGCAATGACCAGCCGATCCAGCTTGACCAGGTCGCCTGCGACTTCCCCAGCCTGGTAATGATCGCGTGCCACGCGGGCTGGCCGTGGGTAACCGAAATGGTGGCCGTACTGCGCAAACACCCCAATGTGTACACCGAGTTCGGCGGCCTGGCACCCCGGTACGTCTGCGAACCCGACACTGGCTGGGAAGTCATGAAGAGGTTCATGAACAGCCTGCTCAGCAAGCAGGTACTGCACGGCACTGACTGGCCAGTGTTCCCGATGGACAAAGCCCTGGCCCAATGGCGGGCTGGCGGCCTGCGCGACCACGTCCTAGAGGCCCTGACCGGAGGCAATGCTGCCCGGCTACTTGGCCGCGACTAGCCGATAACGCGCATCTTCCCGGGACCCTGGCTATAAGGCCGGCCTGCGCTGCAGCCTCCATGTCTGCGCAGGTCAGGCGACGGGCGGGTCGGCCTGTGGGCCGTGCTCTGTGCACCCGCTTGCCCGGGCTGGCGGCCACCCATCTGGGACTGCGGTTGGGGGCCTCATGCGGTCTACCCGCGAGCCCGGGGCGGGCCGCCCCTCGAACGCTCGCGCAGGCCCGCGCCCCGAAGCGTGCGGAATCCTCCGGACCTTGCTCCGGGTGGGTCTATCTCAGGCCTGTTAGCAGGTCGAAGGTCCCTATGCGGCACCGTATTCATCAGGCACGCCTGTGCGGGCACAAAGTCGCGGTGGAGAAGGGCACGACCCAGGCGGCCGACGCGCAGGCCCAGGCTCCCAAGTGCACGTCGGCAGGCAAACCCCTCACGGTCGAGATCTTCAACGACCAGAACGCGGTCAACCTGGCGCTGTCCTCCGGCCGCGCGGACGTGGCCATGGCCGACTCACCGGTGGCCGCTTACCAGGTGAAGCAGTCGAACGGCGTGTTCAAGCTGTCGGGTCCGGAGTATGGCACCGCGCCCTACGGGATCGCTATCCCGAAGAACAACGGGATGGCCAAGCCCATACTGGCCGCTCTGGAGCACCTCATGGCGAACGGCACGTACCTGAAGATCCTTGACAAGTGGGCCGTGGAAATCAAGGCCGTCCCGGTCCGCCACCCGGGGCGGTGGCTGGCCGCGGCGGTCGTGCTCGTGCTCGTCGCGATGTTCGTGCACACCCTGCTGACCAACCCGCGCTTCGAATGGAATGTCATCGGGAGCTATTTCCTGTCCAGGCGGGTGCTGGACGGCCTGGCGATCACCATCCTGCTGACCGTGGTCGCCATGGTGATCGGGATCGTGCTCGGTGTGATCCTCGCGGTGATGCGGCTATCGGCGAACCCGCTGCTGTCCGGGTCGAGCTGGGTGTACATCTGGTTCTTCCGCGGCACGCCGATCCTGGTCCAGCTGCTGTTCTGGTTCAACCTCGCTTTCCTCTACCCGGATATCTCCCTCGGCGTGCCATTCGGGCCCTCGTTCCTGCACGCTGACGCGAACAGCCTGGTCACCCCACTTGCCGCGGCGATACTCGGGCTCGGGCTCAATTAGGGCGCCTACATGGCAGAGATCGTGCGGGCCTGCATGCTGTCCGTCGAGCACGGCCAGGCCGATGCCGCGCAGGCGCTGGGCATGAGCAGGGGCCTGACGTTGCGCCGGATCATCCTGCCCCAGGCGATGCGTGTGATCATCCCGCCAACTGGCAACGAGACCATCTCGATGCTCAAGACATCGTCCTTGGCGAGCGTGATCACGGTCACCGAACTCCTGTACGCGGTCCAGCTCATCTGCGCGGTGAACTTCAAGACGATCCCGCTGCTGATCGTGGCCGGCATCTGGTACCTGATCGTCACGTCGGTGCTGACGGCCGGCCAGTACTGCATCGAGCGCCACTACGCCCGTGGTGCCGCGCGTGAACTTCCTCCCACGCCGTGGCAGCGGATCCGGCGCATCTGTTCACCACTCACGCGCCACTGCCCGTATCCCCCTCGCAGCGTCGGGACGAATCGTGAGCGCCGCCGCGGGGGCATCGCTGATCCCAGGCGCGGGGCCCATGGTGCTCGCCGAGGGCCTGCACAAGAGCTTCGGTCGGCTCGAGGTGCTGCGCGGCATCGATCTCGAGGTGGCGCGCCAGGAGGTCGTGTGCATCATCGGCCCGTCCGGCTCAGGCAAGTCCACCCTGCTGCGCTGTATCAACCACCTGGAGAAGATCAATGCTGGACGCCTGTGGGTCGATGGCGAACTGGTCGGCTACCGGCAGCAGGGCGACAAGCTCTACGAGTTGCGGGAGCGGGAAATATGCGCGAAACGGGCCGAGATCGGCATGGTCTTCCAGCGGTTCAACTTGTTCCCGCACATGACCGCGCTGGAGAACGGACCCGCTCGTTCCTGTCCAAGGTGCTCTGAATATAGGCGGCGGGCGAGCCGGCCTGCAGGCCGGGTTCTGTGTACCCGCCGAAGCGGGCCGATGGCCATCCATAGAGACAATGGTCGACGTGCAGAAGACGGCGTCGCAGATCTCCTTCCACGGCACGAGTACCCAGCCCTGTCACGCCACCGAGACCCCTCCAATTGTGCCCGCACAGCCGGACCGTTCCCTCCCGGCCGTGATAGGCAAGGGCCAGGTGTGCGCCCACGCCGCTGCGCGCAGAGGTTCCCCCGGCGGTGACTGCGGTTGCTCCGGCCTGGCACGCTCCTGGGCGACCTATCCCTTGGCGAGGAGGTCCGCGGATGGCCGGTAGAGTGCGCGATCCCGGGCGATCCGTCACCTCCCGGGTGCTGGCCCTGCTCGGCACGTTCGACGAAAGCCATCCCCGGCAGGGGCTGAGCGAGATTGCCCGGCGCTCCGCCATGCCGGTGGCGACAGTGTCCCGGCTGCTGGCAGAGCTCGTGGCCGGCTAGGCCCTGGCCCGCCGCCCCGACGGGCGCTACGAGATCGGCCGGTGGCTGTGGGGACTGGGGGTGCTCGCCCCGGTGAGCCAGGAACTGCGCGAGGTGGCACTCCCGTTCATGCACGACATCCACGCCGCCACCGGCGACGTCGTCCATGTGGCGGTCCGGGAGGGCGACGCGGCGCTGTACGTGGACCGGATAGTCGGCCCGGATTCGGTACCCGTGCTCAGCCGGATGGGGAGCCGGCTGCCGCTGCACGCCACCGGGGTCGGCAAGGTACTGCTCGCCGAGGCACCGCCCGAGGTTCTGGAAGAGGTACTGGCGAACCTGACCCAGGTCACCCGGCACACGGTGACCGATCCGGCACGGCTGCGGCGGGAGCTGGCCGAGATCCGCCGCTGCGGGTACGCGCAGACGATGGAGGAGATGACCCTGGGATCGGCCTCGATCGCCGTCCCGGTCCGGCCTGAGCCTGGGCCACCCGTGGCGGCGCTGGGCATTGTCACCAGCCCCGGGCGGCCCCCGGTGAGCCGGCAGGTGCCCACGCTGCAGGTGGCTGCCGCGGCCATGGGCCGGGCGCTGCGGCGGGCGGGCGCAGGGCTGGCCGGGCCAGCGGCTTTCTCAGCGGGCGGGCATCCGGTGCTGCGGGCCAGCGGCTTCCCCCGCAGCTAGCGGGCCCGGTACCGGTCGCGATCCCTCTTTCCACTGGACGGAAAAGAAGCTGGCGACCGTGCCCGGGCCGGGCGTACCGTCAGGCACCAGCCCTGATGTGCTGGGCTGCACCGGATTGTGCCTCAGAGTGGCTGACCTGACCTGAAGAAAGCGAACCAGGAGCTGGAGATGTGTACGCCGAAGTACCGGATACCTGGCACCACGATCTTCGATGGCACCGAGGCCCAGAAGGGCTACGCGCTCAACAAGATGTGCATGTCGTTCAACGACGCGGCCAACCGTGAGGAGTTCCTGCGGGACGAGGATGCCTACTGCGCGCGCTACGGGCTCAGCGAGCAGCAGCGCGACGCGATCCGGCGCCGTAACGTCCTCGGCCTGATCGCGGTCGGCGGCAACGCCTACTACCTGGCGAAGTTCGCCGGCATCTTCGGTCTGGACATGCAGGACATCGGGGCGCAGCAGACCGGGACGACCAAAGAAGAATTCAGGGCCAAGCTCGTGGCGGCCGGGAGATAGGGAGATAGGCGGAGACGGGCAATGGCTTCCATCGTCGGCTGCATTACCACTTCTCACGTGCCGGCCATCGGCGGGGCGATCGACCGCGGGCTGCAGGAGGAGCCCTACTGGAAGCCGTTCTTCGATGGCTACAAGCCGGTGCACCGCTGGCTGGAGACGGCCAAGCCGGACGTCGCCGTGGTCATTTACAACGACCACGGGCTGAACTTCTTCCTCGACAAGATGCCGACCTTCGCCATCGGCGCGGCGCCGGAGTACCGCAACGCAGACGAGGGCTGGGGGCTCTCCACCGTCGCGCCCTTCCCCGGCCACCCGGAGATGTCCTGGCACATGATCGAGTCGATCATCGGCGACGAGTTCGACCTGACGACCTGTCAGGAGATGCTCGTCGACCACGCGGTTGTCAATCCCATGCGCCTGCTGTGGCCCGGCACCTCGGACTGGCCGGTGCCCATCGTCCCCATCGAGATCAACACGGTCCAGTACCCGCTGCCGTCGGCCGCGCGCTGCTGGAAGTTCGGCGAGGCAATCGGGCGCGCGATCAACTCCTATGAAGAGGACCTGCGGGTGGTGGTGCTCGGCACCGGGGGACTGTCGCATCAGCTCGATGGTGAGCGAGCCGGGTTCATCAACAAAGAATTCGACCTTGAATTCATGGACAGCCTGACGAAGGACCCGGTCTGGGCGACCGGGTACTCGACGCAGGAACTGGTCGAGTTCACCGGCACCCAGGGCGTCGAGCTGATGATGTGGCTGGCCGCCCGCGCGACGCTGCTCGGCAACGCGCGCCAGGTGACCGCGAACTATCACATCCCCATCTCCAACACCGCGTCCGGCCTCATGCTCCTCGAGCCGGCGGCCTGACCGGGCACCCTGCGCGGAGCCAGGGCGGGTGTTAGCCCCGGGCCCCGCCAGCGCGGCGCGGCGCGCACGTGCCCAGTAACTACTCCGGCGCGATGCTCCGCCGCCTGGCGGAGGAGGCCGAGCGTGCCCTCAGCACTAACGACCCCGCCGACCGCGGTGACTTCCTGGCAAGCGGGATCCAAGCCCTACGCAGGCGCCAGCGCCGCATCAGCGCGATGCGCTCGACGGCATCCGCCCGCTCACGGCCGCCAGATGATGGGCAGCCCAGGAAGCGCCTGCAGTCGCATCCAGGCTGTCGATATGCGCTGTCTTCGGGTGGTGAGTCGTCCTCGACTCCGCGGCACAGAACTCCCAGATCTGTGTCCCTCAAGGGCGACCCCCTTCACCGGCGAGCCAACCGCGTGTGCGGGGGCCACTGTGGCTGTGGCGCGCGATTCGCCGCGTTCTAGGTCCGCTTGATTGACCACGTCACGCTGTAGTCGGAGTTGCTGCCGCAGCCGACGGGCGAGTCCGTGCCGGGATGATCCGTCGTTTCGGTGATGCCTCCGGTTGCCGTAGCGAGGTGGAGGTCCCGGCCCGGCAACACGACCTGCTCCAAGGCGACCGCCCCGTCGCAACGGCCTGCGGAGAATAGGCTTCCGACCTGGTCAATCAGCCAAGGCGAGAGCAGACTGAGGATGGTTCCGATCACTGGCACGGAGGTGATCGTACCGACCTCGATGGACGTAATGGCGGTCAAGCCTTGGCCGAGCGCCTTCATGATCGAGCTGACAGCGTAGTCGGCGAGCGACTCTCCTGCTTTGTTGAGGGCTGAATCCAGCACATTTTTGTCGGCTTCTGCGCTGTTCACAATCTGGTAATTGAAGACGGCATATTCGCAAAGCTCGACGGTAGCTGGCGCGAAGGTGACCGCCTGCACTTGCGCCTGCTTTAGCTCGGTGCCACCCCAGTTGCCCATGTATTGGGTGGCCGTCTGGGTGGCCGAGTTTCCCACCTTGAGCGTGGACTGGACGGTGTCGGTGTCCTGGTTCAAAGACCGTGCTGTGTTCACGGTGAAGAAGTCGACGGAGAACTGGTACCGGCACGGGAGACCGTAGTTGCCGAAGGTCGTCCAGTTCCTCCAGATCGAGCCATCCCAGGTTCTGTACCCCATGAGCGGCGCAACGAGGTTGCCTTCGCGATCCACTTGGTTGCCCGGCGCAAATAGGCTAAGCCGGTTCGGGGCGACGGCGATGGCAGTCGGTGACGGGGTAAAGGCTGGCGCCACGGGGGTCCCGCCGAGGTGCCCGAGCGACTCCGGGCCCTCGAAGGTGTCTCCGGCGAACCAGAAATGGTACACCGCGCCGTCGTCGGCAGAGGCGAAGACGTCGAGCCGCTCGGGGCCCCATGCGACAGCGGAAGGGGTAGCGACAAGGTTAGTGCCCGAAGCCTGCAGGCCGAGATACTCCCACTCGTTCCACAGGATCCCATCCCACCATTTGTGGGCGAGCCTGCCGTCATCCGCCAGCGCGAAAACGTCCAGCCGATTCTCCCCCCAGCTCACGGCCACCGGTGGGGACGCGAGCGCCCCACCAAAATTCTCCCAGTCGCTGACCGTCGTAGCTCTTGTGCCGCAAAGTGAAGTCCGGGCCCCGGGCGAACACGTCCAGCCGGCCAGGCCCCCAGGAAACGGCGCTCGCTTCGCTCGTGAACGTACCTCCCAACCGCTCCCAGCCGCTCGACCAGGCGTTGCGCCTCAAGGTCTTCCGGTACATCGCGCGGTCAAGCCCAACACCGAAGACATCGACACGATCCTCCCAGGCAACGGCCGCGGGAGTGCTGATGAAGATCCCGCCTAGATCAGTCCACTGAGGCTGCGGCGAGGGTGCTTTCCCATTCCACAGCTGCAGGTGGCGCATGGCATAACCCGCGTCCAAGGCGAAGACATCGATGCGCGGCTCTGTGGGCACCGGCAGGTGAACCGGGTGAGGCGCCGCGCCCGGCGCATCCTCCGGTGCAATGGCCGCAGGCGGTGAGGTGAGGTGGATGGGTTTCCCCGGGCCGGTTCCTGGCGGTGGCTCTCCCGTGCCGGGAAGGGTTCCCGCGCCACCGCCGGCAGCCGGCTCAGTGGCCACAATCGGCGGCTGGGCGAAGGAGAACACAGCGGCTGGAACGCTGGTGAATGTGCCTCCGAGCTCGTCTGCCGCGATCGTGCCAAGTACCGACGAATCCGGGATACCCGCCGACGGAGTCGGATCGTAGGCGTAATGAGCCATGGAAAAATCTGGCTGCAGGCAGAAAACGTCCAATCTCTGTGCACTCCAGGACGTGGCAGCTATTCCTTTCATATCGGTTTATCCCCCCTGCTAGATAACTCGCACGCCAGCGCTCACGAGGAACTTGGGCTGGCACGGCATGACATGAATCAACTCTCGCCCACAACAGGGAAACCGAAACTTCTCCGCATCCTTGACCTGCGCCTGGCTGCTGGCAACAGCAACTCCGGCCCTGTCCCCGGCCGCCTCCGCGAGCCACCTCACAGCCCTTCTGTTACTTTTACCCGTAACGTGGAGGTAATGGAAGAGCCAGCAGCGCCGCACGCTTGATGGGCGTGAGTCAGCGCTGTCTGGACGTCGGTCGCGTCATGCCACCCCCATTGCCTTGCGTGCACGGGTCAGCACGGTGGCGGCGGCGGAGTGTGCCCGCTCAGCGCCTGCGTCAAGCAGGCGGACCAGCTCGGCGGGGTCGGCCATGAGCTCGTCGTGCCGGCGTCGGATCGGGCCGAGTTCGGCGATGACGGCGTCGGTCACGGAGGCCTTGAGTGGCCCGTACCCGCGAAATCTGGGGGCGAGCCCCGCCGGGTCGCTCCCGACCAGCGCCGCAAGAATCTCGAGGAGGTTTGAGACACCGGGCTTGGTCTCCGGGTCGTACCGCACCTCGCCGTCGGAGTCGGTGACGGCCCTGCGTATCTTGCTGGCGATGACATCTGGGGAATCGAGCATGCGCAGCACCCCTGCTGCATCATCGGGAGCAGACTTGCTCATCTTTCGCGCCGGGTGCTGCAGGTCGGCGACTCTCGCGGCCAGCGCCGCGGGGACAAGCTCGGGCACGACGAATGTCTCGCCGTAGGTCACGTTGAACCGCTCTGCGAGGTCACGGGTCAGTTCGACGTGCTGGCTCTGGTCGCCGCCCACAGGCACGCTGCGCGCCTCGTACAGCAGGATGTCGGCGGCCATCAGGCAGGGGTAGGTGAACAGGGATGCCCGCGTGCCGGGTCGACCGCCCTTCTCCTTGAACTGGATCATCCGGGACAGTTCGCCCACGTGCGCCGTGCATTCGAGCAGATAGGCCATCTCGACGTGCGCTGGTACGTGCGACTGCACGAAGACGACACTCCGGTCTGCGCCAAGCCCGGCCGCGAGAAAGAGCGCCCCGGTCGACAGCGTGAGCAGACGATGCCGGACCGGGTCGTGCGGCATGGTGAGCGCATGCAGGTCGGCGATGAAGTAGAAGCCCTCGCGCCGCCCCTGGCGCTGGACGAACCGTCGCAGGGCGCCAAGGTGATTTCCGAGTGTGAGATGTCCGGAAGGGGTGATGCCGGACAGGTCGCGCTCACGGGTGGCGGCCGTATTCATCGTGGGTCTCCTCGATCCGTGCGGTGAGTGGGTCCGCGCCGCGGGACGGTCTCACCGGCTCAGGGCCGGGGACGACGAAGCCGCCCCAAGGGACGGCTTCGTGCGCATGCTGGATGAGCCGTCCGTCAGGACGGCCACCAGGCGTTCAGGACTTTGCGCATACCCCGATTGTGGCAGGTGCTCAAGTCATCCGACGACGAGTTGATGCCCGATTGTCACCAACGCAGAAGCCCGGTCCTCATCGGCCGGAACGCACGACTCTCGGCAAGATCGCGACCTGGACACCGCGCACCGGGAGCGGCAGAAGCGCGCACACTGACCCCTGCGCCCGGCCCAGCACCGGACGTCGGCACGGCATGCCTGGCCGCATGGCGGCTCGGTGCGCCGGCGTTGCCGCCCGCAGCCGGGGACAGCCGAGCTGGGCCGGATGCCGCCGACGCCTGGTGCGGCGCCGCTGGAGGCGCTGTTTGAGGTGCTGGCCGGGCCGCGCATTCCGGGTGTGCTGTCTGGCCGGTGCCGCATGGTCGCCTTCGATGGGTGCAGGACGATCAAAGTCCCTGATACGCCGCGCAACCGGGCCTGGCTAGGCAAGCTGAATGCCGCGCGCGGGGAGACCGGCTGCGCCGTGACGAGTTCCACGGCAGGGTCAACTGCTCTATGCCCCTGCAGGCGGTGAGGATGCGATTGCGGCAGGCCCGGCGCAACGCCTGGCATCTGGCAGGTGAGGAGACGGGACCATATGCCTGTCTCCCCAGGACCTCCAGCCCTGGGAATCGGCGCTTGGCCCGGATCATGTTGGGCACAGGCATGCGGGGAGCCGCCTGCCCTATTCGGTGTATGACCCCGGAACATGCCCGTAGCTTGCTTTGCATGTCCGGGATCGACAGGCTTTCGGGGGTAGCCGATGAAGAGCGGAGTTGTTGCGTACGGGGCCGCGGTTCCCTATCGCCGGCTGGATGTGAGGGCGATCCTCGATGTGTGGGGGAACTCAAGCCTTGAGGTGCTGGAGCGCCTGCAACTGAATGAGCGCGCCGTGCTGTTCTTCGATGAGGACACCACGACGCTGGCGATCGAAGCAGCCAGGAACGCTCTGCAGCGCGGCGGGGTGGCGGGCCGGGACCTGGGGGCGGTGTATCTGGGGACGGGCACCAACGCGTGGGCGTCCAACCCGTCGGCGACGGTTGTGGCCGAAGCGCTGGGCGCGGGGCCGGGCCTGATCTGCTGTGATCTGCAGTTCTCGGGGAAGTCCGGAACCTCGGCGATGCAGGCACTGCTGGGGCTTACCGAGTCGGGCCTGGTCCAGCGCGGCATCGCGATCGGCTCGGACACATTGAACCGCCATGTCGCACCCGGCGAACTGTACGAGTACACGGCGTCGGCGGGTGCGGTCGCGTTCGTCATCGGGACTGAGGACGTGGCCGCAAGGGTCATCGGTATGCACTCGCACATGAGTTCGCTCAATGACTGGTTCCGGGCCGAAGGCGAGCGCTTCATCAGGACCTCGTCATCCAGCATTCCCGACCTGCTCCGGATTGGTCTCGCCGAGCACATCGTGCCCGCGGTCCAGGCGCTGAACGGGAAGCTGGGGCTTGCGCCGCAAGATTATGCGCACGCCGTCTTCCAGCAGCCTTACGGCTTCGTGCCGTTCATGCTGGGCGAAGCACTGGGCCTGAAACCGGACCAGGTGGCACTTGGCGCCGTGTCGCGCGACATCGGCGACTGCGGCGCGGCTTCGGCCTTGCTCGGGCTTGCGAATGTCCTGGACAACGCCGAACCCGGGGACAAGGTGCTGCTGGCCTCGTACGGCTTCGGCGCGGGCAGCGACGCCTTCGCGTTTGAGGTAACCGGCCATATCGCGCGGCACCGGGGTAATGGCCGCACCGTGCACGATCTGCTCGCCCATAAGGAAATGGTCAGCTACGCCACCAGCATCAAGTTTGAGCATAAGTTCCTCAAGCCTGACCGCCCTTCGGGCCCGTGGACCTGATCAGCAAAGGGATGGAATCGCCATGGCAGCGGTGAGCAAAGTAGCGATCGCCGGGGTCGGCCAGTCGCGGCGCGACTCCGCATACAACAAGAAGGGAGGCTGGAAGAGCGCCGTCGTCGAGGCGGTGTATGAGGCGCTCAAGGACGCCCGCATGGACCCCTCGGATATCGACGGAGGGGTGGTGAACTACCACGGTGAGGCCTACATGGGCTATGGCGGCATAGGCCCGACACTGGCCGAGGAACTGGGTGTGACGCCGGTCGGCATCATCCCCATCGTCGCCCAGTGCACCGGCGGAGGCATTACCGCCCTCACCGCCTGGACGCAAATCGTCTCGGGACTGCACCGCAGGGTGCTCTGCCTCGCCTTCGACGTGGACGACAACGTTCACATCCTGGACAACTACAACGTCTCCAACGACAGCGACTGGGACTACATGGCCGGTATCGGCCACGAAGACGTAGGCAGCCTGCGTGAGCAGGCCTATTACCGTAAGTACGGCTACGACCTGAGTGTTGCGGCCCGCTGGTACCAGCAGTGCTACTGGTATGCCAACCGCAACCCGCGGGCGGCCTGCTACCGGGTGCCCCCGCCGCCGATGGACGTGCTCACCCGGGAAGTGCTGCCCGGCAGCAACAACCCCGCCCTCGAAGCACACCGGGAGGTCGCGTTCACGCTGGGCGCGGCGGCGTGGATCATGGTTCCGGAACAGGATGCGGCGGACTACCCACACAAGCCGGTCTTCATGACCGGAGGTGAGTACTCGGTTTCCCCCGGGCTGATCTCCAAGAACTACCACTACCCGCGGCCCGGGCTGGAGACCGCCGACATCACAGAACTCCCGGCCACCCGGGTCGCCGCCCAGAAGGCGTACGCGATGGCGGGCATCACCCCCCGCGACGTCGACCTCGCCCAGACATACTCACCCGGGCTATCGGGCGTGCTGCAACTGGAGGCCCTGGGGATCTGCGAACCTGGCACTGGGGGCAAATTCATCCTCGACGGGGGCACCGCGATCGATGGCCTGTGCCCGACCAACACCAACGGTGGCCAGATCGCTTTCAGCCTGACATCCGGGTCCGACGTGGGTGACATGATCATCGAGTCGGTGCAGCAACTGCGCGGTGAGGTCGAACTGCCCGACCGCCAGGTCAAGAACGCCAAGCTCGCGGCATGCGCCGGCTATCAGGCCATCGGCAGCGGCAGCACCGTTACCGTGCTGACCAACCAGGAAGGGTGACGGGGGATGTCTGAGTTCGCATCCGAGTGGATCGACCACGACATGATCTTCACCTCGTTCCGGGCATGGCGGGAACGGCTGGGCCGCTACCGCCTGGAAGGCTCGCAGTGCGCAGCCTGCGGCGAGATCTGGTTCCCCCGCCGGCACGGGGTGTGCCCCAAGTGCCACAGCCAGGAACTCACCGCCTATCAGTGCCCGCACAGTGGGGAAGTGGTCGAGTTCCTCATCAGGGACAACCCATTCACCGACCTCTCCGGCACCCAGTACCACGGGCGCGGAAAACGGATCCTCGCCATGGTCAGGCTCGACGACGGGCTGCACGTGGCCGCCGATCTCGAAGACTGCTCACCTGCCGACGTGCATCCCGGCATGCGGGTCAAGCTGATCACCCGCAAATGGATGCGCGAATCAAACGGCAACTGGCAGTACGGATACAAATTCGCACCGGCCTGGTAGCAGCCCGATGCTATGTCCGGCGCGCCGGAAGGGATCGCGCGGCCTGACCTGAGCTGGAGGTCCTGCTGGGTAGCTTCCGCACAAGGGTGATCCGCTTACGGGCTCCCCGGTGCTCGTCGCCCACTGGCCAGGGCCAGGACCTTCGTCCCAGGGCTGCTGGACCTTCGGGCCTGGCAGGGGGAGCCGGAAAACAGGTACTGATGTACAGGCGTGTCGTACCCAGGGGTGGCGGAACGTGGTTACCGAGGAGAAGATCGCCGGCACGGTTGTCAGCGAGGTAGCGCGGATCTTCAAGGTGGATCCGGCCGAGCTGTCGCGGGACACGAGGTTCGCTGAGGATCTCGGCGCCAAATCCGTGAACATTGCACAGCTGATCGCCGTTCTTGAGGACGATTTCGGAATCGCCATCCCCTTCATGGAGGCGCGCAGGCGAAGGACCGTCGGCGAGGCCATCGACTTCGTGACCGAGCTTCGCCGCCGGTGAACCTGAACTGCCCAGCTCCCGACTGGAGCCGGGCTGGAGGTGGCTGATGAAAGCCGAGGGCGAGCTGACCACTGTCCAGAGATTCGGTGACGAGGAAATAACGGTGCGCTTCCGGCAGCCACTGGAGGGGCCGGGGATGCTGTACTTCGCGCCTTTCGAGCCGGGCACCCGGGTCGAGAACGGGATCCGCATCGATCAGGACGTCCCGGTCAAGCTGCGCGATGACACCGTCATCTACACAGATGTCTACCGGCCAGCGGAAGCCACGAACCTGCCAGCGATCGTGGCCTGGAGTCCGTACGGGAAGCGCCACGGCTTTGCCCCGAAGGGAGCGCAGGCCTTCCTCGCGCTTGGGGTGCCGCCCGGCACAGCCTCGCCGATGGCCAAGTTCGAGGGTCCCGACCCGGCCTACTGGTGCCACCACGGATACGCAGTCCTCAATCCCGACGCACGCGGCGCCGGCAACTCCCAGGGCGACGTCCTATGCGTCGGCACCCAGGATGGCAAAGACGCCTGCGACTTTATCGAATGGGTTGCGGCGCAGGACTGGAGCAACGGCAAGGTAGGCATGGCCGGCAATTCCTGGCTCGCCATGGTGCAGTGGTACACGGCGGCCGAGAAGCCGCCTCACCTCACCTGCATCGCTCCCTGGGAGGGCTGCTCCGATGTCTACCGGGAGTTCATCTGCACCGGCGGCATCCCGGAGCCAGGATTCAATGAGTTCCTTCTTAGTGGCTTCAGGGGCACTGGGCGCGTCGAAGACTACGTGGCAATGCTCCGTGAGCACCCGCTTATGAATGGTTACTGGGAAGACAAGGTCGCCCGTTTCGCGGACATTGAGATACCAGCCTATATCACTGCCGGCTGGAGTCATTTCCACCTCCGGGGATCCATCGAGGCGTTCCGCAGGATTGCCTCGCCGAGGAAGTGGCTGCGCGTCCACCGCGACTTCGAGTGGCCGGATGCCGTCATGCCGGAGCACCTGGAGGATCTGCGGCGATTCTTCGACCGCTACCTCAAGGACATCCACAACGGCTGGGAGATGACGCCGAGGGTGCGCATCGACGTGATGGACGCCCGGGACATTGACTACCAGGTCGAGCGGCCGGAGAGCGAATTCCCGCTGGCCCGCACGCAGTACCGGAAGCTGTACCTCGACAGCGGTGGCCGCCTGTCGCCGGAGCCGGTGCCGGCCGAGACCTCCGTCAGCTACGAGGCGGCCGAGGGTGACGTCACCTTCTCGATCACGTTCGACACCGAGACCGAGATCTCCGGCTACCTGAAGCTCCACCTCTGGGCCGAGGCACAGGGATCCGACGACATGGATCTCTTCATCGCCATCCAGAAACTCGACCAGAACGGCAATTTCGTGCCCACGCTGGTGCTGAACGAACCCTATCCGGGGACACCGGGCCTGATGAGGGTGTCGCATCGCGAGCTCGACGAGAAGCTCTCCACCCCGGATCACCCGGCGCACGCTCATCGCCGCGAGGAGCTGCTGAATCCCGGCGAGATCGTGCCGGTGGACATCGAGATCTACCCCACGAGCCGTATCTGGCACGCAGGTGAGCAGCTCCGCGTAATGGTGTCGGGTCACTACGTGCGCGAGGGCTGGTTCGAGCCCTTCGGATGGGATCTGCGCAACCGGGGGAGTCATGTGATCCACATGGGCGGGAGGCACGATTCCCACCTGCTGGTCCCGGTCGTCCCGCCAAAACTCTCGTCCGACGGCTACTCCTTCAGGTAGGCAAGACCGGGGGAGGCCATGCGAAATGGACCTGATGGCCCGTCTCGAGAGGAAGGCGGCGGCGCGGTTTCCCAAGGTGGTCTATCCGGAGGGGGCTGCACCCGAAATCGCCGCTGCTGCGGCTGCGGTGCTCGCGCGCGGCATCGCCCGGCCTGTGCTGATCGGCCGGCCTGAGGAGATCCTGTCGCCGCGGCTGGATATGGGCAGGGTCGAGGTCATCGACCCCGCCCGTTCACCCCTGGTGACGGAGTACGCAGCCGATTACGCCCAGCGTGAGGACTTTCCTGCCCGGGCGGCCAGGAGATTGCTCTCGAAGCCGCTGGAGTTCGCGGCCATGATGGTTGGCCAGGGCGACGCGGATGCGATGGTGGCCGGGTTCTCATACGGCACCGTGGCGGTCCTCGTCGCCAGCCAGATGCTCATCGGGCTCGTGGACGGCGTCTCGATCCCGTCCAGCTTTTTCGTCATGGACGTGCCCGGATGGCGAGGAGGTGAGGGAGGCCTGGTTGTCTTTGCGGACTGCGCAGTGGTGCCGAACCCCTCAGCCGCGGAGCTGGCCGAGATCGCCATGGCGACCGCCGCAAGCGTCCGGGAGCTGCTCGGATGGGAGCCCCGGGTGGCGATGCTGTCGTTCTCGACCAAGGGCAGCTCCGCGCATCCTGACGTGGACAAAGTGGTGGCAGCACTGAAGATCGTCAAGGACCGGGAGCCGGGCCTTTGCGTAGACGGGGAACTGCAGCTGGACGCGGCGGTGGTGCCAGAGGTGGCGGCCAAGAAGATACCTGGCGGGAGCCGGCTGAACGGCCTGGCGAACGTGCTGATCTTTCCAGACCTGGACGCCGCCAACATCGGGTACAAGCTGGTCCAGCGGCTTGCCGGGGCAGCCGCCTACGGGCCGGTCCTGCAGGGTTTCGCCAGCCCTGTCAGCGACCTCTCGAAGGGCGCCACAGTCAACGACATCGTCGGGGCGACGACCCTGGTGGCCGCACGTGTGCGGTAGGCATGCCATGTTCGTATTGGTCATCAACTCCGGTAGTTCCTCTGTCAAGTACCGGCTCTATGACATCGCATCCGGGAGCGCGGTGACCCACGGCGTGGCCGCCCGGATTGGCGAGGCGGGCTCCTACCTGGAGATCCATGGCACGGACGGCGGGACGCGCCGCACCCAGCAGGTCGTCGCCACCCATGCGCAGGCGCTGGAGCTAATCCTGGCCGCTCTGGTCAGGCCTGCGCCAGGCGCCCCGCTGGCAAGCCTGGCCGAGATCGGCGCGGTCGGGCACCGGGCTGTGCACGGCGGCGATGCCTTCGTGGAGTCGGTACAGATCACCGATGATGTCATCGCGGAGATGGAGCGATGCGTTCCGCTGGCACCGCTTCACAATCCGCCCAACCTCATGGGCATGCGTGAGGCCCGTCGGCTCCTGCCCGGTGTCCCACAGGTGGCAGTGTTCGACACAGCTTTTCACCAGTCCATGCCGCCGGAGGCGTACACCTATGCGTTGCCCGGGAGGTGGCGGCGCGAGCATCACCTGCGCCGGTACGGGTTTCACGGGACGTCATACCGCTACGTGTGCGGCAGGGCCGGAGCGATGCTGGCCCGTCCCCTCAGCGAGTTGCGGATGGTCGTCTGTCACCTGGGGAATGGCTGCAGCATGGTCGCGGTGAAGCACGGCCGCGCAGTCGACACCTCCATGGGATTCACGCCGATGGAGGGCTTGGTCATGGGAACGCGGTCCGGCGATGTCGATCCTGGCATCGTCTTGCACCTGACCCGTGGTCTGCAGATGACGGCAGCCGAGGTGGATCATCTGCTGAACCAGGAGAGCGGCCTCCTCGGACTGTCGGAGGTGAGCAATGACATGCGGGTGATCACCGAGCGGGCGGAGGCCGGGGACGAGGGCTGCCGGCTGGCGCTGGATGTTTTCACCTACCGGGCGAGGAAATACGTGGGCGCCTATGCCGCCGCCATGGGCGGCATCGACACCCTTGTGTTCACCGGCGGCATCGGCGAGAACAGCGCGACAGTGCGCCACATGGTCTGTACCAGACTCGCATTCCTGGGGATTGCCCTCGATGACACTGCCAACCGGAGCGCATGCGGCGTGGAGGCGGACATCAGCGGGCCGGGGGCGAGCGTCCGGGTACTGGTCGTGCCAACGGACGAGGAGCGGATGATTGCGATGGACACCATTGCCCTGGGCATCCGCAGCGTTCCGGCGGCTGGTGATCCGTGAGCCAGGCGCCGCTCGGCATTGGGGTAGATGTCGTCGCCCTCGACCGGATGAAGGACGCACTGGATACCAGCGGGGAAGTCTTTGCCCGGAAGGTGTTCACTCCCTACGAGCGGCAGCAGGCGGAGAAGCAGGCAAGTCCTGTTACCTACCTGGCGATGACGTTCGCGGCGAAGGAAGCGATCTTCAAGACCCTGGGCATCGGCTGGGGTTCAGGCGTTGAGTTCTCGCAGGTCGAGATCAGGCAAGGCCCGCACGGGGAGCCGTACGCAGTACTCAGGGGCAGGTTCGCTGAAGTGGCGTCGGAACGCGGTGTGGCGAGAGTCCTGCTGAGCCTGTCCAGCGACGACGGTGTTGCTGTGGCGGTGGCGCTGGTTTCCGGGGCTTAAGCCTGGCGTCTAACCTTTGCCCTGCCGTCATGCCCTGTCCGGCAGCACGGGTGACCCAGCGGCGCCGCGGACCACCGAAGCGGCGATGGCCATCCGCAGGACCGTGCCATCGGACCTGCCCCCGGCCGCCTCGAAGTGCGCGCTGTCCCGCGCGGCTGCGAGCCGCCAGCAGGTGCAGCCCGGGCCGACGAGCGCCGGCTCCGCCAGGAGCTCATCAATTTGCTGACCAACGCCATCCGGTACGGCAATCCCGGCGGGAGTGTCCAGATCACCGTGGCCCGCCGCGGTCGCCAGACCACCATCTGCGTCACCGATTCTGGCCCTGGCATTCCCCCGGAGATGCTTGGAAGGCTGCCAGATCCGGACGGCGTCGTATATCAGGCCGTCGGACAGGTCGCTGCGCTGCAGGTGGGAGCGGATCGCGTCGATCGCGGCCTGGATATCGGCCAGCCGCTGGCGTTCCCGGTAGCTCACAGCGCGACCAGGTCACGCTCGGCGCGGGCGCGGGCGCCGGGCTTGAGGTCGCCCGCCGGGATCAGGTCCACCCGGCTGCCGAGGATGGCTTCCAGTTCCGCCTCTACCTTGCCCAGCCCGAACAGGCTCAGGCCGGGCGGAAGGTCCGCGAGCGGGTCGACGTCGCTGTCGGGGCGGTCCTCGCCCCGGGCGACGCTGCCGAACGTCCGCAGGTTCTTCACCCTGTGGTCCGCCGCGGCCGCAACCAGATCATGCCGGTGACGGCGCACCCGCCGGCCCACTGGCCCGGACAGCCGCCCGAGGCGCCGGGGCTGCCGTCGCAGGCCCATCACCAGTTCATAACCCGCTGCATCATGACCAGCGCCGCGAGGGCGGGGAGGCAGGCTGGCGGTGCCCGGACTCATCCGCGCTGATCACGCTCTGCGTGACACCCCTCGCACCGGCTCAAGCTCCCGCCCGGCCACCGGAGGTCAACCTCGCCGAGCACCGGATCCGCCGAAAACAAGTCCTCGGCGGGCTCACGCACGAATACCAGATCGCCGCCTGACGACCCGCCCTGCTGCGAGAAGAAGCACGTCACCGCCATGGTCGTGTAGTCGAGCCTGACAGGCTCCGGTGTCCGGCCGTCCGGCGGCGGTGTCAGTCCCAGCGGTGCGTGTTACGGCCGTCGAGCGAGCCGACCGGCTTGGGGATGGGCATCGGCGGCTCCAGGGTTCAGGGCGTGGGCTGGAGGATCTCGATGGGGCACTGGGGTCCGGTTGCCCTGGCGAGACGGCAGTCGCCGGTGAGCAGGGTGGCGTGCATTGCTTCGGCGAGTGCCACGTAGGCCGCGTCGTAGATGGTGAGGTTATCCCGTAGTTCCCAGCACCGGGGGAGCAGTGGGCGGTGCGGTGCCCGCCGGGCGGGTAGCGCGGCGAGGTCGTCCAGTGCCAGACCGGCGCGCCGGGCATCAAGGGCGCCGGCCTTCATCCGCCGCCAGAGCACCGACGCAACCTCCAGATCAGCGAGTTCCGGAAAGGCCACATGCTCACCGCGCAGCCGAGCGCGAGCCTGGTCCCGGTCGGTGCCGTCATCAGCCAGTGCGACGACCAGGACGCTCGCATCAGCGACGATCGCGGTCATCTCGAATCGCGGCCACGGCTTCCTTGAGCGGGACCGATCCACCGGATCGTCCGCCCGCGCGGTCGAGGATCTCCTCCATCGTCGGCTGGTCTGCCTCCTCGATCAGCCGGGCTCGCAGGTATTCCTGCAGGGACTGGTGGGCTGCGGCTGCCCGCTGGCGCAGGATGAGTTCTGCATCCTGTCCAGGAAGCCAGCCCGCTCCGGGGCCACTACCCGAGGCGGGAGCACCCGTATTGCTCCACGATCCAGACGGCACCAGCCGCCCGGCAACGCCGCACGACTGGCGGCATGACCGGACGGCCGCAGCGCGGCCTATCTGCGGGACGAGCGCCTGGGTGTGACGAAACGCCTCGGGAGCGTGCAGAGTGGGGATCGTGACCGATTTGGGCGGGAAGAAGATATGGGGCAGGCCGGATGGCCGATCCTGGCAGCGCGAACTGGTGTGGACCTTCGTGTTCATCGTGATGTTGGGCTCGCTGCTGGTGCTCGCCGACCGCGCCTGGCCGGTTGCGTAACGACTGACCGCCAACGAGTCCACGCACTGCTCGAAGGGCCACCCGTTCACGCTGCTGAACACGCGCCGCGTGGTTCGGTCCGAGCGCCGCATCGAGCGTCGCTGCCTGACGTGCGAGCGCGAGAAGGGCCGCGAGCGCCGGTCCCTCGTGAAGGTGCTCGACCGCCTCTGAACTCCGCCTGGGGCCGGGAGGGTTCGCTTGCTGGCCCTACGGTCACCCGGCCCCGAGTGGGTCACCAACCCAAGTCACGCGAGACCCCGACCCGCGCGGCGACGGCTGGGTCGCGCCTCTATGGTGGACCGATGGCGTCGGTCAAGCAGATCCAAGTCACCTTCGACTGCGCAGAACCTGAGCGCGTCGCCCGTTTCTGGTGCGAGGTATTGGGGTACGTCGTACCGCCGCCACCGGAGGGGTTTGCCACTTGGGGCGATTTCGATCGCTCGCTGCCGCCTGAGCATCAGGGTTCATGGTTCGCATGCGTTGATCCCTCAGGTGTGGGCCCGCGACTGTTCTTCCAGCGCGTTCCCGAAGGCAAGGTCGTCAAGAATCGGCTGCATCTTGACGTGCGGGTCGGCACCGGGCTCGTCGGTGAAGAACGCGTGGCCGCCCTGGAGGCCGAATGCGCACGACTGGTCGCGCTCGGCGCGGTACGCGTGCGGCTACTGCCTGCCGATGACGACAACGAGTCGTGCCTCGTGATGCAGGACATCGAGGGCAACGAGTTCTGTCTCGACTGAGTGGCCGCGAATGTGTCCTCGTCACGCTTCGCGTCGATCCGGCGGTGGCAGCGTCGCGGCCTTGTCGTCGATGTCGACCGGTGCACCCGCCGCGTCACGGCATCCCCAGGCCCTCCGCCGGGCCCGCAGCAAGGGATTCGTCAGCGAATCGACAGGCTCGGACGCAGGGGGGCGCTGGACAACCAGTCCCGGTTCATGCGCAGGGCGTCGTTTATGCCATGGCGAACGGCGAGCCCAATCACCCAGCAGATCGCCCAGATCGAGACGAGGGCCAAGACGGCGAAGTAGAGCACGGCTTCCACGCCCGGGACCGTAAGGCCCACGTCGGCCCGGGACCTCAATCCGCGTCCCACTCGCGGCAGATCCGGATGCCGGGCAGGTCAGTGCCGTTTGGAAAATATGTGCTTGGCAGGGCAGACGGGCCTTCTCGGTGAGTGGTCAGTCAAGGCAGAATCTCGACGTACCCGTCGTTTCCGTGCACGCGGATCCGCTGCCCATCGGGAATCAGCCGGGTGGCGTCTACCACACCGACGACAGCCGGCAGGCCGTACTCCCGTGCGATCACTGCGCCGTGTGTCATCAATCCTCCGACCTCCGTCACCAGGCCTGTGATGTCGACGAAGAGGGGCGTCCAGGCCGGGTCCGTGTGGGCCGTGACGAGGATGTCACCCGGTTCGAGATCAGCCTGGGCCATGTCCAGGATGATGCGGGCGCGCCCTTCGATGGTCCCGGCGGAGACCGGTAGGCCGATCAGGGCGCCGGCCGGCACGTCGTCGCGCCGGTACGCCCCGGCGATGGCCTCGCCATCCGATGTCAGCACCCGGGGCGGCGTGAGCGCGTGGTACGACCGGAACGCGTCCTTGCGCTGCTGGATTAGCTTGTCATCCACCTGGTTCGAGCGCACGACGTTGTGGAGCTCGCCGAACGTGAGGTAGAAGACGTCCTCCTTTTCGGGGAGCACGTTGGCCTGCACGAGGCGTTCGGCCTCTTCCAGCAGGGCCTGCTTGTAGACGAAGTAGCGGCTGACGATGCCGTACTTCGGGTACTCCCGGTAGCCGATGAAGGTCCGGACCCGGTCGATCATCCGCTTGGTCTGGTTGGCCTTGTGCTCCCCGTCCGGCAGGGCCCGCAGGTGTTCGAGCACCTCCTGCGCCTTCTTCTGCGCCTCCTGCCGTCCTTGCTCGAAGCGCCGCTTGGCGGCGCCCGGCTCGAAGTTCCTGACGTTGTCGAGGATCACGGGCACGAGCGTGGTGGGGCGTTCGCGCCAACGCGGCCTCGTGAGGTCGATCTCGCCGACGCAGCGCATGCCGTACCGGTCGAGGTAGGCCTCGATGGCGTCGCGCGCTTCGGTCCCGCCCGCGAACTTCGGCAGCTCGTCCAGGAAGCCGTCGTCCTCGGCGCCCTGCAGGAACGCCACCACCTGCGGATGCGGGCGGATCACGTCCGCGACGTCGAGCAGCGCCAGTCCCATCTCCGACGTGACGTTGCCGGGGGCGGACAGCGTGAGCGTGTCGGCCGCGTTCTTCTCGCCCAGCCATTCCTGCAGCTGGTCGTTGAGCCACCAGGTGGCCTCCATCCCCGCCATGATCGCCTGCATGCTCAATGGATCACTGAGGACTCGCTTGTGCTCCTGGAATGCCTCCAGCAGGAAGTCGAACAGCGCCGGCCCGGTCTTTGTCCGGATGCCGCGCCGCAGGGCGGCGATGGACGCCTGGCTGCGCTCGATCAGCTCGGTGGCGATGGCCGGATCGGTCTCGATCGGGGCGGACGCGCCGCGGACCGGTGGCCCACCGGGACCCCCGTCGGGGAGCGCCGGGATGAAGTCGCCGCGGTCGATGACGGTCTCCAGCGCGTCCCTGATCAGCGGATCGCCCCTCCCCACGACGTCCAGGAGGCTGGCGCGGCTCGCGGGCGAGGCCAGGCGCCGGGTGACGTCGACGAACGGCCTCCCGCCGGCCTCGTGCATCGGCGCCATGGCCGTCAGCTGCCACACGGACAGCCCCAGTGGCTTCATGGGGTCGGTCATCATCTGCTGATGACCAACGGAGACGTAGACGTGGTTCTCCCGGTCACGGGCCGCGGGGATGGGGAACAGCGTGGTGATTGGCCGGCTCTGCACGATCTGGAAGTCCTCGCCGGCCAGGCACCATTCGATGTCCTGCGGGCGGCCGAAATGCGCTTCGATCCGCCGCCCGAGCTGCACGAGCCGCACGACCTGCGCATCCGTCAGCGCCGGCTGCTCCTGCCGCTGCGGGCCGATCGCCACTTCCTGCGTCCCGCCAGCCGGCAGGGCGTGAACGGCACGCTGTCTGGCGGCGACCGTCTCGGTGACGACCTCGCCGTCGCGCACCTTGAAGACGTCCGGGTTCACCAGGCCGGAAACCAGGGCCTCGCCGAGGCCGAAGCTGGCGTCCACGGTGGCGACCTTCCGGTTGCCCGTGACGGGGTCGGCCGTGAACACGATGCCGGCCGCATCCGGGAAGACCATCTGCTGCACGACCACGGCCATGCGGACCTTCCGGTGGTAGATGCCGTTCCGCAGGCGGTAGATCACGGCCCGCTCGGTGAACAGCGACGCCCAGCACCGGCTGACGTGCTGGAGGATCGCCGCCGGCCCCACGACGTTCAGGTACGTGTCCTGCTGGCCGGCGAAGGATGCCGCCGGCAGGTCCTCTGCCGTCGCGCTGGATCGCACGGCGCAGGCGGCTTGCTCGCCGAGCTGGGCGAGCGCGCGGGTGATCGCCGCCGCCAGATCGCCCGGGATGGCAATCCCTTCGATGGTCCGGCGGATCTCCGCGCTGAGCGTGCGGATCGCCTCCCGGTCATCCGGGTTCAGGCGCGACAGCTGGTCGAGCCGATCGCCGATCGACGGCGCTTCCGCCATGATCCGCCGGAAGGCATCCGTCGTCACGCAAAACCCAGCCGGCACCCGGATGCCTTCGATCCGCGACAGCCCGCCCAGGCGCGCGGCCTTGCCGCCAACGACCGCGACCTGCGTCTCGTCAACCTCTTGCAGATCCAGCACGTACTGCTCGATCATCGCGATACCTCCGAGGCAGCCGTGCTCCGTCGCCCTGCACAGGCCGGTCGGATCACCGGCGCCTCGAGCTGTGCCGAACCTCTTGCTGGGCACGTCCTCATCTCTGGCTGGCTTCCCTCTGACGAGCCGGCCGGCCGCCGCGCCCGGCCGGGCGGCGCGCACCCCCGCACCTCCGCGTCAGGCGCCCGCAACTGCACCGCCAATCTCATCAGCGGTTCGAGGTCGCCGCGTCCCCCGTACATCGACAACACACCCACGTCGTGCCCCCCATTTCCTCGCCGGTGCTGTGTCCGGCCGCCAATTCTGCGGCAAGACCCGGGTCTTGCCGCAAGCCCCCCGGTGCGCTATACGTTAGAAGTGGCAAGGAGTGAGATCTTCTTGCCTTTACTTTTGCCGTCCGCCGCGGGCTGAGATCCTTCGACCGCCCGGAGCGTGCCGGGTACCTCCGGCGGGTGCCGGACCCCCACGACCGCCGCAGCGCCCTGGCACTCTCAGCCGCCGGTCGCCACGGCCGCGTCGCCCGGGTGGGGTTGGCCAGCGTGATCGCCGGTCAGCTCATCATCGCCGCGGCCGAGGTGATCTGGCCGGGCAACCGGGGACCTCGGCGACGTGCTGTTCAGCGTCTCCCCGATCCTGACCGGGGCCGGCCTGGTCACCGCCGGCGTGGCCATCATCCGCGCGGGAGCCTGTGCCCGGCCGTCCCGGTTCCTGCCGCTCACGCCCGGCGTGTACACCATCCTCGTGCCGATCCCGGTGATGATCGCCTCGAGCGCCCGCCAGCGCCGCTGGCGCTCTGGACCATCGAGGGCTGGGACATGCTGTGGTTCGTACTCAGCACCAGCCTCCTGCGCTTCACCCCCAGCGCCGTTCCGAGCGACCCGGCAATGGCAAAGATCACCAGTCCTACCTGACCGCACATCCTGTGAGGTGAAGACAAGGGCACTGGTTCAAGTTTCTCCCTGGCGGCAGGAAAACGTCTGCTCAGCGTGGCCTGCGGACCCTGGGCGGGCGGGACAGGCAAGATCGTCTGACCGTCAGCTGACCGCCGTTCTGGACGTAGAGAATTGGCACCCAGCCTCACGGATTGATCTTCGATGGCACGTCGGCCGGCGTGGCGGATCGCGCCGGTTGAACCGGCGGGAGCACACCTGCGGTCCTAAGCCCGGCAACGAGCGGGGGCGCGTCTGGCCAGGGGTTCGCTCGGGTCCGGTCAGTGATGGACGGCGGGTATCGCTGCGGCGATGACCCGCAGGGGCACTGCCGCGACGGCCTGGGGCTACCCTGCCACCGGGGCGCGCCACTCGGCGCGCGAGCATCCCCCGCCTTAAGGGGGCGCACGGTGGCGGATCGGGCAGTGACGTTGTCCGATGGCATGGACATCTCATACCTCGATGCCGGCGCTCCCGGTGGCGACGTGGTGCTCTACTTCCACGGCACGCCCAGCTCCCGGATGCAGGCAGCGGGTCCGGTTGACGCCGCCGCCGCTCAGCTCGGCCTGCGGATTATCGCTCTTGACCGCCCGGGCTGCGGCGGCTCCTCGTTCGCGCGGTACCGGGTCGCCGACTACCCCGCCATCGTCGCCCGTTTCGCCGATTCCCTGTAGCACGGCACCTTCCGGCTTCCCTGGCGTGCGGCAGACCTGGGGCAAGCAAGACCGGCGGCTGTACACCATGGCGGCCAAGGCACCGTGGATTCTGTGGGCATGGATGGCCAAGACCGCCCGCGACCTCAGACGAGACCCCGGCCGGATGCTGAAGCTGCTTCCGCAGATGCCACCTGCGGACGAGCAGGCGGTCCAGCGCGCGGACGTCCGAGCGGTGATCCAGGCGATGAGCACTGAGGCGTTTCGGCAGGGTGGGCGCGGCGCCGCGCACGACTTGCGGCTGGAAGCGCTTCCCTGGGGCATCAGCCTGGAGTCGATCACGGCCCCGGTGGATGTCTGGCACGGCCAGGACGACACGATCGTCAGAATCGAGCAGGCCGAGATCCTCGCCGCAGCCATACCGGGCGCACAGCGGCACTTCCTGGCCGGCCACGGCCACTTTTCCTTGGTTTTCACCCACGCCGTCAGCTATCTCGAACCCTTCCGCACCGCAGCGTGAGCTGCACTCACTGTCGCCCGGTGTCCGAGGCGCCGGCCCGGCAGCCCTCGCCGGCCGGCACGAGTGCGCCCGCCTCCGCCGGTCGCCCGGGCCCGCGTTGGCGGTGATGGCCGGCGTCATGGGGCATGTCGGCAACATCCTTCCGCTCACCTACCTGACCCGCATCCAGGCACCGCGCCGACGCACGATTCGTGGGGTCGGTTTCCCCGCCGATGGGCCTGGTGGATGGGTGGCCTTGGGCCCTGGTTTGGGGTCATCCCGGAATTGCACGCTCTGATTGTGTCCAAGGATCGTGGGGCGCCGGGAGCGGCTACGCGTGGCCGGGGGGCCTGGCTGCCGCCGCGGTGGTTTGTCGTGCTGTTCTGGCACGGTCATCGCGCGCTGGTGCGCGTGACGGACGGCCGGCTGGGTTTGTGGCGGCCCAAGCCCGGTGGCTGGGGGGCGCTGCGGCTCACCACGACGGGCCGGCGGAGCGGGCGGCCGCGGCAGGTCGTCGTCGGCTACTTCGAGGACGGCCGCAACCTGATCACGATGGCGATGAACGGGTGGGGGGTGGCCGAACCCGGGTGGTGGCTGAACCTGCAGGCTCATCCCGGCGCCACCGCCCAGACCCGCGACGGAACACGGCAGGTCCGTGCGCGCCGTGCACAGGGAGACGAGCGCGAGCGGCTGTGGTCCCGCTGGGCCGGGATCGACAAGAACCTCGACGCCTACGCCGCGCGGCGGCCAGCCGAAACCGCCGTGGTCGTGCTCGAGCCACCAGACACGGCCGGCCCAGCAGCCGGACCCGGCCCAGCAGCCGGGCCGGCAGCCGGGCCCGGGCCGGCCGCCCGGCCCGCGGTTTGGCCAGAAGGCGGCGCGCCATGAGATCACGTGACGTCCGGGCCACGACCGCCGGGCTGTTGTTCATCGCAGCGACGGCCACGAGCCTTGTGGCCACTGCGTTCCGGGGCTCGCTCCTCAACGGGCCCAACTTCCTGGCCGCTGTGTGCATCAGAACCTGCTGCTGGCGGCGATGCTGGTCAGCCTGCCCGGCCAGCTCACGGCCGGCGCCCCGCACACGCGCCGGCTGACCTGGTACGGGACCTGCGCGACTCCGCCAGCTGTGTGGGCGTCCTCGCCTTCTGCACCGGAGCCACGCTGTACTACCTCGTCTGCTACCGGTCACAGCTGATCCCCCGCTGGCTGTCGGTCTGGGGCCTCGCCGGCACGGCTCTTGGTCTCGCCGCCGGCCTGCTGGTCCTTTTCCAGTCCATCGCTGTGCCGTCCGGCACGCAGGTCGTGCTCAGCCTCCCCATCGGCGTGCAGGAGATGGTCCTGGCGGTGTGGCTGATCGTGAAGGGGTTCAGCCCGAAGGCGAAGGCACCGGCGCCGGCAGCGGCAGAGCCGACTCCAGCCTGAGGTCACAACACCAGTCCCAGTCCACCGCTGCCGACGGGCCGCAACTAGGGGGCCGCGACGACGGTTACAGCATCCGCTCATCGGCTAGAGCGGGCGTCTGTCGGTCAATACCGACCAGCCCGCGGCTCACACAGATCATCCGTTCACGCGCGGCGTGGGCGGCCGACCAAGGAACTGGGGTCGGAGCGCCGAACGCGGCTATCTCCAGCCATATGCGAGAAGCCCTGGTGGGCAAGGGCTTCTGCGTCGTTGACATGGAGATAACGGCGGGAGTGCGCGCTTCGCTGAGCTGAGCGGTGACATCGCTCAGTGCGTATCGCAGGAGCGTCTGATCGGCGGACGGTCAGGGTGTCCGCCCGACCACGAACGCGGGGGGCCTGCCCAGAGGCGGTGCCTCTTCCTGTGCGCGGTAGATAATCCGCACCAGTTCATCTTGCATCGATGAGTCTTTGTGCCGAGCGGGCGGCCAGTGGAGGCAAAATACAGCCTTAATGAAAGCAGGCATCCCTTCCGTGATATCTTCAGTGACCACGACGGGCACGAATTTGTCAGGATTGGACTGCTGTGACTGCAGCAGGTCGCCCTGGATTACCCGGATCTCCCAGCCGATTCCGCCATGCCGGCCGTCGGCCTTCTGCGCGTATAGCTGATCGCAGATGAGCAGCACCCTATCGGCCATAGCCAGCTCGTTACACATCCACTGCGCGACGTCCATTCCGGGGCGCAGGTGCCAGACGTCGAGCCGGGCGTCGATCCCGGCGGAGCGAAGATGGGCCGCCACGGCTTTGACCCATGCGGTGTGCTCGCTGGTGGACCTCGCATAGCTAATGAACACCCGGAGCGGGCGGTCCGCTACGGCGACCTTCCCGCTGTCTTCTGGCCGTAGCGTGCCCAGTTGCGAGTCGAGCAGCGTCTTGATCCTGCTGAAGATGAAGTCCTCGAGCACGAACAGGCGCAGGATAGCCCGGTCTGGAGCTGCGGACAGATATCCCCTGGCCAGGGCAACCGCTGATTCTGCGGGATCGAGATGACCAGCGCCTGTCCCGAGAAGCGGGCAGGCTATCCTGCCGACCCACGGATTCGAGCTGGCATACGAGCTGAGCCCACGGCCGATCTTCTCTATCACATCCACTGAGCTAGACCCCGGAGGGATCACGGAAGCCGCATACGCCGCAACCTGAGCGATGTTGCTGGCGCGACCCAGATCGGCGAAGTCGATCTGCCCTGGCTCCATCTCCCGCAGCGGCTCCGGGATCCCGAAGGATCGCAGGCGATCCTCCACGAACCACGTGATGGTGGGAATGGTCGAACAAGGTATGACGACGAGGTCGGAGGGGCCATCGAACATGTCACCCCTGATCAGTTCGACCTGGCCGCTCATCTCACCCATTCACTATTAGCTCATCTGCGAAGTCTAGCCACATATGTCTGGTGCGTTCACGGCCGGCGCTTCCAGGCTGACGCGGCTGGCCGCGCTATCGCGCATCCAAGCATGGTATAGATCCATACCCTTCCCGGTACAAGAACCGGATGGTGATTGGCGGCCTCCGTTGACGGGATCCGTGACCGGGGCTCGGGTCAACACCACGGACTTTAGGTGTTTCGGGCTTCGTGGGCCTGCTCGCTGATCACCACGCCGTCGGTGAGGACCAGGCGTTCCAGAATGATCGCCCCGCTGCCAACCGCGTCAACCAGTCGCTCGCGGAAGGCGAGCGGTATCCACTGGTCCAGTCCATCGAACTCGGGCAGCATCGCGTCTCGCTCCGCGCGGCCGGCCGCCGGGTCCGCCTGGATCGCGTGCAGGCGCTCTAGCGCAGTGTGAAAGGTGCTGCCCCGTCGCCAGAGGAGCGTCGTCTCGAAGTCGGCGCGGTCCCGGAAGTTGAACTGGAACTGGCAGCCACGCTTACCTCCCGTCAGCGAACGTTTGAACACGCTGAAAGGGTCGCGTCCATAGGCAAGGCACCGCGCGAAGTGAGCACCCCACTCCAGATCCGGCTCGAACTCGATGTCAACGTCCACGTCGTGCGGCTCCAGCGCGCCGCGGGCGAATGAGCCGAAGATGTGGACATCGGTGATGAGGCTTAACGGCCACTCGGCCCGGCTGTCGTCGAGCGCCCGCAGCACGTGCTCGACGAGGACCGCCGCGCGTTCCGCTTCACGATGTCAGTGTCGCATCAGTCCTGCCATAGCTGAGCCTGCAGTAGGCCGTCCGCCGCAACCGCCTCAGGGACGTCATCCGTGCCAGGAAGCTGATCCGCGCCCGCAAGCAGGTAGCCCTGGACAAGCTCGCGGACGACAACGCCGGCTTGCGCACGCTGTGATACTCAGTGCTGGGAGGCTGAGGCACATGGCTGGGTTCACGTTCACACCGCTCACGCCGTCCGCTTACCTGGACCGGGCGGCATGGGTTTTCCGGGACCGGGTCGCGATCGTCGACGGCGGGCGGAGCTTCACCTACGCCGAGTTCGCAGACCGCGCGCACCGGCTCGCGGGTGCGCTGCAGCGGATCGGCGTGCAGCCGGGCGATCGGGTCGCCGCCCTGTGCGTGAACAGCCACGTCATGCTGGAACTCCACAACGGTGTGCCGCTGGCCGGGGCAGTGCTCGTCCCACTCAATATCCGGCTGTCGCGGGATGAGCTCACGCACATCCTCCGGCACAGCGGTACCCGGGCCCTGGTCGCCACCGCCGAACTGGCCGATACGGCCGCCGAGGTCGCGGCGGCAGCTGGGGCTAGGCTCACCGTCGCCGGCGGCGCGCCGGACGAATACGAGAAACTCCTGGCGTCGGCCGACCCGGTGACTGTCCCCTGCGAGGACGAGCGCGCGCTGCTGGCCATTAGTTACACCAGCGGCACGACCGGCCGGCCCAAGGGGGTGATGTACCACCACCGCGGCGCATACCTGCAGGCGCTGGCCGCTGCGTTTCACGCCCGGCTGGCCGCCGACAGCGTATACCTGTGGACGCTGCCCATGTTCCACTGCGACGGCTGGTGCTTCACCTGGGCGGTGACCGCAGCCGGCGCCACCCACCTGTGCCTGCGTGCCATCGACCCGGCCCAGGTCTGGGGACTGCTCCGCACCAGGGGTGTCACGCATTTCAGCGCTGCCCCCACCGTGCTCACCATGATCGTCAATGCGCCGGAGGCCACGGCCGGGCCGCCGCTGGCTCCACCGGTCCGGGTGCAGACCGGCGGAGCGCCCCCGTCCCCAGCCCTGATCGCCCGGATGGCCGGGGCCGGGCTGCAGGTGACCCATCTCTATGGGCTCACCGAAACCTACGGGCCGCTGGCCATCAACGACTGGCATCCTGACTGGAACGCGAAGTCACCGGCAGAACAGGCGGTGCTGCAGGCGCGGCAGGGGGTCGGTAACGTCATCGCCGAACGGCTCCGGGTGGTCGACCCGGCCGGCCGCGACGTGCCCGCCGATGGCACCACCATCGGCGAACTGGTCTGCCGTGGCAACGACCTGATGCTGGGCTACTACCAGGACGAGGACGCGACGGCTGCGGCGGACCTGGACGGCTGGTTCCGCACCGGCGACCTGGCAGTGATGCACCCCGACGGCTATGCGGAGATCCGTGACCGAGCCAAGGACATCATCATCTCCGGCGGAGAGAACATCGCCTCCGTGGAGGTGGAGCGGGTGCTGGACAGCCATCCTGCGGTGCTGGAGTCAGCCGTGGTCGGGCGGCCCGACGACCTGTGGGGCGAGATACCGGTGGCATTCGTGGCCCTCCGCCCGGGCGGCCGCACCACCCCGGATGAGCTCATCGAGCACGTCCGGGCCCGGCTGGCGCACTTTAAGGCACCCAAAGACGTCATCCTGGTCACCGACCTACCGAAAACCTCCACTGGCAAGATCGAGAAACACGTCCTGCGCGAACAGGCACGCGCGTAGAACGGCACCACGCCCCACAATGCAGCGCCCGGCCCGTTCTCCCAAGATCGGTAACACCGGTGGTTGCTCGGTGCATGCTATTCGGCCAGCTCCACCGCCAGGCTCTGGCCGGCCAGTTCCACGGCCAGGCCGAGGCGCCTGGCCAGCAGGCCCGTGCGCTCGCAGTCTTGGGCGCTGAACGCGCCTACTGCGCGGGTGAAGCGGATGTGATGCAGCGCACCGCCCAGCGGCAGGCCCTCCTGGCGCACCAGCCTGATCCGCTTGCCGCCGGGCCAGGTCAGTTCGGCGGTCCCGGTGCCGGCCGCTTCGAGGTGGCCATCCAGAACGTCCCGGAACAGCCGCACCGCGCCGTCAAGGTCACTGACGTGATGCTCGATCAGGTCGAAGCGGGCCGGCGGGCCCGGCTCGGGCAGCTCCCGCGGTGGCGAGGACTGCGGCGAACCGCCCTGCTGAGCGACCTGGATGACGATGCCATGAGCGCTCCGCGGGTGCAGGAAGGCCTCCCTCCAGCTCGGGTTGGCCAGGCTGACTCCCAAGGGCTCGACACCGAACGCCCGGATCCGGGCCAGCGCGCCCTCGATGTCGGTCACGAGGAAGTTGAAGTGATGCGGGCCTGCGCCGCGGGCGGCCAGGAAGCGGTCGAGGAAGGCCGCGCCGGGACCCCCGGTGGGTGTCAGCAGCTCGATTTTCGGGCCCGCGGCGAACTCTAGCTGGCCCCACCAGTACCCGGGAGAGTCGCCGCCGTAGGCCCACGCTCCGCCGAGGACGCCGCCAAACAGCTCCCAGCCGTCGGTCAGCACCGGGGTGCCGATGGCGAGGTGATCGAGGACGGCGGTCATGGGAACCTCACGTTACGGTCAGGGCGTCCGGGGCCGGATGCCAGTGATCTTGCCGACATGACGAAGCTACCGTCGGCATCCGTGGGCATTCGGGCACCCCTGGGGTCGCCGTTCATCACGGATGGGTCCGCCGCGCGCGTGACGTTACAGGTTCCTGGTGTCCCGGTGGTGCCGGCCCGCATCCGGCCTACGAGCGCCGCCGGGCCGCGGTTGTCGCGGCGGTCATCGAGCACCCGCGGGCTGGGCCGATCCTCTTCGATGCCGGCTGCGCCCAGAACGCCAAGGAAGACTGGCCTGAACCCGCCTGGGATGCGTTCCCGCGCAATGTCTATAACGACGAGCGCCATTTGGGTAACGCGCTGGCAGCGGCCGGCTACGGCATCAGCGACATCCGCGCTGTGGTCATGGGCCATCTGCACCTCGACCACGCCGGCGGCCTGGAGAAGTTCGCTGGCAGCGGGGCTGGCTGGCCGTCGCGGCAGGCCCAGATGAGCGGGGGCCGGTGCCCCGCTGAGGTATATGGCCATCGGGATCGGCGGGAACCATCCGTTTCGTGCTGGACGGGCGCATGCGAGGCAAGGTCCCGCTCGGGGGGTCGCCGATGGTGCATCGGGTGGTTAAAGTCGGCAGCAGGCAGCAACAGTGGCAAAGCGGGGGGCAGGCGTGGCGCTCACGACGTCCATCGAGGAGTTCCTGGGGCGGCAATGACACCGGCCCGGTCTGCTCGCCCCGAAACCGAGGTCGTCTTTGATCCTTCCACCTACGTCGGCGGAGTGCCCTTCGAGGCCCTGGCCCGGCTGCGAAGACGGACCCCTGTGGCCTGGGTGGCCGAGATTCCTGTCCTGGGCTGGCCGGCAGGCCCAGGGTTCTGGCTGGTGCTGCGGCACGCGGACGTCGAATCGGTGCTGGCCAGACCGCAGCTTTTCTCTTCCTCGCTTGGGGCCACGCAGATCCGTGACCCGGTGACGCCGCAGGCACTCGGCTATGTCCGGCAGATGATGCTCAACATGGACCCGCCAGATCACTCCCGGCTGCGGCGGCTGCTGGGCCGGTCGTTCACGCGGCGGGCGGTCTCCCAGCTTGAGGACCGTATCCGCGGTCATGCGCGGGCCATCTGCGAGCGGGTGTTCACGGGCCCGCGGGGTGAATGCGACTTCGCCAAGGACGTGGCCGCGGATCTGCCGCTGCTCACGCTGGCCGACGTGCTGGGCGTGCCGCAGCAGGACCGCTGGCTGCTCTTCGACTGGTCCAACCGGGTGATCGGCTACCAGGACCCCGACTATGCCTCCTCGGCCGAGTTCGACCCGGCCGCAGGCACGCCCATGGCCAGGCAGGCACTGGCGCTGCGACCGGTGCCGGGCAGTGACGGCCGGATGCCCGATCCGCGGACCCGGGAGGGCATGCCGGACCTCTACGCCTACGCCCACCTGCTGGCTGAGCAGAAGCGGCGCCGCCCTGGGGATGACGTGATGTCGATCCTGCTGGCACAGGTGGACGACGACGGCGGCCAGGTGTCGGTGGCTGAGTTCGAGAACATGTTCTGGCTGTTCGCGGTGGCCGGGAACGAGACAGTGCGCAACGGCCTGCCGGGTGCGTGCATCGCGCTGCTCGAGCACGCGGGCGCACAGGATGACCTGCGCGCCGATCCGGCGTTGATGCCCGCCGCGGTCGAGGAGATGCTGCGCTGGTGGACGCCGGTCATGACCTTCCGCCGGACCGCGACCTCCGGATGCGAACTCAGCGGGCAGCGCATCGGCGAAGGAGACAAGGTAGTCGTCTCATTCACCTCGGCCAACCGCGATGAGGCTGTCTTCGCCGGCCCCGACCGCTTTGACATCCGCCGCCACCCCAACCCCCACCTGGTGTTCGGCCACGGCCCGCACTTCTGCCTGGGTGCCCACCTCGCCCGCACCCAGATACGCGCGCTATTCGATGAGGTCCTGGCCCGCACGTCCTCCCTCAGATACGCGGGCCAGCCCTCTTACCTGCGATCGAACTTCCAGCGCGGCGTCAAGCGGCTGCCAATCAGCTGGACCGCATGAGCCCTACCGCGCCCACATAAAGACGTGAGCAGGCCCGACCACTGAGCGTGACGCAGGAGGCGCCAGCTCCCCGGCATCCCCGGACCCCGCGGCGAAGCGGTCCAGGCTGCGGGCCATCTGCAACTTCGGCAGTACCCGCCGGCCAGCTTGGACTTGAGGCGGATGTAGCCAGCTGAGATCAGCCCGATGACCGGCCCGGCCAGCAACGACCAGGTCATCAGCGACCCGGTGAAGCGGTAATCCGGAATGCCGATATAGGTGGCGTGATTGGGCAGGTGGTAGACCGGGCGCAGGCCGATGACCTGCTTGAGGTCGCGCCAGCCGCGTTGACTTGCAGCAGCTGCTTGTACAGCCCAGGGCCGGCATGGCAGTTGGCCGCGTTCGCGGAGCGCAAGCACATGCCACCAGCCGAGATCTCGCCTTAGCCCAGCCCTGGGGCACGGTGACCGATCACACGTCCCACCCTGCGTCGACGGGGATGTCGTGGCCAGTTATGTTGCGGGCCGCGGCCGAGACCAGAAACCGGACCGCCTCGCCAACATCGGATTCATCGACGAATCGGCCCAGGGCGGTCTGGGCCGCGAAATCGGCGTAGACCTCATCGGCCGTCTTCCCGAGCTTGCGGGCCTTCTCGGCAACGATCCGGTCCATGCGGGCACCGTTGGTAACGTTCGGGCAGACGTCATTGACCGTGATGCCATATTGCCCGAGCTCGAGTGCAAGCGTGCGGGTGAGGCCACGGACCGCCCACTTAGACGATGAGTAGCCGCTGCGGTTGCGGTAACCGCGCAAGCCGGACGTGCCGGCGAGATTGACGATGCGGCCGCCGCCCCTGGAGATCAGGTGCGGAATCACGTGCTTGCAGGGCAGGAACGTGCCGATGACATTCAGTTCCAGGATCCGGCGGAATTCCTCGACCGGATACTCATGCGCCGGTGTCTCGATGGGCCCGGTCCCGCCTGCTGTGTTCACGAGGATGTCAATGCCCGCGAACCGGTCTGCGACCGCATCCACCATTGCCCGCACCTGCTGCTCATCGGTCACGTCGCACTTGATGGCAAGGCTCTCCCGGCCGGGGAACTTTTCGTCAAGGGCCGCGGCCTTAGCGCGCAAGGCTTCCTCGCTCCGGGCGACGAGGGCAATGTGGGCGCCGTCCCCGGCGAGGCATTCCGCGACGACGGCCCCGATACCCTTTGCCCCACCCGTGACGATCGCCACTTGCCCGTTGAGAGGACGATCCTTTGTCATCCCTGGCTCCTCTCCGAGGTGGGGCCAATGCGTGCGTCCGACGTGGATACCGGCGGAGACGTGAGCCCGAGTGCCCGCCCGACGATCACCGCCGCTTCGTGGACGAGCCCGACGTCACGGCGTACCCGCTGAGCCGACAGGCGTGCGCTCGGCCCTGCGATGCCGACGGCGCACACCACATCCGACACAGACAGCACCGGGACGGCCACGCCCCAGACGCCGACGTTCGTCTCCTCGTAGCTGCTGGCCCAGCCGCGGCCCCTGATCATGGCCAGCTCGCGGCGCAGCGCCGCCGGGCTGGTGATCGTGGAACGGCAGAACCGCTCCAGCGGCTCCGCGATCACCCGGTCGATGTCCTCATCGGGCATGAAGGCCAGCAGCGCCTTCTGTGAGGCACCAGCGTGCAGGGGAAGCTGGCGGCCCGGCTGGACCGAGAGCCGGAGTGGCTGTGGAGTCTCCACCCTCTCCAGGCAGACACCCCGGTCCCGTTCGGGAGTGAGCACGGTCAGCAGGGCGGTCTCACCGGTCGCCTCGGACAGCCGCCGCAGCGGCCCGATCGCGACCGGCCTCAGGTCGGCGACCGCACGTGCGCGCTCACCGAGGGACAGAGCGCCGAGCCCGAGGCGGAAGCGCCTGGTCTCCTCGTGCTGGCTGACGTAGCCGAGGCGCCTGAGGGCGGCGAGAATCCGGTGCACGGTCGGCACTGGCAGATCCAGTCTGCGCGCGATGTCGGTCGTGCTCCACTCGGGCCGCTCCTCGGTGAAGACCTCCAGGATGCCGAAAGTCCGCTCGAGCACCTGGAAGGCCGGCTTCTGCTCGGCGTCGTCCTGGCGTCGCCCGGCGGCTCGCTCCGGTGCGACCGGGCTCACCGGCTTCTCCCGCAGCGATCCTCAGCGCCCGCGCCGGGTGCCCGGCCCGTGGGCTGACACATCCGCGCTCGCCTCCCCTGTCGCCCCTGACGACCGGATGTTATCATGCCGATGCCATCAACCGAGACGCGATTTCATAAAGCGAGAACCGGAGCAGAGCGTGGACAGGCCAGACCTTGAACTCCTCAAGGGTGCCATCGACATGCACGCGCACACGGCGCCTGCGCTGTTCAAACGGCACATCGACGATGCGGACCTCGCTGAGATCGCGACGGGGTTCGGTATGCGGGGCTTCGTGCTCAAGGACCATGACGCTTCTACCACCGGCCGCGCCTACTACGTGAACCGCATGTTCCCGCGGGTGGAGTCGTTCGGTGCCGTGGTGCTCAACCGCTCAGTCGGCGGCCTGAATCCCTACGTGGCCCAGTCGGCCATCCACTACGGGGCGAAGGTCGTGTGGATGCCCTCTAACCATTCGAAGTACCACGCCGGGTACTTCGACATGCCTGACTATCCCCAGTTCGGCCGGCCCAAGCGCCAGCTGCCCGGGGAAGGGGTCACAGTCTTCGAGGAGGACGGCCGCACCCTTACCCGGGAAGCGCGGACGATCTGCGAGATTGTTGCGGAGAACGACGTCGCGCTGGCCACGGGTCACCTGTCCCTCGCCGAGATCCGTGCTCTCCAGGACGCGGCCGTCGAGGCCGGCGTCACCCGGTTCATCGTGACGCACGCGAACTGGTCGCTGTGCAAGCTTGATCTCGATGTGCAGCGGGAGCTGATCGCCAAGGGCGCGACCATGGAATACGTGGCGTGCTCATGCGTCTCGCCGATCTTCTGGGAGCAGCAGCCTGGCGAGCTCGCGGAATGGATCACGGCGCTGCGCGGGGAGAACATCGTCCTGGGCTCCGACCTTGGCCAGTTCGCCGGGCCGCCGCACCCGGAGGGGCTGCGCATGCTGCTGGCCGCCTTGCTCGACATCGGCGTCCCCTACGAGTACCTGGAGAAGATGGCCAAACAGACACCGGCGGCCGTGCTCGGCCTGGAACCGGGCTGGGCCCCCCCGCCGGACGCCGCGGGGGAACCAGGCCTCGTGAGGCCTTCTCAGTGAATGAGAAGCCCTTGCTGCCGGTGAGAAGCGACGTCTAGCATCGGCTCCGACGGAGGATCCGGTGTTCACACGACCATTCCGATACGAGCGGGCCGGGCAGTACACCGACGCGTGTGACCTGCTCCGCGCGTACGGCGAGGACGCGAAGGTCATCGCCGGCGGCCAGAGCCTGCTGCCCATGATCAACCTCGGGCTGGTGCAGCCCGGGGTTCTCGTGGACATCTCCCGCCTGGCCGAGGGCCGGGAAATCACTGTGCAAGACAACGGCTACCTGGCGCTCGGCGCCCTGGTGACCCATGCCCGGCTGGCGGCCGATACCGGTGCCCGGGCGGCGCAGCCACTTCTCGCGGAAGCTGCCAGGCGGATCGGCAACAACCGGGTGCGTAACCGGGGGACGCTGGGCGGCTCACTGGCCCATGCCGATCCGGCGGCCGAGCTTCCGCTGGTGATGGTGGCGCTCGGGGCGAGCTATGAGGTCACGAGTGGCCGCGTGTCGCGCAGCGTGCGGGCGGAGGATTTTCACCTCGGCTTCTTCACCACCGGCCTGGACGCCGACGAACTGATCACCTCGGTGCGCGCGCCGGTCCTCGGGCCGGGCTGGGGCTGGAGCTTCCAGGAGATGTCAAGGCGGGACGGGGACTTCGCGGTCGCCTCGGTGGCAGCTCTCATCCGCAGCGCCGATGGCCTGGTCGTGGAGGCGCGGGTGGCCGCTGGCGCGGTCAGCGACCGGCCGGTGCGGCTGGCGGACGTGGAGTCGGCGCTCACCGGGTGCGCGGTCGCCGATATCGCCGCCCGGGTCGGTCCCATCCAGGGCATCCGGCCGGCCGATGATACCGGCGCGACGGCGCAGTACAAGAAACGTCTCACCCGCGTCCTCGTCACCAGGGCGCTGGAAGAGGCGGCGGGACGATCGGGGGAAGCCGCGTGAGTGAAACCGTGACCATCACCCTGGTTGTCAACGGTCACAGCGTCACGCGGGCCGCGGGCGCCCACCTCACACTGCTGCGCTGGCTGCGCGACGAGGCCGGGGTCACCGACCCGAAGTACGGCTGCGGGGAAGGGGTCTGCGGTGCCTGCACCGTCCTTGTGGACGGCGAGCCGGTCTCGAGCTGCATAGTGCTGGCAGCGCAGGTCGATGGCGCGGAGATCACCACAGCGGCCGGGCTGCTCGAACGGGATGGGTCACTGGGCCCTCTCCAGCGCGCCTTCCACCAGTACCACGCGGCGCAGTGCGGGTTCTGCACCCCCGGCATGCTGATGTCGGCCGCCGCCCTGCTATCTGCTGACACGCCCCGGTCACGGGACGAGATCCGGGCGGGGCTGCACGGGAACTTGTGCCGGTGCACCGGCTACGGCCCGATCGTGGACGCCGTCGAGGCGGCGCAGCGGGAGCGGGGCCGGGCGCCGCGGGTGCCGGGCCGAACGCCGCGAGGACCCGGAGGGCCGCAGCGGTGTCCCGGCGCCGAGGACCAGCCTCCCGATGCCAGCGAAGCGCCCGCGAGGGGGGCAAGTAAATGAGCGCGGCGGAGATCCGCAGTTCCAAGGCGGAGGAACTGCGGATCGTGCACCAGCCCCTGCCCCGGCATGACCAGGAGGAGAAGATCGCGGGCAGCACCCGTTATGCGGGGGATCTCGCATATGCCAGCATGCTGCACGCGCGCCTCGTGCGTGCCCCGGTGCCGTCGGCGAAGATCACGCGGCGGGACGCGGCGGCCGCCGCCGCTGTGCCCGGTGTCGTTTGCGTCCTCTTCGGCGAGGACGTGCCGCACAACGTCGTCTGGGTGGATGTCCCTGGCCAGACGGTCGAGGTCGCCGCGCTGAAGGCCAGCATGGAAGTGCTCGCGACCGACCGGGTCCGCTTCCACGGTGAGCCGGTGGCCCTGGTCGTGGCCGACAGCGAGGAGGCTCTCGCGGAGGCGTGCGAGCTCGTGGACATCGAGTACCAGGAATTGCCCGGCGTCTTCGATCCCGCCGAGGCCCTGGCGGACGGGGCGCCCGCCGTCCACGCCCCGGGCAATCTCCTCGGCGAGTGGAACATCGATCGTGGCGGCGTGGACGATGCCTTCGCCGCGGCCGACGTCATCGTCGAGGGCAGGTACCAGACCCAGGCGGTTGATCACGCCTACCTGGAGCCGGAGGCAGGCGTCGGCTGGCTGGATGACGAGGGCGTGCTGAACCTGCGGGTCGCGACCCAGGTCGTGGAGCATTTCCGGGACGTGGCCAGGATTCTCGGCATCCCGGATTCCCGGGTCCGGGTGATCGCGCCCTACGTCGGGGGTGGCTTCGGCGGCAAGGAGGACATGACCGTCGAGCCGTATCTCGCGCTCGCCGTGTGGCGCACCCGGCGCCCGGTCCGCATGCAATGGACCAGGCAGGAGTCGCTGCTGGCCCGGCCCAAGAGACACCGGATGCTGCTGCACTACCGGACCGCGGCCCGCGGTGACGGGACGATCCTCGGGCAGGAGGTGGACATCACCGCAGACTCCGGCGCCTACGCCTACTTGTCGGCGCTTGTCCTGCTCTACTCGTCGGTCCACGCGTGCGGGCCCTACCGGGTGGACAACGTGCGGCTCCGTGCCCGGTGTGCCTACACCAACAACCCGCCGACCTCGGCCTTCCGGGGTTTCGGCGGCATGCAGGTGGTCTTCGGATACGAGTCACAGATGGATCTGGTGGCCCGCCGGCTGGGAATCTCGCCCGCGGACATCCGCAAACGCAATGCTCTCGCCCGGGGTGACGTCCTGCCGGTGGGCCAGCAGATCGAGACCGAGGTGCTCCTGCCGCAGACAATCGACGCTGTCTGCGACCGGGCGGGTCCCAAGCCGCGGCCTTCGGGACCCCGCCGCGCGGTCGGCCGCGGCATCGCCTCGAACATCCAGTCGTACGGCAGGCTCGTCTGGCTGAACGACTCCGCGGCGGCCTGGGTCGGCTGGCACCTGGACGGCAGCCTCACCGTCCGCTGTGGCGTGCCCGACATCGGCGGGGGACAGGCATCCTCGCTCGCTCAGATCGCCTCCGAGGTTCTCGGCACGCCGATGGAACAGATCACCGTCCACTTCGGGGACTCGGCCCTGACCCCGCTGGCGGGCACTACCACGGCGACGCGTCAGTTGCTGATGTCGGGCAACGCCGTTTACGAGGCCTGCATGCTGCTACGCGGAGGCGTGCTGCGCGCCGTCGCGGATGAGAGCGGCCAGCCGTTCGAGGGCCTACGGCTTGAGCCAGGCAAGGTGACCGGGCCAGGGTTCGAGGCAGACCTGCGGGACGCTCTGGTGGTCTGCCGGCGGCGTAACGTCCCCATCGAGGCGCTCGGTACCTTCTTCGGCCCCAAGGGAAAGCCGGTCGTCCGTGACCTGAAAGCCGACCGGGTCTTCCCGGACTTCACCTTCGGCACTCACCTGTGTGACCTGGAGGTCGATCTGGACACCGGCGAGGTGCGGCTGCTGCGGTATGTCGCCGCCCACGACGTCGGCCGGGCCATCAACCCCCGGTCTGTCGAGGGGCAGATCAGCGGGGCGGTCGCCCAGGGACTCGGGATGGCCCTGCTGGAGGAGGTCGCCATGGCGGACGGGGTGAACCTGACCGGCGGCTTCTTCCAGTACCTCATCCCGACCGCGACCGATGTGCCCGACATCGAGACCGTGATCCTGGAGTCCGGGGAAGGGATGGGCCCGTTCGGTGCCCGCGGCATCGGGGAGCCGCCGATCGGCCCGCCCGCGGCGGCGGTGGCCAGCGCCATCCATGACGCGGTCGGCGCCCGGCCCGGTGCCCTCCCGATCACGCCCGAGCGGGTACTTGGGTGCGTGGACGCAAGCAGGGAGCCTGGCCGGGCAGCCGGGGCCAGCCCGTGAGCGAACGGCCGGCCTACGACTACGTCGTCGCGGGCGGCGGGACCGCCGGTGCTGTGGTGGCGGCCCGGCTCAGCGAGGACCCCGGTGTCAGCGTGGGGCTCCTGGAGTGGGGGCCAACCGACCAGCACGAGCCGAGGGCACTGCAGATACGCCGCTGGTCGGAGATGCTCGAGAGCGAGTACGACCTGGACTACGCCAGCGTGCCCCAGCCGCGGGGCAACTCGTGCATCCGCCAGGCCCGGGCACGCATCCTTGGCGGCTGCTCGGCGCACAACACGATGATCGCGCTGCGTCCCCCCCGCGCGGACTTCGACCGCTGGGTGGCCCTGGGCGGGCATGGCTGGGACCCCGGAACCATGAGCACCTACTTCGCCCGGCTGGCCGCGAGCATCGTCCCGGTCGCCGCTGAGCACCGCAACGCCTACCTGGCCGACGTCGTCGAGGCGGCCTCGGCCGCGCTGGGCGTTCCCGTCCGGGAGGACTGGAACGCCGCCGGGTACCGGGACGGCGCCGGGTTCCTGCCGATCGGGTACGACCCGGACACCGGCGTCCGCTCGTCGTCCTCGGTCGCGTACCTGCACCCCATCCTGGGCACCCGGGGCAACCTCGAAGTGCTGACACAGACCAGGGTGCTCAGGGTCGTGTTCGACGCCGGCCGGCGCGCCACCGGGGTCACGGTCCGCCGGGCGGACGGCCAAGTGGCGGACATCGCCGCCCGCCGCGAGGTCATCGTGTGCTGCGGGGCGATCGACACGCCGCGGCTGCTGATGCTATCCGGCATCGGGCCAGGCCAGCGGTTGCGCGAACTCGGCATCGAGGTCGTGGCCGACCTGCCAGGCGTGGGCAGCAACCTGTGCGACCACACCGAAGGCCTCGTCGTGTGGGAAGCCGCCCGCCCGATCCCGCCGGAAGGAGCGACCGACTGGGACATCACGATCATGTACCGGACGGATCCGGTGAGCGTGGTCCCGGACGTGCTGGCGCACGTGCCCCTGATGACGTTCGCCATGCACGCCGAACGGCTCGGCTACCGCACGCCCCGCCACAGCATCTCGATGACGCCGAACGTCACCCAGCCGCGCAGCCGCGGGACGGTGACGCTGGCCTCCGCCGACCCCGACGATCCCCCGCTCATCGATTACCGGATGTTCACCGATGCCGACGGGCATGACGAAAGGACATTGCTGGCCGGCATCCGGATGGCCCGGCGTGTCGCCGGGCAGGCACCGATGAGCGGCTGGGTGGCGCGGGAGGTCTTCCCCGGCCCTGACGTGCAGACCGACGAGGAACTTTCCGCGCTGGCCCGGGCTACCTGCCATACCGTGTACCACGTGTCGTGCACAGCGCGGATGGGCGCGCCGGGTGATCGGGGCGCTGTCCTGGACCCTCAGCTGCGGGTGCGGGGAGTGGACCGGCTGCGCGTCATCGACGCCTCCGCGTTCCCGGTGCTGACCACTGTTAACCCGGTGGTCGCCGTCCTGATGCTGGCCGAGAGAGGGGCCGAGCTCGTCCGCGGCTGACCGGCAGCCGTTTCGCGGCCCGGACGGCCCGGCCAGGCAGGACGAGGAAGGCCCATGCGGGCCGGTCACCCCGGTGCTGGTGAGCCCCGGGGGGCAAGCGCGGTCAGCTCCCGCCGGAACGGCACCGGCCCGTCCGGGGCGGGCGCGTCCAGTTCCTCGGCATAACGCCGCCCAGACCACACGGCCGCCGCGATCGTGGCCGGCGCCCAGGCGTCCCCGACCGCGGTGGCCGAAGTGATCCCGGCGTCTGCCCACTCCGGTGCCCGGGCGTGCAGCTCGGCGTACAGCTCGCCGGCCGGCAGCCGCGCGGTCACCAGGACCACCGCGTCGGCCTCCGCAGCCTCCTGCTCGCCGGTGAAGACACAGCCCGTGATCGCGCCCGCCCCGGTGAGGCGCACCACGGCGCGGTTCGGCTGCACCACGACGCCGGCCCTCATCACCCGCTGCCGGATCTTCACCAGCTCCAGGGTGTTAGCCGTCCAGGCGGACACGTGGGCGGCCGGGGTGACCAGCTGCACCTGGTAGCCCTCCCCGGCCAGGAGTTCGGCCAGCACGCCGCCGAGGTAGTAGTGGTCGTCGTCGAAGACGAGCACGCGCGGCCCGGCGGGCCGGCGCCCGGGCCTCAGGTCGTCGGGAGTGAGAACATGCGGCGAGCCGTCCGCCGCTATCGCCCGGGTGTGCCAGCGTCCCACCCCATCACGCCGCCAGGATGCGCCGGTGGCAACGACCACGTGGTCAAAGCCATGCTCGAGCACCTCGCCGGCGCTCATCCGGCTCTGCAGGTACGTTCCGACATTCGCCATCCGGCGCAGTTGCTGCTCCCGGTAGTCGATGACGCGCCGCCATGTGTGCAGGCCCGGCAGCCGCGATTCGGCGGCCACCCTGCCGCCGAGCTCCCTGCTGGCCTCGGTGAGCACCACGTCATACCCGCGCTGCCCCAGCGCACGGGCGGCTTCCAGCCCGGCCGGCCCCGCGCCGACGATCAGGATCCGGGCGGCCGATTCCCGGGGCCTGATCCGCTCCGGGTGCCAGCCACGGCGGAACTCCTCGCCCATGGCCGGATTCTGCGTGCACCTGATGGGCGACATCGTGAAGTCGCCGGACACGCAGATGTTGCAGCCGATGCATTCGCGGATGTCCTGGGCCCGGCCCTGCTCGATCTTGCGGGGCAGGAACGGGTCGGCGATCGACGGCCGGGCGGCACCGATCAGGTCGAGGATCCCTTCCCTGATCTGGCGCGCCATGGTGTCGGGTGAGGTGAAGCGGCCCACGCCGACAACGGGCTTGGTGGTGAGCTTCTTCAGCCCGCGCACGTACCGCTCCTGCCCCGCCTCGGGGCCGAAGCGCGAAGTCACCGAGTCGTCCTCCCAGCTGCCCAGGACGAAGTCCCACAGGTCCGGGAGCTCAGCAAGCTCACCGACGATCTCCTCGATCTCGGCGCGGGTGATCCCATCATCCCCCAGCAGTTCGTTCACGGTGATGCGGCAGGCGACCGCGGCCCTTCCCGCCGCGGCCTCGCGCGCATCGGCCAGGATCTCGCTCAGCAGCCGTGCCCGGTTGCGCACGCTGCCGCCGTACTCGTCGGTGCGGCTGTTGTAGCGGGAGGAAAGGAAGTAGTGGAGGCCGCTGAGGGCATGTCCCGCGTACACGTACACCAGGTCATAGCCGACGGCCAGCGAGCGCAGCACAGCCTCACGGTGCCAGCCCCGCAGGCTGGCGATGTCGGACTTTGTCATCGCCCGGGCCTGGACCGGGTCATGGCCCCAGGTGGCGACCGGAAGGTTGACCGGGCCGATCGGCGGCTCTCTGGTGGTCAGGTTGGGGCTGTTCATGCCGTTGTGCGCCAGTTCGATCCCGGCAAGTGCGCCGCCGTCGTGAATCCTGGCCGCGATGTGCTCGAGGGCGGGAAGGTCGCTGTCGTCCCAGATGCGCAGCTCGATGAACGGAGTGATGTCCGAAGTCGGGTGGATCTCCACCTGCTCGGTGCACACGACAGCCCAGCCGCCCTCCGCCTTGACCTGACGCAGGGAGGCTTCCGCGCTGGGGTCCCGGTAGCCCATGCCCGTGCAGTGGGGCACCTGGAAGAACCTGTTCCGGGCGGTGACAGGCCCGATCCGCACCGGCTCGAAGAGGACATCATGCCTGGGGTCCCGCACGCCATGCCCCTCGGTCAAGGCCCTCGGACGGGCAGGTTACCTGGTCACGAGCACCGGGCAGTGCGCGTGGTGGATGACTTTGTGCGCCACGCTGCCGATCAGCAACGCAGCGAAATCCGACATCCCGCGGGTGCCCATCACGATCAGGCCCGCGTCGAAGTCTTTCGCCGACGAGATGATCTCAGGCGCAACGTCCCTGGTCAGGACCGCGTGTGCCGCGCCATGGACAGTCACCCCGGCACTGCGAAGCTCGTCGGCAACCGTGTTCACCAGGTCAGCCGCCTCGCTGCGCTCCTCCAGCGGGATGGGCCCGGCACGCCCGGCCACCCCCAGTTCCTGCAGGTGCAAGACCAGGACCTCCGTCTTGCCCGTGGCTGCGAGTTCGGCCGTGGCCGCCACGGCCCGGTGCGAGTGCTCGGAGCCGTCGACGGCAAGCAGGATTCTGTCAAACACGCCGCTGCACCTCCCTGGGGTCGGTCTTCCCACCATGCACCGCCGTAGATCCGACTTGACGCTAGCAGGAGGCCCGCTCAAGCGAAACAGGCTCTCACGGAGCGAAATCGGAGTCGCCCCCAAATTTCGTTAGGCGAAAGGCTCTTGCGCTCTATGAAGGCACCAACCTACGATCTTCTGCACCTGCTGCTGAGGGAGACCCGACATGAGCGAAGGCAGGAAGTCAGCCGGCGCGGCCACACTCGAGCAGTACACGATCGCCGAGATCCCGGCCAGCGAGCGGCACGGCAGGCCCCGGGATCTGTTCACCATCTGGTTCAGCTCCAACATCATGCCGCTGACGTTCGTCACCGGGGCACTCGCGCCGGTGGTGTTCAAGCTGCCCTTCGGCTACAGCGTGCTGGCGATCCTGCTCGGCAATCTCGTCGGTGCCCTGTTCATGGCCCTGCACTCGGCGCAGGGACCGCGGCTCGGCGTGCCGCAGATGATCCAGAGCCGGGGCCAGTTCGGGATGGCCGGGGCGGTCCTCGTGATCGCCATCGCGGTGTTCATGTACGTCGGCTTCTTCGCCTCGAACCTGATCCTCGGCGGACAGTCGATCAATGTGCTGGTGCACGGGGTGAGCACTGACTGGGGGATCGTGATCTGCGCCGTCGGGAGCCTGCTCATCACCGTGTTCGGCTACGACATGATCCACGCGGTGAACCGGTGGGCGACACTGCTCTTCGGCGGCGCGATGCTGCTGGCGGTGATCATCATCGTGGCCCGCGGCCTGCCGGCAGACTTCTTCACCGCCGGGGCCTTCACCTGGAGCGGATTCCTGGGCACCGTGGCCACCACCGGCATCCTGTGGCAGATCGCCTACGCGCCCTACGTGTCCGACTACTCGCGCTACATGCCCGCGGACGAGAGTGTCCGCTCGACGTTCTGGTTCTCCTACTGGGGAGTTGTCCTCGGCACCGTGATACCCATGATCGTCGGCGTGGTGGTGGGGCTGGCATCAGCCAACCCGGACCAGATCTCCGCGATCGCCCACCTGACCGTGGGCGTGGGCTGGCTGATCATGCTGGTTTTCGCCCTCGGGATCATCGACACGAACTCGATCAACCTCTACGGCGGGATGCTCTGCTCGATCACCGTCGGCCAGACCTTCCGGTATCGCTGGCTACCCAGGGCCAGGACGCGCGTTGTGGTGTCGGTCGCGATCGTGGCGGTCTCGCTGATCGGCGCGCTCGCCTACCAGAGCACCTTCCTGACGAGCTATGTGAACTTCATCCTCTTCCTGCTGTACGTGCTGATTCCCTGGACCGCGATCAACCTGGTGGACTTCTACCTCATCCGGCATGGCAACTACGACGTCGCGTCATTCTTCGACCCGTCCGGAGGCATCTACGGCCGGGTGAACTGGTCCACGCTGATCATCTACCTGGTAGGCGTCGCGGTTCAGATCCCGTTCGTGAACACCACGCTGTATGAGGGGCCCGTCGCCAAGAGCCTCAACGGGGCTGATATCTCCTGGATCGTGGGCCTTGCCGTCACCATCCCGCTCTATTACTTCGTCGCCCGGGCCCGCGTCAGCCGCGAAGTGCCCGCCACCGTGGCCGCGGGTGGCGCCAGTGCGTGAGGATGCCGTGGTCGGCATCGCGCAGTGGCTGCCCCGGCCAGGGCAGGCACGCGAGAACCTCGCCACCGCGGTCCGCCTTAGCGGGGACCTGGCCCGCCGTGGCGCGGACCTCATCGTCCTGCCGGAGTTGTGGCCGTGTGGCTTCGACTGGGGCTCTCTGCACCACGACGCGGCCGGTGCGGCGGAAACCCTGGACGGGCCCCGGTGCGCAGCGCTCGCCGCATGTGCCCGCGACCTTGGCGTCTGGCTCGCGGCCGGCTCGGTACCCGAAAGCCATGGCAGCGCCTTGTTCAACACGGCGCTCCTTTTCGACCGCCGTGGGCGCCTGCGGGCATGGCACCGCAAAGCGCATCTGTACAGCCCGCTCGGTGAGGCGGACATATTCACGCCCGGCGACCAGTTGACGGTGTGCCCGACCGATGAGTTCGGCATGGTCGGGCTGAGCGTCTGCTTCGACGGGGACTTCCCGGAGGTCGCCCGGGCCATGCGTGACGCCGGTGCCAGGCTGGTCATTCAGCCGTGCGCCTACGAGACCGCCGCCCGGGGGTGGTGGCGAACGCTTTACCCGGCGCATGCTCTCAGCAACGGTCAGTGGTGGGTGCTGGCCAACCAGTGCGGCACCAATCCTTCGGGCACCCTTCTCGGGGAGAGCCAGGTCATTTCTCCCTCGGGCGATGTGCTCGCCAGGGCGCGGGGCGCAGCTGACGGTGAGACACCGCCCGCTGAGCTGATGACGGTCCCGGTACCGCTGGCCCGGGAGCTTGCCCGGGCCGAGCAGGACAACGGGGTGCTGCGGAGCTTGCGGCGCCCGGACCTGAAGGTTCAGCTCGAGGATGAACTCCGCCCAGATGCGTATGGCCTGGCGGCAGAGGCAGCGTCATCAGCACGTCATGAGCGCTAGCCCTGGCCCGTATCGATGAACTCAGCGGCTGGGCCTTCTTCGGCGGTGGCACGGGCGGGGATGCGCTGGGCCGCTACTGAAGCACACCGGCTCCACTACCCCGCGGTCGAGGTCTGGGCGGGGCACCTCAGCGCAGCGCGGAAGTCCCCGAGGCCCGCCTTGGCTACTGGTGCTTCGACACCATGACCCCCATCGTCGAGGGCACCTACCCGGCGGCACGGCCGGCTGTTGATTATGGCAATCGATGGAACGACAGAGAGGTGAGCGCTGTGCCAGTGATCGAAGTCAAGGCAGTTGAGCGTAGGTTTGACGATCCGGCGATGAACGAGCGGCTGATCGCCGCCCTCACCGACGCCGCGTGCCAGGTATTCGGGGAGGAAGCGCGGTCACAAGTCTGGGTGGTGCTGCAGGGAGTCCCGGCCACCCGCTGGGGAATCGGCGGCAAAGCCCTGTCATGACAGCGCGCAGACGGTTGCTCTCCACCAGCCTGACCGCTGGTGAGTCCCAGGATCTCCGAGTGGTGGGCGGCCACGGGGCGTGGTTCCGGCTCGCCGACGGCCGGGAGGTGATCGACGCGAGCAACACCGCCGCTCCGCTGGGCCACTGTCACCCCGAAGTCATGGAGGCGATCCGCCGCGCGGCCACCGCCCCGGTCCTCAACGAGGGATGGCAGTGGGCCGAGCGCGACGAGGCCGCCGAGGATCTGGTCGGCATCGCCTTCGCCGGCGAAGACTGGGTCGGGGCCGTGCGGTTCTTCATCAGCGCGAGTGAGGCCAATGACGCCGCCCTGGCCTTGTGCCAGGCCCTCACCGGCCGTGCTCCGCTGGCCACCAGGGAGCGTGCCTATCACGGCGGTGCTGGCCTGGCCCGCGAGCTCACCGTACAGCCCCAGTGGCACGGCGGCCTTTCTTCGGCCAAAGGTGTTGCCGCGCCGCCGCGGCTCGCCACGGTGCATGAGCTTCCCGCACCCCGGGGAGCCAGGGTTACCGGACAGGCAGATCCGACGGCGGGACAAAGGTGGACGGCCGGCGCGAGGGCCCAGCTGGCGGACAGCGCCGCGGTCCTGCTCGATTACAGCCAGGGCGGCATCTACCACTCCGCCCAGTACCAGGATCAGGTGGCCGCACTCGCCCGGGAAACCGGCGCCTACTGGATTGCGGACGAGACGGTGACCGGCTTCGGCCGGGTCGGTGGCTGGTTCCAGTTCCAGCACAGCCAGTCCCGGCCGGACTTCGTCACCCTGGGCAAATGCATGAGCGCAGGCGGGGCGCCCGCCGGCGCCGTCGTCCTCTCTGAGGCAGTACTCGATCGTCTCAGCGGCACTAGCTGGCAGAGTTACTCGACCTACCGCGCCCATCCCATCGCCATGGCAACAGTCCGGGCTCACCTTCACGTTTCCAGCCGCGACCGGATCTACGAGCGCGCCCTGGGCCTGGACGGGTACATGTTCCGAAAGCTTTCCGAGGTGGCCACGCAGCACCCAAGCGTCGCCCGCGTGGACGGGCGTGGCTTGCACTGGACCGTGGAACTGCACGGACCCGACTGGCGCGGCTGGCGCGGGGAAGAGGCCGAACCGCTCGCCAGCCGGGTGGTGGCCAGGGCGCTGGAAGCAGGAGCCCTGATCGCCACCAGCGGCGAGCAGACGTCGTTGTTCCTTGCGCCGCCGCTGGTGATCTCAGAGACAGAGCTCGATCAGGTCTTCGATGCGTTGCATCACGGCCTTACAGCCGCTGACCAGGAATACGGCGCCGGGGTCCACTAGCGTGATGTCGCGTCTGCCAGGGTGATGGGTGGGCAGGGTGATGAGTGGGCACAGTAAAGGGCCAAGGCGGCGATCGGGAACCGCCGCGAAACCGGAGGGCTGGTCAGTTGGGGGCGTTCATGGCCGCGAGGAGCCGGTCGGCCTCGCCCAGGCCTTCGGGTAGGCAGTCGCGCAGCACGCCGATGCCCAGGGGGACAATGCCGTCGGGCAGGCCCCTGGCTGCCAGGATCGATGTCAGCCAGGGGGCGAAGTCGGTGACGATGCTGTCGTCGCCGGTCAGAAGCGAGGCTTCGACGAACCGGAGGATGCAGTCGAGATCTTCCCGGGTCCTTGCCCGCTGCCAGCCGGTGTAGTGCGCCAGCGGCGGGAAGCGGCTCGCCAAGGTGCTCATCGCCCGCTCGACGAGCGGGGGGCGTTCGGCACCAGCGGCGAGGGCGGGAGCATCGTCCACAATGGGCGCAGCAAGGGGTGGCCGGTTGCTGGCCCATCCCGTGAGGGTTGTGATGGCGCCGTCCGGGGTTGATGCCCAGGCGTCGGCACCGATGGCGGCGGCTCGGTCCGGAGCTTTGCCGAAGGCGGCACCGCCGGCGAGCACGGGAACCCCGGCGGCATGACTGGCTGTTACCGCCCGGCGGGTGCCCGGCAGATAAAGCGGCACGGTGCAGGACACGGCAACGGCCGTGGGCGGGTCGGCAGCCAGGAACCGCTGCAGATGCTCGGCGGGTGTTGAGGCACCCAGGAATACGACCTCCCATCCGGCTACCCGCAGCTGCTCGGCGAACATCCGGGCCGGCATAACGTGCCACTCCTCCTCGGCGCACGCAACGACCACGGTGCCTTCGCTGGTATTGGGATGGCGCTCAGCTTCGAAGCAGGCAGCGGTGAGGGCGAGATCGACAATCGCGGTGGCGGCATGCTCATCGGCAACGGTGAATTCATTCTGTTGCCAGCGGTCGCCCACCTTCCGCTGGACATCGGCAAGCAGCGTCACCGCGACCGCGAGGCTTGCGTCCCGGGCGACAGATCGGACGAGTTCTACGACATCGTCTCGGCGGCGGGCCCGGATCAGCGCAAGGACCGTGTCGGCCTGTGACACGAGGCACCTACCGGCAACGAGTGCGACCCGGTGCCGGGCTGCCGGTTTGGGACGGGCGGAACCCTTCCCAGCGCTGCACCCGGCGGAGCCGGTCAGGAAAGGCGCCGATGAGGTCCCCGGCACCATCGGGATGTCCGGCATGTCGGCTGCCAATGACGAACAAGCCAGATGAGCCGGTGCTGGCGGAACAATCGGTCATCACAGCATCTTCGCACCAGCCCGGCTTGCCGTATCGGCCGACGTGGACAGCTGGAGGCGGTGCACAACAACCCGGGCGTCCTCGACCACAAGAGGCAGGACGGCTTCCAGGCGCATCCTGGCCACGCTTGTGGACGGCGCGCGGGGAAGCAGCGGCGGCCCTTCACCGAAGGCCAGATCCACGGGCATGATCGTGTCGTCCTGCAGCGCGGCCTCGCCTACCTCGCCGCCGAGCCGCCGGACCAAGCCCGCCAGGATGTCGCGGACCTGGCCCGCGCTGGTGGCCCGCAGCAGGTCCCGAACCGTCTCGTAAGTGGCCAGCACCGCGTAGGCGTCGATGCCGGCCAGCGCATCCAGCAAAGGCCGCCGGGCACTGCCGGGCGAGGGTACGCGGGATGCCATGGAACCGCCCCGGCCTTCCCAGCCAGGCGCGTCCCCGGGCGGTTCGCCCGCCGCCTTCCCCGGCTTGCCGGGCTGGCCCAGGACCTGGCTGACAGCACCGACGACCGACCAGCCCTGGCTGACGAGCCGGCGCACAGCCTGTACCCGGTCGACATCCGCCTCCCGGTACAGGCGCTGCCCGCCCGCGGTTCTGGTCGGCGCCAGCAGCCCATAGCGGGTCTCCCAGGCGCGCAGCGTTACGGTAGTCAGCCCCGTCCGGCGTGCCACCTCACCGATGCGCAGTCCGGGGCCGCTCTCTCGGTATTCGCCCACAGCTCCCAAATAATACACGTAACCTAGACAAGAGGTATAAGTATTGTATAGTTCTGAGGGTGTGAGTGCTGGGGGCGATTACCTGACCCGGGGCTGCGGGAACTGGGTGGCGGCTTGTCTGGCGGTCGGCGCGGGGGCCCGGCTGGCAGACGTTATGCCATCGCCCCCCGCACTCCACCCGCAGCTCAGCAGGCGTTTCCGAATCTAGGCATCGGGCCTGTACTCGGTGAGATCTGCGAGAAGCTGGCTGCCCACGGTCTCCTCATAAACGGCATGGCCGGCGGTGCGCATCGCCTCGCACAGTTCAGCATCCCATGGCGTCTCCACGGGATCGCCCTCCAGAAAGACTCCCGAGTCGGCCGCCGAACGGTAGTCACCGGCGCCCATCCGCCATGCCCGCCCGGCGTAGCGAGTGATTACATCCGCTGCGATCGCGACGCCGGGCCAGTCGAAGTCACCGTGGTACCAGAGCTCAGCGCCGGCCCCGACCGCGAGACCCACCAGCCGATGGAAGGCCGTGGACGGTCGCCCCTCGGTGCAGACAAGCGGCGGGCAGGCAGGCCCGAGTTCGGCGCACGCCCGCCGCAGCACCGCCGGGTTCTCACACACGTATATCCGCGGGCAGGAAACCTGGATTGGATGGGCCGTCAGCTGATGCAGGGTCACCTGGAACGGCGTACCATACCGCGCCGACCCGTCCAGCCATTCGCCCAGCCCTTTGCCCTCCGCAGGCACATTCAGCACCAGGACCCGGCTGGCCAGGTCATCGATCAGCACACCGACCCGGTCCCACAGTTCCCGCCGTTCCGCTGCCGACGCCGGGCGCGGTACCTCCGTCTGCAGCGCCAAGGCCCGCAGCACGAGCGTGGCCAGTGCCGTCCCGTGGTTGAGCACCTTGGTGTCGCCGGTGATATGAGCTGCGAGGGCGGGCAGGGCAATCGGCGCGGCGTCTGGCATCCGGCCGGCCAGGAATTCCAGCACCCGGACCGCCTGCCCAAGGACCTCTGCATCACCCTGCGCGGCCAGCCGGGTCAGCGTGCCATTGCGGCGTAGCTCCCCGAGCCAGTCTCGGAACCAATCGGAGGTGCCATGCAGCGGGCTCGCCTCCGCCAGCGAAACCAGCTCCGCCCGGGCAGCCGTCAGCGAGGCAGACTCCGCGGGCCGGTCCCGCAGCTGCCCGCCCAGCACCGTCAGCAGCTCAGCTAGCCCGCAGCCACCACCCCGGGAAACCGCCGCGTCCAGCGCGGCTAGCGACACCGTCATTCGCTTGGTGCCGGCGCTCACGTGCACTCCGGTGATCCCGATGATCGCCTTACGCTCGGCGTCGTCCGGGTCCGCGACGCTGATCCGCCCGGTCAGCATGCCACCGGTCCGCTCGAGAGACCGGCGCGCGGCGGCCAGCAGCCGCCGGTACTCGGGCCCCCGGTACCGCTGCTGTCCCAGCGCCACCTGTCCGTCCAGCGATCCGCGCTCCGCGCCCTTCGCCGAGCCGCTCATTCCGCGTCCTCGTCGCCTTCGTCCTCGCTGTCGTCAGCACCGCCATCTCGGCGGTCAGCGCCAGCACGTCTCTGGCACCGGCGGGCATATACCGGCTGGGCTGGAAGCCGAGCAGCGCCGCAGCCAGCTCTTCATTACCGGCGAAGCCACTGCCGTGCCGGGAGGGCACCAGCCGGATGGTCATCGTGGGACATATCGTTCTCATGATGGCACCACCCGGTGACACTGGGTGGTGCCATGAGGCATGAATCGCTAGCGGCCGGCAGCTACCGCCCGTCGCCACCCGCCCCGGAATTCTGGCCGAACGGGCCAAGGTGCTGGCCTTCGCACAGCAAGCGGGCCCCGATTCGGCGGCGATCCAGCCCGGTTCCCTGGGGCACAGGCCACCACATTCGACCAGAGCGGCAGAGCGGCAAAGCAGGCCAGCGGAGTCGCGACGTCCCCTGATACCGCACCTTGCTGCCGCTATCAACGCACGACCAGCGATTAGCGGGACGTTCTTACCGTAGTAAGGACTACCACGGTAGGATGACTTCGTGAAGGTGGACAAGATGAGCGTTTCGTTTGATCCCGAGCTTGGCGATGCGGTCCGGTCAGCGGCCGCCCAGGCAGGCAAGCCCCTCTCATCGTGGCTGGCCGAGGCGGCTGCAAGCAAGCTGCGCGCGGAAGCGCTGGCGCAGTTCCTGGCGGGGTGGGAGGCCGAGCACGGGGTGCTGACGGCGGAGGAGATCGCCCGGGCTGAACGGGAACTGGGTGTGGCTGCAAGCCATACCGCCGCGTGAGTGCCCTGGTGCTGGATGCGGGCGCACTGGTGGCTGCAGATTGCGACGACCGGGCGATGATGGCCCGGCTGCGCGTCGCTCAACAGCATGGGGTGGAGTTGCGCAGCAACGCGATGGTGGTCGCCCAGGTCTGGCGTGATCGCCAGGGCCGGCAGGTCAATCTCGCGCGACTGCTCCGCGCCGTCGACGTCCACGCGGTCGATCAGCAAGATGGCCGCCAGGCCGGTATCCTGCTGGGCGTGGCCGGCACCGCTGACCCGATCGATGCCACCGTCGTGCTGCTGGCCAACCCCGGCGACCGCATACTGACCAGCGATCCACGTGACCTGACCCTGCTAGCGAGAGCGGCCGCAAACCGGGCTGTCATCATCGCCTGCTGACCGCCGTCGCACTCACGACAGGCGGGCAGGAGGCGGTAAGCCGCTGGCGATGCCCGGTCCTGGGGAGACCGCGGAGGATCGCGGCTAGCAGCGACGCCGGGGGCGCACCGCAATGCAGCAGGAGTCCGGCCCGCACTGGCTCGGGTCCTGCTGCCGCGATCGGGCCGGCCTCCCCGCTGTCGGATGAGTCGTAGATGAAGCGTGAGCAGATGTCCCGGTAGAGATGTGCCACTCCGGCTGCCGTCGCGGGCACTCCGGCGGAGGCCAGCAGGGCCGCCCGGCTGGCAGCGCGGCGGTATTCACCTGGGTCCATGATCGGCACGCCGGACACCATCGGAGCGATCGCGGTGACCCGTTCCTGCCGCTGGCGCAGCGCCGTGCATACGCCGGGCAGCCCGAGGATGGGCAGGATACTCGCCACCGGGTTGCTGGGCGCCAGCACGATGAGGTCAGCCGACTCGATGGCGGCCAGGACTCCTGGTGCGGCCGCTGCCTCGCCGAGGCCCTGGATTATCCTCGGCCGCTGCAAGTATCCAGGTGGTGGGCCCGAAGACGGACAGCGCGGTCAGGACCAGCACTACGGAGACAATCGCAAGCGGGGACAGCCAGGTCACGTACGGGGCCCAGGTGCCCGTCAGCGCCTTGGACACCACGAGGACGGAGGCCGCTCCTGCCGCGGCTCCGACCCGGGCGAGCAGCCGCACAGACTCCCGGCGTTCGACGGTGGCCATGACGAGGGTGCTGACGAGGGCCACGGCGGCGAGGATGGCGATCACCCCGATCAGGAGGTTGTTCGCGTATGAGCTTTGCGCGGTGATCAGTTCTGCTTGGGCGTTTACCACGGCGCGCCTGCCGGTGACGCGCAGGCCGGGGAAGCGGGCGGCGAGCGGGGCGAGCTGGCCTGCCCAGGCGGCGGCCACCTTGCCGGTGGCGCGGACCAGGATTTGTGCACTACCTGGAGTGGCGAAGGCTGCAAGCCCCGACTCTCCAATGTGGCAACAGCTCCCTGCCGACTCGGATCGCGTGACGTTCCTGCCAAGCGGGTAGCTGGCGGCGCCCCGATTACCCCGTTATGTGCCTGGCTGGGGCTCCGGCTGCGGGCCGGCCCCTTTCTCCGGCGGCGCCGTGGTGGCCCGGCACGCCTGGGAGGGCGGGGGAGGCTGGGTGGCGGCTCCCAGCGGGCCCGGTGGCACGAAGACGCGGGTCAGCCCGTGGTCCAGGGCCGGAGCTTGCCGGGGTTGCGTACTGCCCAGATGTGCGTGATCTTGTCGCCGGTGACGTTGAACGCCATCACCGTCACGGTGAGGCCGTCTTGCTGGGCGGCCAGGCCGGGCTGGCCGTTGACCGTGCGCTCCAGGATGGTCACGTTGCTGGCTGCCCGGCCGGCGAGGTCGACCAGGTAGCGCGCGATCTGCTGGCCGCCTTCGGCCGGGCGCGGCGCGGCGGTGGCCAGGCCGCCGCCGTCGGCGGTCATCGTGGCGCCGGGGTCCAGCAGGCTGATGAGGGCGCCGATGTCCTTGGCTTCCCATGCCGCCTTGAAGTCCCTGACGAGGCCGGCCCGCCGGGGGGCAGCCTCAGCCTCGGCCAGCGAGCCCAGCAGCCGGTAGGCGAGATTGATCAGCTGACGCCGCTCGCCCATGATCGCGCTCAGGCCCGGGTCGGCCCGGCCGTCTCCTGGCCCCGATGGGGTGCTCATGTGCCGACCTTCCCTGGCCGGATCTGCCCTCACCAGGTCGACGAGACAGCGCACCGGAATGTGAGGCCGGCGCGCCGCCTCACATTCCAGCCGGCCGTGTCGTCGTACTGCTGAGGAGAACACACCATCCAGCAGGCCACCGGCTCAGGCTGTGACCCGCAAGAACGGCAAGGAGATGACGATGGACGCCCGTCTCGATTACCTCGGCAGCCCCCTGGCGCTGAAGGTCGTCAAGCACATCAACTCGGCGGGGGCCGTTCTGCATGAATCGGCCCTGCCCGCCGCGACGCAGGAGCTGGTGAAGCTCAGGGCCAGCCAGATCAACGGCTGCGGCTTCTGCACCGACATGCACACCAAGGACGCCCTGCACGCGGGGGAAAGCCAGCAGCGGCTGCACCTGGTCGCGGTGTGGCGGGAGGCGAAGGTCTTCACCGAGGCCGAGCGGGCCGCGCTGGAACTCGCCGAGCAGGGCACCCGCATCGCCGACGCCGCCGGCGGTGTCACCGATGAGGCCTGGGCGAACGCTGCCAAGCACTACGACGATGACCAGCTCGTCGCGCTGGTGGCGGTCATCGCCCTCATCAACACCTACAACCGCATGAACGTCATCATCGGGCAGCCCGCCGGCGACTACCAGCCCGGCCAGTTCGGATAACCATCGGCCCGCACCGTCCGGCCGCCCGGCTGACCGGCCGGCCGGACGCCGGACCCAGTGACGGGCGCCACAGAGCTCATCGGCAGCACCGTTACCCATCTGCTGCGCTCTCGTGGCGATGACGTCCCCTGCGGCATTAAGGTCACCGACCGGCAGATGCGCGAGCTGGAGACCCAGATCACCCGTCATGACTGGCACGGAGAGTGGAATTACCGCATCAGCCCCCGCAGTTCATGTGCAAATTTCGAATGTGATACCGGTGACCATGTTCGCCCCTGGGGACACTGTGGGGGCACACCCGGTGTCTCGGCCGGCCGACCGGCCACCGGCACTCAGGCGCACAGTCTGGTCCTTGCGGGCATGCCCGATGGGCGTTGCTGGGCTCCGTGCTGAACAGGCTCGCATCTGCGGGGACGGCCTGGCACCGTACCCCGCGAGGAGCGGACACATGTGTCGCACGAATACGCGAAGACGGGAGCCGGGACGGAGCAATGCGAAGTGCTGTCACTGCTGGGCGACACCGCACTCGCCTCCGGCTAGCCGCAACTGCACCTGGAGGTGATCATCGGCGAAGCACCCGCAGAACTGCGCAAGACATACCGTCCCGAACTCGGCCTGGCACTGATCGACCCCGGCCAGCCTTCACGGGCGGACAAGCCGTACTGGCTGCCCAGCTCAGCCCGCGTTGAGGCTGCGGACGCGGACGCCGCCCGGGCCGATCGCCATGGTGAGAGCGAATCCGGCCACCGTGAGGCTGAGGTCGTAGTGCCCCGGCATGCGCCAGGTCAGCCGGGCCGATTCGAGCTGCCGGCCAGCGAGCTGGCTCAAAGCCCGGTTGACGTCGGCGACCTCTTCGGCCATGGCATGGCCCCGGGCGGTCCGGCGCAGCACGCCCGACAGCAGGCGCTCGGCTTCGGCCCGGCCGATCTGGCGGGCCTTGCCGGTCTCCAGCGCCAGCGTGCAGACCCGCTCCAGTGCTTCCACCTGTTCAGCCGGGACGGCGCCGGCCTGTGCACTGGCGGCCAGCGCCCGGTACGGCTCGTCCCGCCCTGGTGGCAGCGCCACCGCGAACGCCGCCGCAGCCTCGGCGACTGCAGTCGCCTCGTCAGGGGACAGAGTCAGGGCTCCCTGGGCGTCCTCCGGGCTCACGATTCGCCGCGCGCCGCGCGTGCCTCGGCGAAGATGGCCTCCACCTCGTGCTCGAAGTTCCCGGTCTCGATCGTGCAGTGGATGCCGCACTCCTTCGGCGCGTTCTTCTCCCACCACCAGCGCCCGGCGCGGTCGTGCTCCCCCTCCTGGATCGGGCGCGTGCACGGGGCGCAGCCGATGCTGGTGTATCCCTGCGCGTACAGCGGGTGGGACGGCACATCGTGCTCACGGATGTAGTCCAGCACCTCGTCGTGGGTCCAGTCAGCCAGGGCGTTGACCTTGACGATGCCGCCGTGGTCGTGGTCGAGCTCGACCTTCTTGATTGCCGCCCGGGAAGCCCACTGGTCACGGCGGAGCCCAGTGAACCAGCCGTCCAGCTCGCGCAGGGCGCGGGTCAGCGGCTGGACCTTGCGCACCTGGCAGCACAGCAGCCGCTGCTGCACGCTGCGGCGGAACAGGTCGGTGCCGTGCTGGCGCACCATCACCTGCACTTCTGCGGCGTCCGGGAACAGGACGTCCCACCGCACACGGGGATAGTGCTCCCGGACCTCGTCGATAAAGGCGTAGGTCTCCTGCGGCAGCCGCCCGGTGTCCACGGTGACGATCCGGATGTCCGGCCGGATCTGGGCCGCCATGTCGAGCACCACCATGCCGTCCGCCTGCAGGGCGGTGACGATGGCGACCCGGTCACCGAGGGCCTCCAGCGCCCATTCGATGACGTCTTCCGGTTCCTGGTCGTCCAGATCAACAGCGATCTCGCCGATCTCCAGGTCATCGAAGACAACCCGCTCACCGGCTGCTGTGGCTGGTATCTCCAGCTGGGTCATGACGTTCCTCTCCTCGCGTCTGCGGCTTACGGTGAAACTGGCGTCATCCGCCGGACATGGCCATGACGATGGTGATGTCGGTGCCGGGGGTAACTGGCGTTGCCAGTCCATCGAGATTGCGGATGTCCTCATCTCCGACAGCGATGAGGAATGCTTCTGCGACCCGGCCGCCGGGGAACACCGTCTCCGCGAATGCGGAGTGAGCCTGTGCCACGGCCGCCAGTGCCTCTCCCACCGTGGCGGCACTGACCTTGATCTCGTCAGCGCCCGCGACCAGGCTGAGCAGCGGCCCGGGCACGTGCAGCACGACATCCGCCTGCCCGGCTGCCTCCGCGCCACCCGCCGCGTCCGCGGAGGTGGCCAGCGCCAGCAGTTCCTCGTCGCTTAGTTCCGTGCAGAAGTCCCCGAACGTATATCCGGCGGCCTGGGCACGTTCGTCCCGGGCGGTCAGCCAGCCGCCGACCAGGCGCTCAAGGACGATGCCGACCTGGCCGGTCGGCACCCGGCGCAGGAGCCGGCGCCCGATGGCGGTGCGCTTCCCGAGGCCGCCGCCGACCGTCAGGTCATAGGCCTCAATCCGCTCCTCGGCGCCGGCCACCGCGGCGGTGGTGCCCTGCAGGCCGATCTCGCCAACCCAGTGCTGCGCGCACGCATGCGGGCAGCCGTCCAGGTGGATGGACAGGTCACCGATCTGTTCGCTCCCGAAGCGGGTGGTGAGCTGCCCGAGGATGTCGTCGAGCTTGCCTTTGGTCTCAGCCACCGAGTAATTGCAGAACCGGTGACTCGTGCAGGCGATGGAGCGGGCGTAGGCGCGGCTCTTGGTAGCCGGCAGGCCCAGCTCAGCCAGGCGGTCCTGGACCTCGCTGACTCGCTCCGTGGGGACGTTGCCGAGGATGATGTTCTGCTGGCGGGTGAACCGGGCATCCGCGCCGAGGTCATCCAGCAGCTCACCGAGCTGCTCCAGCATGCTGCCGGTGACCCGGCCAGCTGGGACCGGCACCCCGGCGGTGGACAGCCCCGGCTGCCGCTGCGCGTGAACGCCCATGTGGTCAGCGTCGGCGGTCGGCTCCGGGGCCACGCCGTCTGGGAGCGGGCGGCCGAGCTGCTCCTCGATCTTGGCGCGCACGCCCACGGGGCCGTAGTCGTCCATCATGAACTTGATCCGCGCTTTGGCCCGCGACACCCGGTAGCGCAGGTCACGCTGCCAGGCGTTGGTCACTGCCTGCAGCACCTCGACAGTGTCACCGATCGGGACGAAGACGCCGACGTCGCGCGAGATCCGCGGAGTGTTGGCCATCCCGCCGCCGACACGCAGCCCGAAGCCTGGCTGACCGTCCTGGATGGTCCCGACGAGGGCGACATCGTGAATCTCCGGCGCGTTGCACTGGGCCGGGCACGCCGAGATCGTGTACTTGTGCTTCCGCGGCAGGTTCGAGAAATTCGGCGCTCCCCAGAAGAAGGCGGCTGCCTCCTTGATAACCGGCATCACATCGAACGGCTCCACCGCCGAGAGGCCAGCGACTGGGCAGCCGGTGATGTTGCGCACCGTGTCGCCCTCCGCGCCGCACGTGGTCAGGCCGGCCGCCTCGATGGACGCGAGCACTTCCGGCAGCATCGACATGTGCACCCAGTGCAGCTGGATGCCCTGGCGGGTGGTCAGCTCCGCCTCGTCCTTGCCGTACTCACGGGCGATCACGCCGAGCGCCTTCAGCTGCGCCGGCTGGACCAGGCCGCCAGCGACCTTGACCCGCACCATGAACGTGCCGATCTTCGGCTTATCGTGCGCCAGGCCCCACCAGTGGAACCTGACCATGTCCTCTTCGGGGATGTCCTCATATCCGCGCTCGATGAGCTCGGGGAGCTCTTCCCGGACATGCGCCGGGGGGCGTTCCTGCTTCAGCCGCTCGATGTAGTTGCGGCGCAGGACGAGATCCCAGTCGGGCGCGGGCCGATCGGCCCGGCGAGGGCGGGCGGGTGTACGGGCGGTCACTAATCCTCCAGGGGAGGAGAGGGAAACCTTGGCGGGCACAGTCCAGATCGCACTGAGCGGCGGAAAGCCGCCGTCACGTCGCGAGACAGCTACGGGAAGAGGGGAAATTCGCGGTCGCAGGTAAACGGCGCTAGGCCGAGGGCCGCGCGTAGCGCGCTGTGCGGCAACACATGCAGAGGCAGGGGATCATTACCCCCACCCGGCCACAGCAGCGCGTACGAATCATCTGTGGAAGAGTAACTCGCCAGCCGGGGCGGGCACAATCCGAAGGGACGGCGAGACGCTGCGGGTCACCGGCCCGGGCAGACGCTGCGGGTCACCGGCCGGGGCAGACGCTGCGGGTCACCGGCCGGGGCAGAGGGCTGGCGGCGGCCGCCGTAGCCGGGCGTTCCTTGTCGGCCAGGCGATAGCCGACACGACGCGGGCGCCGGACTCCAGCAGGGTCGTGACGGGCGGCGATGGAAGCCACGGGGCACCGGGTCGGTGTGACCTGGCGGCGGGACCGCTCCCATCGCCATCGCGATCACGCCATAACGGCCGGGCAGCCGCAGTCACCGGTGACCTGCGCTGATACACGCAGTAGTGCAGTAGCAGGCAACGTCTGCCTGCCGGCCACAGGCTCGCGGGCACCGGCCGGCAGGTCCTTCGCCATGGCCACCGGCCGCCGGTTAGCCGTGACTGGTGCCGATGACACAGAAGCGGTTGCGCTCGGGATCGGCGAGCACGACAAAGTCAGCGTCACCGGGATAAAGATCCCGGTCGACGCGCTGGGCACCCAGGGACACCAGCCGCCCGGCCTCGGCGGCCTGATCGGCCGCGTCCCCGGCGTACAGGTCCAGATGGATCCGTGAATGCTCCTGGACCGGCGTCTCACTGAGGCCAAGCGACAGCTGGGCCCCGGCCCCGTCCGCTGGCACCAGCACCACCCAGTCGTCTTCCATCTCCTCCCGCGGGACGTAGCCCAGGGCCTCCATCCAGAACGCGGCAGCGCGCGGCACATCCGAGACACCCATCACAACGGATCCGATTGTTGGCATGCGCCGATTCTGGCAATCATGGTGTGATCCGGAGCAGGCCGGAGCCGGAGTCTTCAGTGGCCACGGAGGTGCTCGTGTCGCCGGTTGTGCGTTTGATGGATCTGGGCGAGGTGGTGCTGTAGTCGTGCGTGGCGGAACTGGTACACCCCTCCTGATTGGCGCAGCACGCCGCGGTGGTGCGCATCGGCCAGAAACGCCATCAGCTGCCAGGGGAGGTGGCCGCATAGGGCGAGCCATATCCGGTTCACCGTATAGGTGCCCCATGCCCTGGGCAGCATTGTCACTGCCGCGATAGCGCATCCGAAGGTGATTCCGTAGGAGAGCCCGGGGCCGAGGCCGGTTACGTGTGCGGGGCCATCGGCCAGGGCACCCGCAGCCATCACCGACAGTGCGTAGGAAATCGCGCCAGCTCGCCCGTACGACAGGCCGCCGATCAGCGCGCCGGCAGTTATGCCCACGAGAGCGGTGACAGCGATGTCAGCTGGCACGCTGGGGATGCTGGCGGCAGGATCACCCGAATACCAGACGGTGAGTCCACCGACGGTCCCGTAGGCGAGCGCCACCGCAAGCCCGAAGGCCAAAGTGGCCGTCCGGTCTCGATGCAGCACCTCCCCTGGACTGGGTACGGTGGCGATGACGGTCGGTCTGTGCAGCCAAACGTGTGAGCCGAGGGCCAGCCCGCATGCGAGGCCGGACAGCAGAGTGCCGCTGAGCCCGAGCCCGACGGCAAGGGCGAAGGCGGCGCCTACGGCGAACCCCCCCGTGGACAGGCCAAGGTAAGCAGACGTGGCGCCACGGAACCGGATCTGTGCATGCGAGGGTTCCCTCTGCGCGCCCAGTCCGAAGGAAATACCGCCGGCTAGCCCGAACACAAGCCCGTTGATAAGTGCGTAGGCGAGTGCGTACGGAGATGCGGTTGTGGGGCCGCCGCCGCTCAACCAGCCCGCTAGCCCGAACACCAGGGCGCTTCCGGCCCCGGCGATGAGCCCCCGGGTGAGCCGGGACGTGGTGGCGCCCAGCTGCCACACGGCCAGGTCGTTTGTGCCGAGCCGGTCCAGATGCCAGGCGATGCAGCCCAGCCAGCGCTGAGCATGACTGGGGTCCCATCGCCGGTGCCCATGGCCCGGGCAGTCGAGATGCGGCTCGTAAGCGGCGGGGGTGAACGCGTCCAGGAGGTGATCCTGCACGGCCTCAGCGGTGCCGAACCTGCCGGTGTTGAGCAGCTCGGCCGGGTCGTGGCCGGGAGTATCGCTGTAGACGGCGCGGGCGAGGGTGACCATCAGCGGGGTCGACAGGACCTGCCGCAGCGTCTTGGACGCGATTTCGGCTGGTTGGTCGCGTAGGTGGGCCAGGACCGGATCCCACACAGTGGTCATCTGCCCGTCTGCCAGAGAGGGCCGGGTGGTGCGGGGGAGATAGTCGTTCAGGTCGGCGAGGCTGAGATCGTCGAGTTGGGTGACCGCGGCGGCGGACATGACGTCGGTGGCCGTGACGGCAGCGACGTATTCGTCCGGCCGGCTGGTCAGCAGCAGCGGCGTGGTAGTGGCGTTGAGCGCGCGCAACGCGGCGCTGTGCAGACCGTCGGCGATTTCGTCGAACCCATCAAGGACCGGCAGGATGCGGCCGGCGCCGACCAGGGCAGCGGCCAGGCTCAAGCCAGCCGGGCCAGGCGCGGCCAGGGCCGGGTACTCGCGTTCCAACTGGTGGGTGAGCCAACTGCGCAGCGAGGCGGCTGCCGGGTTCCATGGCCCCACACTGAAAAGCACCGGTACGGCGTCAGCTCTGCTGCGGGTGGCGATCATGTCCAAGACGAACCGCACGGCCACGATCGTCTTGCCCGCTCCAGCCCGTCCAAGCATGGCCAGCCGCCCGGACGGTATCTGCCGGTAGACATCGGCGATCCGCTCCAATCGGCCTGTCACTACCAGTGGGCCAGGGCTTGCTCCGGCCGGGGCGCGGCAGATGTTCGCCCAGTGATCGACCAGCTCTGGCGCTGCGGGATGCCAGTGCACAGGCAGCGGGAACGGGTCGTGTATGCGCCGCCGCTCCTCCTCCTCGCGCCACTGCGCAGCTACCGCCACGGCGAGCTGCGCAGCCGCCTCATCCAGCTCGATCCTGCCGTCCAGGGACCTGCGGGTCTTGGCGGCACGGACAAACACGTTGCCGTGCACAACGTGCGGCCGATCTGCCTGCCCGAAGCCGTATGCGGCAGCTTCGTGGCCGGCGGGTCCTTCGACGACCTCGTCGTCCGCTGGTGGGATCGTTGTCCCGCTTTCACCGGCCGTCGCGCCACCTGCATCGCCGGACTCCGACGTTCTTGAGGTGATGCCCACGGTGACGGGTGGCGGCCAGGCGTTGCCGGTGCCCGGCCCACTCAGCTCGGCGAGGATGCCGCCAAGGCTGGGCCTGTCGGCCGAGTTCTTGGTCAGGCAGGCGCTGATCAGGTCCCGGAGCCCGTGCCCTTCGGGCACATCGCGCAAATCGGGTTGCTCGCTCGTGATGCGGTGAACAATGGTCGCGATCGATCCGGCATCGAAGGGGCTGTGGCTGGTAGCGGCGAAGGCCAGGACGCAGCCAAGGGAGAACACGTCGCTGGCGGGCGAGGTGGGCTGCCCGCGGACTTGTTCGGGGGACATGTAGGCGTAGGTGCCAAGGACGGCACCGGTTTCAGTCAGAGCGCTGGCGTCCAGGTTGCGGGCGAGGCCGAAGTCGATAATCCGGGGCCCATCGGGGGCCACGATCACATTGGCGGGTTTGAGGTCGCGGTGCGCCAGCCCGCACGCGTGGATCGCGGCCAGTCCTTCAGCCAGCCCGGCACCCAGGGCGCGCACCACGTCGCAGGTGAGCGGACCGTGGTCGGAGACGGCGTCGCGCAGGGACGGGCCAGGGATGTAGGCGGTGACCATCCACGGCGGGTCGGCGTCAGGCTCGGCGTCGACAACCGGGGCGGTGTGGATTCCGCTCACCCGCTGGGCAGCCTCGACCTCCCGGGCGAACCGGCTGCGGAACTGCCCACTATCGGCGTGCTCGGGGCGGATGAGCTTCACCGCGACCAGATGACCGCCGGGAGAACGGCCCAAGAACACCTGACCCATCCCGCCCGCGCCCAGCCGCCCCAGCAGCCGGTAGCCGCCTACCTGGCCCGGGTCCCCAGGCTGGAGAGGATCCATCGGCGCTCACCGTCGTTGAAAACGAACCACAGGACCGGCAGCGGCCGTGATCCAGCACCCCAGATCGCCGCGTTGGATGTGGTCCGGAGGTTCCCGCTGAGATGGGATCAGCGCATGGCCGTAATCGACGCCAGGCCTTACGTGCATGGCCATGATTATCGCTGTGCCTTGATACGCGTGATGCCGAATCAGCTAGGTCCCGAAAGTTAGCCTCCCTCTTTCATGCGGCTGGTGAGGTGCCACTTTGGCGCCTTGTTTGATCTTGAATTTGCGCTGGGCTCGTGGCGCTGGGCCAGAACGCGCGTCGTGCCGCCTGCGGCGGGGCCTGGGATGGTGCCCTGGACGGGCGGGATCGCTGCTGGCTGGCATGCTGGCGGCAGGTGGTGACGGTGGAAGCGCGGCTGGCGGGAGGCTGGTCAGGCGAACGCGGCGCGCAGCCGGTGGAATCCGGCGGCGATCTGGGCGGCCCACCGCCAGGTGCGGTCGATCTTCAGGCGCATCTGGCGGGCGGAGCGGGTGAACCGGGCGGCCACGTGCAGGACCCGGTAGCGGAACGCGGCGATCTCGCAGCGGGCCAGCGACGGCACGTGCGCGAAGCAGATCAGCTTGGCCCAGCAGACCAGGTCAGCGGCGGCGAGCACGGCCTCCAGCCAGGCGCTGTTCTCCTCCCGGCCCCGGCAGGGCAGTTCCGCAGGCCCGATGCCTTCGCCTGCCGGATGCGGTCCTCGACCCGGGCATGCTGGCGGTGGCGCAGTTCCAGCCCGGCGGCCTGGCCCGGGATCACGCCGCGGGGCGTGCCGGTGAGGAACGCGGTGATGCGGTGCCCGTCCACGCCGGTGAAGGTGAGCTGGGCGCCGGGGTGCGGGCGTTCGTTGCGCAGGATCAGCCGCGAGCCCTCCGGCCAGGGTTCGGAGGGAGGCTGCACGGAAAAGACCCATACTCTCACATAAACGGATATGGGACCTCGCCTTGCAGCCCACCCTACGTCCGGCCGCGTGCAATGACGGATCCCCCCTGCTGGTCGATACGCACATGGCCCGCGTTGGGGAAGCTGGGCCAGTCCGCGGGCGTCCAGCGGATGTCAGCGGTCCCGGTAACGTATCCGGCGTTCCTTCTTGTCCCCTGAGGAATGTTCTTCACCTCCGCATGGGTGGCGTCGATCATCGCGATCATAGGTGCCTTCCCGGGGGCAGGCGATGGTCATCAAAGGCGGTCACGATAGCAGCCAGGCTGGCATAAGCGGGCATTGCGGATGTTGCTTAGGGCAATTACTGTTCTCTGCAAGGCCTGCTCACGCCGGCGCCAAGTCACCCTCGGTGACCTGGCGACCTCAGCTCCCCGGCTGAGGCGCCGCCCGGCTGCGGCGAGTGCGGGGTCGGCAGGCATAGCAGCTGCCGGACCAGACAAGGAGGCGCGCCAACATGAGTCTGCTCGGAGACACAGTTGTTTACATACTCGTTCTGCTCGGCGTACTTGCCGTCGTTGCCGGGATCATGTACGGGGCTGCGCACCTGCGGAAGCACTCACCGGAGTAGTTCCACACCCGCGCCACACGCGCTGGGGCAGGGGTCTGGTACCCAGCAGACCGCCTGAGCGTGGCCGGTGAGCCCCAGCCCGCGCCCAGGCGGAGCAGGCGGTGTGGACGATCAGAAGTTCCGTCCGCACTTTTGCAGATGGGCAGGATCCGAGTGTGGCGGGAGCATCGAGTAGTTGGTAGGTACGGGTAGACGTACCCGGCCAGCCTCCGGAATACGGCATCGCCGCTCCACCCAGGGGGAAAGTGGTGATTCACACAGCGGGAAAGTACAGCAACCGGTGTAGATCTGGCCGGACTGGCGTGCACGCTCTGGGACGGTGACCTGCACGGGTGCACTGCGGTGGACCAATCAGACCCGGCGAAAACCCCTCGGGATCAGGCGGGCCGTCTGCGTCCGGATTGCGGAGCCGGGGGAAAAGGCGGGGCACGCGTACCCGGAAGTCGCGGTAGGTGCTGAGCACGATGCCGATGACGGACCCGAAGATGGCCGACAAGCCGAGCAGCCAGAAGATGTCACACAGCATGAGCGGATGGCGGACGATCGAGTAGAGCCCATCGGTTCGCAGTGGCTCGCGGCGGGCCGGTGCGGTGAGCGGCGCGACGCGAAAGACCGGAGTGGTGAAGAACAAAGAACGCGCGGCACTTCGGCGAGAAGAACGACCGGAACCCCGAAGCGGAGGCTGCGCCTCTGGGCCCGGGTCCCCACGATGCCGAACGCCAGGCCCCATCCGGTGGCCGCCACAAACGCCCAGAACCACGGATCAGCTAACGGCACCCGCTTCACCTCACCACTCCTGCTCGTGCAAGCCAGCCTGCCCGGCTTCGGGCCCCGGGCACGTCAGCTTTACTTGATCCTGCGGTGGCCCTTGGGTTATCCGGCGCCCACCGTCCGGTGAATGGTGGTCCCCGGTGCCGGGCCAGGTGTCAGTCCGGCTCGAGCCGCAGGACCGGGACCTGGCGGCCGACGGCCCGGTAGTCCTCGTCGCTGCCATCGACGGCGAAGCCCATGAAGCGCGACAGGCTCCGGGCCGCCCGCCGATGGCGCCGGGCGTAGTCCACCATCACCTCCGCGGCCTGATCCGGCGGCACCGGCACCGCCCGCACCGAGATGACGCGGGCACCCAGCTGGATACTGGCGCCCGGGTGGGCCAGCAGATTGCGGTACCAGTCCGAGCCCGGGCCAAACCCGGATACCACCGCCACTGCCCCGCTGACCCGGTCGTGTTCGGCCACCTCGACCACCACCTGCCGCACCCTGCCGGACGTGCGGCCGATGTGATTGATCAGGACGAACCGGTGGCCCAGCAGCCAGCCGAGCCTGGCCCGGTACAGCCAGACCGGCAGCCGGTACAGCAGCCGCCTGACACCAGCCGGGCGCCCTGGCCGCTTCACGATCTCCACCCGGCCATCATGACCCAGGCGGCATGCCCCCATCAGGCCGGCGGGGTCAGGGCCGGGGTGAACCGGACGCCCCCGGCCACTGGCCAGAGCCGGATCAGCATCAGGTCCTGCGTGGCTGGCCGCTGAGAGCGAGCTGCGCCAACTGGCCGCCCCGGCGGGGTGGACCGATCGGAAACGCGGGTACGCAGAACAGCCAGATCGGTGCGGTAACCAGGAATGGACGGCTTGATAACGCTCCCGCCCCTGTCAATGCCTCTTTGTGTCAGGGGTTTCTGCGGGGTTTCTTGTTGTTGGAGAGGTGGGTCTTCGCTGCCGCGGCTGGTGGCCGGGGTCATAGGGTGACGGCGGGGTCCGGGAGTGGCTTGGCCGAAGAGCCGGCATCTGGGGTGTGAGCCGGCCGCGCTGGCGGCAAAGTCGTTCCCCGCGTGCCCTCCCGGGCCTCTCAGCGCGGGCCTGCTGCGGCCCGGCGGGCGTCGGCCTGGAGGCGGGCGAAGATGGCGTCGCTGACGCGGCGCTTGAGCGCACGCAGCGCCTCTTTGGGGGTCTTGCCTTCGGCCAGCTTGCGGTCGTAGTAGGCGCGGCCGTCGCTGTGGCGGTAGCGGATCTGGGTGACGGCGGTCATGTGGATCACGTGGTTGAGCCGCCGGCTCCCGCGCCGGCTCAGCCGGTAGATCTTGCGGCTGCCGGAGGAGACCTCGATCGGCGCGGTGCCGCCCCAACCCGGGTTCTCCCGCGCCATCTGCCCGATCAGCACAGCGAGCTGGGCATCGACCGGCGGCCGGCCTCCTCGTGCAGGACAGGTTCACCGCCAGCGCACCGGCCGCCGATGCCAGGCCAACAGCGTTGCGGGCGTGACCAGCCGGTTCATCCGCAATGACGCGGGAAGGCACCGCCCCGGCGGCCCGCAGTACTCCTAGCTGACGTCGCGAATGGCGTCAAGCAACTGGCTCACCTCGTCGCCGCTGGCCAGTGCGCGGTCCAGGCCGGAGCGCTGCAGGGCCGCCAGGGCCTTGTCCGTCCCGGCCACCTCGAGGTCAGTCATCGCGATCAGGTGATCCAAGCTCAGTAGCTCGAAGAATACGCTGGCGCGGTAGGGCCCGGTCAGCGAGCCGGCGAAACGTTGCCGGGCGTGCCGGAGCGAGTCGGCGCGGGCGGCCATCCGGTCCCGGTAGTCGGCCAGCAGCCGGCAGGTCTCCTCCACCGGCAGCAGGTTCCCGAGGAAGAGCCGCATCATCATGTGGTGGTGCATGTCCGGCGCGGTGATGGAGCCACCGAGCCAGTGGGACAGTGCCTCGGAGCCGGGCGGGCGCAGTGAGTACAGCCGCTTGTTGGGCTTGCCCTCCTGGACCACGTACTCGTGCTCGATGAGTCCCCGCTTCTCCAGCTCCCGCAGCTTCGGGTAGATCTGCGTGCGCGGTGTCTCCCACCACGGGGACAGCGCGCGGGCGTTGTGCCGGTGGATCTCATAGCCGGTCATTGGCCTGATGCTCAGGAGGGCGAGCAGCGCCACCTCCAGCTCGGACAGCTCAGTCTGCGGTGACGGCGCGGTGACCAGGATCGTTTCACTCGGCTCTTCGTCGGCGCTGCGTGCTGCTCTCGTCACTCCTCCAGTTTGCCCGGTCCCGTAGGCCCGCCGGACGTTGTCCCGCCGTCCCAGGTGGCGGGAGCAACGGAACGGCCCATGCGCTGGCCGCCCCCGGAATCAGGCGGCCTCTTGACATAGTACGTTACCAGGATAGTGTGGGATCGTACTATAGATGAAGCTCGCGGAGGCGCTTCATGGCCAGTCTGATTCGTGTGCTAGATGGGAACGCAGAGCGTTATGCCAGCCGCCCGGCCTGCATTGTCGGCACCGAAAGCCTCAGCTACGCGGAGCTGCGGGATGCCTCATGCCGTTTTGCCAGCTCGCTGCTCGACCTGGGTCTCCAGCCGGGGGACCGGGTCAGCCTGTATCTCCCGAACTCTGTCTCCTACATCATCTGCTACCTCGGGGCGATGCGGGCCGGGCTGATCGCCAACCCGATCAACAGCGTGTTCACGCCACACGAGGTGGAGTACCTGCTCACCGACTCTGCGGCGGCCGCGGTGATCAGCACGCCGGAGCTGCTCGGCGGGCTGGCGGATGTCCTGCCCCGGACCGCCGTCCGGGCCGTGATCTGCGCCGGTGACGCCGCGGGGCAGCCCGGCGCGGATGGCTGGCATGCGGTGGCTGAGATGCTGGCAGCCGAGCCAGCGCCGCTGCCCTACCCGGACGATCAGGCGACAGCCTGCCTGCCCTACAGCTCGGGAACCACCGGCCGGTCCAAGGGGATCCTGCACAGCCACCACTCGCTGGCTATGCAGGCCCTGCTGTCAGCCAACCACCTGCAGATGCGGCCCGGCGACGTGCTGGCCCAGGCACTGCCCCTGGTGCACCTGTACCCGGGGAACATCATCATGGGCGGGCTGCTGGTCGCGGGCGCCACCATGGCCGTCCAGCCGGTCTTCGACCCGCCCGGCTTCGCCTCGCTGCTGGCCGGGCTGCAGGCGACCTCCTGCGCGGGCGTGCCGACGACTTACGCGATGCTCTGTCAGCTGGATGAGAAGTTCGTCGCGAGCCTCGACCTGTCCGCCCTGCAGATTGCCTTCAGCGCGGGAGCGCCCCTGCCCAGCCGGGTGCGGTCGGAGTTCCAGCGGCTGTTCGGCTGCCGGATCCTTGACTGCTACGGCATCACCGAGGCGGCGGGCAACCTCACCGCAACCCTCCGGTTCGGTGACTCGCCGGAGCTGTCGTGCGGGGTGCCCTACCCGTTCACTGAGGTCCGGATCGTCGACGCCCACGACGCCGAGGTGCCGGATGGCGCGGTCGGCGAGCTGATCGCCCGCGGCCCGCAGATCATGAGCGGCTACTGGAACCGCCCCGCCGATACCGAGATCACTCTGCGCGGCGGCTGGCTGCACACCGGGGACCTGGCCCGTCGGGACGCCAGCGGCTTCTTCTACATCGTCGACCGCGCCAAGGACGTGATCATCACCGGCGGGTACAACGTCTATCCGGCGGAGGTCGAGGAAGTGCTGCAGTCACATCCCGACGTGGCTCTGTGCGCCAGCTTCGGAGTTCCCGACCAGGTAAAGGGCGAAAAGCCGTGGGCCGCGATCGTGCCGCGGGCCGGGGCGCAGCTGGATGAGGCAGCGCTGGAGAAGTACTGCCGGCAGTATCTCGCGCCCTACAAGGTACCGCGCCGGTTCCTCCTGGTTGACGCGCTGCCGCGCAGCCCGGTCGGCAAGATCCTGCGCCGCGAGTTGCGCGCCCAGTTCGGCGCGGGCGCCGAAGCCGCCCAGGCGCCGCTGCCATCAGCCACCGCTGGCTCCCCCTGAGCCCCTATGCCCAGGCGCTGACGCCCATCCCGAGACGGAGAGCAATGACCTGCTACATGTTCCAGCTGACAGTCCGGCCCGGCCAGCACAGCCGCCTGCGGGAACTGAACGAGCAGTACGAACCGGTCCTCGCCCGGGTTGCTGCGGGCATACACGGCCTGAACAGCATCGAGAAATGGCTGCTTGGCGCGGTATACATCGAACGGGTCGACTTCGACGGCGAGTTCGCCGACTTCGCCAAGCAGCTCACCGCGGACAAGGAAGTCCGCCAGTTCCTGCGCAGCGTCGGCGAGTGCTTCGCGGAGTCGCTGAAGGAGATGCCCGCCCGGGAAATGTCCTGCCTGCAAGCACTGCCCACCTGACCGGCCGTCCGCTCGCCGTGGCCGCGGCCAGGCGGACGGCCCGCTGAAGAAAGGAGCACACGGTGCCGTACGACTACGGACTGTTCATCGCGGGGGAGGAGCGGGCGGCTGCCTCGGGCGCGACGATCCAGGTGACCAGTCCCGCCACCGGCGAGACCATCGGCAGTGTCGCCTGCGCCGGCCCTGCCGACGTCGCCGCGGCGGCGGCCGCCGCGGCGGCCGCCGCCGGGAGCTGGGCCGCGACCAGCCAGGCCAAGCGCGCCTCCTACCTGTACGCGCTCGCCCGGGCCGTCACCGAGCACGCCGACGAACTCGCCACCATCGAGACCCGGGACATGGGCAAGCCGATCACGGTGAGCCGCAAGGTCGACCTCCGGTCGGCGCCGGAGGCGATCGAGTACTTCGCCGGCATGGCAGGCAAGATCGAGGGACGGACCGTCCCGGTGCCCGGGCGGTTCCTGAACTACACCATCCGGGAGCCCTACGGCGTGGTGGCCGGGATCATCCCGTGGAACTACCCGCTGCTCCAGGCCATCTGGAAGATCGCCCCGGCGATCATGGCCGGGAACACGGTCGTGCTCAAGCCCGCCGAGCAGGCGCCGCTGTCCCCGATGGCCCTGGTGAAACTGGCCCACGAGGTGGGCATCCCGCCGGGCGTCATTAACGCGGTGCCCGGCTACGGCGCGGAGGCCGGGGCGGCGCTGTGCAGCCACCCGGATGTCTCGCTGATCGCGTTCACCGGGTCGGTGGAGACGGGCCAGATCATCCAGCGGGCGGCGGCTGACCGGGTGGTGCCGGTCACCCTGGAACTCGGCGGGAAGTCGCCGAATATCGTGTTCGATGACGCAGACCTCCGGTCCGCCGTCGCCATGGCCTACGCCGCCATCTTCACCAACCAGGGCGAGGTCTGCACGGCCGGATCGCGGCTGCTGGTGCACGAGTCGATGCACGACCAGGTGGTGGCGGGCCTGCTGGAACTCATCGAAAAGCAGACCGTCATCGGCGACCCGATGGATCCGGCCACCACCCTCGGGCCGCTGCTGGACGCCGAACAGCTCAAGCGGGTGCAGGGCTTCGTGAGCCGGGCGCGAGACGCCGGTATCACGCTGCTTACCGGCGGCGGCACCATCCGGGTCGAGGGCCTGGCCAGCGACCTCTTCTTCGAGCCCACCGTGTTCGACGACGTGGACAATGGCAGCGAACTCGCCCAGAACGAGGTGTTCGGGCCGGTGCTCGCCGTCATCCGGTTCGGCTCGGAAGACGAGGCGATCGAGCTGGCGAACGACGTGCCCTTCGGGCTGGCTGCCTCGGTGCAGACCCGGGACATCGGCCGCGCACACCGGGTGGCCGCCCGGCTCAAGGCCGGCAACGTGTGGATCAACAGTTGGGGCAACGTGCACTCGGCATCCCCGTACGGCGGCTACAAGCTCAGCGGGCACGGCCGCGAGATGGGTTTCGCGATCATGAACGCGCTGACCCAGGAGAAGTCGGTCTGGGTCAGCACGCGCTGACCGGCATCGGGGTGCGAGCCTGCCGGCCCGCGGGCCAGCATCCCTCGGGCCAGCACCCCCCGGGCCAGCACCCCCCGGGCCAGCAAGACCCGGGCCAGCAAGACCCCTCGGTCACCAACAGAGTGGAGGAACTGTGACAGCGACACTCGACGTCGCCGGGCAGCAGCCGGACAGCCCCCCGGCGAGCTGGAAGGAGACGATGGCGGTCTTCCTGGCCCGGCAGATCCGCGACACCGACCGGATCTGCTCCGGGGCGCATACCGAGATCTCGTTCGCCGCGACCATGCTCGCGCAGAAGATGCACGCCCCGAACCTGAAGCTCCAGCTCGGCGGGGGTGCTTTCCTGTGCAACGTCGCTGGCGTGGAGGTAGACGAACTGCCGAAGACGTCCGTCGACTACCGGATCATGGGCTGGGCGGAGGCGTATTTCGAGCACCACGACACCTTCAACCACTACGGCCCGCCCGGCGGCCGCGACTACTACGAAGACACCGACAAGTGGCGCTCCACCAACAAGTACTTCTTCGCCGACAAGTTCTTCGTCGGCGGCATCCAGGTGGACCGGCACGGCAACACGAACCTGATCGGGGCCGGTGGGAAGGGCAGGTTCAGCTTCCGCGGGCCCGGCAGCGTCGGCATCAACGACGTCACCACCGTCCGGGACGCGTTCGTGTTCATGACCGCGCACGACAAGCAGCGGTTCGTGGACCAAGCCGACTACGTGTCCATGCCCGGCCCGAAGACCTACCGGGAAAAGGATCTTGCCGGCAACGGACCACAGTTCATCGTCAGCCCGCGCTGCGTGTTCGACTTCTCCGGCCCGGACCGGACCGCCGCCCTGGCCGGGCTCTTCCCCGGGCACAGTGAGGAGGAGGTGGCGGAGAACACCGGCTGGGAGATTGTCCGTTCTGCCCATTTCGTGGAGCTTGAACCGCCGTCCGCGGCCGAGCTGCACATCCTCCGCACCGCTATCGACAGGAAGGGAGTGCTCCGGAAATGAGCAGGGGAGCGCAGCCGCTGCAGGCCGGCCCGATCGAGCTGCCGGACGGCCCGCCGCCGCGCCGTGAGGTGGTAAGCACCGCCCGGGACGTGGTCGCCCAGATCTCCGACGGCCAGGCCGTGGCCATCGGCGGATTCGTCACCGCCAACCACCCGATGCCGCTGGTCCGGGAACTGATCCGGCAGGGCAAGAAGAACCTCACCATCATCGGCTCGGCGACGGGCGGGCTGGAGATCGACCTGCTGCTCGGCGCTGGCGTGGTCGGGAAGCTGATCGCCCCGTACTGCGGTGCGGAACTGTACGCGCCGCTCGGCAGCTGCTTCCGGACGATGGTGGAAAAGGAGCAGGTGGAGCTGTGGGAAAGCTCGGAATACATCCTGTACGCCGGCCTTCAGGCCAAGGCCATGGGCCAGGAGTTCATGGCCTGGCGGGGCGGCATCGGCACCAGCATCGTCGACCTCAACCCGGACCTGAAGGTCTTCACCAGCCCGCTCGGCGACGGGAAGGAGTACGTCGCGGTGCCGGCGATCTCGCCTGACTGGGCGTTCCTGCACGTCGGCTGGGCAGACAGTTACGGCAACGGCCAGCACCCCGGGGCCCGGTTCGGCGACCGGATCATGGCCCGGGCCGCGGACCGGGTCGCCCTGACCGTGGAACGGCTGGTGTCCAATGCCCACATCCGCCGCAACCCGATCATGACGTCGGTGCCGTACGCGGACGCGGTCGTGGTCGCGCCCTACGGGTCACACCCCTACGCGTCCCACGCCTTCTACGCGGAGGATGGCGAGCACATCGAAGCGTACGTGCGGGCCACGGCCGGTTTCCGCAAGGGCGACCGGAGCGGGCTGGACGCCTACCTGGACAAGTATGTCTTCGGCCCGGAGAGCCACGACGACTACCTGGACCTGGTGGGCGGCCGCACGCTGCGCGCGCTGGAAGCCGAGTATGAGCACTTGACGCTCGGTCGGCACAGCTTCGACGTCTTCGGAAGCGATGGCTGAGCCGTCCCCGCCGGTCCGGTCGCCGGAGCCGGTCCGGCTGCCGGACGGCAGGGAGGTCAGGGGTCGCCCACTGCTGCCAGATTCCTGGCGCCCATTGGCGGCCGGCCGGTGCGAACTGCTCGCCACCAGGTGCCCGCGGTGCGCCGCCCTCACCTTCCCGGCCGCCCAGATCTGCCCGCGCTGCTGGAACCGGGACGCGCTGACTGCTGAGGCCGTACCGGGGCCGGGCACGGTCTACGCCATCAGCACCGTGCGGACCAGCGAGCCCGGCATCGAGGCGCCGTACCGCATCGGCTACGCCGACTTCGCTGGCGGCCTGCGGATCTGTGGGCGGTTCACTGGCCCGGAGGTGGACGTGAACGAGGCGGTGGATGTCGTGGTCGCGGTGCTCCGCGAAGAGCCGGAGGCCCCGCTGCTGGGCTGGGCGTTCCGGAAGGCGGCATTCCCGGAGCCGGCCATTCCGGAGGCAGCCTTGCCGAAGACAGGAGCATGAGATGGCAGAGGTGTATCTGCACGGAACCGGCATCATTCCGTTCGGGCGTTACCCGGACCGGACCCTGGAGCAGCTGGCCGTGCCAGCGGCCTGGGACGCGCTGGCCGCCTCAGCGGCCTCCTCGACGGACATCGACGCCGTGTACTGCGGCAACGTCTACGGTGGGATGCTCCCGGCCCAGCGCATCGCGGCAGGCCTCGGCCTGACCGGGCGGCCCGCGTACAACGTGGAGGCGGCCTGCTCCAGCTCCGCAGTGGCTCTGCATCTTGCCGTGGGTGCGATCCGGGCTGGCGAGCTGGACACGGCTCTCGTCATCGGAGTGGAGCAACTCTCGGTCTTCGGCGGGGGCACGCTCCGGCTCAACGCAACTGATCCCGACGTGGCTCAGGGCCTTACCATGCCGGCCGTCTACGCGATGCGGGCACAGCGTTACCTGCGGGCGACCGGGGCAACGGTCGAAGATCTGGCCGCTGTGTCGGTAAAGAACCACGCCAACGGCGCGCTGAACCCCAACGCGCAGTTCCGCAGGCTGACGCCGCTGGATGAGGTGCTGAAGTCCCGCCCGATCGCTGACCCGCTGACGCTGCTGCAGTGTTGCGGCAGCGGTGATGGTGCGGCGGCCGTCGTGGTGTCCCGGCACCGGCCGGACGCCCGCACCTGGCCGCGGGCAGTACAGGTGACCGCCTCAGTCGTGGACTCGGGCACGGTAGGAGCGCACGACATGACCCGCGAAGACCTGACCACGAGGGTGGCCGGGCAGGCTTACGCGGCAGCGGGAATCGGGCCCCAGGACCTCGGCGTCATCGAACTGCACGACGCGTTCACCATCGCGGAACTGCTCTATTACGAGGCGCTAGGCCTGTGCGGCTACGGCGAGGCGCCGGGGTTGCTGAGAGAGGGCGTCACCGAACGTTCCGGCCGGCATCCGGTCAACGCGGGCGGCGGTCTGCTGTCCCGGGGGCATCCGCTCGGGGCCACGGGGATTGCGCAGGTGGTGGAGGTGGCTGGGCACTTGCGCGGCAGCACGACCACCCTGGAGCACCGCCCCAGCGTTGGGCTGACGCACTGCACGGGCGGTGGGATCTCCGGCTACGACCACGCTGTCTGCAGTGTGCACGTGCTCGCTGTGAACTGACCGCGCCGAAGGCTGTCCGTCAGTGTCGCTGCTCGCAAGGCACGCAGGACGGCGCAGGCCCCGGCCACGGACGGTGATCGGTAAACGGAGATGACCTGGCTGCGGTGGCCTTCGAATGCGGTGACCTGATCGCCAGATTCAGGATCCCAGATCCGGATGGTGCGGTCGGGCTGGCCAGGGTTTCTACGCGGCGCCGCTGGTGCGCCTGTCAGCGTGGGCTCCTCCGCGTCCACCGCGCCGCCGTTAATGTCTCGCCCGGGCCGCCCCACATCGACACTTCGTCACCAAAGGCGCACCCGTCATCGCAGCCCACCCCGAACTTGATGCGTGCTGTTCCGGCTGACCAGCTCCCTGACCAGGACCGGTCCCTCACATGGTGGGGCAGTGGCTGGTGGCCGGCGTGGCGGTGGCAGCGTTCGTACCCTCCGAACTGTGCCCGGATCACTTCGTGGCAGCGGGCAAGCTCACGCAGGCTGAGCTGCTCGCCCGGGACCAGGGTCATGGGCGTCTCCTTTAGCTGCCTGCCCCTCTCCGCATGTTGTCACCACGCCGGGGTTGTTTTCTCGTCCGCTGGCCAGTCGGCTGGAAACTGCTGGTCGCAGCCGGGCTCTGCGGAAGTCAACCCGCCAGCGCCGGTCATCGGCGACGGTGATGGCGATGTCGGCGGTGGCTGGATCGCCGGGCTCCGGCACGAGATGGGCGACCCCGACCGGCTCCTCCTGGCCCTCCGGCGGCAACACGATCAGCACGAGCGCAATGTGATTCAGCCCGTCAACGCTGCCGGCAAGCCGCCGGATCAACGGGTCATCGAGCCCCACCCAGCGCCGTGAGGAACCAATGTCGGTGTCGAATCGGGCGATAGCCGACGGAACCCCTCCCGCAGCACCTCACCACCGGCTGAGCCGCGACCGCACCGGGCGGTGCTGTGCGGCGCCCCGCCGAATTCGCCTGCACGCCAGCTGTAACGCGGCTTGCCTGCCTGCTAGTTAGTGAAACGCCTCACATGCAGACACCACATCGGCAAACACCAGGTGCACCTACGATTCGGTGCGGCGCCCGCGGATACCGGTTTCCCAGCGGGGAGGCTGGCCCTGCAGGAGGTGCGGGGGTTCGTGGACACGATCACCACGTGCCAGGACTCCACTGCGATCTTTGGGCGGCGAGGCATTGTCCAGCGCCATAGCGGGGCGACCCAGCGCCTCCCGGCCAGGTCCGCAGGCACCGGGATCCTTGTCATCTGGCACCGCCCCCTGTGGCCAGCCCCACCCGAAGATCTATGAGACACGCCCGTGGTGAGGATCTGGTGCCACCCGGCCTCGCCGCGTTACTTCTTGTGCGCGACCCCGGCCCACAGAGCAGCTGGGCTGGCCGCCTCCTCCTCCGTGGCAGGCCGCCATTTCGACGCCTGCACCAATCCTGGTTTCACCAGTTCCAGGCCGTCAAAGAACGTCGCCACCTCGGCGCGGTCACGGAAGGTGACCTTCTCGGCCATCATCTGGTTAAGGACACCGGCCATCTTGGCCATCGCCTCAGCGTCGATGTCGCTGGCCGGATGGGAGAGCGCGAGATAGCTGCCGGGCGGCACGGCGTCCATCAGCGTGGCCACGATCGCGTGCGGGTCGTGCTCATCGTCGACGTGCTGCAAGATGGCCATCAGCATCACCGCGACCGGGCGGCTGAAATCCAGCAGCTCCCGCGCACCGCCCAGAATCTTCTCCGGGTTGTGCAGGTCGGCGTCGATATAGTAGGTGGCCCCCTCCGGGTGGCTGTCCAGCAGCGCGCGGGCATGGGCGAGCACGACCGGGTCATTGTCGGCATAGACGACGCGGGACTGCGGCGCCACCGACTGGGCGACCTGATGGGTGTGGTTCACCGTCGGAATGCCGGTGCCGATGTCCAGGAACTGGCCGATACCGGCCTCCCCAGCCAGGAAGCGCACCACACGCTGCTGGAACGCGCGGTTGGCACGCGCCGACAACACGATATTGGGGAAAGCCCGGATCGCCTGGTCGCCAGCTGCCCGGTCAGCGGCGAAATTGTCCTTCCCGCCCAGCCAGTAGTCATACACCCGGGCGACATGCGCCACGTTGGTATCGAATGAGACCGGCTCATCCGGGCTCCCGGAAACCTGGCCCTGGCCCCACCATTCGTCCGCCATTGAACCTGCCTTCTTCCCGGTACCGTCCTGCCGTTCGCCGCTAGCCTAACCCCCCGCGTCTGCGCCGGTGCCGGCCGACGGGGCGGGAGCGTCATGGGTTCCACCATCGTGGGCGGAACCGCTCCAAGTGCCGCGGCTAGCCCGCCGGCCCTTACGTGCGGGGCCTCGCCGACTTCGGCTCGGCGGCTTGTCATAGCCAGGCCCGCTCCACTCTGCCGCCCGGGCCCTTATGAAGGCTGACGGAACCTAGCACATCGCAGGGCCCAGCCCGGGGGGATAGGCTGGGCCCTGCGCGGGAAAGGACCTTCACCAGGGTTAACGCCTAGCGCTCCGTGTCCGTTACAGCCGTTCACGGGCAAGGCCGTCATCGGAGCCAACGGGGGCCGCCGTTGGCCGCGATCCGGAACTCGTACTCCAGTTCTGCCAGCGTGGGGGCGCAATGGGCCTGTGAGCGGCCGCCTGGCAGCCTGCTGTGGGCGGTGAGCGCGACCTTGCGACGATCCGCGCCCTGCTCGCCGACGTCGCCGCAGCGTTCACCGGCCCCGCGGCAGGTCAGCAACTGGTGACTGCTTCGGACCAGGTGCGAAAGCGGGTGACTTAGCCATTGCGGTGGGCCTGGAACACCGCACGTACCCCAGCACCGGTGCCCCGATACGACCGCAAACCGCTCCCCATCATGCTCATACAGGCAGGCAGACAGTGACCGGCGGCAAAAACTCACCATGGACGCAACGCCGGGTGGGGCCCAATCCGGGCGCCAGCGCAGGCCCATGGCAGCGCCCGGCCCGCTCCCACGCCGCGACCGATGACGCGGCGGCCTGCCTGCTGGATTCATTCTCGTGACCCATAGCGCCTCCGGTTCATGGAGGTGTAGCACTGGTGGCATGGGTGGCCGGCACGAGGCGCCGAACAGCACCGATCCGTTGGTGGGCGTGGTCATCCTCGCCCTGTTCGCGATACTGGCAACCGCCATCCTTTTAGCCCTGGCAGGTGACTGACATGCGCCCCCGTCATGACCAGGCCAGCCCGCTGCCAGTGCGCTCAGAGGTAGTCCACCGGGAGTGGCTGCCGTGGCCGGGGGACGGTCTTCGCCTCTTCCGCCGTGTCCTGGTGCTCAGCGAGCATCTTGTGCTCGATCTCGGCCAGTTCTGCAGCTTCAGCGAGAACGGTCTCCCCCGTCTGTTGCATAGCCAGGTCAGTACCTGTCTCCCCGGCAGGGGCACGCTGCACTCCAGTGCCAGAACGCCTCGAGCCCCGGACGGCGGACCAAGCGTGCAGTATCCCGGTCACGCGGGCATGCCGCACCCGGCGGAATAAGTTGCCCATGTCCTTCCCCCCACCCTGGCTCCGTACCCTTTGACAAAGGCCAGCGTTCCCCATGCGCCGATTGCGGCGCAAACCTAGCACGATCCCGGGCTTGTCCACGATCCGGTCCCGTTCAGCCTGACCATCGTCAAGTCCCCTGCGGTCAGCCCGCTGCGGGTTAGCAGAGGGCTTCGGGAACGGATCGGCACGAGGCGACCCGTCGGCGTCTCTTCCTTCCACGTGGCAACGCCCTGGTCGCGTTGTGCTGCAAGCGGCAACATCGCGGGTAGCGCCACCCGGTGCGATGCGCCCCAGGCGGTTATTGAGAGAGGCGGCAGAACTGTTTCACCTGGCCGGCATATCCGTACCGGGGATTCTGATCAGAAGGGGGCTCCCAGAGAGGCTCCGCCTCGGACCGCCGAGGTTCGTGGTTCCGGTAGCGGCGTTACCGGGCGCGGGTTCATGCTCAGAGCCGTGAAGAACGTGCTGGGGTAGCCGGGGTGACAGGCCCGGTGGTGGCGCTTGCGCCCGATCCGGCGGTGGTGACCGCCGCGGACGTGGTGGCTGGTCACGTGGGGCTGGGCATTTGCCGCCTGGACCGGCTGTATCCCAACGTTCGCCACACCGCACTCCCAGGCACTCGTCACCTACCAGCCCGCCAGCCGCTACTGGGCACTGCAGTGGTATTGAGACCGGGATCTTCCTCGCCGCCGCGCTGGCCCTGGCCGGGCTGGCGAGGACGGCGAGCACGCTGCGGACATCACCCGCCCCACCGGGCACTTCCGGCCATCCGAGCAGGTAAAGGCGATTCCGCGGTTCATCAAGATGGAGGACGCACGCCTATGCTGCCCCGCGTGCGGTGTTGTGGGTCAGGCTGCCTATACGGCGATCAGCTCAACATGGATGTTGGCGGCCTCGGCTAGGTCGCTGAGATCGCTGGGGTCGGAGGTGAGGATGTCATCTCCATCGCCGGCCAGGCACACGACGGCAGCGTCAATAGCATCGGATTGGCCACTGCGGGCCAGTAGCATCCCTGCCCGGCGACCCAGGCGGTCATCGATCGGCGCGACCTCGACCCCTGCGAGCAGCCGGGCGACCAGGACTTGCTTGCCGTGTCCGCCACGCCAGGCCTGGGCGACCACGCCCCCACAAGTGACTGGCAGCCGGCCTGCCAGGCGTTCACGCTTGACCAGGGCCACGACGTCGCGGTCACCGTGCTCGACCGCCACGAAAGCCCCCGCATCCAGCACGAGCATCAGGCAGCCCCACGGCCGCCAGGCGCCCCGGCACGGCTCCTGGCCGGGCGGCCGCGTACCACCACCGCGCCGGCCCTGGCCCGGCGGGCGGCATCGTGCATCTCCTGCTCAGTGATCACGCCATGTTCAGCCTCATAGGCGGCCAGGAAATCATCGAGAGCGGCCAGCCGCCGGTCATGATCGGCCTTCAGCCGCAGTGCCTCGTTCACCCAGGCGCTCACACTCTCCGCCTGTCCCCGGGCGACTGCTTCCTGGGCCACGGCTACAAGCTCGGCGTCGACCGACGCAGAGAGCCGCTCTTTAGCGCTCATACTGCAATGCTACATCTCTGCTACAAGTGTGGTAGCCGTCTCCGGGGCCAGGTTGGCCAGTCTCTGCCACCGTAGGCGAGCCAGCAACAGAGCTCGACAGGTTACCCTCATGCCGCGGCGAGAGCGGCAGACAGGGGTCGATCCTGCCGATGGGCGTACCGCCTGTCCGGTGTGCGGCGGATGGGACGGTGTGCCCATCCGCCGCACGGTGTGGCCAGGCCCGGACGAGGGCGACGCGGTTGTTATCTGCGCCGAGGGACTCAATCCTGGCCCCGGCCTGGTCGCCAGCACGCGCGTCGGTCACTCCCCGGAGGAGCCCGGGGACGCCGTCACCCGCCTCGACCAGGCAGCCGAACGGCAGTGGCTTGGTGACAGTCACGGGGATGAGTCGCCAGCAGCGTGCTGAACGGAGAACTTGCCCAGCCGGGTGCTGGTCCGCTGTGGTGTGCGATGTGATCACCTCCTCTCCTTACTGGACTCTTGCCGCCTGTGGCTCACCCCGCGCTCCTTCAGCGGGCATTGATCGTGCTCGTGAGCAGGCTGCTGTCAAAGGATGTGAATCTGGCGAGCGCGCGGCGCGTCTGACAGCCAGCACCTCGCAGCAAGGACATCCAGGGCAGATGACTACCGGTCTTGCCATCGGCGCGGTCACCATGTCACCGCGACCGGAGCCTACCTGCGGTGAGGGCGGCCTGAACCTGGCCTCGCACACCGCCTACCAGCGCGGACTGGACGGCATCATCCGGGCCGGCCCGCTGGGTGACGTGCCTGGGGCCTCCAATCTGATCAGGGTGCGCCTCCTCGACCCTGACCAGGCACCTGCCGCCGATGGCGCGGAGATCACTGTCCGGGAGGAGAATCTTGCAGCGCGGGCGGGTCAGCAGCCAGTGACTGCTTCGGGCCAGAGGCGAAGGCGGCTGATTTTGCCGTTGCGGCTGGCCCGGAACACGGCGCGCACCCCGGCGCCGGGGCCCGACACAACCACGAACCGCTCACCATCATGCTCATACATGCAGGCAGTGACCGGCAGCTCACCAGGCCGCCCGGCTCCTGAGGACGCCTGGGACGACAGAAGCCACGCGGCCAGCGCACGGGTACACGCCCGGCGATCCCGGTCCTGCTCGGCAACAACTGTCACATCCGCAGGAGCCTAGCCCGGCCTGCCCTGAATCGTTCAGAACATGACAAGAAACTCACCCGGAGGTAGCGCATCAGCCGAACGCGAAGCGCACGGCTCAACCGGGCGCCCACCGCAGACTGACGGTCGGCGTGGCCCGCGTTCACATCCCGGCCGGCGAGGCGCCGAGGTAGCCACTGGTTCCCGGTTGCCCATGGCGCGGCGGTTCATGCAGGTGCAGCACCTGATGGCATGGGCGGCCAGCATGAGGCGCCGGGCAGCACCGATCCGATGATGGGCGTGGTCATCCTCGCGCTGCTCGCGATCCTGGCAGCCGTCGTCCTGTTAGCCCTGGCCGGTGACTGGCTCATCACCGTCATGACCACAGCCTTCCGCCGCCAGTGCTTTCAGCCGCAGTCCACCGGGGGTGGCCGTCGCGGCGGCGGAACGGATTTCGCCTTTTCGGCCGCGTTCTGATGCTCGGCCATCACCTGGTGCTCGATGCCGGGCAGCTCTGCCGTCCCCGGCCCGCCTGATGATGAACTGAGCCCCTGGACATCTCGGGGGTGATGCCCGAGGGCGAGCCGAGCATAATCCCCGGCCATGGCCCGCAGCAACCGTTTGCATGTGCCGAAATACCCTGGTTTGGCCGGCGGTATACGAAATCCCAATGCCGATCCTGCACGGGTCTATTCGTGTGCGAAAAGACTGCCCCCAGGGCAGCTGGCCATGAACGGCACGCCACATCAGGCAGAAGAACGAAGCTCGCCGCGTATCCCCCGGACTAACGCGGCGGGCCTCGCTCTTCCTCCGGGCCAGGTTATGTTGATCGCCCATAAATCACAACATCATAATTGGTAAAATTACGCACCGTGGCAACACCGGCACGCTTGATACATGTATCGATGCGGGGTAATCCGGGAAACGGGCCCCAACCGATATGGTCCTTACGGTCATGATGCGAAGCGTATCTCCGGTCCCATCTTGCATCGTGTGGCAACTGTGACAATCCGTGCTCTGCTCGCCGACGTCGCCGCTGCGCTCACCAGCCCGGCTACAGCAGCCGAGGGCCTCGTTGTGCCCGGCCGCCAGACCAGGCCCTGCCACCGGGCAGCACCGTCCTGACCAGCTGCCCACCCGCCGGATGAGGGAAGAGGCGTCTGTGCGGCGCAGGATCCGCGCCGCCCGGAGGTCAGCAGCCAAGTAACTGCTTCGGGCAGCTGCGAAGGCGGGTGACCTTACCGTTGCGACGGCCTGCAGCGCCATCGCGGTGGCCTGCTGCGCCACGATGGCCGCGGGCGCACTGGTCCCCCCTCCGACGCCGACTGCCGCGCGCTAGCCGACATCGTCTGGGCCGCATCGGGCTACGCGAGCTTCCAAATGACCCTGCTGGCGGCCACTGATCGGGTGGGTGCGGCTACGATCCGCCGCGCTGGCGCCTGCGAGGCCGACGATGTGGTGGAGTCCTCCATCCGCCTGGCGCGTGCGGGTGACGCCTGGTACGTCGCTGGCGAGCAGCCCGGCGAGCCGTTCGGCGTCGCCGGAGCATGAGACCGCCGCTGGCCGGCAGCTTCAGGGCGATGCTTTCGGCGGAGCCCGGGCTATGCGTCACATCTGTCACTTTTCGGCGGGTACCCAGACGTCCCCGCCCGGCCTGCGTAGCACGAAACCGTCCCGGCCGACCAGCACTGCTACGTCGTTGGCGTATGCGCGGCCATTGTCGCTGTCGCACACTACCGCCCGGACAATTCCGGCCGCACGTGTCCGGTCTTGCTCGACTTCCAGATACACGCCGGGCCGGTCAAGCTGTATGCGGTTGATCATGCGTCCCTCCAAAAGGAATGGTCATGCCCGCGGGGGCGGCACGGGCAAGGCCAGGCCCTGCACTTGCGGCGCGCCCGCCGCCGGACTGTCGCTCCCGGTTCCGGCCGTTGATTCCGGCTGCCGGCATTTGACGGCGGTGGCGGCCGGGTCCGCGTTGGCCGCATCCGGCCCGGCACCGTTCGGCCAGGCCTTGCCCGGGAGCGCCGCTGACAGACCGCAGCCCTGGGGTGCTGTCTGGCCGCGCAGATCCTGCCCGGCGGGCGGCGCGGCCCGGATCGGTAACCGGGCCTGTATCGGTGGCTGCGGCGGTGCGGGGCCCGTGGGCCGCACCAGCAAGGCATGGTAACCCTCTCAATCGGATCCTCCATGATCGGGCCTCGCGCTGCTGAGCTGGCGAGGAGAAGACCGAAGCGGTGGGGACGGCACCGCAGCTCGTTGCCGGGTCCGCTCAGGTGCTGGCTGCCGGTGGTTGGCTGGTGGGGGTTATGCCCGGGGGCCAGCGACGCTGGCGTGTCAGCCTGCCTGTAGCGCTGACCCGGTAGACCGCCAGCACCTGTGTGGTGGTTCCCGTCACCACCGCGTAGCGCCTGCCATCGTGTTCACATAGGTGGCTGCTCACAGCCGGGGCAGGTGCCACGCCGGCGTGGAGTGCCCTGGCTGATAGCAGCCACGCGGTGAGTGCCCGGTTGCGCAGCTGCCGGTCGTGGACGGGCCCGGTGCCGCTCATGCTGTGAGCCTGGCATGAGAGCTGGTTGCCCGCGTCCCGCTGGGATGGGTCATGCCGGACCAGCCTGCCGAACCCAAGGCATTCCCACCGGCCGATCCCGTGCCGCCAGATGGCTTCGCAGCACGGGCACCGGTGGGCTGGCATCTCCGCTCCGCCGGGCACCACCATGTGGGGGGTGAGCTGCACGTCAGGGCAGGCGGGGCAGCAGTTATCAGACCGCCTGACCACGACCTGCCCGCCGCCGCTGACCGGTGCCAGTTTCTCGGTGATCACGTACGGGCGGGTGGCGGTGTGCTGCGCGGGGCATTCCAGCACACGGCGGAAGGTCACGGGTCCTCACCGTTCGTAATTGGGCTGGAGGCGGCGCGTGCCGCGAAATGGCCAGGCCACGGGGGTACAACGTCGTGGCAGGCCGGAGCGTTACACGGCGCGGTCACCTCCCTGCCCTCCCCTGGCGCAGGCCGGTGGCTTCCCGGCATCGGCGTGCCAGCCCCGCCGGGATGTCCGGCAGATCCCGGGCGTGATGACCGTGCACCACGATGCCTCTACGGCGCGTGTGCTGCGGACGGGACCGACGTTCCCTATTCTTCCACTGCTACACACCGGATCAGAACCGCGCGGCACACGGGGAACCGCGTGGCGCTGGCCGGCTGCTACCGGCCGCCGCTTGGCCGCCTTGGTGCCGGCCTGGACCGGGCTGTCTTGAGCCGCGTGGCCACAGCGACGATCCGCGCCCTGCTGCGCAGCGTTGCCGAAGCGGCCGCCAGCCCCGAGCACGCGCCCGCCCACCAGGAAGGAACCGGCCCGCGCACCAGGAAGGAACCGGCCCGCGCACCCGGATCACCACCTCGGCCACCTCCGCCGTGTTCATCCTCGATGGCCTCGCTGCCCAGGCGCCGGTGGGCTCAGGGAGGGAACAGCCCGCTGGCCGACCTTATCTAAGACATACGTCTATATAAGGCCTCGAGGGGCAGGTGAGGGGCACAGCCGGGCCGACCCCGGATTTCTGACCTGCGCGAAGCGGAAGATGGCCCGCCTGCCCGTGCCGGGCGCGGCTTTGGCGATCTCACATCCGTTCTGGCTGCGATACCTGAGGCCAGCGGGTCATTGCTCAGCGGGAGCGCTAGGTGTCAACCGTGACGACGGGGCCGGTGCTCATGAATTCGTATGTCGTCGGCGTTAAGGGTTGCGGGTGGCCGTTCCGCGCAGGTGTGGTGTGGCTGGCATGGTGAGGCGGGTGTCGGGGAACCGGAACGGGTCCAGGTGGTCGATGGTGAACCCGGTGGCCTGGATCGCGGCGGCGGTGTCGCGGCTGGTGTGGCAGCCTCCGCCCAGCGCCGGCCCGATGGTGGCGTCGAAAGTCGCTGTACGCGGCGCAGGCCTGGTGTGCCGGCGGATGGAGTGGTTCGCTCTCACACTATGTGCTGGGCGCTCTCCACAGAGTCTCGGCTGGCCCATGAGACGGACCCGCGTTAGCAGCGTGCTGGTGGCTGGGCATGGGGTGGCGGCGGCATCGCCTGGCCGGCTGCTACAGCGGCACACTTTCGCCGCACGGGTCCAGCGGCCCGGTGCGATAGGTCCAAAGTCCCTCCTCCCTGCCTGTAGAACGGCCATAGCTTCTGTTTCGTAGCGGCATGAATGATGGGCCGAACGTGCATGCCCGTCGGCGAAAACCCAGCCAGGAGCAGGGAGCAGACCGCATGAAGACTCTCATCATCTGCAACGACCCGCCCTATGGCACTGAGCGGTCCTGGAACGGGCTGCGCCTGGCCGGTGCCCTCGCCCGCCGACCCGACGTGGACGCGCGGGTCTTCCTACTGGGAGATGCCGTCGGCTGCGCCGTGGCCGGACAGAAGGTGCCCGACGGCTATTACCACTTGGACCGGATGATCGAATCAGCCGCCCGCCACGGCGCCGAGGTCGGCTGCTGCGGGACCTGCCTGGATGCCCGCGGTATCACCGGGGAGCTACTGGTGAAAGGCGCACATCGCGCCACCCTGGAGGAGCTGACCGACTGGACGCTCTGGGCGGACAAGGTCATGACGTTCTGATGCCGCCCCAGGCCCTGCCGTTTTAGGTCGTGGGTGGACCGGCCACATGAGGCCGGGTTTCGTACATGCGGATGGCGACGGTGAGCCCGGAGGCGGCGGTGAGGGCGGCGACGACCCAGATGGCCGCGAGGATGCCGAACGCGTCGGCGATGACCCCGGCGAGCAGTGCGCCGACGGCGAACCCGCCATCACGCCATAGCCGGTAGACCCCGACGGAGCGGGCCCGCCAGGTAGGGTGGGCGACGTCGCCGATGGCGGCGAGCAGGGTGGGGTAGACCATGGCGGTGCCGGCGCCGAGCAGCACGGCGGCCACCGCCCACACCGTGAAGGTGGCGCCGAGGGCAACGAGAGCGATCGCTGTGGCCTGCACCCCCATCCCGGTGGCGATGAGCCATTTGCGGCCGATCCGGTCCGACAGCGCGCCGGTCGCCAGTTGCCCGGCGCCCCAGACCGCTGGGTACAGGGCGGCGAGGATGCCGATCTGGCCGACGGTCAGCCCATGACGGGTGAACAGGATCGGGAACAGGCCCCAGGCCACGCCGTCGTTGAGGTTGTTGACCATGCCCGCCTGGCAGGCGGCGGACAGTGCCCGTTCGGAGAAGCTCGTCAGCCAGGCCACCTGCCGGGTGGTCAGGTGCCCGCCCAGGTGGTCAGCGGCGGTGACGTGCCCGGCGGCCTCGTGGCGGGCGTGGCCGCGGGTTTCCTTGACGAAGGCGGCGGACAGCCCCAGGCCGGCCGCGATGTAGGCGGCGCCGAGCAGGAACGGGGCCGGGCGCAGGCCGTATGCCGCGGCCAGGTACCCGGTGGCCAGGGCGGTGATCGCGACCGCGCCGTACCCGGCGGCTTCGTTCAGGCCCATGGCCAGGCCGCGGCGGGCCGGGCCGACCAGGTCGATCTTCATGATCACGGTGGTGGACCAGGTCAGGCCCTGGTTGACGCCCAGCAGCACGTTCGCGGCCACCACCCACCACCCGTTCGGCCCCCAGATCAGCAACGCCGGGATCGGCAGCGCCACCAGCCACCCCGCGCCCAGCACCGGCTTGCGCGCCAACCCGCCCCACAACGACCCCGCGAACAAGATGGTGGACACCCTCACC